>Ga0302326_10022211_pt1 | contig 12984 bp, 9 predicted proteins | sample Palsa_T0_3_FD_202264 | JGI IMG/M metagenome (GOLD analysis project Ga0302326, IMG submission 202264) | Peat permafrost microbial communities from Stordalen Mire near Abisko, Sweden - Palsa_T0_3 | ecosystem: Environmental > Terrestrial > Soil > Palsa > Peat permafrost | place: Sweden: Abisko... | reverse complement strand
GCAAGGATCAACTCGCCGGAATCATACTTGAAATCCCTACGACTGCCGATCTGAAGATCTTGAAGCGAGCCAGCGTCGCTCTTAAGTCGCTTCCGATTACTCCCATGGAAGACGTTCTCAGCGGCTATCATGTGCGCGATTTGACGCGCAGGATCAGGGTGCGGGGGACGATCACATACTTTGAGCCGGGTTCGGCGATTGTTTTGCAGAGCGGGGCGAAGAGTCTTTGGATCAATACACAGTCGGAGAAGACTGAGCGCATCGGCACGCTCGCCGATGTCACGGGATTTCCGAATGCAAGCAGTGGGTCTCTGACCATGTCTCTGGGCCAGATTTGGGACAGCGATGTGCAAGTGCCCATCCAGCCGCGGCCTGCGAGGTTGCCGGAGTTGGCCGCGGGTACACATCAGTTCGAATTGGTTTCGGCTGAGGGTCTGGTGCTGACCTCAGTTCGTCAGGCTGCGCAGGATGAGTATGTGCTGGTTTCGGCCGGCCATGTGTTCTCGGCCGTTTATCACCACAGGGAGCCGGCCGATGGAGCGCAGCTTCCGCCGATGAAGCAAATAGCGATTGGTTCAAAGGTTCGAGTGACGGGCATCAGCATGGTGACCTATGGATCGAACCCATTTCAGGGGCCGGTGTCCTTTCATCTGCTGATGCGCTCCTTTGATGATATTTCGGTAGTTGCGCAGCCTTCCTGGCTTACGGTTCGCAACCTGGTGCGGCTGGTGAGCATACTGGTGCTGGTGGTGCTGGCGATCGCGATGCGGCAGTGGATTCTGGAGCGCAAGATACACCGCCAGACGATTGCGCTGGCGAACCGGATTGAGGCCAAGGCGGCGCTGGAGCGGCGCATGGCTCAGCTCGAACAACGGCGCAGCCGAATCCTTGAGGACATCAACGGTTCGCGTCCGCTGGCGGAAATTATTGAACAGATTGCGGGGCTGGCCAGCTTTACGCTAGACGAATGTCCCTGCTGGTGCGAGATTGCGGGCGGGGCGACCCTTGGAACGACGATCGGGACTCCTGGTGGACGAATCCTGCACCACGAGATCGTCTCGCACGCCGGGCAGATAGTGGGCAGGATTTCTGTCGCGCCGGGCGAGGGCAGCGCGAGCGGCGACGAGGAGGCGGAAGCACTCACGATCGGCGCGAGGCTGGCGGCGCTGGCAATTGAGACGAGGCGAATCTACTCAGATCTTGTATATCGATCGGAGTTCGACCAACTTACGCAGGTTCACAACCGGTTCTCGCTCGACAAGCAACTGGATCGTTGCATTGCGGAGGCGCGCGAGAAGGCTGGTCTCTTTGGGCTGATTTACGTCGACCTGGATAAGTTCAAGCTGGTGAACGATCAATATGGCCACCGCGTCGGGGATCTGTATCTGCAGGAGGTTGCCCGGCGCATGGCCGGGCAGCTTCGATCGATCGATGTGCTGGCCAGGCTTGGGGGCGATGAATTTGCGGCGCTGATTCCGGCGGTCCACAACAGTATGGACGTCAAAGAAGTGGCTGTGCGGCTTGAGCACTGTTTCGACGAACCGTTTGCGGTGGAGGGGTATGTGCTGTGTGGCTCGGCGAGCATCGGCATGGCGACTTATCCCGAGGACGGCTCTACGAAGGACAGTTTGCTGACGGCGGCGGATGCCGATATGTATGTCGGCAAGCAGACCAGGCCTGAGAGCTGAGCCTTACGAGCCTGGCGGGGATAACAGGTTCGCGAAGAAGGGATTCAGCATGCGGCCGGTGGGGTCTGCTGCGCGCACGGCTGCGGAGACCTGAAGCCAGCGTTGTCCGTAGGCTGCTTCCACGTGTTGGCGTAGAACAAATGGGCTTTGGTTGAGCAGCGGGATGCCGTGGTTTTGATAACAGAAGTCATTGAAGGCCTGCAGGAAGTTAGACCAGGCGGTGAGGTCGGTGGGGGCGTGGATGGGGTCGAGCGAGAACATCTCCCCGTCGTAGGTGTAGGACAGGATAGAGTTTTGATCGGGGCGGACATGGTACGCGCCCAGGGGCATGTTACAGCGGAAGCCGGTGGTTTTGAAGTACTGGTCGGCGAAGTCGAGATAGGCCCGCAGGGCATTTAGCCATGCAGAGCGCGGAAATGCCCAGAAGGTGAAGGCGTACTTGGCGAAGTCCGGGGTGTTGTCGTAGTTGATGATCTTGTCGGGGGCGAGGACGGTGATGCCTCCGAGGATGTGAAGGGTGGAATAGAGTAGCTTGGCCGCGTCGAAATCACCTTGCTGCAGGGCGTCGCGGAGTGCGGGATCTTTGGCGAAGCGGTCGATGAGCTGGCCGAGGAAGGCGCCTTCGAAATTCCAGAGTGTGCGGCGGATGTCGGCGAGAAGCGTGGCGAGTATTCCGGCTTCGGAGACTTTGTGGCGCTGCTGGAAAATGGCGGTGCGGTTGACGGTCCAGCAGACCAGGCCTTCGGAGTTATCGATGATTTTATCGACCTGGTCCTGGGTAAGGCTGTCGATGGAGATGGGCAGATAGGTTAGGTGAATTGTCTCGATGGGCTTGATGCGCAGGGTAACTTCATAGATCACTCCGCATAGGCCATAACTTGAGCGCATGATGTGCAACAGGTCGGAGTTGCCCTGTTCGGAGGCTTCGGCTAGCTGGCCTGCAGGCGTGACCCAGCGCATGGCGATGACGTAGGAACTGACCTGGCCGAATTCGATTCCGTCGAGGCCGTCTTTGCTGTGGCAGCAGGCCGCTGAGCCTAGCGTCATATTGCCGATTTCGATGTTCAGCATCATCTGCAGGTTTTGGGTGCGCAGAGCTTTGGAGGCTTCGAGGATGGACAGGCCTGCCTGGGCAGTGAGGGTCATGTTGGTGCTGTCGATGTTGATGACCTGAGCCATCCTGGACATGTTGAGGATGGTGCCGTCGGAGGATGCGCAGGGAGTGAGGGAGTGGTAACTGCCCATGGCGCGGACCGGGCTGGGATAGGTCGTTGGGTCGCTCAGGATTGCCTGGATCTCTGCCACCGTCTGGGGGTAGACGAGTTGTTGCGGTGAGGCGGTGATGCTGCCGTCGTAGTTGGTGACTTGATTTGGCATGAACGGCCTCCCTGGCTGTCTTCCTTTGCGCGCGTCTTGGCTGAGGAGACAGAAAACTTTCTGCGGGGATTGCGGGGCGGGTTGGCGGATGAGAAAGTAGCTTCGCGCCAGCGCTGGAATGCGAGAAAAATCGCAGTCAGCGTATTACCGCAGTTGGTTGAAGTCAAGAGGATTCGGGGCAAAATCTGAAGAGGGATTGTGGGGATGCTTCCGGATAGCCGGTGACACGCATTGAGCTCGTGAATCTGTCATCAGCATCCTGGATTCACGCCTCGGCGATTTTACGTGAAGCGAGAAACGATCCAAGCCGCATGGCGATTTTTGTTATGCGCGGCAACGACGCTGTCGATGCTCCCTGCTATCTCAATACACCCGATCGGGTGTATCTATGCCTACCCTCTTTCGTGTTTCGCCGCGCTTCGTGTTTCGCTAGCCTAGGAACATGTTGATTGCTCGGATCGCACACTTTCGGCCCGAAGTCCTTTGCGCTATCCCTGTTGCGCCGTTCACTGCCCGCAGGTTTCCTGCAGAAGGCGGCATCGCATGCGACATGGCCGCCCATCTGCGGAACAGGAATGGCGTTGGGGGCGACTAGTTTCATGGGGATTATTGGCGAAATCCAATGAATGTCGTGCAGCAGAACGACGGTGCTGCATAGCAAACAGATGCTCGCGCAAGTTAAGGCCCAACGGTCATGTGCAGCAGTGCTCGCGATTCGCGTCAACCGACGCAGAAAGGAACTCTATGCGACATACCGTGACCTACTTGTCTTCTCTTTTTTCTGTAACTCGAAGTCGACAGCGTGCCCTTCTTGCTGCGGGCCGCGACCTCATGCGCCGCGGCGTTGCACTCCTGCTGATCTGGCTGATTGGTCCAGTTGGCGTCCTGAGCGTCGCGTATGCTCAGGCTCCGCCCAACCAAGGCGTACCACCGGCGAATGGGCAACCTCCGCAGGCCTATAACTCGCTTGATCCGGACAAGTTGCATCAGCTCGTTGCTCCCATCGCCTTGTATCCGGATTCTCTTATTGCCCAGGTTCTCGGGGCTGGGACGTATCCGACGCAGGTGGTCGAGGCCGACCGGTTTGTCAAGGCGCATCCTGGTGTTTCTCCCGCTCAGATGTCGCAGATGGTCGACGGCCAGAACTGGGATCCCAGCGTGAAGGCGCTTACTGCTTTCCCCTCGGTGCTGGCCAACATGGACCGCAATCTTGACTGGACCACCCAGCTTGGGAATGCATATTACAACCAGCCGTCCGATGTGATGAGTGCAGTCCAGGCGGATCGGCAGCAAGCGTACCAATCCGGAAAGCTGCGTACTACGCCTCAATTGGCAGTTACATACGCTCCGAGCAACATCGTGATTGCGCCGGCCAATCCCGCGGTCGTCTATGTGCCGTATTACGACCCATGGGTGATGTGGGGATGGCACCCGTACTATGCGTGGTATGCGCCTCCTCCGCCTGCTGGAGTTGCGATCGGGGTGGGTCTTGGCGTTGGCCTTGCCTTTGGCGTCGGCATCGGTATCGGCGCATTTGCGCACTTTGGCTGGGGCTGGGGTCACTGGGGCATGGGATGGGGACCGCACCCGTTTGTCGCGTTCAACCACACGACTTACATCTCGCGCTCGGTTACTGTGATCAATCATGGCAACTACGGCCATTTCGATCGCGATCCCGGCGCACGCGCCTTCAACGCCCGCTATGCCCACGCGGCTGGCTTCAACCACGGCTTTGCTGCCGGCCAGCGCGCTGGATTTAATGCCGGGGCTCGTGCCGGGTTCCATGCAGGCGCCCGAGCCGGATTTCATAATGGAGCGAGAGCCGGCTACAATCGCGGGTTTCGACACGGTAGCGCTGCGGCTCGCGATTCCCATGGCGGCGAACACCGACGCTGATCATAAGCCTCAGCTTGAGGCATGCCAAACTGCGACTGAGGGGACGGCTTATCTGGCCGTCCCCTTCTTCTTTCACGGCTACCGGTTCCTCTTCAGCCCATTCTTCCTATCGCCTGCGCAATGGCAAAGCAAAGTTCGCAACACGCTCGGGCGCTATCGCTGACCGTTGGTATGGCACCCGGTACGCGAGAGGTGGATCGGCATTGACATATCAATCGAAGTTGTACTATGCACAAAGAGCCGGAGTTCTAGCTGGTTCGGTTTTCTTTTTGAGCGGACATATCGAAAATGACCTGGGAGCAATTCATGACGAATCCGTGGGTGCATTGGTGGACTGATTCGGTATCCCCCATCCACCAGGCGACGTTTCCTCGGCTTCTGCTAGCGCTGATCCTGGGCGCTTGCATTGGTGCCGAGCGGCAATGGCGCCAGCGCGCCGCAGGTCTGCGAACGAACATGCTCGTTTGTTTCGGATCGGCGGCGTTTGTGGACTTGGGTTTGACGATTGCTCCCGGAACCACGCAGGTCGTCGCCTATGTGGTATCCGGCGTCGGCTTTCTCGGTGCAGGCGCCATCATGAAAGATGGCGGCAACGTGCGTGGCCTGAACACTGCGGCTACGCTGTGGTGTTCCGCTGCAGTGGGTGCATGTGCCGGCGCAGGCGAGATGCTGGACGCGGTCTTCGTGGCCGGGCTTCTCGTTGCGATCAATTCGGTTCTCCGCCCGCTATCACGCTTTATTGACCGCCATTCCCTGGCCGGAATGGATACAAATACGCTCTATCGGTTGCGACTTTCCTGCGACAGCGACTATGCAGCAGAGGCAGAGCATCGAATCACGCATGCGGTTGCCGGACTTGCACTCGTGCTTCGCGAGATTCGCGCCGAAAGAGTCGAGAACAGCGATACGTCAATGGTTCTGGCAATCTTAGAGTCCGCAACTCCAGATGCGAGTCTTCTGGGCGCCCTGGCCGCAGAGTTACGAACCGAACCGTGGAGCCGTTCTGTCGAGTGGACTGAGACCAGCAGCGAGGTGGAGTAGCCTGCTAAAGTTGTCTACTCTGCGAGCATTCATGCGCTTGAAATAGGTGCGACATTTCGAATCGCATTCACGGGTACACAGTATCAGCTTAGGTTTGGCCAACACCCGCTCCGAAATGTCATGAATCTGTATTCGGAGGTCGAAACGTGTCGGCTAATCTGTGCGGAGGTGATTCCGGGTATGCCAAAGGAGAGCGTTTTTGCGGGCTGCGGCTTTAGACTTCATGTCCGGGTCGCGGTGGGGCTGGCTTGATTTATAGTGGATCGGTTCCCCAAGGAGGCGGTTTTTGATGCGGCTACGTTGGTTGTCTGGGCTGGTGGTGACGGGTTTATTGGGCATGGTGGCTGCGGGGAGTTATGCGCAGTCGGGTGGGCGGCTTCTGGTGGTGGTGAAGGGTACGCAGAGCCTGGCGATTGTCAATCCCGCGGATGGGCGGGTGGAAGCTTCAGTTTCCGAAGGAAAGCTGCCGGGCAAGGACACCGGGCATGAGGTTGCGGCTTCGCTGGATGGAAGGCGAGCGTATGTGCCGATCTATGGCGACTCGGGAGTGGGTAAGCCGGGGTCGGATGGGCGCGAGATGGTGGTGATCGACCTTGCTTCGCAGAAGGTGGTGAACCGGATCGATTTCAGCGCCAACTATGCGGGGAAAGCTGTACGGCCGCATTTGCCGGTGCAGGGACCGCCGGTTGCGGGCCATCCGGATGGGCTGCTGTATGTGACTTCGGAGTTGGCCAAGGCAATCTCGGTGATCGATCCCAGGACGATGAAAGTGATCGGGTCGATTTCTACAGGGCAGGAACAGTCGCATATGTTTGTGGTTTCGCATGACGGGAAATGGGGGTATACGGCGAATGTGGGGCCAGGGACGGTTTCGGTGCTGGATCTGACGGCGAAGTCGGATGGTAGCTCGCACAATCCGGTGAAGGTGATACCGGTGGCGGGGTCGGTGCAGCGGATTGCGATTTCGCCGGATGACCGGATGGTGTTTACTTCGGATCAGACGAAGCCGGAGCTGGATGTGATCGATACGGCGACGAGGACGGTTACGAAGCGGATTCCGATGGAGAGCTTTGGGTATGGGGCCGCGGTGACGCCGGATGGCCGGTGGCTGCTGGTGCCGATGATGGCTGTGAACAAGATTGCTGTGATTGATTTGAAGACGTTCGCTGTGGCGAAAAATATCGATTTCGCGGCGGGGACGCATCCGCAGGAGGCGCTGGTGCGGCCGGATGGGAAGGTTGCTTATGTCTCCTGTGATCATTCGGGGCAGGTGGCGGAGATCGATACGGCTACGTGGACGCTGCGGCGGATGATCGATACGGGGAAGGTTTCGGATGGGCTGGCGTGGGCTAAATAAGGCAGGGAATAGGGATTAAGAAGATCTATAGAAGGCTTTCGAGGCTGGTGTGGTATCCCACCCTTCACGCACAAAACGCGTGAAGGGTGGGGCACTCAATTTTGTGGTTGGGATAGAAAAAGCAAGAACCTCTTTCCCGTACGGAACGCGTAAAGGATGGGATACGCGCTTGGGTCTTTAAAATAGAAAAACCTGAGGGTGGTCTACCCGGCTTTCGCTTCAGGGCGAACAGGAAGCAAATGGAAACGTCTACAAAATTAAAACCTGGAGACATACATGAATCGTCGTGACTTTCTACGGGCCGGCTCATCGCTTGCCCTGGCACCTGCTCTTTTTCCTTACCGTGGTTATGCTCAGACGGCCCCACCACTTCCCGCTGCGGGTTCGGATGGTTGGGTTTCGCTGCTGAATGGGCGCGATCTGACGGGCTGGTACACCATGCTGCAGAAGTCCGGCAAGGGTTTCGCCGAAGCGCATCAAATGGTGACCATCGAGGAAGAGATGCTTCACATCATGGGCAACGAAGAGGGCGTGGTTCCAGCAGAGCCGGGCTATATTGCAACGAACCAGGAATTTGAGAATGTACACATTCGAGTGGAGTACAAATGGGGCGTGAAACGCCATGCTCCGCGCTATACGCCGAAGCGCGACAACGGCCTGCTCTATGGGCTTGTCGGAGAGGACAAGGTATGGCCTACCTGCGTGGAATGCCAGATTGAGGAAGGCGATGTGGGGGACTTCTTCATGGTGGGAGGAGTGCGGGGAATTCAGGACCATCATGGAAACGGATTGTTTGGCGAGGGAATCAATCCGGTGACTGGGTGGCCCAAGCCTTCGGGTCAAGGGGCATCTGGGCATGGCTCGACACAAACACCGCCGGAACCGACCGGAGGCAGGTTCATCAAAGATGGCAACTTCGAGCTTCTCGACCAGTGGAACACCGTCGAAGTGCTGTGGCAGGGAGACAGGGCCGAGCACATTGTGAACGGAAGAACAGTCAACGTGGCAACCAGGCTGCAACAACCCGATCCTCAAAATGCAGGCCAGTTTATTCCGCTGACGCGCGGCAAGATAGCCATCGAGATCGAATTTGCGGAGATCTGGTTCAGGCGGATTGAAGTGAAGTCCTTAGCTTAGAGAGATCCGGTGGCGGGTAATCGGGGTCAGGGAGCACGGAAAGCTTTATAGATTTGGGTATATCCCATCCTTCATGCACAGGACAGGTGAAGGATGGGGGACCCGGCCGACTGTAGCGTTCCGGTGCACGGACTCATTCTTTCGCTGCTCCGGGTTGTGCGCGGTCTTTCGCGTTTGTGTGCTGGTCCGAACACCTCCTTGCGGAAGTAGAGGGTATGATCGGGCGCATGAAAGAAGGCACGACGCTCAAGAAACGACCGAGAATGAACACGCTTCCGAAGATTGAGGAAAAGGTCAACGCGCAGACGGCGCCGACTGAGGGGTCGTCGCGCGGTGGGGATTGGTTTGGTCAATTTGCAGCCCGAGCCTCGACCTGGCTGGGATCGAAGTGGGCTTTTGCCGGGGCGGGGTTGGTTATTGCGATCTGGGCGCTTACGGGGCCTGTTTTTCGCTATTCCGATACGTGGCAATTGGTCATTAATACCGGTACGACCATCGTCACGTTCCTGATGGTGTTTCTCATTCAGAATACGCAGAACAGGGATGCGCGGGCGATCAATTTGAAGCTGAATGAACTGATTCATGCGATCGATTCGGCGCGGAATCAGATGATCGACATTGAGAGCCTGAGCGATCTGGAGTTGAACGCGATTCAGGCGAAGTTCGAGAAGATCAAGGCGGCAGCACCGGCGGAGTTGCCGGGGGACGACGCACAACTCAATTGAGCTATCGGGCTTTGTGGTCCCTCCATTGGCGCCATTCTTCGGCGGTGATTTCCCAGGTTTCGGTGGGCAGGCGGCCGCTTACGTAGTCGCTTTCCTTTATTGCAATGACGCGCATGCCGGTCTTTTCGGAGATGCGGCGTGAGGCTGTGTTGGCGATGGCTTTTGGGGCGCGCAGGATGGGGAATTTCAGGACGTCGAACCAATAGTCGTTGACGGCGATTACGGCTTCGGTCATCAGGCCTTTGCTGTGCATCTCGGGGATGAGCCAGAAGCCGCGATTGTTTTCGCCCAGCATGAGGCTGATGGCGCCGATGATGGTTTCCATGGAGGTTTTGAGGCGCAGGGTCCAGTGCCATTCTTCGCCGCGCTCGATGGCGGAGAGGGTGTGGCTGCGGTAGCGATTGAGGACGCCGTCCTCCGGGAATGGCCAGGGGATCTGGGCGTTCAGGTGCTTCACGATCTCCCATTGAGGGAAAAGTTGCTGGACCTGTTCCGCGTCTTCCAGTTGGAGTGGGCGCAGGATGAGACGCGGCGTTTGGAGAGTGCAGGCCATGGAAGGCAATATATCAGCGTGGTTATCGATCGAAGACTGAGAGAGCGAACAGGGGTGAATGGGTGAATCGAAGGAGTTTTCTAATGCAAGCCGGTGCGGTGACGGCGATGCTGGGGCAGCAGGGATTTGCAGCGGCCGAGTCTTCGGATGACGAGGCTGAACTCACGATCTCTGAGACTGCAAGAGGCCGGGTGATTCCGTTGGATTTTACGGGATTGAGTTACGAGCTTGCGCAGCTTACGGAGCCGGAGTTTTTCTCGGCGGCGAATCGCGATCTGGTGAGTTATTTTCGGCTGCTCAGCAAGCATGGGGTTTTGAGGCTTGGAGGGAATACGAGCGAGTTCTGCTGGTTTCGAGCGGAGGCTTCGACGGCGCCGCCGAAGCTGCATCTGCCGCCTGGAAATCTGGATGCGAACTGGATGCCGCATCAGCTCTTTGCGATTTCTCCCGAGGCTATCGACCAACTGGGCGGATTTCTGGAGGCTACCGGGTGGAGGCTGATCTATGGGTTGAATTTCGGCAACAGCACGCCGGAGCGGGCGGCTGTTGAGGCGGCCTATGTTGCGGGAAAGCTGGGCAAGTATCTCGACTACTTTCAGATCGGGAACGAGCCGGATTTCTACCGGGATTCGAACAACGGGACGCGGCCGCCGGGATGGGATTTTTCGAATTATGCCGGGGAGTGGATCAGGTTTGCGAAGGCGATTCAGGAGAAGGTGCCTGCGGCACGCTTCGGTGGCCCGGATGTGGGGGCTTCGTCGGATTGGATCGCGCGTTTTGGAGAGCAGGTAGCGCCGGAGCTGGCGGGGAGCGTTGTTGCTTTGACCGGGCACTACTATGCGGAGGGTCCTCCGAATGATCCGAAGGTGACGACGGAACGGCTTCTTGCTGGAGATGCGAGGATTCCGGCGCAGATGAAGGGGATTGAAGCGATTGCGGAGGCGCATTCTCTGAAGTACCGGATGACGGAGGGAAATTCATGTTACCGGGGCGGCAAGCCGGGAATGAGCGACGCGTTTGCCTCGGCGCTTTGGGCTGGAGATTACATGCTGCTGCTGGCCAGCCTGGGATGCGCGGGAGTGAATCTGCACGGAGGAGATAGCCGGTTTCTTACGGCCGGGCTGGGCGGACACACGCCAGGGTTAGAGGTAGCGAAGCAGGCTCAGGCGATGCCCAGCGGCTTCTATACGCCGATTGCGAGTGAAAAGGGCGGAGCAGTTCATGCGATGCCGATTTATTACGGCATGATGCTGGCGAATGCCTTTGCGGATACGACGATGTTGCGTACGGAGTTAAAATCCAGTGCGAACGCCGCGGCTTATGCGGCGCTGGCGCAGGATGGATACCGCGTGGCTGTATTCAACAAGGACGCACGCCGCGAGGTGAAGCTTTCGATTCGTGCGGAGCGCGGGATTCGGAGTGCGACGGCCTGGAGATTGCAGGCTGCGGATCTCGGATCGACCACAGGAGTTTCGCTGGCGGGAGCAACGATCGAGGCGCATGGGGTTTGGGCTCCGAGGGCGGTTGAGCGTATTGGGGTCAGGGATGGATTCGCTCGCATTCGGGTGCCTGCGGGAAGTGCGGCGCTGGTGTTTGCTGAGAGTTGATTGAGGCTCGATTAAAGACTCCCCGCTTCAAGTTGATCTCTGGGGCCGAATCAGTCGCAGCGTAGGGCGATCATGGGGGCGACTTTGGTGGCGCGGCGGGCCGGTAGCCAAGCGGCGGCGATGGTTATGGTGGCGACGATGGCGATGGCTGTGGCGAATGTGGACGGGTCGAGAGCGGTGATGCCGAAAAGCTGGTCGCGAATGATGCGGGTCGAGGCCAGGCTGAGTGGCAGGCCGAGTGCGAGGCCGATTACGAGCAGGAGCAGCGATTCGCGGAGGACCATCCAGAGAACGGTGTGGGCCTGTGCGCCGAGGGCGAGGCGGATTCCGATTTCGTTGATGCGCCTGCTTACGACGTAGGACATGAGGCCGTAGATGCCGATGGCGGAGAGGAAGACGGCGAGCAATCCGAAGAAGGTGCAGAGCTGCGCTACTAATCTTTGGTTGGTGTAAGAGCGGGCAACCTGTTCGTCGAGAGTGGTGACGTCGCTGATTGGTAAGGTGCGGTCGATCGAGTGGATGGTCTGTTGGACTGCCATGGCTATGGTGGCGAAGTCGCCCGTGTAGCGAGCCTGAAAGTTGCCGAAGCCCCAGGGATATTGGGTATAGGGAAGGTAGTCGATGATTCGCAAATCTTGGGTGACGTCAGATCTTTTTACGTCTTTGACGATGCCTATGACTTCGACGCCGTTTTGGGACTCTTTGCTGTCGAGGTAGTAGCGGCGACCGATGGGGTTGTCGAAAGGAAAGAGGATCTTTGCCATGTGCTGGCTGAGGATGGCTACGTGGGGTGAGGTTGAGGTGTCGGAGGTTGAAAAGTTTCGTCCTGCAATGAGCGGGATGCCCATGGTGGCGAAGTAGCCGTTGCCGATGTTGTTGTGGCTTGCCTCGATGTTTTGTTCAAGGCCGATGCCGTCGGTGAGGACGGGTGAGCTCCAACTGCCTTCTGAGCCGAATGTGAACGTGGAGAAGCTGGCTGCGCGCACATTAGGAAGCGCGCTGACGCGATCTTCAATCTGGTGAAAGAGAACGTTTTGATTGGCTTCACCAGCGATGGCGCTTGAATCGATTTGCAGCCGCAGGACATTTTGCTTATTGAAGCCGGTATCGGCATTGCTGAGATTGACGAGGCTGCGGAGAAAGAGGCCTGCGCCGATCATGAGGACGAGCGAGAGCGATACCTGGGAGACGATTAGCGCTCGCGCGAGCTGATTTTTACTACTGGAGTTATTCGAATTGCTGGATGCCTTGAGGGTGTCAGTGAGTTGAAGACGAGTTGCGCGCAGGGCTGGAACGGTGCCGAAGATTAGTGCTGTGGCGATGGTTACGGCGAGGTTGAAGAGCAGCAAATGGCTGTTGATGGAGAGATTGAGTGGGATGCTTTCGGGTCCCTCGGAGGCCATGCGCAGGAGCATGCGGCTGGAGACAGAAGCCAGTGCGATTCCGAAAGCGCCGCCGGTCATGGCGAGCAGCAGACTCTCGGTTAAGAGCTGGCGGATGATGCGCATGCGGCCTGCGCCGAGGGCCTGACGAATGGCGAGTTCGCGGGCGCGGGTTGTGGCACGAGCGAGCAGCAGATTCGCTATATTGGCGCAGGCGATGA
>Ga0302326_10022210_pt1 | contig 12984 bp, 9 predicted proteins | sample Palsa_T0_3_FD_202264 | JGI IMG/M metagenome (GOLD analysis project Ga0302326, IMG submission 202264) | Peat permafrost microbial communities from Stordalen Mire near Abisko, Sweden - Palsa_T0_3 | ecosystem: Environmental > Terrestrial > Soil > Palsa > Peat permafrost | place: Sweden: Abisko... | reverse complement strand
CGATCGCAAAGCGCTCCATAGTAGCCATAACTATAGCATTAATTGTTACATGGCAATGAAACTCTGGCTGATAATAGGCCAGCGATTGGAGATCTCCATGATCACTCAGATCAAGTTTGTTAGCATTCCGACCCACGATCAGGCGCGTGCGCTCAAGTTCTACACCGAACAGCTCGGCTTCGAAATCGCCACCGATCAACCTTTTAACGAGCAGCAACGCTGGATCGAACTTCGGATTGCAAACTCGGCGACTCGCGTCGTGCTGTTTACGCCGGAAGGTCACGAGGGTCGGATCGGGACATTTTTTAACGGTTCCTTCGCATGTGACGATGTAGAGGGCACGTTTCGGCAGCTGCGGCAGCGCGGAGTCGAATTCGTCAGAGAGCCAGAGCGTCAGCCGTGGGGCACGATGGCCATATTCCGGGATCCCGACGGCAATCAATTCGTGCTGTCGTCTGGGTAACCGCAGGCCCGAGTTTAGCTCTAGGCCAGCCCAGCAGGCATCATATCCATGCGTAGCGCGGCGCTGCAGCGCAGCGCAGCGCAGCGCAAGATGTAAGGAATGCCGCGGGTGCTAGCGCGGACGCTGTACCCGAGCCCGCTGGGGCAGTGCAGTAGCAGGTGCCATCCGTTGACGAATCACGTAGGCGATTGCCACGACAACAACGCTTACGGCGCTCCACATGAGCTGATTGCGCAAGTCGGGCTTGCTTGCCATCAGGATCAAGACCACGCAGATGCCGGCAACGACCGCCCAGCTCAACCAGGGGAAGAGCCACATCTTGAGAGCCAAACGAATTCCCTCACGCTCGAGCCGTTGGCGCAGCCTGATTTCGCCGACGGCAATGATCATGTAGATCATCAGGATCACGGCGCCCGAGGTATTAATCAGAAACAGGAAGACACCTTTCGGGGAGGCAATTGAGCCGGCGGCAGCTATAAACCCGACCGAACTGCCGAGGAGGATGCCGAGCCGTGGTACACGGTTGCCGGCCGTGGCGGCAAAGCATTGCGGAGCGTCCCCGGTCCTCGCGAGCTCGTGCAACATGCGCGACGTCACGTAAATCCCCGAGTTGAGGCACGACAGCACCGCCGTCAGGACGATGACCGACATCACCGGTGTGCCGCCCGGAATGTGCATCGCGTTGAGCGCAATGATAAAGGGCGAAAATCCCACCGGCAGCGTGCGCCAGGGCACGATGGCGACGACCACCGCGACGCTGAAGACATAGAAAATCAGGATGCGCAATGCCACGGTGCGCACGGCGCGCGCAATATTCTCGGCCGGGTGGGAAGACTCGACCGCGGCGATGGTTGCGACCTCGCTGCCCATCATGGAGAACATGACGATCGGGATGGCAGTGAGGACTGCTTGCAGGCCGTTGGGAAAGATGCCGCCGTCGCCGGTCAGTGTGCGATAGGTTTGCGGCACGGTCGGGCCAAAAATTGCGAGGAACGCGATGCCTATCAGGATGAAGGCCGTGATGCTCGCAACTTTCAGTAACGCGAACCAGAACTCCAGCTCGCCGTAAGTCTTGACCGAGAACAGATTGGTCGCCGTCATAAGCGCAACCAGCACCAGGCCGATTTCCCATACCTGAAAATCGAGGCCGGATTGCTGCAGCCAGGGCTGGATCAGGTTGGCGCCCGCGATCGTCTCCACACCGACTGTAATGACCCAGAAATACCAGTAGAGCCAGCCGGTCATGAACGCCGCCCAGCGTCCGAGTCCCAAGGCGGCATATTCCGCGAATGAGCCGAGTCCGGGCCGTGCATGGGCCATTTCGCCCAACATGCGCATGATAAAGAACACGAGCAGGCCGCCCAGCGTGTAGCTCACGAGGACACCGGGTCCGGCGATGTTGATGGCGGCGCTGCTGCCGACGAAGATGCCCGCGCCGATAATGCCTCCCAAGGCGATCATCGTGACATGGCGCGGTCGCAGTGTGTGCGCGAGCGCGCCCGCGGTGGGTGCAGTTCCTTCGGCGGCGTTGTTCATCAACAAGGCTCCGCGTGCGCTCGGGAGGCACGCTATTCGAAACAAACGACGGTGCTTGCAGTCTTCGCGGACAAGAGTGCACTGGAGCGGAGATATTGTCGATGAGATGAGGAAGGCGAATACACACCGAATCCAGATGAATCGGGCATGCGATGATCCGTTGAATTATTGGAAGTGCCGTCGCGTGCAGGGCTTGCCGGATGGGGATGCGCGCAACCTCACTACTACGGTCCGTGCCCCGATCGACCGATCCGCCTCATCATTACGTGATTACGGTTTACGCGCTGAGTGTCGATCACTTGGACATCCCGCGCACCGCTGCCGCGGCTGATTTGGACTACGTCATTGCCGGTAAGATACTCGCCAAGGCGAGCATCATGCGATCGTATCAGCGGCCTGCCGCAGCCGGAAAATAGGGTATTGCTGTTGCGGTCGGCTCATGCCGGGCCGATCGTCAGCAGTTCTTCGAAGAATCCGCCGAAGCGGTTCGCGCGGTCGATGAAGTGGATCTCCAAAATCCAATGGCGCAGCGCGCCGGCGGCGTCGCGTTCGCGCAGCTTGATCGCGTTGCCGTGACGAATCGAAAAGCGCGGTTCAGGGCCGACGTTCTTCTCGTGGGGAAAGTGGCCGATGAGATGTCCTGCGGTGCGATTACCGAACTCCCAGCCAGCCTCGACGGCGAGTTCGCAGACAAAGTCATATAGCGAACCTGCGGTCAGATCGGGATCGTCGAGGTAGCGCTGTTTGCCTTTGCGGAAAGCGGCCGCAATATCACGTACGAGTTGATGCTTGCGCGGATCGTTGCCCAGAACGTAGGTGCGCCCGAAGTCCGCCTCCCATTCGCCGAACAAAGGCCCAAAATCAAGATATACCGCATCATCCGCCGCAGTGCGCCGATCGGGCGGCTCGTCGTAATAGGTGAGGAGTGTATTCTCACCGCAGCGGACGACCCGCTTGTGCCAATGACGGCTTACGCCGAAGCGTTTATTGGCGAGTTCGTGGATTTGCCGGCTGAGCTCGCTTTCCATGACACCGGCCTGAATGATACCGGTGGCGACCACTTCGGCAAATAGATTCTCCGCCTTGCGTTGCGCGGCGATGAGCGCTTCTTCTACGGTCTGCACAGAACTTGATTCCCGTTCGTGTTGGGTCGATTGCACTTCTGCGGGCGGCATATGCGCCCTAGCGAATACCCATGAGTCCCTGCACGGACTCGGTCAGCTTGACGGGGTCGTACCCGATGCCGTCCTTGAATACCGTTTCGACCTTCTCGACGTCCTCGATATTGGCAGCGGGATTTCCCGCGAGCACCACAAGGTCGGCGGCCTTTCCGGCGGCGACGGAGCCTATCGTCGCAGTTTCCTCCAGATAGATGGCGCCGTTCTGAGTCGCGATGTGGATTGCTTCAACTGGAGAGAATCCTGCCTCGACCAGGAGTTCGAGTCCGCGCTGATCTCCATATCCAGGCACCACGCCGCCGAAGGACGTTGGATCACAGCCTGCCAGCAACAGCCCACCGGCTTGCACAAACGCGCGCTCAAACTGCATCTCCTTTTTGAACGCGATCGCGTCTGCCGAATCGTTCGCTTCGGCCAGGGAGCTGCGGCCTTTGAGGTAGGTCGACCATGCCTGCGGCGCAAGCACCTTCGCCGCGCGCGCCTCCTTAGCCATCGGCGGCCGGTTGGAAACCGTGATTTCAAGAACTGCCAGGGTAGAAGTGATCGCCACGTGCCGGGCGACGAGATCGCCGATCATCTCCTGTACTTGCGAGCTTTCGATCTCCACGTTTCTCACAAAATGTGTAAACGCCTCCGCAAACGGACAGACGCCCGGCTGCTTGCCGGGATAAAACTCGGTATCCACCACAATTCCGTGCTCCAGATTATCGATTCCCAGTGCCGCGGCTTCACGAAACCCCACGGCGCACAGGTGGCCCGTGATCTTGAGTCCCCGTGCATGCGCGTGCTCGATCGCGACCTTCAATTCGTCTGGCTTGATGCCCATGTAGGCCTTGAACGAGGTGACGCCTTCCGCCGCCCAGTAATCAACGGTCCGGCCCGCATCCTCGGGCCCGGTCAGCGCGTGCAGCTGTGGCGCCCGGCCAAGGAGGTCGCCGATATAGGGGCCGGTAATTCGCAGCTTGGGTCCAGGCTGCGCGCCGGCATCGATCAGTTTCTTCAGTGCCAGGTCTGTGTACGGTTCCATGCTTCCCGCGGTGCGCGCAGTCGTGACGCCGCCCGCCAGGTACAAGCGCGGTGCACTGTCGGCCATCTCGCCAAATAACAGCAAGCCATCGGCCCGGCGCTCCGGCGAGGTGTAGAAGAGATGCTCGTGCATGCCGACGAGACCGGGTATAACCGTCCTTCCGCTCAGATCAAGTCTTTTCGCGTGGGGCGGATAAGCATTCTTAAGTTTTGCGCTTTGGACGCGGGTGATTTTACCGCTCTGGATCTCGATCCGTTGATCCTCAGCCGGCGGTGCGCCGGTGCCATCGATGATGCGCACGTGGTCCAGCACCAAGACGGATGAGTCTTCCTTGATGTAAGGCTTGAGGGTGGCCGGAGTCTGAGCGCGTATAGCGGGCGCAGAGGCAACACAGGCCGCGACAATGAGACTGGGGATGCGTACGCGGTTGCTCCCGGAATGCAAAGCCTGAACCCTCGAACATGGAGGTCCAATCATAGCTCAATTGATAGCTGTGACAGCGCAGCGAGAGCGGCGAGGAGGGGGCCGAATGTGCCGCGCGCATTAAGTGCGCGAATGTCGCATCCGTCCGCTAGAGTGTGAAGCAGAGCGAAGACCCGTTTCCCCCATCAGGAGAGTTCTGTGGCGACAATGCGTGCCGTGCAGGTTTCCCGAGCGAATGGCCCGTTTGAACTCGTGGAGCGCGACATCCCGGAGCCCGCTGCGGGCGCTGTGCGCATCAAGGTCGAGGCGTGTGGCATTTGCCACAGCGATACGCTCGTGAAGAGTGGCGCAATGCCCGGAATAAAATACCCCAGGGTTCCCGGACATGAGGTAGTTGGCACCGTAGACGCTATCGGCACGGGCGTCACCGGCGTCACCCAGGGTCAACGGGTAGGCGTGGGTTGGCACGGCGGATATTGCGGTCACTGCGCCGCGTGTCGGCGGGGGGATTTTTTTGCCTGCCAGTCAGGGCGCATCACCGGTCTGACATACGACGGCGGCTACGCCGAGTACATGATCGCGCTTCCAAGCGCGCTTGCATTCCTGCCCGAAGGGCTTTCGGCGATCGAGGCCGGGCCGCTGGTCTGTGCCGGCGTCACGACGTTCAATGCCCTGCGCAACAGCGGCGCCCGCGCCGACGAGACCGTTGCCATTCTGGGCATAGGCGGACTGGGTCATCTGGGCGTGCAGTTTGCGGCAAAGATGGGCTTTAGAACCGTCGCCATCGCTCGCGGTAGCGATAAGGGGGCGCTCGCGAAAAAGCTCGGCGCCCATCTATATATCGACAGCCAAGCGCAGGATGTCGCAGCAGAACTACTCAAGGCCGGCGGAGCCAAAGTCATTCTCGCAACCGTGACGAACGCCGACGCCATGATGGCGACCTTGGGGGGCCTGGCTGTTCACGGCAAGCTGCTGATCGTGGGGGCTCCGCATGAGCCGCTCAAGGTTCCGGCGCTGGTACTGATCGGCGGCCGTCGCTCGATCATGGGTTGGTATTCTGGAACGGCGATTGATTCCCAAGACACGCTTGAGTTCAGCCTACGCGCGGGTGTGCAGGCCATGACAGAGGTCTATCCGCTCGAACGTGCCGCCGAAGCGTTCGATCGCATGATGAGTGGCAATGCCCGCTTTCGCGTCGTACTCACGACGCGCAAGTAGGCAAGGTCAGTCGAGCGAGGGTTCCGGCTCGTGCAAAACGCGGCAGCAGTCGAGCACCTGCTGCATGCTGGCGTTTGGGTCGCGCTGCGTGCGGATCGTTGCTAGGAATACCCGGGATTCACGTACGGCTTGTCGCGGGCCCTAGGGCCTGTTAACACTACTGACGTAGTGCTTCCACGATGAGCGCGAAGTAGATGAAAGCATCCTATGGCGCATCGAGCACTCGCGGCAACCATATGAACTTTTGTGCTCCAGCCGCCGCGGGACTTGCCGATCGCCTGAGGCCCGTTTTTTTTAAAGCACTGGTGCCATCGGGATGAACCTTCACGATCGTACCCAGACTTACCGCCTCGATCTTGATGCGGATCAGCTGCGCGCGCTGCAACTCGGCAAACAGCCGATCCAGCACGCCGGCCTTCGCCCAGCGGTTCATGCGCGTGTAGATCGTATGCCAGTTACCAAAGCGCTTCGCGCAACGCACGCCATTTACAGCCGTTCTCAGCGACAAAGAGAATCGCGTTGATCACGTTGACGTTCTGGTGGGAGACGTTGCCACGCTGATCGGCAAATGCGGCTCAATGCGTGCGTACTGTTCGGGTGTTAATTCCATCCCGCCAGGGCACTAGTGAGCTGCCGCCGTCGTTCCGTCCGACCAGCGGGACACCGGCACCAGAAACATCGTCTCGGGCTCCGGGACTTCGCGGTCGTCGAGGACCACCGGAGACCCCGGCAGGTTTGCTCCCCAGCTTGCGCCCGCGACTTTGGGCACGTGGAACATGAGGTGCGGGTGCCAATGTCCCACGCCATCGCCCAGGTACCCATCCTTCGACATCATGAAGGACATCGCGCCCGGCTCGGGTGAGAGGAGCTCCTTGCGCGCGAGCGCGGCGCGAACCTCGTCGAGAATCCTTTCCTTCGATTCTCCGGCGAGTGCGAGCTTCGTCCGCCGGAGCGTGTACGCGAGGATGGACCCGGACGCTGCCGGGTTGTAGCAAACCGGTCCCCGCATCTTCGGATTCCAGAAATCGGGGCTTGCGCCCGGCGACATCCACGACCTCTCCACGAGACAGGTGAATCCGTTGGTGCCGCGGACGGCGGTCTGGTAACCCTGCGAATCGAGAGTGAGGACCGTGGCCGTGTCGGAGATCGCGGCCGGCGCGGCACTGCGCGCGAGTGCGATCTCGGAACCGGGAGGCATTAGGTATTGCTCGAGAGGCGCCATCCGCTCGTACGGGGTCGCATCGGCCGCCGCGAAGCCCGCCAGCGCCGATAGCCCCACTGCCCGCGTGCAGGCTCCGGCCCATCGAGCCAGGTGTCTTGTCTTCATGCGGACGCTCCTCTCGGGTATGCCCATCCTACCGACGGCGCAAGTATGGTCTCGATTCTGAATCGGCAAGTGCGGCTCAATGCGTGCGTACTGTTCGGGTGCTATTTCCATCCCGGCAGGATATCTCGTAGTGTTAACGGGCCCTAGGGCCCAGCCGGACTCACGGCGCACAGGGTCTCGCGCTTGCGCTCCCGATCTGGCGCAGCGCCTCGCGGGTGACTCCTAGGAGCGCAGCCCCTGCCGCCATCAAAGACGACTTCGATAGTCGGTCTGAACTTTCCTGATTCTCTTGTTGGTGCCGAAGAACGCATGGCGTGACATATCAGCGGAGTACCTGCTCGCCTCGGGATGACGGCCCAGGCCTTCGGCGAGCGCGCGGATGTGGTGGGGACCGGCGCCGCAGCAGATGCCAAGGTAATTAATGCCGAGTGCATAGGCTGCGCGTCCGAAGTCATGCATTTCCGAACGCGTACACACAAAGGGATCAAGACCGGTCGGAAATGCGCGTGCACCGCCGCAGCACGGGTCCGTCAGCGACATGAATGACGGCTGTGTGGGCGTCGTTCGATACGGAACTGGCAACGCCGCGACATGGCACTTTACGGTTTTGCGGATCTCCTTGAGGAGAGGCATCATGGTGTCCGGTCCACGGTGGCAATTGAGGCCCACCACTTCCGCTCCGGCATCCTCGAGGCGCTTGCAGGCCTCCGCGGCTGACCAGCCGTCGCGCAGGTGCTCTTCGCGGTGGATCGAAACGGTAACGACGGCGGGTACCTTCGAGTATTTGCGGATGGCTGCAAGTGCGAGCAACGCTTCGGCGCCCCAGGAATAGGTCTCGGCGACAATGTAGTCGACCCCGGCTTCCGCCGCCCATCCCACCTGCTCGGCGAAGATCTTGTTGACCTCCTTCAGCGACTTCTTGTCTCCCGGTTCATAGATATTGGTATTGCATATGTCGCCGGCAAACAACGTACCGGTCTCGCGTGCAACTTTCTTGGCGATACTGAGTGCCATACGGTTCATCGGTAGTAAATCCTTTTCCCGCCCGATGACACGCAACTTCTCCCGGTGCACGTAGTAAGTGAGCGCTTGCGTTACATCGGAACCCGCGTGTACAAAATCCCGGTGCAGCTGCTCGACGACTTCCGGATGCTCGATCAGCACTTCGGGGACGAAGGCACCGGCTTGCAGATAGCCGCGGCGTTCGAGCTCAAATACATACCCCTCGGCGCAGATGACCGGTCCCTTGGCGAGTCGCGCCATGAGGCCGGGTTCCTTGGCGCGTTTGGCGTTGCGTGTCTTGCGCGGTCTTGGTGCGGATTTCTTGAGCGCACGTGAGGTCATAGCGGGTCTCCAAGACTTGATTGCGAAATACGATAAATTGAACTGCACCCGCCGCGCCAGCTAGGAGCGCATGCGTAAGCCCTGCGGATCAAATGCGGCAGTATCCAGGCGCCGCGCTGCGCGCCGCGCGCCGATGATCTCGATCTCAAAGCCGTCGTTTGCGGCTGCGAGCTCACATGGAATATAACCGAGCGCGATGGATGCTTGTGCGCTGTGGCCGTAGCCTCCCGAAGTTACGGCGCCCACGACACGGCCGTCGTGCCAGATCGGCTCATCGCCGCTGGCATCGGCATCGGCAGCCGCGACCGAGAACGCAACCAGGCGCAGGCCATCGGTGCGTTCCTTCTCTTCCGCAGCCGCAGAGCGACCGATGAAGTCGGCCTTCTTGAGGTCGACAAAACGCCCGAGACCTGCCGCGTACGGCCCATAGATTGGCCGATACTCGCGCGCCCAAGTGCCGAAGCTCTTTTCGAGCCGCATGGCATTCAGGGCACGCGCGCCGATCGGCCGCATTCCAAGAGCGCGTCCGGCCGTGACTAGTAGATCGTAAAGCGCGCGCTGATAGTCACTTGCGACCCAGATCTCGTAGCCGAGGTCACCCGTGAATGAGACGCGGCCGACCATTGCAGGCACCATGCCGATGTCCATCCGTTTGAATGACAAAAATGGGAATGCGACGTTCGAAAGGTCATCGCGGACCAGAGTCTGCAGGAGCGTCCGCGCGCGTGGCCCGGCGACTGACAATCCGACGTACTCGGTTGCGCACGGACGTACGATTACGCCCGTCGCGGGCAGCTCGCGTTCAAACCAGCGCATGTAATAGCTCTCGGCGGCATAGGTGCCGATGAGAAACACATGGTTTTGACCGAGACGGCACATCGTAAAGTCGCCAATTAGCTTGCCGCGATCATTAAGCATAGGCGTAAGCGCGATCGCGCCGACAGCGGGTAAGTGGTTCGCCATTACGCGCGTGAGCCACTCGGCGGCGCCCGGTCCGTCAATCTCAAACTTCCCATAGCTGGAGATTTCCAGCAACCCGACCGCATCGCGCACCGCGTGGCACTCTGCCGCCACGTGCGGGTGCGCATTCGATCGGCGAAACGTAATGGTTTCCTTGGCGGCGACACCCGGCGGAGCAAACCAGAGGGCATGCTCCAGCGCACAATATTCGCCAAACGCAGCGTTTTCTGCGCTGAGTCGATCGTATATCGGGGTCGTGCGCAATGGGCGCGCTGCTTCGAGCTCCTCGTTCGGAAAGCGGATCCGAAAGCGCCGCGAATAGTTCTCTCTCACCTTGGCGTTCGTGTAGCCGAGTGTGGCCCAAGAGCCGTAACGCGCGACGTCCATGCCCCAGACGTCAGCACCCGGATCACCATCAACCATCCAGTGCGCCAGTGCAAGCCCCACGCCGCCGCCTTGACTGAATCCTGCCATCACGCCGCAAGCGACCCAGAAGTTCTTGAGACCGTTGATCGGACCAATCAGTGGATTGCCGTCGGGTGCAAATGTAAACGGACCATTGATCACCTTTCTGATGCCTGCCGTCCCCAACGCCGGAAAATGCTCGAAGCCCACCTCAAGACTGGGCGCGATGCGTTCAAGATCGTTCGGCAGCAGATCCTGCCCGAAATCCCACGGCGTTGTGTGCTCCGACCACGGCACGCCCGCGCGCTCGTAGGTGCCCATCAACATGCCGCCACGTTCCTGGCGCAAGTAGATCTCACCCTCGAAATCGATGCAGTGCAGCTGCTCCGGCTGGCCAACGAGCTGCGGGATGTCGCCCGTCAGGAGATATTGGTGTTGCATCGCCAGGATTGGCAGTTCGAGGCCCACCATGCGGCCAACTTCACGAGCCCAAAGGCCGCCGGCATTTACCACGTGTTCGGCATGGACACGGCCGTGCTCGGTGGTAACGTCCCAACTGCCGTCCGTCCGCGCCTTCAGCCCAGTGACGCGCGTGCGCCGCACCACCTGGGCTCCGGCCATTTCGGCCGCTTTGGCGTAGGCGTGCGTGACGCCGTAGGGATCTACATGACCCTCGATCGGATCGTACATGGCGCCGGTAAAATGCTGCTTTTCCATTAGCGGGAAAATCTTCGCCGCTTCGTCCACGGAGAGGATTTCCAAATCCATGCCGAGGTAGCGACCGCGCGCCTGCGCCATCTTCAGCCAGTCAAGGCGCTCCTGCGTGCCGGCGAGCATGAGGCCGCCGGTGACGTGTACACCGCAGGACTGACCGGAGATTCTTTCAATCTCATCGTAGAGCTTGATGGTGTATTGCTGCAGCTTTGCGACGTTCGGATCACCGTTTATGGTGTGCATTCCGCCTGCCGCGTGCCAGGTCGAGCCTGAGGTCAACTCGGCGCGCTCAATCAGCAGCACATCCTTCCACCCGGCCTTCGTCAGGTGATACAGAACGCTTACGCCGACGACGCCGCCTCCGATCACAACAGCTTGTGCATGCTTCTTCATGGTAAATTTTGTCCATTATACGAGTTTCCCTTCGAGCCCAGATACAGGCTGCTGGATGGGAATGACGATGTTCTGCAAGCACGTCGGCGATTGAGAAGAGCGCGTTGCGCAACGCCCGGCGTGCCCACTTCAAGCGCGAGCGACGCTGAGCTGCGCACAGATACGTAATGACTCGCAGAGGATCGGCACCGTGGCATTTGTAATTGCGGTAACGATGGCTAATCTCCGGTCGCCGCTGGAGTGCCTTTATTGCTGGTTACCATGCGAATCTGCGCCCGTACCCGCGACTGGTACGACGCCCACCGGTCATGTATTGGACACCGCCAGGCGCAGCGGCGGATCTGCAAGCTCCGGGCGATTGCCAAAGCGCTCGATCAGCCACGAGCGAAACAGGGCAATCGCGGTATCGCTCAAGCCTTCTGGCTGAGTAATCAGATAGTACCCATAGCCGTCGTCGAGAGTTACATCGAAGGGCCTCACCAGGCGGCCCGCTCGGATCTCTTCGTTGAATAGGTTCGTGTCGACCAGGACGATCCCCGTGCCGCTCAACGCGTATTGGACGGCAAGCACTGCAGTGTCAAATACGACGCCGCCCTCAAAATTTACCGATTCGACGCGGTACTGACGCGCAAATTGCGTCCACCTATGGTGACGCGGCAAGTCAGCAATGCGCACGTGAACGATTTCGTTCGCAGCGATAAAGTCTGGCAGGCTTTTACCAGCATGGCGCGCGGCGACATCGGGGTGGCACAGGATGCTCAGGCGCACCGGCCAGAGCAAATCGGTCACCAGATCCGTAACTGTCGGCTTGGAGTACACCACCGCCACATCTACATCCGACAGCGGCGGTCCAACTCCGTACGGACTGACGAGATCAATGTCCACTTCCGCACTGGCGCGGCGGAAGTCCCGCAGGATCGGCACTGCGAGCTGTACCGCGAAGCTGGGAGGCATCTGTACCCGCAAAGTTCGTGCGGCGGGCGCCCCCTCGTTGCGCAGGTCATCGAGCGCATATTCCAGGCGATCAAAAGACTTCATGATCGCCGGCAATAGATACTGTCCGGCCTTCGTTAGCATGAGGGCGTGCGGGCGTCGCTCGAAGAGCTGTTGCCCGAGGAGTTTCTCGAGCGCGATGACATGGCGCGACAGAGCGCTTTGCGAGATCAGGAGCGCGTTGGCAGCGGCCGTGAAGCTGCCGTGCTTGGCCACGCCCTCGAATGCCCGTAAGGCATTCAGCGGAAGCCAGCGGCGATCAATCGGCGAGTCACTCATGCTCAAGTTCCCTACGATGGCTATTCAGTTTTCAGCGGCGCCGATCATTCTAGCGGTACCCGTGCGCCATTTCCCCAAACCGCCCGTACCGCAGAGCCACAATACGCGCCGCTGCACCCTTGCCGCAACGACTGACCCGACTATCCGGGCGAAGCCCGCAGCGGGTTCCATGCTTTTTCTAGATAGCGCTATTCAATTTCTAGGCTTTAAGGCACCCCGTTAGTATGAAAGTCTGTGTCGCGATTCGGACACGAATCCTGCAATCCGTCCTGAAGCACGGCGCAATCGAGCCAATCACCGGGTTCAAGGCGATATGAGCGGTGTACCAATGAGTGCCAGCAAATCGGATGTGTCTATAGCGGCCTCTGCGCACCGCATTCAGTCGATCGATATTACCCACCACCGGCTCGCAATCGATCCGCCCTTCAAGGCAAGTTGGGACAGTAAGCCGCGCGCGCATTTTGATGCGACGATCGTTCGCGTTGCGACCGACACCGGGTTTGTAGGCTACGGTTCGGGCGACCGAATGGTTGGTTTCGACGGACATCAGGAACTGTTCATAGGGCAGGATCCGCTCGCCATCGAGCGCCACTATCGCGTCCTTTCGCACCTCGACTTCCACTACGGACGCTGCTGGCCGCTCGATCTCGCCCTGTGGGATCTTGCCGGAAAAATAACCGGGCAGCCCTGCTGGAAGCTGCTGGGAGGCCTTTCCAATCGCTTG
>Ga0302326_10022209_pt1 | contig 12984 bp, 12 predicted proteins | sample Palsa_T0_3_FD_202264 | JGI IMG/M metagenome (GOLD analysis project Ga0302326, IMG submission 202264) | Peat permafrost microbial communities from Stordalen Mire near Abisko, Sweden - Palsa_T0_3 | ecosystem: Environmental > Terrestrial > Soil > Palsa > Peat permafrost | place: Sweden: Abisko... | reverse complement strand
CCACCATGGGCGCGCTCGTCGTCACCTCGCGCCCCGGCGACAGCTGGCTGCGCCGGCTCTTCGCCTGGCGCCCGTTCGTGTTCATCGGCACATTTTCGTACAGCGTCTATCTGATGCACGCGCCGCTCATCCAGATCCTGTGGCAGTTCGTGTTCCATCCGTTGCACGTGGGCCCGGAGGCGATGTTTTTCCTCTACCTGGGTCCGGGTGCCCTCGCGGTGCTCGCTGCGTCGTACGCCTTTTTCCGGGCATTCGAGTTTCCGTTCATGCGCGCGCCCGCCGCCGCCGTCGTCGAGCGCTCGACGGTCCCCGCGACGGCGGCGTGAGAGCCCGCTTGCCGCGCTCGAAGCCGGTCGAGAAGAGCGCGCGCGTCCCGGTGCGCAACGATGGCTCGTTGCGGTTGGTCGTCGTGGCCGACACGCATTCGGCGCCCCATCCCTCGATGGCGAAGCACGTTCGGTCGCTCTCCCCCGACGGGATCCTCCACGCAGGCGACATCGGCGATCTCGCCGTGCTCGACGGGCTCGGCGCGATCGCTCCCGTCTTCGCGGTGCGCGGGAACATCGACGTACGCCTGCCGGGTCTCCCCGACCAGCTGACGCTCGACGTCGTCGCCGGCGATGCATCGCTGCTGCGCATCCTGCTCGTGCACATCGCCGTCAATGGACCGCGACTGCGCGCCGATGTCGGTCGCCTTGCCCGCGCGCGAGACGTCTCGCTCGTCGTGTGCGGCCATTCGCACGTACCGTTCATCGCGCGCGAAGGCGATCTCTCGGTGTTCAACCCAGGCTCGGTGGGGCCGCGCCGGTTTCGCTTGCCGATCCTCTTCGGCACGATCGAGGTCACACGAGCCGCCGTTCAACTCGCGCACTACGATTGCGAGACGGGCCAGCGCTGGAGTCCGCCGGCTCAGTTCGACGCGGGCGGGGCGATTCGAAAGTAAACGGATCGTCGGCCCCCGCAGGTGCTGCACACGAGCCTCGCCACCCGAAGCCGGGCGCCGTCGATGGTCTCCGCCAGGTGCTCGTCCACCCGGCAGGGCGCGACGCAGCGAAGGCAGCGGAGCGATCCCGCGTGGACTTCGACCTGGGACGCGGACTCGAGAGTCACCGGACGCTCTGGACTCCCGCCCGCCTCGAGTCGGGCGAGCTTCTCACGCTGCGTCGCCAGCTTCTCGAGGGCGCGTCCTTGCGCGCGCCGAATGGACCTCGGGGAAGGCTTCTTTGCGGCCATCGGTCGTATCTTAGCGACCTTCGCCCGCCCAGCAGGACCACGCCTATTCCAGCACGATCGGCACTTCCCACGTCCCGCCGGATCCCACATACGTGCTGTTCGTGAACGTGACGGTCCCCGTCGCATCCGGCGACGCCTGATGGCAGGTCGGATGCGTCACGTGGACGGCGTATCCCGCGGTCTGCTGGCCGAGGTTGTACGCGATCGCCGCGTACGCATTGCCGGCCGTCGCGCTCGTCGCCGCCGTGCTGGGCACGTTATCGACGAAGTAGAGGACCGGGATCGTGCCCGCATCGCCCCCCGTGATCGTGACGGTCGCGCCGGCGACGCTCGCCGTGCACGTCGTGCCATTGGGCTGGAGGTTGACCAGGATGAACCCGCCGCCCTCGTAAAAGCCGGCGCTGTCCGGCAGCCCCCCGGCGGCGTCGGCTTGGTACCAGCCGCTGACCTCGGCGCCCGTGAAGGCGGGGATCGTCCCGAAGTCGTACGCGCCGGTGATGTTGAAGGCTGCGACCGCCGGTGGATTGTACGTGCCGGCGGAGTCTACGAACTGGACCGAGAACGTGAACAAGGCGCTCTCGGGCTGGGTGGCGATGGCCGACCAGTGGCCCGTCGAGTCGGTGGTCGTCATCACGGCATTTCCGAGCCCGGTTCCCATGCCTGACTGTCCGACGATCACGGTGAGGCCGGCGATGCCCGCCATGGCCCCGCCGTCGGTCGAGATGCCGACGACCTGCCCGCTCACCGTCGGGTTGATCCCCGCTTCGGCAGAGACGCCGCTCGACCCGCTGCTGGAGCCGGAGCTGCCGCCGCTCGACCCCGAGCCGCTACCGCCGCTCGACCCCGAGCTGCCGGAGCTCGAGGTGCTCGCGGTCCCGCTGCTGCTGCCCGACCCGGCGCCGCTGCTCGCCCCGCTGCTGCTTCCGCCGCTCGAGCTCGAGCCGCCGGGCGCGCTCGGAGAGCTGCTGCTGCTGCACGACGCCACGGACAGCGTGCCCGTGCCGAGCGCGGCGCTGACGACAAAGAGACCGACGGATGTTCTCCCATTCAACATGTGTTTTGCTCCCCCCGGCTTCGCGCCGGAACCTGGACAGCGGTCGAATCGACCATCGTACGAGAAGCTCTCTCGCGTGTCATCGGCCCTCGCCATTGGCGTCCGCGCACGTCCGCATCGGGCTTTCGATTGCGACAACCGAAGAGGAGCGAGTGTCGACCAACATCGAAAACGTGCCCTGGTCCCGGTGTGCCCGACCGCCCCGTCGGATTCGTGGCTGAGGGTGGTGCCTGGACCGAGCTCAGCGCGTACTTAGGCCGCTTTCCTGATTGTAATTGTGGGCTGTCCAGCATTGCTCAAGCGCAAATGACTATTGACGTGTAAGTCGAAGCCCTTCATGTGAATACGCATGGAGGCGTGAGCGATGGCAATCGTGAGCTTGAGCGTGCGCTTCAGGTCCGTGACCGTCGACGAGTTCATCGAGCACGAGGCGCACAACGTCAGCGCGCAAGGCATCTACCTTCAGACAGCTCATCCGTCCCCGCTCGACACGCTCGTCCAGCTGCAAGTCCGGCTCGCCAGCGGGCAACAGATCATCGCGGGCATCGGGCGGGTGGTCTGGAGGCGCGACGTTGCACAGGTCTCGGCGGGCCGTGCCCCGGGAATGGGGGTCAAGTTCGTGAAGCTCGACGAACGCTCGCGCGCCTTCGTGAGCCACCTCGTCACGGAAACGAAAGAAGCGGGCCGCGCGTACGAAGAAGAAGCGGAGCAGACCGCGACGCTGGACGAGGCCCCCCCGGCCGCGCAATGGATCGCGGCCAAGAAGACGACGTCGCGACCTCCGGCGGCCCCGAGCGCGGACGCGAGCTTGATCGAGCGGATTCGGTCCTTGCGAAGGCCTGGGGCTGAGAGCTCGGCTCCCCCCCCAAAGTTGACTCCGCCGTCACGCCCCGCGGTGGAGCGCCCGCCGTCGTCCATCCCCTCGGCGCCGGCGCCGCCAGCAAGGTCCACCGGCAGGCCCGTGCCGCGTGATCCGCGCTCGTAAGCTGCGGGGTGCTCGCCTGTTATCCTCGCTTCTGCCAGACTCCGTGGCGATGGCGACCGAGAACATGCGCTCCACGCTGACGGCCTGCTGGGACTGGTCGTACTCCGACGGGAACCCGAGGCTCGGCGACCTGTACGCCAAGGCGAAGCGCGATCAGTGGAACGCCGACGTCGTCATCGATTGGTCCATTCCCGTGGACCCGGGCGGATCGATCCTCGATGGCGAGCGCATGACGTTCCTCAAGCTCGCCTTCTTCCAGCGCCTCGCCAAGAGCCAGCTCGAGACGTTCAACGCGCATTACTCCGCGTGGATCCTGAGCCAGCTCCTCCACGGCGAGCAGGGCGCGCTCATGGTGGCCGGCGAGCTCGCCGCCTGCGCGCCGGACCACGAGGCGAAGCTCTACGTCGGCTCCCAGGCCATGGACGAGGCCCGGCATGTCGAGGTCTTCGCCCGGTACATCCGCAGGCTCGACAAGATCTACCCGCCGCAACAGACGCTCAAGAGCGTCCTGACCGACATCATGGAGGCGCCGCACTGGCAGTCCAAGATGGTGGGCATGCAGGTGATCCTCGAGGGGCTTGCGCTCGGCACGTTCATCAACGTGCGGGGCGCCACGGGCTGCGAGCTCCTCCGGTCGCTGCTCGGCTACGTGACGCGCGACGAGGCGAGGCATGTCGCGTTCGGGAACATCTACCTGACGACCGAGATCGCCCGCATGCACGCCGATGAGCGGGCGGCCGTCGAGGACTTCGCCTGCGAGGCCACGCGCAAGACGGTATCCATGCGGCGGGGCATGGAGGGCATGGCCGGCTTCGACCAGGTCCTCATGGATAGTGGCCTCGACCCGAACGACTTTCTCGCAGCGCTTCACGCGGAGGTCGCCGCGGGCTTCCGCCTCACGGGCACCCCGGGAACGGTGCACACGCTCAAGTCCCTCATCGTGCCGGGCATCGTGCGCGCCGGGCTGGTGAGCGATCGGGTGAAGCCCGCCTACGAGGCCGCCGGCATCAAGCTCTTTTCCGATACGCGCATCCTGGAGGAGTTCGAGGACTCCGGCGAGGTGCGAGCGGCATAGTGAGCTACACTATGGCCATGAACTTCCCGAGGCCGAAACACTCACTTCGCGAGTACATCGCGATCTACCAGAAGGAGCACACGACACTCGGGAACAAGCTGACGCACATGGTCGGCATCCCGATGATCGTCGCCTCGATCCCGACGACGCTGGTCAATCCGATCCTCGGCGGCGGCCTGTTCACGACGGGCTGGGCGCTGCAGTTCATGGGGCACTACGTCTTCGAGGGGAACAAGCCTGCCTTCTACGGCGACCCGTACTACCTGCTCGTCGGCCCCGCGTGGGTCGCGGCCGAGTGGCTCGAGCTGCTTCGCCTACCGGTGCCCGAGGCCCTGACGCCCGCGGCGCCGACGGTCAGTCTCGTGCACGCCCTCGCCCACGCAGCGAGCTAGCTCCGCGGTCCTGGTCGGCGCCTAGCCCCGAGCTACGCGCGGCGCGTTGGCTTGTTCTTTGGGCGCGTGGTTGGCGCCTTCCCTTCGGCAGTAACCGCCTTGAGCGCGCCCACCGCCGCGCGGATATGTGCAGCGAGGTCTCGCGGCTTCTTCTCGCGGACCCAGCGCTCGAAGCCGATCTTGAAGACGGCGACGCCGGCCTCGGCGGCCAGGCTGGCGGCAGGCTCGGGAACACCACGCGCATGGAGCGCCTTCGTGACGGCCACCGCGAGGGCCGCGAGCTTAATGAGCTCACGCTCTTGGATATCGGCGTGCTCGGTGACGAGCGCATACCGCGCACGCACGAAGTGGAGGTCCCGGCGGTCTTGGAGCTCGGCGCCCGCCGCCTCGAAGGCAGCGGCGACGGCGTCGAGCGGACTCGTCTCTCGAGGGCTTCTTTCGATGCCGTCGACGATGCCCTTCTCGAGCTCCTTCGACCCGGAGAAGAGCACCTCGCGCTTGTCGGCGAAGTAGCGGAAGAAGGTTCGCTCCGTGAGGCCGGCGCGCGCGGCGATCTCCTCGACGGTCGTGCGCTCGTACCCGCGCTCTTGGAAGAGCTCCCTCGCGGCCTTCTCCAGCCGTCCACGAGCGTCGGGCTCCCATCGCGCCATCGTCTCCCAGGGTACCTGATTGCAGCCACTGACATCACGTGTTAGCCCTATGTCAGTAGCTGACATCAGGAGGTTTCCCCATGCGTGTCTTCGTCACAGGCGCGTCCGGTCACATTGGTCTCCCCGTCGTGCGCGATCTGCTGGCCGCCGGACACAAGGTCGTCGGTCTCGCACGTTCCGAGGCGTCGGCCGAGAAGGTCGCATCGGATGGTGCCGAGGTGCGGCGCTCCACCCTCGACGATCTCGACGGGCTGCGCGAGGCCGCGAAGAACGCCGACGGCGTGATCCACCTGGCGTTCAAGCACGACCTGGCCTTCGTCGGCGGCGACTTCGCGGGGGCGGTGGCCGCCGATCTTCGCGCCGTCGAGGCGATCGGCGACGCGCTCGCGGGCTCGGAGAAGCCGTTCGTGAACACCACCGGCACGATGCTCCTCGCGCATAGCGTTCGCGGTCGCGCGGGCACGGAGGCCGACGAAGGGCAAGACGGTGGAAACCCGCGCGTCGCTTCGGAGAAGCTCTCGCTCGCGTTCGGCAAGCGCGGCGTTCGCACCTCGATCGTTCGGCTCGCGCCGACGGTGCACAGCTCGCTCGATCGTCACGGCTTCATCCCCCTGATTGTCGCGGCGGCGCGCAAGAACGGCTTCTCCGCGTACGTCGGCGATGGTTCGGCCCGCTGGCCGGCGGTGCACACGCTCGACGCCGCGCGTCTCTATCGCCTCGCGGTCGAAGCCGCCCCCGCGGGCTCGCGCCTGCACGCGGCGGCCGACGAGGGCGTTCCATTCCGCTCGATCGCGGAGGCGATCGGTCGTGGGCTCAACGTGCCGGCAAAGAGCATTCCGGCCGAGAAGGCGGCAGAGCTCTTCGGCGGCTTCGTCGGCATGATCACGCAACTCGACAACTTGACGTCGAGCGCACGCACGCGCGAGCTCCTCGGGTGGAAGCCGACGCACGCGGACCTGCTCTCGGACATCGCAGAGGGTCACTACTTCGCGTCGTCCTGACGAAGACTACGTCCCCCGAGCTCATCCGATGGCTTTCTTCGAGCAAGTCATCTGCTTCGTGATCATGGTGGGGATGGTGCTCCAAGACTGAGCCTGTAGGCGCTCACAAACATGACGCCAGAACAACCACCCCGAGTCGGCTCCCCGGCGGTCGATGGAATCGGGATCGGCAGGGCTTTGGTGTGGGTCTGCGATCCGGCGCCCCCTTCCGTAGCTGGAACCCCCGCCGAGGAACGCGGGCGGCTCGTTCGCTCGCACCTCCGAGCGGTCCGGGGTCTCGAGGATCTCGTGCGACAGTTGCCGCCCGCGGAGGCCGACCTCTTCGTCCCGGAGCTTGCGATCCTCGAGGAGCTGCGTCCGTTGCTCGTCGAACGCGTCGACGGTGGAGCCAGCGCGGAGGACGCCATCCACGGGGCCACGGCGCAGGTCTCGACGGACCTGCTGCTCGATGCGCGCGCGCGTCTGCTCGACGGGCTGGGGCGCGACTCGCGATCGGTGGATGCTCTGCTCGAAGGCCGCCATGGGGATCGTGTGTTGATCATGGGGTCGCTCATGCCGTCGGTCGTCGCCTCGCTTCCGCCTCGGGTCGTGGGGATCGTCGCGGCGTCCGACGACGCTGCGCCGAGCGGCGCCGAAGACACGTCACACGCCGTCGTCATCGCGCGCGGCCGGGGCATCCCGCTCGCCTTCGTACCCTTGGACGTCGTGGCGGCCATTGCCGATGACGACACCGTGCTCCTCGACACGACCGGAAGCGTTGCCTTGATGTGGATCTCGCCGGCCGAATCGATCGTGGCCGACGCCCGGCTACGGCACGACCGGTTGGTGATCGGGTGTGCCGAGGAGGAGGCCAGCGTCGCCAGCGTGCCCCTCGCGCACCGCGTACTCGACGTGGGCGTCAGCATCGGTTCGGTCTACGACCGCGTCCCCGCCACCGCCGATGGCATCGGGCTCTTGCGGACGGAGCTCGTGTTCTCCGACCATACGACGGCGCCGAGCGAGATCGACCAATTCGCCACGCTCTGCGCGATCGGCGCCCGGGCCGGCGCCGCGTCGATGGTGGTGCGACTCTTCGATGCGGGAGGCGACAAGCCGCTCGCGTGGCTGCAGGCGCCGGCCAACGCGCCGCTCGCGCGCGGGATCGAGCTCCTATTCATGCACGGGGGCGTCCTCGAAACGCAGCTCCGCGCCGTCGTGCGCGCGGCCGAGCACATCGACGTGCGCGCTCTTTTGCCGCTCGTCACGTGCGCAGGCGACGTCCACAGGATCCGTGCGCTCAGCCACGGGAAGATTGCGGTGGGGGCGATGGTCGAGACGGCGGCGGCCGTCGACCGGATCGACGAGATCGCGTCCGCGGCCGACTTCATCTGCATCGGCACGAACGACCTCTTCGCCAGCGTAACCGGACAAAACCGGGCTCACTCTACGTTGTCGTTCGACGCGCGGGCGCTGCGTATGATCGAACGCGTGGTCGCCGTCGCTCATGGGCATGCCCGGAAGGTCAGCGCGTGCGGAGAGCTGGCGGCGGATCCGCGCGGCGCACGGATCCTGGCGGGGCTCGGCGCCGATGCCATCAGCGTCTCCACGGCACGCTTCGCCAAGACGAAGCTCTCGCTCCGCGACGTCACGCTCCACGACTGCCGCGAGGTCGCGCAAGGCGCGCTCAGTGTCCCGGCGCGTGCGTGATCGAAGGTGAGTAAAGGCTCGGCGTCTTGCCATACGCTCGGTCCATGGGTGTGCCATGACGCCGGAGCCTCGTTGCCCCCGCGCAGCGGGAGGAGCGGGAGAGTTGGTCGGCGCCGCTGTCGCCGCCGCGCTGCTGGGCGCATGCAGCGCGGGTGGGGGCGCCGCGGCGGCCGGAGCGCCGCCTGCCGCGTCGCCGCAGCCCTCCCCCACAATGGCGGTCGGACACTGCGTGACGGGCCAGGCGGCCGGAGCGCCGATGTCGCAGGTCCCGGCAGGAATGGGGGTCGCGCGCTGCGTGACGGGGCATAGCCCGCCCCCTCGGGCATCGGCCGTGCTCCTGGGCGAAGGGTGGGGATGCGCCGCGTTCGGGTCAGAAGCCGGGGCGTCATGGCAGTGCTGGGATGCCGGGCCTGCGCCTCGGGCCTGGAGCGTCCCCTGGCTGAAGGACAAGGGGCTCCAGAGCGGTCCGGATCGGTTGTGCGAGTTCGCGCGCCCGGCCCTCACGTTTCGGTGCTGGCAGCGCCCCGCGCGGGGGCAAACGGAAGGGGAGGAGCTGCCCGCGAGCTGGGAGTGGCTCAACCCGAACCACGCCGTCTGGGGAAAGGACACCTACACCCGTTCCGATCGCCTCGTCGGAACCTACGTCGGAGGCACGTTTGGGTGCGTCCAGGCCGTCAAGGACAACAACGTGTGGTGTCTCGGCGACGATCGGTTCGGGCAGCTCGGCGGCTCGAAGCCGGCGCCCGCTCCGGACGCCAAGAAAGACGACCCGGCGTTCGTGCAACATCTCTGGCCCGCATGGCGTCCGGCGCTCGGCACGTGGCACGGCTGCGCGATCGCCGCACCGGGTGGGCTGGCCCACGGCGGTCACGTCACGTGCTGGGGGCGCGGCGACTACGGGCAGCTCGGAGCCGCAGCCCCAGATGCGTGCACGGTCGACGGAGCGACGATCGCCTGCGCGCGGTCTCCGGTGAAAGGACCGGCGGTTCACGCTCCCATGGCAGCGCTGGGCGCCGGCGACCTGTTCACCTGCGTCAGCACGCCCGAAGGGATCTCGTGCTGGGGCGCCGATCGCAACGCGTTCTTCGGCACGCCCGGGTCCTGCCCGGACGCGCTCCGGAACGCGTGGCCCACGCCTCATGGAACCGTGCAGGCGCCGCGCGCGGCGTGCTCGCCGAGCCCCGTCCAGGTCGCCGGCGCGAGCGGTTTCCAGCAGTGGTTTCAGGCAGGTCCCCGGGGGCTCTGCTTCGGCGACGCCTCCGGTGCGCCTCGGTGCGTGGGCGGCGTGCCGAGTCCGCGCGCGGGGATCGCGCGCGTGGCGATGAGTCCGGGTGAGGACGCGAGCGCATGCGGGCTCCGCGACGGCGACGTCGTGTGCTGGGGCGAGGGCTACTCACCGCCCGACGCCCTGGACGCGCCGGTCCCGATCGCGTTCGAAGCGACGACCCCCGTGGGTGAGACGGCTGTCGTCGGGCCCACGGATCCCACCGGCTGGTCGGCGGGATGCATGATCCATCGGGGATGCACTCTGGCGCCATCGCCGCTGACGGCGTGCGCGGCCAACGTCACTCCCACGGACTGGGCCGAGCTGCTCGCCTCGGTGACTGCTCTGTCCGGGCAGCTGGTGAGCGTTCGGGGCGTTCTCGGAGTGAGTGGTGGGGGCATGACGCTGATGGGATGCTCGGCGCCTGACGGCCGCGCGTGTTGCAATCACAGCAACGCCCAGGTGGTCCTTGGCGGTGCTTCGACGACGCTCTCCCTCGAGGGCTTCTTCTGCACCGGCGACGAGTCCGCGCAGTGCTGCAACGCACCCGCATACGGCGAGACCGTGATCGCCACCGGTCGGCTCGAGCCGTTGCCGGGCGAGGTGGGACCCTCGCAACCGACGTGGAAGCTCAGTGGCGTGTCTCTGTGCGCGCCTCCCTGAAGGGGCCCGAAACTGAGCGGAGTGAGAGACCCGGTCCGCAACGACCTACGGGCAGAGCGCCTGTCCGCCCGCGGCGACGTACGCGGAGGTCTTCGTCGCCAGGTTGCCGCTGTCGGTGTCCGGGGTCGTCGTGTCGCCATTGCCGGCGCCGAAGGCGACGCCGACGACGTGGGCGGCCGCGAGCTCGCTCCAGTGCGAGGGAACGGTGACGGCGGCCGCGCTCTCGACCTGCGAGGCGCTGCCGCCGAAGAAGTAGTCGACGCGGTTGTCCTTGTAGTGGTTCGTCGTGTTGTTCTGCATGGAGTTGCCGAGCGGCGTCTGCCAGTAGAGCGCGGGCACGCCCAGTGCCTCGGTCAGCGCCTTGATCCACGTCAGGTCCTGCGCGTAGTCCGGTAGCGTCGTGTCGGTCGGGTCCCACCAGGTATCCTCGTCCTCGACGACCTGGTAGAAGCCCGCATCGCGGTCGCTCGTCTCCACGGCGACGAAGTCGGCGCTGGACTGCCCGCACGCGGCGAGGACTCCCGCGACCGCCGTCGCGTCGGCGGTGACGTTCGTGCTTGTGCTCGTGTTGAGCGAGATGCTCCACGCCGACGCCTGCAGTCCGACGAGCGCATGCGGTGCGAACTTGCGCGCCATCGCGATCATGCACTGGCCCATGCCGGCGATGGTCGAGGGCAGCGCGCCGCAGTCGGCCTCATTGACCGAGCTGACGGCCGCCGCCAAGGTCGTCGGATCCCCGGCCTGCCGGACGTAGCCCCAGAAGTCGGGCTCGATGTGCAGGAGGACTCGCGTCTGCCCGATCGTCTGCAGCAGAAAGCGCCAGTCGTTGTAGTACCGGGTCATGATCCCCGTGTTCGTCGCCGCCGTGGTGACCTCGGCCGTCCCCTCCTGGAAACCGCTGATGGTGGCCTGCGCCGTCTGCAGGATCTCCTAGTACGTGAACATCGGGATCTGCGGCGGGCTCGCCGCCGCGGCGGCCTGGATGAAGTCCGTCGCGTACGCGCCCGGCGGCGAATCGTAGCAACCCCACCAGCTGCCCGACGGAGCGCACGACAAGCACGAAGTGCACGGCGTCGAGCTCGAGAAGAGCCCTCCGGAGAGGTAGACGTACCGGAGGTCGCAGGGCGCCGCAGCCTCCGCGGTGCTGGATCCGCTCACGCCGATGATCAGGCGCTTCTTACCGAGCGCCGACAGAAAGGACGAGCCGAGGCAGCTGCCGGCATCCGCACCCGAGGCGACGGTCCCGTCCTTGCCCGAGTCGAGTCCGCCGGCGCCGCTTCCCGAGCTGGAGCTCGAGGCGGACGTTGTCACTCCGGAGCCAGAGCCAGAGCTCGAGGCGGAGATCGTGGCTCCGGAGCTGGAGCTCGAGGTGGACGTTGTCACTCCGGAGCTCGAGGCGGAGGTCGCGGTTCGGGAACTGGAGGAGCGGCGATCTCGACGCATTCGCCGCGTTGCTCGCCGACGACGCGCGTTTGTCGATGCCGCCTCAGCCCGAATGGTTCGTTGGACGCGAAGCCGTCCGTCGATTCCTCGCGAGCATGCTGTCAGCGCCGCGCGAGTTCCGCTTCTTGCCGCTCGGTGCGAACGGTGGCCCCGCCCTCGCGGTCTACCGTCGGGCGAAGGGGTCGAACGCGACGTACCAGGCGGCTGGGATCACCTTGTTTTCCATTCGAGGCGGGCGCGTCGTGGAGATGACCCGCTTCACGTCGACGAAGCTTTTCCCGTTGTTCGGGCTCGAGACTCACCGTCGCAGCGACGCGCTATCACAGCCGACCTAGTCGTCCGACCCGGCGTCCACGCAGGTCGCGCTCGGGTCGTCGACCGTGAAGGTGCTCTGTGTCGGGGCAGTCAAGAGAGGGCAGCAGACAGGCGGCTTGGGGGCGGACTGCGACTCGAAGGTCACATCGGTCGAGTACGTGAAGCCCGTCGCGAACGTCAACTCGACATGGCAGACACCCGCGCTCGTGCTGTTGATGGAGATGCTTTGTCCTGCCACGGAGTACGAGGGGCCGTCGTCGGTCGCGCATGGGCCTGAGACCGCGACGTTCGTGAGGTGCGTCGCCGAGCAGGACAGGTTGAATGTCGCGAAGCCGTATGGGATCCCACAGGAGACGGTGCACGCCAAGCCGCCGCCGTCGCAGCCGACCACGAGTGACCCACCAGCAACGACGGCGAAGGCAATCGCAAGGTGAACAAGGTGAAGATGGGCGTTCATTGGACGATGGTTGCTGGGGGGCGACGACGAACCGGCCGGTGCGGTGGGGGGCCGTCGTGCCTGCGAGTGCAAGCGCGTAGCCACGACGGCGAGCCGCGATCTTGGCGAAAAGCTAGGGGTCGACCGAGCCAGGGTGTGCCAGCCTATGACGCCGTGTGCTGGTTCGGGACGCGGCCTACGGGCCGATCGCGTAGGTCAGGCATTGGTTGTTCACGCATGCGACCCCGACATAGTGGCTGGCCGCGACTTCCTGGCAGTCCTCGGTCGCTACGCTTGGCGCGCAGGGCCCCGAACCGGGTGGCGGCAGGCAACCGTTGGGCGGAGCGCAGACGAGTGACGCGTCTCTGTTTACTCCCACCGCGAGACTACTCCCGCAGCACTGGGGTAGAAAGTTGACGATGCAGTCGTTCGTCGACTCGCAGGCCACATTGCCCGGCGAAAGTTGGCAGCGCGTGTCGTGAACGGTCGCGTATTCTTCGGCGACCACGGGAAGCGCGGTCGCGCAATCGTCGGGGAAAGCATCCGGGACCTCGCCCCCGTAGGCGTCCCAATCCGCCCCGGCGTCCGGCACCGTGCTCGAAGCGCCATCCCCGATGTTCGCGTCACCCTGCCCGCCGACGGCGCCGGTCGCCCCGTCCGTTGCGTTCGGTGAATCGTTACCAGTCTTGCCGCACGCGACGGCCGCCAAGAGCGCGGCGAGTAAGCCAAGAGCGAACTTGTCGACACTCACGATGGCCATCCTCTAACGCTAGCAGTCCCGAAAAGG
>Ga0302326_10022208_pt1 | contig 12984 bp, 11 predicted proteins | sample Palsa_T0_3_FD_202264 | JGI IMG/M metagenome (GOLD analysis project Ga0302326, IMG submission 202264) | Peat permafrost microbial communities from Stordalen Mire near Abisko, Sweden - Palsa_T0_3 | ecosystem: Environmental > Terrestrial > Soil > Palsa > Peat permafrost | place: Sweden: Abisko... | reverse complement strand
CGGAGCACCGCCAACATCAACACGCCGACGAAGAGGAGCCGATATTGACCGAGCGTCGCCAGGAGTTCCGGCAGCAGCACGACGACGCAAGCGCCGATCAGCGGACCGAGCACCCAATCGGCGCCGCCGAGCATGACGACGAGAAGGAACACGATCGACTGGAAGAAGGGAAACGATTCCGGGCTGATGAAATTGCTGAGCGACGCGTAGACGCCGCCCGCAATCCCGGCCGCGACCGCCGAGATGCCAAAGGCGGTGGTGCGCACGAGCGTTGGATCGAGTCCGATCGAAACACTGGCGGATTCGGAGTCGCGCACCGCGCGCATCGCAAGGCCCCACGGGCTGTCGCTGAGTCGCGCGAAAGCGGCGCTCGCCAGCACGGTGAGCGCGACGGTCAGGAAGGCAATGCCTTTCTCGCCGATGTCGGTGCCGAAAAAGGTCGGCGCGGGAATTCCGGACAGCCCGTTCCAGCCGCCGGTCAGGTCCTGCCATTCGGCCGCGCCCTGTTCGACGACAAAGCCGAAGGCGATGGTCACCATGGCGAGATAGGGACCGCGCACCCGCAGCGCCGGAATCGCGAGCAATACGCCGGCTAAACCGGAGACCACACCGCTTGCCGCGAGCGCCGGCCAAAACGACCATTGATGCGCGGTGGTCAGGATGCCGACCGTGTAAGCACCGATGGCGTAGAACGCCACATGGCCGAGCGAAATCTGGCCGTTGAGCCCCAACAGCACGTTGAGGCCGATGCCGACGATCGCGGTCAGCCCGACCGTGGCGATCATAAAAGTCTGATAGCCGTTACCGCGAACGATGAGGAAGCAGACGATGGCGATCGGAAGGACGGCCGCGGCGGCCGCGCGCCGGCTCATACTTTCCTCAATTCAGTGCGACCGAACAGGCCGGTCGGCCGCAATGCGAGCGCGAGAATAACGAGCGCAAAGGTGACGATCTGGGTGTAGGTCGAGCCAACCAGCGCCGTGATCAGGGCCTCGGCGATGCCATAGAGGAGGCCGGCCAGCACCACGCCCCAGGCGCTTTCGATGCCGCCGAGAATGGCTACAGCGAAGGCCTTAATCCCGAACAGCGTGCCCATCGTCGAGGAGATGATGAACAAGGGCGCGACCAAAATGCCGGCGATACCGGCGAGCAATCCCGACAGGGCGAATGCGAACGCGATCACGCGCTCGACCCGGATGCCCATCAGCCGCGCCGCGTCCTTGTTTTGCACCACCGCCAGCAGCGCGTTGCCGTGCCGCGATGTTGCAAAGAAAACCTGCAGACCGGCGGCTAGCGCCAGCCCGATCACCGGAATGAGCAGCTGAAGGTATTGGATTCTGATGCCGACAATGGAGATCATCCCGGTCGTGAGTATCCCGGGCGGCATGCCGCGCGGGTCCTTGCCGAAGGTAAACAGCACAACGTTTTCGAGGACGATGCCGAGCGCCACGGTGGCGATCAGCCAGGAATTGGAGCCGCGAGCCACGAATGGACGCACCGCCACGCGTTCCACCACAACGCCCCACAGCGCGCACGCCATGAGCGCCAGCAAAACCGCCAGCGCCAGCGGCCATCCGAGCGTGACCCAGAACGTGAAGCACACCACCGCGCCCAGCATCATGGTCGAGCCCTGGGCAAAATTCACGGTCCTGGACACGGCGTGGGTAATGTGAAAGCCGAGCGCCAGAAGCCCGTACATGCTGCCGAGGCCGAGGCCGGAAATGATCGCGGATGCAATCAGCATGGCGGTGAACGCGATGATCTGCGATCAAGCGTCGCTGCGGCGGGTCGCGGCGCGCCGCTCCCTACCCGTTTCCCTTGCGCGTTGCGCGCTGGATTGGGGCGTCCCAGCCACCCCGCTCCCTCAATCCACGGGAACGATCTTGTCGCCCGCGTAGTGCACCATGATGTAGTCGTCAGGCCCGAGCGCGTCGTGATTGTCGGCCGTGAACGGCTTTGTGTAGGTCTTGATCAGCCCCTGGTACGGCTTTTTCAGGTCTTCCAACGCCATGCGGATCGCATCCGGATCGGTCGAGCCCGCCTGGGTGATGCCGAGCGCAAGGATATGCATGGCATCGTAGGCATCCGCCGTCCCGACCGGCGCGAACACGTCTTCCGGCCCCTTGACCTGCGGGTATTTCTTCTCGAGCGCCGCCAAGACTCGCTGGCCGACCGGCCCCTGCTTGCCGAAGAAGCTGTAGGTCTGGACGAAATCCGGCTCGCCTGCGCTCGGTCCGGCCAGTTCCGGAAAGCGGCCGCCGGAAATGCCCCAGTGCGAAATAACCGGGGCCGTCCATCCCATGCGCTCGCGCGACTTCATGACCTGCGCGCCGGGGGCGGCATTGCCGACGAGGATGATGGAATCGGCGCCCGCATCCTTCAGCCGCGTCAGTTGCGGCACCATATCGACGTCATTGTTCTCGTATTTTTCGACGCCGGCGATCTCTATCGCCGGGTCGGCCTTGCTGGCAGCCGCCAAGCCTTTCTCGTTCGATTGGCCCCAGGGATTGTTGATCAACATCAGGCCGGCTTTCTTCGCGCCGAACTTCTGGTGCGCGAATTTGAGCAGCTTGATATCGACCAGTGCGTCGACCGCCGAGACACGGAAGGCGTAATTGGGATCGGCGCCATTGCGGGTGATCCCGGTCCCGGCGGCCCACACGCCCATATAGATGCATTTTTCTTTGTTGAGCACCGGCACCATGGCCATCGACACAGGCGAATCGATGCCGCCGAAGATCGCGGCGACGTTCTCCGAAATAAGCTCGCGCGCGGCGATCAGCCCCTTGGGCGGGGTCGATTCGTCGTCACGCTGCACCAGCACAAGCATGCGTCCGCCAAGGAGACCACCCTTGGCATTGATCTCGTCAATCGCCAGCGACAGTCCGCGGGTAATCGACTCACCTGATTGCGCGGAGGCGCCCGACAGCGCCGCTACCTGTCCGATCTTGATCGGCTCGGCCGCGAACGCCGAAATAGCTCCGCAAAACGCAAACACGGCGCCGATCGTCAGCGCACGCGCCGCTCGTTGCCACCGCCATCCTCTCGTCATCAGCATTTCTCCTGTTATTCCCGGCTGTTGACATCTGAAGAGGCACGCTAGGTATCATGATCCGAAAGAAACCCTTCCTTGTCAATTTGCTATCCCCTTTCCGCAAGCATCATTTCCGCGCCCTTCTCGGCGATCATGATCGTCGGCGCGTTGGTATTGCCGCTGACCAGCGTCGGCATGATCGAAGCGTCGATGACGCGCAAGCGCTCAATGCCGCGCACACGCAGGCGCTCGTCGACCACGGCCATGGCATCGTTGCCCATCTTGCAGGTGCCGACCGGGTGATACTCGGTCTCGGCCGTGGCGCGGATGAACTCGGTGAGTTCGGCGTCCGATTGCGCCGCCGCGCCGGGAAGCCGCTCCTCGGCGAGCCAGGGCCGAAACGCCGGCGCCGCCAGAAACTCGCGCCCAAGCCGGATGCCCTCGATCAGGATCTTCCGATCGTAATCCGCTGCGAGATAATTCGGGTCGATCACCGCCGGCTGCAGCGGATCGGCCGAAGTCAAGCGAATTTCGCCGCGGCTCTGCGGCCGCAAGCAGCAGGCATGCAAGGTGACGCCATAGCCGTCGATCGGGGTACGGCCATGATTGACGACCTGCGCCGGGATGAAGTGGTACTGGATGTCGGGCGTCGCCGCTCCATGGTTGCTGACGGCAAAAGCGCCGGCCTCGGCGGCGTTGGTGGTGCCCGGCCCGGTCCGCAATAACAACCATTGCAGCGCTACCGCGAGTGAAGCAAGACCGCGGGCTTTGCCGTCGAGCGTTATCGGCCGAGTAGCGCGTTGAATGATGCTGATGTTGAGGTGATCCTGCAAATTCTTGCCGACGCCGGGAAGGTCGAGCACGACCGCCACGCCTTTTGCCCGCAGATCCTCGGCCGGGCCGACGCCGGAGAGGAGCAAGAGTTGCGGTGAGTTGATAGCGCCGCCGGCGAGCACCACCTCTTGCTCGGCACGAACCGTCTGCCGCTGTCCTGCCCGAACATATTCGACGCCGACCGCGCGGCCATTCTCGATGAGCACTCGCGTCGCCTGCGCCTTGGTGAGAATCGTGAGGCTGCTGCGCGCCGCCGCCGGGTGCAGATAGGCCGACGCCGCGCTCCAGCGCTCGCCGTTCTTCTGCGTCACCTGGAAGAGGCCGCAGCCAAGCTGCACGGCGCCGTTAAAATCGGCATTGAAGGACACGCCGGCCTGCTGCGCCGCCTCGACGAAGACGTGGCTCAGAGGATTGGTGTACGGCCGTTCGGCAACGTTAAGCGGTCCGTCGCCGCCGTGAAATTCGTCGTGCAGGCGCTCGTTATGCTCCGCCTTCTTGAACAATGGCAGCACGTCGGCATAGCTCCAACCGGCATTGCCGAGCTGCCGCCAATGATCGTAATCCGCCGGTTGACCGCGCATATAGATCATAGCGTTGACCGAGCTCGACCCGCCCAACAACCGGCCGCGCGGCTGGTACATGCGCCGGCCGTTCATCGCAGCCTGCGGCGCGGTCTCGTACTCCCAGCCGAACCGGGGCGAATACAGCCTGGCGATGCCAACCGGCATGCGCACAAACAGCGACTTGTCGGCGCCACCGGCTTCGAGCAGCAGAACATTGACATCGGGCCTGGCCGAGAGCCGGTTGGCCAACACCGATCCCGCCGAACCGGCCCCGACGATGATGTAATCGTACGCTACCTCGGCCATGTCGCCCCCTGCGACGTCGGCACGTTTCAAGACATTGGATCGACCGGCAGACCGAGCCTGACCTTGCCGTGATTTTCGTAGGCGGTGTCGCTCATCACCTGATGCAGTCCGGCGGTGTTCAAATCGCGCAACAGCCGGCCGATGACGTGCGGGTGATGCAAGCCGGTATTGCCGGCGAAGTGATAAACCTGGGTCGCCGTCCAATCGCGATGTCGGTGGCGTAAACGGCTGCCGCGCGCACGTCGGCGATCGCCGCCACATCCGGCAACTTTCCGGCGCAGACGCCTTCGAACAATTGCTCGTAGCGCTCGTGCAGCAGCGCCCGCACCGCCCGTATTTTCAGATCCGTCTGCCCGATGAACCGGTGCACCACTTGCCGCTCGTCGAGCTTCGAAGCGCGGAAGGCGCCGCGCGTGGTCGTGGCCAATTTGATCAGCTCGTCGAGCGCGCGCCGCGCCGCGCCGATGGCCACGGATCCGTGCTCCTTGGCGACATAGCTGAACGGCGGAAACAAATATGACGGCCCGCCGCGCAGCGGCTGCGGCTGCAACAGGTCCCAGGCGAAGGTCAGCTCCTTCGGCAGGTAATAATTTTCCACGGAAAAATCGCAGGAACCGGTGCCGCGTAGCCCGGTCACGCCACCCCAATTGTCGTAGAGCTTGATGTCCTTCTTTGGAAACACCCCATAGATGACGATGGGGCGGCCGTCGTTCTCGGCTTCGCTGCCTTCGATCAGCGTGCCGCCGATCGACCACTCGGCGTGCTGGATGCCGCTGTTGAAGCGCCAGCGGCCGTTCACGCGGTAGCCGTCGCCTTCGCGCAATGCGCGTCCGCCGGGATAGAACGAAATCGACGCGGTCGGGATGTGTCCACCGGCGAACACCCGGTTGATTCCGGCTTGCGGCAGGAACGATCCCAGCGAGGCAATGGACGTCGCGCCAACCATGGTGCACCAGCCGCTGGTGAAATCGTGGTAGGCCAGCGCCTCGAGCACCAGCATTTCGGTCAGCGGATCGACCTCAGCGCCGCCCATCACCGTGGCGAGCTTGATCCGGAACAGGCCGGCATCGCGCAGCGCGCTGACCGCCTCGGGCGCCAGCGTTCCCAGTTCCTCGCTCTTTGCTCCCGATGCCCGCAATGTCTTGGCGATGGCCTCGACGCGATCGAGCAGCATTTTTCGCTTCGCCAGGCGTTCTTGCGGCAATGCCTCGGTCATGTTTCCCCCCCCGGGCCCGGTTTTTATCTTTATCGAAAAAAGCGACCGCGACAATCGACGCCCGGCCGCCCTGCGCCCGCGCGCGCGCCGCGGCGGTGCGCGTCGCCACGCGGTCGAGCGCGGCGATCATGTCCTCGACCTCGGCGCGGTCGAAACCCTAAGACAACTAGCGTATGGCGCCGGCCGCGCAAACGGGGATTTTCAAGCGACCCGAAAAGCTGATACGGCTGGCCGCCAGCAGTAATTGGCGTAGGCAAGGCGTAGGGTTGAGCATGCATGTCGGCTTCATCGGATTAGGCATCATGGGCGCCCCGATGGCGCTCAACATCCTCAAGCGCGGCAATCGGCTCACCGTCTATAACCGCACGCCCGGCAAGGACCGCGCGCTGATCGAGGCCGGCGCCATTGCGGTCTCGGCGCCGCAAGACATCGGCGACGTCGACGTGCTGATCACCTGCGTCGCCGACGGGCCGGCCGAAGACGAGACGATCATCAACTCCGGCCTGATCGATCGGCTGCCCAAAGAGTGCATCCATGTGTCGTGCACGACGCTCGGGGTCGACACCGCACGCAAGCTCACCGCTGAGCACAACAAGCGCGGGCGCGTCTTCGTCGCGGCGCCGGTGCTCGGCCGCGCCGTCGACATGGCGCCGGCCGGCAAATTGTTCGTCATCGCCGCCGGCCCGCCGGACGCTATCGCCCGCTGCATGCCGCTGTTCGAGGCGGTCGGGCAACGCACCTTTACCTTCGGCCCCGATCCGGCGAACGCTATTGCAGTCAAGCTCGCCGTGAATTTCATGGGGCTGACGAATATCGAGGGCATGGCCGAGGCCTTCGCGCTGACGGCGCAGTACGGCGTCGACCGATCAGCCTTCTACGAGATCCTGACCAACACTTTGTTCTCGACGCCGCTCTACAAATCCTACGGCAAGCTGATCGAGCAGGACAATTTCACGCCGGCGAATTTCGCCGTGCCGCTGGGCTTGAAGGACATCAAGCTCGCCATCGAAGCGGCCGAGCAGGTCAATCTGGCGCTGCCGGCCGCCAATGTGGTGCGCGACCATCTGGTGCAGGCGATCGCGCAGGGCTATCGCGAGGAGGACTGGTCGGTGATCGCGCGCGTGGTCGCCAACAACCTCAAAGCGCCGAAGGCGTGAAAGCGTGGAGTGACCCATGCCGAAAGCCAATGAGCATATCGTCGTCATCGGCGGCACGTCGGGAATAGGCCTGCCGCTGGCGCGCGCCGCCCACGCGCTCGGCTGCAATCTCACCATTGCCGGCCGCGGCGCCGAGCGCGCCGCCGAGATCGCGAAGTCGATCGGCCCGCGCGTCGGCGGCCGCCATCTCGATCTCGAAGACGCCGAGTCGATCCGCGCCGCTTTGGCCGAAGGTCCGGCGATCGATCACCTGGTGCTGGTGCCGATCTATTCGCTGGCGAGCAGCGTGAAGAATTTCGACGTCGCGCAAGCCAACAGGCTTCTTCACATCAAGCTCACCGGCTACATCGAGGCCGTCCACGCCGCGTTGCCGCGGCTGCAACCGACGTCCTCGATCGTGCTGTTCGGCGGCCTCGCCAAGGCGAGGCCTTATCCAAGCTCGACCATGATCACCGTCGCCAACGCCGGCGTCGTCGGCGTCATGCGAACGCTCGCGGTCGAACTCGCGCCGATCCGGGTCAATTCGGTGTCGCCGGGCCTGGTCGGGGACTCGCCGAAGTGGGACGACATTGTGAAAAAGGGAGCGAACCCCATCGTCAACGCCATGGCGGCGCGCACGCCGACGCGGCGGCTGGCGACCATGGCCGACGTCATCCACGCCGTCTTTTTCCTGCTCGACAATCCGTCCGTGAACGGCCACGACGTGGCCGTCGACGGCGGCGCGCAGCTGGTCTGAGATCGACAATAAATCCGAGACACTTCAAACAGGGAAGAAAACAATGATTGCTGTAATCGGAGCGACCGGAAATACCGGACGGGCGGTGGTCAAGGAGCTTCAAGCGCTTGGCCAGAATCCGATTTGCGTGGTGCGCAACCCGGACAAGGCGCGTGAGGTTTTGGGCGCCAATACAAAGACGGCAGTCGCCGACTTAAACGACAAGGCGGCGCTGGGTAAGGCGCTCGCCGGTGTAGAATCGTTATTTGTCACGACCAACGTCAACCCGCAGCTGGCCGAGCAAAACGACAACGCCATCGACGCGGCTGTACAGGCCGGGGTCAAAGTTCTGGTGCGCCTTTCCGCCGGCCGCGCCGTGGTTGGTCCGGACTCGATCGCGCCTGCGGGCCGCACCCAGCATGCAGTCGATGAAAAGCTGCGCGGCAGCAAACTCGGCTGGGTGATCCTGCGTCCCGGCTTGTTCATGCAGAACGTGCTCGGGCAGGCCGCGGCGATCAAAGCCGACTCGAAGATCGTGATGCCCTACAAAGCCGATTTCCGGCTAGCCCTGATCGATGTGCGCGACACCGGCGCGCTCGCCGCCCGCATCCTCATCGACCCGGCGCCACACCTTGGCAAGGAATACGGATTCACCGGCGCGATGACCTCGTTCGGCGAATTCGCCGACGTGTTCTCGCAGGTGCTCGGCCGCAAGATCAATTACGTCGGCGTCACGCCCGAGCAGGTGGGCGAGGCGATGAAAGCCCGCGGCGCGCCGGATTGGCTGGTCGCGCATGCCACAGCGATCGGGCGCATCGGCAACGCCGGCGGCTTCTCCAAAGTCGACACCAAAGCGATCCAGGACATCGTCAAGCGCCCGCCGCTGACCACCAAAAAGTTCGTCGAGGATTTCAAGGCGCTGTTTGCGTGACCCCTCATCACCGGGCCGGCGCGCAGCGCCGAGACCCGGTGATCCAACTTGGTTGGTGCGAACAGATGGATTGCCGGGTCAAGCCCGGCAATGACGAGCTATTTGACTAGCCCTGACGCCCGCGCCTGATCCCTGGCCATCACCGCCCAGTCGTGGTCGCCTTCGCCGTGGGCGACGGCGCCGACCAGCCGGTCGCGCCAGACATTTCCCGAAGGCAGCGGCACGCCGACCGCCTCACCCGCCGCGAGCGCGAGATTGGCGTCTTTGAGCCCGTTCAGGGCGCTCTGACCGGGCGGCAGATAACGCTCGTCGGCGATGAATTTGCCGTAAGTCTTGTACGCCCAGCAGGCGAACAGACCGTCCGCAAGCACGCCGTAGAATGTGTCGGGCTTGACGCCATATTTGCGGGTGAGCGCAAAGCCCTCGCCCAACGCCTCAATGGCGCAGCCGAGCACGAAATTGTTGGCGATCTTGATCGCGGCGGCGCTGACCGGCTCGGCGCCGGCATCAACGATGCGCCCAGCGATGGCCGCAAACAATGGACGCAAGCCCTCAACGCTTGGCGGCGGCCCGCCGATCACCATGCCGGCCTGGCCGGCGGCGACGACTTCCGGCCGGCCGAGCATCGGCGTCGCGGTGAGGACTTGCCCGGCGTCGGTATGCAGCTTGGTCAGCTTGACGATGGCGGCAACGCTGTGGGTGCCGGCGCAGATGTGCACGCCGCCTTTCGGCAGCGAGTCCTTCAGGCCGCCGGGCTTCGTCACAACGTCGAGCACCGCGGCGTCGTCGGTGAGCATGGTGAACACCGCCGCGCCGAAATTCGCTGCGTCCTTGATCGAGGACAATGCCTTGGCGCCGCGATCGGTCAGCGGCTTTAATTTTTCCGCCGTGCGGTTATAGACGCCGACCTCGTGGCCGCCGTCAACGAGACGGCGCGCCATGACCTGGCCCATGCGGCCAAGCCCGATGAATCCGACTTTCATGACGTTACTCCGTCAAACGAGTTGCCCGCGCACCCAGTCGAGCTCGCGGCAGACATAGTCGACGATGTCGCCGGTCTTCAAACTGTCCGGCAGCATATCCCAGGTATAGGTCTCGACTTCCAGATGGCGCGACAGCGGCTCTTTCTTGTGAAAGCGGAGCGCATCCTCGATGGCAAAGCGCGTGGTGCGGAATTGCCCGAGATCGTCGAGGAACACCGGCACATGGATGTGAGTGCGCCATTCGCGCGGGCCGCCCGGATCCTTCGCGAAGGCGGCAATGGCGTCGTCGACATTGAGGTAGCGGTTGAGCTTGCCGTTGCGCTTCTCCAGCGTCTGCGTGAGGTAGATAGTCTTGGCGTAACGCTTGAGCGTATCGACGGCGCCTTGCGTCACCTCCGGCACATAGAGCGCGGCGGCTTCCTGCAGCTTGAAGATCGGCACGCCGGCATCGACCAGCTTCTGCAGCGACGCCGTGATGTCCTCGTATTCCACCGCCTGATGGCAGATGTCATAGACGATGCCGAGATGCCGGCGCAGCGCGCCGATCGCTTCGGCGACCGGAATATGCGCGAGCTTGGCGAGCCGCTCGGCCGCCTGTCCGGTAAAGATATGATCCTTGAAATAGGCGACCGTCTCGTCGGTGGTTTCGAGGAAGCAGAACGGCTCCGGCTCGAGCGCGAGCTGCACGGTGCGGCCGGTCGTGGCCTCGAGCGCGATGAGATGGGCGACGACGCGCAGTACGTTCTCGGTATAGCTCGCCACCACGTCGGGGCCCGTGACCCGTGCCTTGAAGCCCAAGGGCGCGGTCTGGATCGACGGCGCGGTACCGGGCGGGCAAACATCCGCCAGCACGTCAGCGACGTTGATGGTGTATTGCGTGCGCTCCTCCGAGCGCCAATCAGGCTCGTAGACCTGCTCCTTCACTGCCGCGCCCTTGAAGTGGCCGTAGACGAAGGCGTTGGCGGTATAGATGTACATGTCGTTGTCGGCCAGGAATTTCTTCAGCTTGTCGCGCTCGGCGGCGCCATGGGCGAGTGTCTGCGCCGAGCTCGCCGACAGCCGGATGCATACGCCGAAGGATTTGTTGCCGGCGATCCGCGCCTTCACCTTCGGCAGATAGGTGACGAGCGAATGATAGAGCTGCTCCCAATTGTCGGCGGGATGCACCAGCGTCGAATAGGTCAGGTGGCCGAGGCCGTTGCCGAGATCCATTTTTCCGGTTTCCTTTAATTTCGTTCCTCACCCTGAGGTGCGAGCAAAGCGAGCCTCGAAGGGTGAACGCTCATGAGCCTCGGCCTTTCATCCTTCGAGGGCCGCTGCGCGGCCACCTCAGGATGAGGGGTTGGTTTATTGCGGCGTCCATCACTGCACCTTCTCCACCTTGCCCGACGCCGCCGAGCGGATGATGGCTTCGGTGGCGGCGACGCCATCGATCACCTGATCGAGCGGAATCGGATAGGCCGGGCCGCCGGCGGCCGCCTTGGCGAAGGCTTCGAGCGCCACGCGGGATATATCCATGCTCGCCGCCTGCCAGACTTTCGCTTCGCCCTTCACCGGCTGGAACTTGCAGGTGCCGAACAGCCGCGTGCGCCGTTCCTCCGACGAAGCGCCGGCGACGTGGGTGAGGCCTTCGAGCCGCAGCCAGCCGTTGGAACCGAATACCTGGAAAGAAAAACCGGGCCCGGTCGTGGTCATGGTGCCGAGATAACCCGACATGCCCTCTTTCATGCGCACCAGAATCGAGGTGGTGTCGTCGGCATCGATCGGCGCGGCGCGGCGGAAGCTCTGGGCGAAAGCGTGATCGATCGGTCCGCACAGGTCGATCATCCCGTCGATGGCGTGGACGCCCATCGGCATCAGGCCGCCGAGCGGCGTCTCGCTCTTGTCGGCGCGCCAGTGCGCGGGATTGATGGACAGCGCGTTGGGAAACGTCATCGTCGCTTCCACATGCAGGACGGTGCCGAGCTCGCCGCCGCGGATCATGTCGCGCAGCTTGGTCGTTTCCGGATGGAAGCGGCGGTTATAGCCGACCGCGAGCGTGACGCCGGCCTTGCGCACCGCGGCGACGGCATCTTCGGCTTCGCGCTTGGTCAGCGTGAACGGCTTCTCGCAATAGACGTGCTTGCCGGCGGCGGCGGCGGCCATAACCTGCGTGGCGTGCATGGAATGCGGCGTCGCCAGCACCACCGCATCGACGCCGCCATGGTGCAGCAAGCCGTCGTAGCTCTCGGTGAGCCGGAAACCCTTTTTCTTGGCGAAGGCTTCGATTTCCGGCGTCATCGTGCGCGTCGTGCCGGAGACGAAACGGATGACGTCACTGTTCTCGGCCGACTCGACCAGCGTCTTGCCCCACCAACCAAGTCCGACGATGCCCGCTTTGATCATGCCTTACGCTCCCGCAACTTTTTGCACTTGGATCAGGTTGTTTGGCCGGTCACTATCTTGGCCAAACCTATTTGGGCCAAGCCAGCAGCGCGAGCGCCACGCAGGCTAGCGCCCAGAACAGGCAGTATTCGAAACCGCCGATCACCCAGATCCACTTCTTGGTCACCTTGTAGGTCGCGGCGCCGGCAACCAGCAGATGGAAAGCGGCGACGACGGCGACATAGGGCGTGTAGATGGCGAACACCAGGCCGATGGTGAGGAAAGTCTCGATCGTGCCGGAAATGTACATCCACGTCGCCGGCGGATGGAACTTGGCGGCCTTGAAGAAGTTCAAGGTCGCCGGCTCGGTGAACTTGCCGACGATATGCGGGATGAAAAACAGCCCGCAAATCAGGCGCAGAACGACGACGCCGTTGGTGAAATCGAACATTTGCGCCAACACCGACATTTGCTTTCCCCCTGTTTTGCATCTTGTAGCCCGGATGAGCAAAACGAAATCCGGGATCGGCATCTGGGCTTGTAAATCGTTCCCCGCATTTCGTGGAGCCTGTCTTCGGGCCGGCCACTTTGGGCGGGACCCATTGGCTCATGCGGGCTACCTAAAGGGCGACGGCCCACTGCCGCTACAGCACCTCGAACATCTGATAGATCGGGCCCTCGGGCAAACGGTGACCGACGCCGATGCTGATGACGTTGTTGAGCCAGCCATATTTCTCCGACGACGTCTCGAACGTGGCGCTGATGCGCAGATAATAATCCGTCGCTTTGACCGGCTCGCCGCGGGCGATCCGGTCGAGCACCTCCTTCGGGCCCTGGCGAATCCCGGTATAGGGCATGCCGATGATGGCGCCGTCGTCGGT
>Ga0302326_10022207_pt1 | contig 12984 bp, 11 predicted proteins | sample Palsa_T0_3_FD_202264 | JGI IMG/M metagenome (GOLD analysis project Ga0302326, IMG submission 202264) | Peat permafrost microbial communities from Stordalen Mire near Abisko, Sweden - Palsa_T0_3 | ecosystem: Environmental > Terrestrial > Soil > Palsa > Peat permafrost | place: Sweden: Abisko... | reverse complement strand
TCCCAATGGAGCACTGGATGTCATTGCCACATAATACGAATTCTGATTTGCGTATGCTAACTTTGGAAATGCAGCATACGATGCAATTGCGGGCACAGTACCAGCGGCAATCATATTCTCCAGGAAACGACGGCGAGAATCTCTGTACATTTTTGTTGGACGCAATGCAGGCGAAGCCTTAGTTTTGCTCGACATGAAGGCACCTCCTAAGTCGTGGAATAGAAATCAAGCAAGAGACTGCGCGCAGACGGCGTCCTGCCCGCACTCCTGAACAGCAGGTTGCACTGCTCTGACCCCTGACGTCGTTTTCCGTTAGCACCGTTCGAACGCCGCGACACACGCGTGCGACCTCACAACGGGGGTGGTCGACAGGCCTCGGAAAAAGCTAGGTGGGCGGCAAGGGTTGAAAGGATCGTAACTCGAAGCAGGTCACGTTTTTCCCACCTCTACGGGTGGGATATTATTGGCCGCGAATCGCGATTCGGGCACAACGCTTGCGTTACCTGAATGCCACATAGCGTAAACCTACCTTGCGTCTTAACAAGGTGACGTCTTACGTCACATGTTGCGCAGGACGGTACATTTGGTGGGCATTATCATTCGATTGTTTGCGTGGTTCTTTATCATTAGGAGGAACCGTGGCGGTCAAGAACGGGAAGCGAAGCACAACTAAGCCTGGGGAGGTGGGACCAGAGCCAGACGTGCTAAAAAAGTCGGCACCCACGCCGGTACCTCCATCCGCCGCAGTTAAGACAAAAAAAGGACGGAAAAGAACGAAGAAGAGAATGCGCAAGGCGGCAAGGAAGTCCATAAAGTCTACCGAAACCCCCGCGGGCAAGACGCCGAAATACCCACGTCACTCGCTTGCGCAATGCCTTCGCATTCCCAAGGCGATTCTCGAGCAGAATGCTGGAAAGCCCTCCACCGAGAAGGAAACGGCCCAATTCGCTGGTGTAGCCTATGGTGGTGCATTCCTGCTTGAAATAAGCTCATGCATAAAGTACGGCTTGCTGGCACGCCCGGCGCCACGACAGATAGCGATTACCCCTCTGGCCCAGCGGATCTTGCGTCCCCAGAACCAACAAGACGAAATTGGTGGGCTGCGCGAAGCGTTCCTCAACGCGCCGGATCTTTCGGCGGTCTACAAACACTATCGCGGCGAGAATTTACCGGACCCTCAGTTCTTCCAGAACGCATTGATCGACAAGTTCAAGATTCCCCAAGAAAAGGTCGCTGAGTTCACAGAAGTATTTATCGATTCACTAAAGACCGCCAAGCTACTCGATGAGGAACATGGCAAACGGCGACTTTTGGATATATCAAGTGACGTCAGCATCAGGACCGAGTCAACAGAGGAGCTAAAGAAGCTCGGCAAAGCCGTAACCATCGCCGAGGGCGATACTTGCTTCGTAATGATGCCCTTTGCTAAGCCGGTCGGAGATCACTACGAGAAGATATACGAGCCCGCAATCCAAAAGGCGAGGCTAAGGCCAATGCGCGCAGACAATGACATATTTGGGCCCGGCAAAATCATTGACCAAGTCTGGAGTGGCATAAACGCGGCGCGGGTTCTCGTTGCCGAATTGACGGGTCGCAATCCAAACGTCTTTTACGAACTCGGGCTTGCTCACGCCATGGGCAAGCCAGTTGTCCTCGTGTCATCTAATGAAGTCGACGTTCCATTCGACCTTAAACATATCCGGGTCATCTATTACGACGTCACAGATCCGTTCTGGGGTGAGAAACTGATTACGAAGGTCGCAGAGAACGTTCTCTCCGCGCTCAAGAATCCTGAAGAGGCTGTTTTTAAACCGCCTGTTTAGATGAAAAAGACAATCACGATTGTCTACTGATCTTCGGCGAGTTCGATGGATTTCACAATATAGCGATTTAAGAAGATCGAAAGCTCCCGATACCCCACTAAAGGGAGATCTCACCGATGGACTTGTTGCTTGGTTCAGTAATCACGGTCCTCGCCATGTGGATCGGCTGGTATCTCCATGGACGCTTCACAAAGACTGGCGAGATCGACGCGATCAATTCGCGGCTGGATGAGAGAGGTGGCTCCAGGAAACTGGACAGGGGGATAGGTGACGGCTCTGCTCTTTGCGGCGATGATAGCGCCGCTTACGAAAGGAGCAGAGAGCATGAAACGACCACGCCGGAACCACTCAGCGGTGTTCAAGGCCAAGGTAGCGCTGGCAGCCATCAAGGGTGACCACACGCTGGTGCAGCTCGCTGAGCGATTCGATGTCCATCCGAACCAGATCACGCAGTGGAAGGCGGAGTTGCTGCAACGGGCGGCAGAGGTGTTCGCGACTGCTGCGGAGAAACGGGAGCACGGTCCGGACGTCAAGACACTGCACGCCAAGATCGGGCAGTTGGCGCTGGAGAATGATTTTTTGTCCGGCGCGCTCGGTCGCATCGGCGATGCGAGCGCAAAGCGATGATCGACGACGGACACGACTTGCCGATCCTGCGCCAGGCGCAATTGCTGGAGCTGTCGCGCTCGGCGGTGTACTACCGACCGCAACCAACCTCGACAGCGGACCTGGCCCTGATGCGACGGATCGACGAGCTGCACCTGGAGCACCCGTTTGCCGGGGCGCGGATGCTGCGCGACCTGTTGCATCAGGATGGATACGCGGTTGGCCGCAAGCATGTGGCGACGCTGATGCGCAGGATGGGCATCGAGGCGCTGTACCGGAAGGCCAATACCAGCCGTCGGCATCCCGAGCATCGGATCTACCCGTACCGGCTGCGTGGGTTGACTATCGACCGCCCGAATCAGGTCTGGGCGATGGACATCACGTACCTGCCGATGGCACGCGGCTTCGTGTATCTCGCGGTGGTGCTCGATTGGGCCACCCGGCGCATCCTGGCGTGGCAGCTGTCCAATACCCTGACCGCCGACTTCTGCGTCGAGGCGCTGGACGAAGCGATCACGCGGTATGGCGTGCCGGAGATCATGAACACCGATCAGGGCAGCCAATTCACCGGCAGCGAGTTCATCGGCACACTCGAGCGGCACCGCATCGCGATCAGCATGGACGGCAAGGGCTGCTGGCGCGACAACGTCTTCGTCGAGCGACTGTGGAAGACCATCAAGTACGAGGAGGTCTATCTGCACGCCTATGACACCGTTTCCGCCGCCAGGGAGTCATTGACCCGATACGTCAGTTTCTACAACGCTCGCCGACCGCACGCTGCACTCGACCGGCAAACCCCAGACGCGGCATACTTCAACCGGCTGCCGCTTGCCGCGGCGGCTTAAACCGCAGAGCCATCACTTAAAAAACCCGAAAAACTGTCCGACTGCGCGGGCCCACCTCTGAGATTGTCGAGCATGCCAGAGCGACCACTGAGGCGACTACGACGATCGCGACCAAGATCGCACGAGTTGATTGGGCTGAGCGCGAGTTGATGGTATTGCGCCGAACGAAGCTTGAGGAGCTACTGCATGCCATATACGCGGCGCAAGACCATCTCAGCTTGATGCTCCATAAGGCGCTTGACCGTGAAGAACCTCCCGCAGATAGCAATATCCGTATCGCTAAAGTCCTTTGCGCCCTCTACTTCCAGGAGCTGGGAATTGAGGTGTCGCAATTCACGGTGCATTATCACGTCATGGAATCAGCTATCGCCGAAGTAAGGCTCTCTTCCTATCAACACAAGAGTGCGATGGAGATGGCACACTTACGCGACCAACTTCTTCCGGACGCGGACAACATTGCGTATGGTAAAGCGACCGAGCTAGCGGTCGCAAAGGCGAATGCGGCCTATCTACAAGTCACTAGGTCTTCGGCAATCGAAATCGCTCACCGCATCTTGGCTCTGGTGAGTCGAGTGATGAAGTACGCAGTGGCGACCGGCCGCGCCGAGAGCGATCCGACTCGCGATCTGCAAGGCGCGCTCAAGGCCGTGGGCAAAACGAAGCATATGCCATGCGTGCCAGTCAATGAGTTGCCCAAGCTGCTGCGCGACATCACGGCTTACGGAGTATTCGGTCGACGGCGTGACACAGATTAAAGCAATCACGCGCGAAGTATTCACGGCGCCTGGAACTGTCTGCCAATAGCAAACAGCAGCGTGCATCGCATAGAACAGGGTTTGCCTCTATCGCAACAGGCCTCTACCGATTTCCCAGTTCACCCCCCCACCGCGCACCGTGCCTGTAACCGACTGACCAAGTCGCTTGTCGATGACCGACGCCCAAGGGACGAGGCTGAATCCCATACCGTCATCGAGCATTGCGAAGCGCCCACTGGTGAGTGTCACGGAGCGACGATAGATACCGATGATGCGCTGGCCGTCCACGGCTGGCCGATGCGTGAGCCCGGTCTCCTCCGCCAATGCTTTACCAACGACCTCGAGTTCGCGGTCGCGCAAGGTCGCGAGAAAGTCTCTGGCAAGTACCAGCCTCTGGCCACTACGCTGGGCCAAACCTTGTTCGATCAGGAACTCTGCCCGCTCCTTGAGCGCTTCCTGCACGTCGGCGCCGTATCCCTGGGGCGCGAACCGGGACTCGCCGCTGGCGAGCTCTCGATCGAGCCACGTGGCGCCGATCACGCGCGTCTGCTGCTTGAGGCTTTGCTGCGAGAGGACCTCCGTGCGAACTTCGCCAACTCGCTCGCGATCGTACGCCCTCCCCTGTTCCACCAGATCTGCCGGGACCCGCCAGAATCCCTCCGAGAGCCGCTCCACGATGCCGGCACGACGGAGCGCCTCGAGGCGGCGAACATGTGCCGCTAGGCGCCCCTGCGCATCAGGCAGTGGCATACCCTTGGCCTGGAGCTGGGCGACGTGTTCGTCAACCGAGTAGAGCCCATTCTCCGCGATGCTCGCGACGTTGCGATCAGAGGCACGGGTATCGACCGTCCGGCATTGGATCACGCTGCCGACGGGTGCCTGTTCCAATGGCGTCGGGTCAGCCAGCACGACGTAGTGCGCCCGCCCGTCGATGCCGTCGACGATCGCATACGCCTTATCGGAGAGCCCATCGGCAAGGCCCTTGGCCGCAAGCCGTCCCACAACGCGGCCACCCGCTTGGTCCGCGTCGAAGATCGCCAACTCGCGTCGCTCTCCTGACAATGCCCGCTGCATGGTGCGGATGATGTCGCCCCGCTCGCCCATGCTCCTTAGGGTCGACTCGGCATCCGGACGCAGCTGCCAGCGGCTGGGTTCCACCTCTCGGGCGAGTCCCATCGCCTCCAGCCGCTGCAGCCGCCCAATCAGCCTGGCGCGCTGATCCAGAGGCAAGGTTGGGTTGCCTTTGCTTGCGACGTCAACCTGGTGATCCTTGGAGCGCGCCTGTAATTGCTGATCGAGGCTCGTCCAGCGCTCCTGGCCGACTTCCCGGTCCAAGCTCGCCCAGATCTCCCGTTCGGTGCGCGGGCCCAGCCAATCGGTAGCTAGCTTGCAGGCGCGAAAGCGCATACCGTGGCTGATGTACTCGCGGGCGATAAAGAGGTCCTCGCCGGCGTCATCCACCCCGCGCAGCACGATGTGGGTGTGCGGGTTATCCGTATCCCAGTGGTCGACCGCCACCCAGTCCAGCCGGGTCCCCAAGTCGCGTTCCATCTTCCCCATCAGGCCGCGGGTGAAGTCCCGTAGCTCCGCCAGCCGGGTGGCGTCTTCCGGTGAGACGATGAACCGGAACTGGTAGCCGTCCTGGCGGGTGCGCGCATCGAACGCGCGCACGTCGGCGGCGTCCGTGCTGGTGTCGTAGGCGCGCCCGGGATCGCCTGCCGGGGTGACGCCCTCGCGTTCGAGGTACTGCAGATGCTTAGTCAGAGCGCGAGAACTGCCGCCGAGCACGCGAACGAGCCGCGCCTTGACGATGACGCGGCGTGAGCGCGGTCCCAGACCATCAACTGCAAAGGCCGCCGCCACGGCGCCGCGGCCAGCCTTGGCGGTGCGGCGAGCTCCGGGCGGACGTGCCCCTCGACCCTTACCCAGGCGAACCGGCCCCATTGCCACGGCGACTCGGGCGAGAAACCCTCGCTCGCGGGCGCCCCCACCCCGCCGCGGCGGGCGGACGCGGACCTCAAAGGTGTCGTCATCACGGTGGGCCATTGCAATCCTTCGTTCTCGAGTAGACGGCACGCGCGCCAGCGAGCCTGCGTGCGGCTTCACATATTTCGGCGACGCACCCCTCTCCCGGCACGTGCCGTCGCATTTCCTGTGCAGACAAGACCTTGAGACCGGCCGCGTGCCGGATCGTCTATCTTGCCCTCCCTCGTTCGCTCTGCTCTGCCACGGCGCCCTTGTTCCTCCGTTCGCGATCTCGCGTTGCCGCGAGTCCACAGCGTCGCCTTCGATTCGACCTTGCGCTCACGCATTCGATCCAAAGCGGGATGGTTTCAATTGCGTTCAAACCGCACACGCGCACAAAAAAAGTTTCCCGCACCTACGCTGGAGAACGCTCATGTACTCCCTAGATGGTTGGCGATCACGATACCGGCGTGCATGCTTTGCGACATGACAGTCAATGCTTGCAACGCAAAGGAGCGCCGATGAATTTCACCTTCGATCCCCTCGATCATCCCGATACCGAAGTCACGCGCGCGTACTTCTGTGCGCTTACCGCTCGGTCCAGCATCTCAGCCTACCGCCTCGAACGCTCCGACCCACAGTGGCCGAAGCCGGAGCTGCGCGGCAAGCGCGACTTATCCAAAGCGGATGGTTTCAATCGCGTTCAAATCGCACACCCCGATAAGAAAGAGTTTCCGCAACTACGCTGGAGCCCGCTGTAGCCCGCCGATGTACTCCCTAGCCGGTTGGCGATCACGATACCGGCGCGCATGTTTTGCGACATGACAGTCAATGCTTGCAACGCAAAGGAAGCGCCGATGAATTTCACTTTCAATCCCCTGGATCACCCGGACGCTGAAGTCACGCGCGCGTACTTCTGTGCGCTCACCGGCCGTTCACGCATCTCGGCCTACCGCCTCGAACGCTCCGATCCGCAGTGGCCGAAGCCGGTGCTCCGCGGCAAGCGCGTGTTCTACAAGGCTGCCGACTGCAAGCGCTATCTGATGTCGGTGCGGGCGGGGGACTCCACGTCGTGACGCTGTCGACCTGATGTCGTCAGCCATGCTTATCGGATGCACTTAAATGGCCTCGGATCGCGTCGTCATCAACCTCGAGGACCGCGCCAGGCAGGTTGCCAGGGAGCCGTCGCCGCGCGGTGATGCGGCGCCATCCGAAGACGCCATGGCCCTAGCGTTCGTGCAGCGTTACGGAGCCGAGTACCGGTACGTCGCTCCGTGGCACCGTTGGATCATGTGGGATGGCAAGCGCTGGGTTCAGGATTCCACGGGAAGCGTATTTGCGCTCATCCGTAAACTCGTGCACGAGGCGGTGAGCGGTACCAAGGATGAGCGCAGGACCGCCACGGCAGCGTACATCGCCGGTGTCGAGCGCTTGGCCCGATATGACCAGTCCGTGGTCGTGCTGCCGACCGACCTCGATGCCGATCCGTGGCTTCTGAACACGCAAGCGGGGATCGTCGATCTGCGCACCGGTGCGCTCCGCGACCACGACCCCGAGGCGCTTATGACTCGTCTGACTCGTGCATCGCCCGATGCCCTGCAGGGTCAGGAGCTGTGGGCTCTGTTCCTCGAGGGCATCACTCAGGACGACGCGGAACTGTCCTCGTACCTACAGCGTCTAGCCGGCTATTGTGCAACCGGAGATACCCGTGAAGACGTACTTCCGTATTTCTTCGGCGTCGGCTCCAACGGCAAGAGCTCCTTCGCGGAGGCGCTGGTTGCAGCGTTGGGCGACTACGCCATGGTCTTCGCGCCCGAGGTGCTCATGGAGGCCAAGGGCGAGCGCCACCCCACGGAACTGGCCCAGTTCATGGGAGTGCGCCTAGCCCTGTGCAGCGAACCAAGCTCCTCGGCAACCTGGAACGACAGCCGGGTCAAGTCGCTGACCGGGGACGCAACGATCTCTGCCCGGTTCATGCGCGGGGACAACTTCACCTTCCCACGCACCCACAAGACGATCGTCGTCGGCAACCACATGCCGAAGCTCAATTCGGTCACCCAGGCCATCCGCCGGCGGGTCCAGATGGTTCCGTTTCGCGCCGTCTTCCTGGCTGCCCCCGGGGCTGGGATGCGCGAGCGCCTGAAACAGGAAGCGCTCGGAGCCGTACTGGCCTGGGCCATCGCCGGGACTGTGCAATGGCACAAGTCCGGTACCGCTCCGCCGGAGACGGTTCGCGTCCTAACCGACGACTACCTGGCCGACGAGGACGGCTTCGGTCAGTGGCTGGCCGACAACTGTGTGCGCGAACCGAACGGGTTTGAGCGATCGAGCGAGCTCCATCGTAACTACCAGGCCTGGTGCGAGAAGAACGGCGCGCGGCCGGAGAGTAACGCGATGCTCTCCCGTTACCTGATCGGGATTGGGCTTAGCAGGGAAAAAACCATGATCGGACGCTGCTTCCGTGGCATCACGCTACGTGAGCCATGACGCTTATGACGCCTTGCAGGATTAGTAGCGTACGCGCGTGCGCGCACACACGCGATACGTCCTTAACCGGAACAAGCTTCATAGGCGTCATAGCGACGTTGGAGTCTCCTTGCCAACGTTCAAAAGATCGCCGAGCCAATTTAGCTTCGTCATGACAAAAGCACCCTCCTCGCTTTTCACTTCCATCGTTCTTACGCCACTTGATCTCGAGCAGGTCACCGGCCGGGACCGGCCGACCGCGCAGGCTCGCATTCTGCGTCTTCTCGGCATACCATTCGCGGTGCACCCGGTGGACGGGAACCTGATTGTGTCGCGGGCGGCGGCTGAGAAAACACTCGGGCTCACGATGGCGCGATCGATCACCGGAGAATTCGAGGTCAACGTCGAGGGAATTCAAAAGCATGGGCAGACGTCGACTCCACACTAATGCGCGCGAACCGCTGCCACCGGGTCTCTACAAGGTCGGGCGTCAATATCGCGCGCGTTTGCCCGGCGGCGCTTGGCACTATTTTGGCACCGACTACGTGTCCGCAGTTTCAGGCTATGCGGCCTGGAGCCACTCGGGCAAGGGGTCCGATAACGTAGCCTGGCTGCTCGATCTATTCACAGGAAGCATTTGCCCGTCGCGCGTGCGAGCGAATCGCCTATCCGCGCGAACAGCGCGCGATTATACGCACGACGCGGCCATCCTGAAGAAAGGCCTCGGCCATATCCCACTTGTCGTACTCGAGGCAAAGCACGTCGCACGTTTCCGAGACGCGCGCGCAGAAGCAGCGCCTTCGCACGTCCGGAACGAAATGGCATGCTTGTCCGCGGCGCTGTCCTACGCTGTCGAGAGCGGCCGAGTCCGCGCGAACGTCGCGAAAGACGTCGCCAGGCCGTCCAGGTCGAAGCGCATGCGACTGATCAGCGATTCGGAGTACCTTACTGTGCATCAGCGATGTGGCGCTTCGCTAAGGCTCGCCATGACACTAGCCGTGCGAACGCTGGCCCTTCCCGACGACCTGCTGAGCCTCGGTCCGCGCAACCTAATGAAGCTGCAGGACGGGCGCCGGATTCTGCGCTTCAATCGCGGCAAGACGGGTGTTGTCGTCGAGATTGAGCTCGTCGGCGAGCTCGCGAAGGCGATCGAGGAGTTTCTCGACAAACCTGTCGTCTATGAAACGTTCTTGCACACCCGCGAAGGCGAGCGCTACACGCGCGACGGCATCGGGGCAATGTTCCGACGTGCCTGCGTGGGGACAAAGGCTAGGCCGGCTGATCCGAGAGTCGCAGACTTCGGGATACGCGATCTGCGCGCGAAAGGCGCGACGGAGATGTACCGCGCTGGCGTCAATATCCGGCTGATTCAGCATCTGCTCGGTCATCGCAGTGTGCGTACGACCGAGATATACCTCAAGTCGCTCGTGCCGGAAACTGTGCGGCCGAATGAAGTCCCGATCGTTGCGCCAGTTGCTGGATAAGCTACAAGGACTCAAATGCCCCAACAACTCGACCTAACTTATCCAAACATCCTCTCGCACCTTAAGTTTCACCTTCATAAGGGTCGCACCGAATCGCGCGCCTTTCTCGCTTGGTTCTTGGAGAATTTCTATCGGCTTGAGGATTTCCAGGCCCAAGATGCGGTTTGCGATGGCCCCGATGACAAGGGCGTAGATGGCATCTACGTGGACGATAACTTTGAACGGATCGATGTGTTCCAAAGTAAGCTGCTGCAAAATAGCGCGAAGTCCTTAGGGGATACGCAGTTGAAGGAATTTGCCGGAACGCTCGATCAATTCCGTACAGAGGTGTGCATCAAGGCACTTGCGACCACCACTAGCAATGCTGAGCTTCGTCAATTGATTCAAGACGAGAACGTGGCTGATAAGGTAAGCGCTGGCTACACGCTTCGCGGCATCTTCGTAACTAACGCAAAGCGAGACCAGAATGCTTCCGCCTACTTGGCGACACGATCTGACATTGCGCTGTTCGACGCACTGGAGCTGAAAAAACTGTATCTTCCAGCAGAACCCGCCCCACCGGCTCAAAAGCCGTTTACGTTCGACACATTCGGGTTTGATGTTGCTGAATACAATGTTGGAGCGGCAAAGGTCGTGACGGCTCCGCTGCTCGCGTCGGAGCTTGTCAATCTCGATGGGCTGGCCAACGGCGAACTGTTCGCCTGGAACGTCAGGCAAAGTTTGGGGCGAACAAAGGTCAACAAGGACATTGCCAAGAGCATTCGAGATCCAGCGGAGCACAAGTACTTCTTACTGTTCCATAATGGGTTAACCGTTCTCTGTTCCAAGCTTGCTCTTAAGGACGACAAGGTGACGATAGAGGGCTACGCGGTTGTGAACGGTTGTCAGAGTTTAACGAGCCTGTACGAAAATCGAGCGAAAATCTCCCAAGAACTTCGGGTACTTGCGCGACTGATTGAGGTCCCCCCAAACGACCCATTGGCAGAGCGTATAACACACCACAGCAACAACCAGAATTCAATTAGCGCCCGGGATCTTCAATCCAACAGTGCAATCCAACGCCGCCTCCAAAGCGAGTTTGCGCAAAAATACGCGAACAAGGTGTTTTATCGAATCAAGCGTGGGGAGATCGCAACAGTCCCGACGATCATCGACAATGAGGACGCTGGCAGGAGCCTATTGGCCTTCGATCTCCAGACACCGTGGGCTTGCCATCAGGGCTATCGCGTATTTGACGAGCTGCATGCTGAGATTTTCGCCCGCCCGGAAGTCACTGCCGATCGCATCTACTCACGCTACCTAGCCTACCAAGCGGTGCTGTCCGCCGAATTACGCATTGACAACGAATTGCTAAGGGCCTACCGGCTTACCGACTACGTACTACTGTTCTTACTAAGGCAAGCGCTCGATTTGGACCCTAAGGGAAGGTTATTCGTGACCGTACCAGAGAAGCTGCTCGCGGAAAAGAATGGTGAGGACCGACTGGGAAAAGCCCTGACCGCCGTGTTGGAGGACTTAGTGGTAGATGTCAATGCTGAGATAAAGGAGCGAGACGAAGCTAAGAAACCAGTGGACTTCAAACGAGAGTTCAAGAGTCCGAACGCAGTTCGCGATTTCGCTAAAAATATCTTGCCGATATACACCAAAGCGATTCAACGCAAACGTGCCAGTGCTTTCGGCGAGATCTTTGGTTAGCAACGGAATAGACCAAATTTGGTCTATTGAATAGACCAAGGTTAGCGACTGCTATCGCTGAAACCTCGTGGAATTGGCTCCCCGACCAGGGCTCGAACCTGGGACCTGCGGATTAACAGTCCGTCGCTCTACCAACTGAGCTATCGGGGAACAACCCATGATTATAGCGACCCAGTGATCCTCGGGTCAAACCAATTGACGTTCTACGCGTCGTCTCCCGCCGGAACCGACCGCACCGACAACACACCTTCGATCGCCGCGAGATCTCGGATCACGTCGTCCTGGATCGGACTTTCCACGTCAACCAAAGTATAGGCCATCTCGCCGCGGGACTTGTTCAACATGTTATGGATGTTGAGACCCGCATGCGCCATCGTCGTCGAAATTTGTCCCAGCATGTTCGGTACATTGGCGTTGGCGATCGCAACACGAAATGGTGATTCCCGCAGCATCTCTACATTGGGAAAGTTGACTGCGTTGGTGATCGCGCCGTCCTCGAGAAAAGCGCGCACCTGATCGACCACCATCACGGCGCAGTTCTCCTCCGCCTCCACCGTGGAAGCGCCCAGATGCGGCAACGCCACGACTCCCGGTTCTGAGAGCAGCTTCGCACTGGGGAAATCGCAAACGTAATACTTCAGCCGATGTGCCCGTAATGCGGCGATTACCGCATCCTCGTCGACGATCGCATCACGCGCAAAATTGAGCAGTACCGCACCCTGCCTCATTGCACCGAGCCGCTTGTCATCGACAAGATGGCGGGTCAGCGCGACAAGCGGTAGATGCAATGTCACGAAATCGGATTGCTTGAGCAACTCCTCGATGCTGTTCGCCTTGCGCACACTTGACGGCAGGCGCCAAGCAGCATCGACGGTGATTTCCGGATCGAAACCGATGACATTCATCCCCAGCTTGATCGCCGTGTCGGCAACCAAGCTGCCGACTGCCCCTAGCCCGATGATGCCGAGCGTGCGGCCTGGCAGTTCAACGCCGGCGAATTGCTTTTTACCCTCCTCGACATGTTTCTCGAGTTCCGCGTCGGGTCTGAGACCCGCAACGTAGGTCAGTGCCGGAACCACGTTGCGCGCCGCAAGCAGCAACGCGGCAAATACCAGTTCCCGGACCGCATTGGCATTGGCCCCCGGCGCGTTGAACACCGGCACGCCGCGGCGAGACATTTCAGCGACGGGGATGTTATTGGTACCAGCCCCCGCCCGACCAATCGCCTTGACGCTTGCAGGTACGACCATCGCCTGCATGTCATGAGAGCGTACGAGGACCGCATCGGGATGCTCGACTGATTTGCCCACCGAATAACGGGCGCTCGGCAATCGGTGCAGGCCCT
>Ga0302326_10022203_pt1 | contig 12986 bp, 9 predicted proteins | sample Palsa_T0_3_FD_202264 | JGI IMG/M metagenome (GOLD analysis project Ga0302326, IMG submission 202264) | Peat permafrost microbial communities from Stordalen Mire near Abisko, Sweden - Palsa_T0_3 | ecosystem: Environmental > Terrestrial > Soil > Palsa > Peat permafrost | place: Sweden: Abisko... | reverse complement strand
GCGATCGCGTCGGAATCGCGCCCTGGCGGCAAGTTGCGATAGGCAATCGCCGCTTTTTCAGCGAGAACCCGAGCACGATGCAGCCAGGATCTGTCGCAGGAGTGTCGATTAAGGGCCATCAGGGCATCTGCGTCGCCATGCGCCTTCCGGTCGAGATCTTCCCAATTTCGCCTGAAGAGGAAGCAACCGTGACCAATGTGACGGATTTTTCCGCCATGCTGCGGGCAAACAGAAACCATCCCACAAGCACAAGCGCAATCTTCCACAGATCAGCCGGAAACAGAATCGCTGCGTAGCTCATCACTAGCAGCACGATCCCTGTTGAGATCATCGCCCACAGCCACGCCTTGGCCTTCAGTAACCCCTCAAGCCCGCGTGGCCAGGTAAGCGGAATCCACAGCGCCGGACCCTCCGAGGTCAGCGATTTGGGCCCCAGCACCCACAGGAAATAGGTCCCGAAACAGATCGCCGCGCCGCAGAGGTAGTTCCATTCGCCCTGTGCCTTCACCAAGAGTCCGCGCATATTGAAAAGCTGGAAACCAGCCGCGGTAATGGGGATAAGAATCGCCTGCACAATTGCGCTGCGGTCGCGCGCGAACCACAGGAACTCCTTGCGGTAGAGCGGATTGCGCGCCAGAGCCACGCGCTTCCCCTTTTTCCGCCGCACCATGGATTCGTTACCGTTCGAAGTTCCGCTCAGCCCCTTGCCGGTGCCCCACAGACTGAACCCGACTCCAACTGCGGTCATGCCGATGCCCACCGTCCAGCAAAAGCCTATTCCCGCCACAAAGTTGTATCCGCTGCCGAAGCCACCGCCCAGAAACAGCCGCAGCCACGGCCAGGGAAGCGCCGCCATCAGAGTAAGCACTCGACCCGCCGCCATGATGAGCCGAGGAATAATGTAAAAGCCGACAAAGGAGAACATCAGGATCGCGTATCCTAGCCAGCTCAAGGTGCCCAGGATTCCGCCGCGCGAGCGCGGTGAAAAGCGAATCATCACGCCGATCTCGATCGCCTTGCCCAGACAGGCCGCACCCACTGTCACCGGCAAACCCGCCAGCACCGCAGCCAGGATTCCCAGCCTGACGCCGTACACCAACCCATACAACACGCCAACATAGGCCGGCCCGAACCAATAGATCGTGTTGGCGCTCAGCGGCATCAACATCTCGGCTAGAAACACCGCGCCCGGTTGAATCGGATGGCTCAAAAGCCACTCCCACATCGGATGCCGCCGCCGCTGCAGGTCCAACTCCATGCCCTCACCCTGGCATACCATCATGACCAGCCACAGAAGCAGCATCAGCGAGCCGATCATCTGCGCCAGGCCGCTCCAGTTGGTGAGCCCCTTCAACCCCGGCTCGGCGTCGTCTTCGCTGATTAGGCGCGCCCCATCGTTCTGAAGGATCTCGGTCCAGAGCCGATCTTCGATTGCTTCTTGCCGTCCGCCAAAGTGCTCCGCGGTTCGCGCCGCCTCCCCCTTGACGCTGTGCTGCAACTCCTTCGAAACCTGGTTTCGGGCGGTAAGCTGATGCTCCTCCGATAGGAAATCCCCGAGGCCGGATTGTTTCCATTGGTTGTGAGCACCCCAGCGCTTCACATCGCGAATCAGCGAACTACTGACGACGATCTTCCCCTGCCTCTCAGCCTCGTATCGCTGGCTCGCGTGAACCGCCATGAAAACCAGGAACGCAGCGGAACCATGAATCAGCAGTCCGATGAAGGCTGCACCCAGCAGCCCCAAAAAGCTCAGCGCCGACCGGCCACTCTTTCCCGTCTTGTTGTGCAGCAACTGGCGCTGACGGTTCCGCCTGCCGACGGATCGCACTCGTGCCGCCCGAAGGAGCAAGCTGACGGTTTTCCAGAATCCAGGCTGTGGTGGTGGTTCGCTCGTCATTCGCTCTCCGTCTTGGTAGTCAGCTTGAGGAAGATTTCTTCAAGATCGTCCAAGCCGGTCATTGCGCGGAGTGTATCCAGTGACCCCTTGGTCACCAGCTTGCCTTCGCTGATCACCAGCGCGTGCGAGCACAGCCGCGCCACGTGATCCATCAGGTGAGTCGAAAACAGAACCGTCGTCCCGGTGGCCGCCGTTTCGGTGATCAGTTCGTAGAACAGCCGCGTTGACTCCACATCCAACCCGTTGGTCGGCTCATCCAGAACAAGCAACCGCGGCTGATGCAACATAGCCAGCAACAATCCAAGCTTCTTCTTCATGCCGCGCGAGTAATCCTCGGCATAGTTGTCCATTTCATCGGTGAGCTTCATCCGGGAAACAATGGGTTCCAGCTTTTCCATCGACTCAGCCGGGTCCAGCCCGTGCATCGACGCACTCAGTTCCAGAATCTCGCGCGCTGAAAGATAGGAGTAAAAGATCGGCTCATCAGGCAGATAGCCAATCTGGCGCTTCGCCTCCACGCGGTCCTCAAAAGCATCGAGTCCGTTCACCATGAGCCGCCCGCTGGTCGCCTTGAGAATTCCCATCAGCAGCCGGAAAAGCGTCGTTTTGCCGGCGCCATTCGGTCCCAGCAGCCCACAAATCTGCCCAGCCGGCACGTCGAACGAAAGGTCCCTCACCGCCTGCTTTTCGCCAAAGACCTTGGTAACATGGTCAACCGCGACGATCGGGCTGCGGTCCGCACTTTCGTTACCCTCGGAGTAACTCACTGTCGTGGAATCTGCCAAATTCCTCATGCGGCCTTCTTTTCATGCTTCAGAGTTAATCGATAGACTCTCACAATAACTCGCCCAGTGCGACCGCTCATCGGTGGCAGACAATTCCACGTCCGAGTCATTGACTTTGCCGTCTTCTTAAAAGCCTGTCCTACGGCCCACAGACTGACGCCGGCAAAACGAGCGCCACTTCACGATCCTTAAAGGAAAGGAGCCGTTTCCGTTGCACTGCAAACCTATCGCGGAATTGTGCGAACCCATTTAGTATTCTTCTCCACGCTACTCCTGATTCTTTGCGATCCGGCGAGAGACCTGGCGGCCAGCCAGGTCGCCTACGAGTTGCATTATGGCTATGCGGGATCCGAGCGTAATCCTCCGTATCACCTCGAAGAATCCGCTTCCTCCTCCAATCGATATCCTCATTCCCAGGTCGGACCCAGGGGATACGCTGCGAGAATTTGCGCAGCCCAAGATCTCCTTGCATGCGTTGACGTAGAGGTGTCCTGGACACCTCCTTCGGTGTCGAACACTCTATCCAAATGCCACAAAGCATACCCTGCTGCGCTAGCAGCCTAGTGCAAATCGCCAATGCGCGTTGTGGACAAAGCGGTGCTGGAAATGCGCGTTGGCCGGTTATCGGCAACCGATACATTTTGGGGAGCGCCAGTTACGGATTACTGAACGTCCTAGACTCACTCTCTTCGTTGTGTCAGGCCGTCTGATCAGGCCTTCGGTTAAGACAGTCTCGTGCTAGTTCTTATACTTTGTCACAAACCGATGAAAGTGGGCTTGGGGAACGCTAAACCTCTGGGCCATTTTTGGTTTGATGGTTGAAAGACTGCGGGCATATTATTACGCCAACGTAGGCGGCGTCCAGCCTCGAACAAATTACCCCTCCCCAGAGATCGCCTCCGCAATGATCCGTGGAGCGGGCTTAGGATGTCGTTATGAAGGTCTACATTTCCTCCACCTATCAGGATCTGGTCGAGTATCGGGCTGCGGTGGACCGGACGCTGCGTCGTATGGGGCATGACGTAATCGGCATGGAACAGTACATTGCCGAGGGCAGCAAACCAGTCGAGCGATGCAAGGCTGATGTGCGTGTTGCCGATGTCTATGTGATTATTGTCGCCTGGCGATTCGGCTATGTGCCGGACTCCTCAGTCTCGCCTCCGTCGCCTCGCTCCATTACGGAGATAGAACTTGCCGAGGCGAAGGCCAGCGGCAAGGCCGTGCTCGCCTTCCTTCTAGACCCTGAGACGCCCTGGCCACCCAACAGGGTCGACGCAATGGGGGGTGCAACTGGCGCCAGCGCAGACGTTTTGCGTCTGAGGTCCGAACTCGGCACAGACTACCTTGCAGGCATCTTCCGCACGCCGGATGACCTTGCCAGCCAAGTTGCAGCGGCGGTGTCGGCTCAAGGGCTGACCCGTCACATGGTTGACCGGGTGCTGGGGGAAACCTCGGTCGCGAGTCCCGACATGGATCCCTTTGCGCAAGGCGTTGAGGTCCAGCTTTCAGCGTCAAGCTCGTTCAGCATAAAGAACATGATTCGGAATGCTGGTATGGCGAGGGCACTCGTGCTCCAGATCGATTCGGGAGAACGTTGGTGGTCGACGCGGCTTTTTCTGCTGGCTAGCTTGCTGCGTTCGCTCTCCGCGGTACGGCAGGTGGTCTTCTGCGACACTGATGGGCGCTTCATTGGCATGGCGAGTCCCGCGGCGATCATGGATGGGCTGGCAAGCGCCTTCCCGGAGTTGGACGAGTTTGCGCGCACCTTGCGCATGGGAGTCGCTTCGTCCGACATTGAACGTGAAACCGATCGTCAGACGGCAGCCTGGAATCAATTCCTGAATACGCCACCGCCTACGCCCCCGGGACAGCCCCCAATTGCACTGATCAGCGAATTTCAACTGAAGGTCGGTGTACGGTCGCCGCTACTTGAGGAATGGATAGGCGAACGCTGGGTCAGCCGTTGTATTCGGATGGACGGTTATGACCTGAGCATGAGCCAGGTGCAGCAGATTGTAGACTCTCTGTTGGCTGACGTTCCGGTTCAGCGCACCAGAAAAACCCAAGATTCCGGCGTCGAACTGCTGGTCGTAGACCGCGACGCCTTCGCACTTGAGCTGGCGCGGGAGTGGGTACGTTCGGGTCTGCCTCGTTCGTCGATGCGTTGACGCCGTCTAGTTAAAATTGCGCGCGAGTCTCGCGCCGGCTTTGACACCAGAGTCACAAATCTCACCTGTTGCCAAATCGCCGAGTATAAAATCTACAATCCCTCGCCGAGACGAGAAGCAATACCCGACCCGACGCTCTCAATCGTGGCGATACGCCGGAGACTCGTCAGCTTCTCCGGAGCCAGAGTCTCAATGACCTTCCAGCCGCCCTTGAACTCGTCGATTTCGGCGATGAGCACAGGATTTCCTGCGTGATCGTGATGTTCTTGATGTCATGCGTAGGTAATATCCATTTTCACCCATTTATAGCCAATTCATACCCGATTGCAATGAAACATCCATCTATACCCGTTCTTAGCCAATTCTCGTCAAAAGAGATGGGGCTGTCTTTCCCCATTACCTACAATTGCTTAACGGACAGCCGTGCCAGTAGTCCAGGCAGAACACCCCGAAGAAAAACAGGCCGCCAAGGAAAAACGCGCCCCACGTCCACACATGCGACCGGCTCGGCCACGGCTTCGCGTAACCTTGCATACGGTACCGGCTCTTCCTTCGCACTCCAATCTGGGCTCATGAAGCGGCCAAGATTCGAAGAGTAATATCGAGCATCGAAGTAGTCGTTTCCAGATTCTGTATCTCTTTCTTTGCCGGTGAAGTGGAGCTCGGTGGCATCGGGAGCGGAGCCGATCGTGACCAGGCCGTTGCCGTAGGCCAGGCTTCTGTAGTTGGCGATCTGGCCACCGGCGCTGATCTCAGCGCGCCTGGTGCCCAGCCAGTCGGTGAGGGCGAAGTAGGTGTCGGTATCGTGGTAGCTGGCCAGCAGTACGCCTGAGGCGAAAGCGTTGGTATGCACCCAGGTGCTGGTCGTTCCGCTCACGGAATATTCTGTGACCTGCTCGCCGCCCGGCCCCGGAACCCAGCTGGTGGTGGTGGCATAGCCGTTCGAAGCGAAGTTGCAACTGAAGCTGGTGGGCGATCCCTTGGCTACGCGGATGCCCGAGGCATCATAGATGTAGCCGGTCATGACATTGCTTGCATTCTCAACCGCGCAGATGCGCCCCTCGGCATCGTAGAGATAATGATTCGTCCCGTCGTAGGTCACATCGCCCGCCGCGTCGTAGGTGATGGCCGAAGCCATTGTGCTGGTGTTCAGCTGGTTGCTTGCGGTGGTGTAGGTCGAGGTGCTCGATGCAGGCATGGAGGCTGTGGGGCTGGCTCCGGCATTAATGCTCGGGCAAAGGAGGATCAACTCATTGCTCTTATCGTGCGCCTTAGCTGATCTCTGCCGCTGAGACACCCAGATAGATCATCCCTGAGTCCGCGAATAGGGCACAGATAAGTACTGTGACTTCGTATGTGTCATAGTCATCATGAAACTGCTGTTCGCTAAGTTCCGGATGCTGTTTTCGCGCCCGCGCAAGTGCTTCAGGTGTCGTATTTCTCTTCATTTCAATCAAGTAGAGGAGTTGGCCAGGTTTGGACTCGCTCGGCTGCCCGAGGATTCGGACAACATCTTCCGGTGTCTGGCCGAGATGCAGCCCCGACGCAGTCTCCACGCCTTCAGAAATTCGCTTTGAGCGTGTACATAGGTCGCGCCCATTCCACGGAGTGGGCTTTGAGAATAGATAAAACGAAGAGTTCACTTCTCCCTGTTCAAAGACCAAGTAGGTAGGACGTTCCGTCGAGGAGGAAGTGTAGCAGACTTGCTTTCTCCAAGCGGATGCATCACCACGCTCGACAATCGGCGACTGCCCCAATTCTTTATGTATCCCGACAAAATTAATGTCGAGTAAGTTGATCCCAACGATTCGAAGATTCGCAGAGGCAGTTTCTCGGTGCTGGATCCGTCCAATCTCAGTAGTCTCCGCAGACCTGGTCATTGACCACCAATCAGAATCATCCTTTTGAGGAACTGCCGAGGAAGCTTGGCCACCAAATCCATCCATGGGTGCACTTTGAAGAATCAGGATGATACCTAAGACTGCTGCAGCTCGCCTGCTCACCATCCCTTTACCTCCAAGTTGTGTATGCCGCTCGTAGAAATTTTATCGCGGACGCTTTTCCCGAATATGATGCAACCCTCCGAAGCCGAAAAATTATGGTGACTGTTATCACCATGTATCAAAAAGCCGGAGCGTCCAAACATTTCGTTCTTCCCGCTTGGCATAAGGCGCATCGACCCTGGCCCTGTTTTACCTACGTTGTTGAATATCGGGCCGATGGTGTAATGGCCTTCGGGTATCGGGCCAGCATCATCCTTTCCTTTCGCACCCTGGACATCCTCCATGTGTGGGTCGTTGAGCCCATCTCCCTTTCCAGAGTAGCCGATTCCCAGTAGATTAGAGTCCCCGGTAGCATCAACTTGGAACAAGGCTCCCCCATCGATCAAATAGTCAAAATGCGGGGTAACGGGTCTGAAGGGTCCGTTGAGAGATGGCCCGATTTGGTTCTGCTGTTGTTGGATCTCATTTGTCGGCATTTGCGCGGCCTTTAGCTGGGCGTCGGTCGGATTGGTGATCTGGTGATCGCTGATCCATTTCCTGTTTGCTTGGCAGCCAAAGCCACAATTTTCATCGTCGTGCCCATTGGGATCGATTCCCATCATTGGATTGTTCCGAACATAGTGGTAAAGATTCAGTGTTTGAGGGTCGTCCATCTTTGCATACGGAATCGGCTCTTCTTTGGCACTCCAGTCGGGGGACATGAATCGTCCCAGATTCGAAGAGTAATACCGCGCGTCGAAATAGTCGTTGCCGGATTCGGTATCTCTTTCTTTGCCGGTGTACCGGGATCGCGAAAAACACAAGCGAGATGCACAAACGTAGGGTTCCGTCATAGCCACCCCCTCTGAATCGTGCCGACATCCCCGGTCCCCAAAGGCGAGGGACCGGGGGCACCCTCAGCGTGGTTTTGAAATCTCACCGGGACCCGGGCCACCCGCCCAGTTGGGCCGTTTACCTTTATTGCTTCAGGTCCTTTTGCCGATCGCCATACCCAACCCAACGAGCGCCGTCGCATTGATAGGACAGCCCTCCCGACAACCGCAATTGAACATGGGTTTCCTTATCCTTCAGGTAGATCACGTCGTCAACAACAAAGTGGCCGTTTTCCAGCACCACGATGGCCGCAACTCGCCAAGTCTGCGAATGCCCGGGCGGATCCTCATACGCGAGGCTGACATACACGCGAAAGGAGCCATCTTTCTGTGCTTGCGCTTTCTCAACGTGGAAAGTGCGCGGCTCTGTTCGCTCGTTGCTACCCGAGAAGATTCCGCTCTCAAACACGCCGAATGGGGGCTTCGTATTAGGGTCTGGATTTTGTCGAAGCCAATCGGCGTAGCAGGCGAGGAATAAATCGACTCTCTGGAGCAACGACTTGCTGAGGTATGGCGCGAACACCTTCATGTCCGCGCCCTGCGGAATCCCGGCCGGGTGACGAGTCACTACCTCGGTATAGAGGCTTTGAACGAGCGCCTCGGGATGATTAGGTAGGAAACGCGAGTTGCTTTCGTGGGCGGGCTGCCCAAGAGCAAGCGTCGTCGCTAACTGCAAAAGAAAGACGCATCTCAGGAATTTCATATCGCTGCCTCGTGCTGCTATTTGAGATAGATCACAGAATAGCCGTTGGGATTGTTCGACGGGAAACTGCCGCTAGGAAGTACCTCTCTCGGCGTAGGTGGGTGGCCTGGGTTCCATTGATCCAAAATCCAAATGCTGCCTCGCGCTCCTCGCCCGAGATAGATTGCAGAGTTTTTGGGCACGTCAGTCTGTGGGTACCGGCCATTGCTGTTAAACGTGGCAATTGCAGTGCCAGGCTCGAGGTTTGGTTTGTCCATCACCGCCGGCCCTGCCTTCAACAAATTGGATCCCGGTAGGTTCGCAAAATGCGTACAGGCGGCAACGCATTTGCCACTTCCAATCTGGCCATTCTTCATCTCGCCATGAGTTCTCTTATATATTTCTGAGCCAGGTCCGATGTCAGCAACATGGGCTTTGGGATCGTGATCATACTGCTGTTGTCCACTCTGCTGTTGGGCTAGTTGTTGTTGGGCTGCCTGTAGCTGTTGATCGTTCCGGGCCAGCGACCGCTGTATTGCCTCCGAATTTGTGTTTCCGTGAAGGGCATCAAAGCCCGCGTTTAGCCCTTGGCAAAGAGCATCATTGTCGCCGCAGTGGCCGTCTGGGTCGACTCCAGTCATCGGGTTGTTTTGTACATATGCATACAGATTCAGAGTCTGCGGATCGTTCAATTTTGCGTAAGGTACCGGCTCTTCCTTGGCACTCCAATCCGGCGACATGAAGCGGCCCAGGTTGGACGAGTAGTAGCGCGCGTCGAAGTAGTCGTTTCCTGATTCGCCGTCTCTTTCTTTGCCGGTAAAGTGGTGTTCTGTGGCGTCGATTGCGGCGCCTGTCTGAGTGAGGCCGTTGCCATAGGCCAGGCTGCGGAAGTTGGCGATCAGGCCTCCGGCGCTTATCTCTGCCCGCTTGGTGCCGAGCCAATCTTCGAGCGCAAAGTAGGTGTCCGAGTCGTGGTAACTGGCCAGCAGCCCTTTCGGAGATAACTGCGGCGTTCCCGTTACTGATCATGTCAAAAGAGCTGACCTGAGGCTCGATGGGTACCTATGGCTGTTGGCAACAGTTGAACTCGCACGACTTTTCGTCCATGTTGCTCAAGTTCTGTCGTTGGTGAGCGCATTTGCGATTTTTCATGAAGCCGGAATTCTGCGGGTGCAAATGGCTTTTTCGATACCAATTCCTCAAACTTTGAGAACGGAAACCCAGCTATAGCCGAGTAATTTGCGACATCAATCTACGATTCGCCGCCAATTCTCATTGTCATATGGTTGACGGTCTCTTGCGGCTCCTGGCAGTTACACTATTGACGACAAGCACTCAAATGGAGCTTTTCAAGCCTGGGTTGGGGGGAAGGTATGTTCAGGCAGCTGACAGATAGCGTAAGAGCTGGGTTGGACAAGGCGAAGCAGGCAGTAGCATTGCAGGCGGTCACGCAGCATTTTCTTTTTCTTGAGGAAGATAAGAATGGGCTCCCCGGTATCGCAGGCCGTCTGGCTCGTTTTGTGGTTGAGGGTGACGATCTGGCCGCGCCAAGGGATCTAACAGCGCATCTCGCCCACCGGGGATACAGCGGATCGCAAACCTCGCAGGGATTCGTTCAGCGCCACAAAGGCAAAACGCGGACTTTCTTCCAAGGCCTGCCCCGGGATACGGAGTTGTATTTAAGACTGGCGCAGGCGTATGAATCGGTCTATTCCTTCCGACGCAACTCGTGGTCAAGTTCCATCCCCAATCTCGACCCTCACCTGGACTGGTTGAAGAGCTTTCTTCTGTTTGTGGCCGAAACCGCGGCTGACCAGGAAAGGAACGTCGACCTGGAAGTGGTCGAGGCGATGCTGGAAGAGAAGGGGGTGGACCCGGCTGCGATTGTGACCGCTGCATTTATTGTGGAAGACGCACAAGGGAAATGGACGCACTATTCCTGGCATGCATTCCCGCATTCGATTTTCTGTCGGATTGAAGGATTTTCAAAGCTGGTTGAACGTTATCCCGATGCGGTTCGTAAGGGATTTACGCAGTCGAATGCCTCGGCGCGCGCGTACACGCTCCTGGCGCTACGCTACTTGGCCTCGGACGTTGCGCCTTTCGCCGATGAGATTGCGGCAATGGCGATCGGTGGATCAAAGGAGGTCCGCGATGCCGCCGAACCATTTATAGCTTCAGCGTTTGCAGCTTACCGCCCGCGGATTGAGGCCAGGGCAACCAAAGGCACAAGCGATGAGCGTTTCAATGCAGTGCGCCTGCTGGCCCGCCTGGGAGGCGAAGAGATGCGGCCGTTTCTGGAGGTGCGGCTGAAAGCGGAAAAGGCATCCAAGGTGGCGGAGTTGCTGGGGGACGTGCTTGCAGACCCTCTTGCGAAGCAGAAGAGCGGCGCGCCCGATGGACCGGAGGATTTTGGGCTCAAGCCGGTTTCTCCCGTAGCCGCAAATGCACCACTCGATTCAAGTGTGTTTGACGAATTGCGTGCAGCCGTCGACGAATATGAGCTGAAGTCGCTGGAAGCATTCAGCCGCAACGAGTGGGCAAAAAAGAACAACCAAAAGTTCGTGCCTCTTGCGTCCGACACCTCGCTTCGCCTTTTCAGGGATTTGCAGGAACTCGAGGTTAAGGGCGACAAAGAGTGGCCCAGCCTTCATCACGGCTGGAGTGGAAACACGATCCTTATACTCCAGAGGTTTGCGGCGCATCCGTCATTCGAACTCATCCACCTGGTGCGCTGGTGCCTGCTGCTTACGGGTCGCACTAAGGATGCTAGAACCGGCAGTTGGCAGCGATGGTCAATCAGGCATAGTTGGGGAAAGCCATTTCAGTTTTATCAGAAGTCGCGCAAGCATCCTATGGACCTGCGCGAGCTGGCAGCCGTATTGAAGGCCGTTGGCCTTGAAGAATCAATGATCGGCGACGACATTTGCCAACATTTCTACGGGCCGCGCTTATTTTCGCTCAACCAGCCGGACACGATCTGGCCATATTTCGCGGAGCACCTATTCTTGCTCGAAGAGGGATTTGGCATGCGACCGATTCCATCAGAGCGCAGACCAGCCTGGCTTGACGAAAAAAAGTTGCGATCGAATACCTTCGAAGTCTTGAGCCTGTTTCCAAGCATTCCGGAACGCTTCATTCCCATGCTTTGGGAGATCGCACTCGGCGCCAGCAAAACCGAGCGTCCACTGGCACAGGAGTGCCTAAACAAGCAGCAGGGCAGGGATGAGAAAGTCGTCGCCGCAATTCAAAGCCGCCAAATTGATGCGCGTCTTGCCGCAGCGCAATGGATTGCTGAGCTCAAATACAAGGCGGCGATCCCGGCGCTCAAATCGGCACTGGCAAATGAAAAAAGTGAGAATGCGCGCGACGAACAGATCCGGGCGCTTGAGATTCTGGGAGTAAGCCTCGAAGAGCTGCTCGACGTCAAGCAACTTGAAGCGGATGCGGAAAAGGGCTTGAAGAAAGGGCTTCCGATGGACCTTGAGTGGTTTCCGTTTTCGCAATTACCTCAAGTGCGCTGGGCTGACTCGGGCAAGCCGGTCCCACCTCGCATCATTGAGTGGTTCATTGTGCAGGGGTGCAGGCTCAAGGATGCCGAGGCCAATCCATCATTGAGACGCTACTGCTCGCTTTTCAAGAAAGAAGATCGCCAACGGATGGGCCGTTTCGTGCTCGATGCATGGATTGCCAAGGACACGAAACCGAAATACAACTCGGAGCAGGCGAGCGCCCTGGCGCAACAGGAAACAGCGCAGATGGCGGGATACGCAAAGCGATCTCCGCAGTACTACAAAGACTTCGACGAACAGAGGTTTTATCAGACCGCTTACAACCGGTTGCTGGTCTTGCCTGAAGGTTCACAGATTGGCACAAAGGGCATACTGGCCGTAAGCGGCGCGTGCTGTGGCGCAGAAGTGGCGCAGGTTGTGCATCGCTACATCAAGCAGTGGTTTGGCTATCGCGGAGCACAGGGCAAGGCCTTGCTTCAAGTACTGGCCTGGATCGATCATCCGGCAGCAATCCAAGTCATTCTCGCGGTCGCCAATCGCTTCCGGACTAAAGGCATTCAGGAAGAAGCCATTCGGATGTGCCAGGTACTGGCCGAGCGCAAGGGGTGGACGCTCAACGAGCTTGCAGATCGCACCATCCCGACCGCCGGGCTTGACGAGCTGGGAGCGATGGATCTCGACTATGGTTCGCGAGTCTTTACTGTGCGGCTTATCCCGAAGATGGCGCTCGAAGTTTCGAACCCCACCGGCAAGGCCATCGCCTCGCTGCCGGACGGCAACCAGTCAGACGATGCAGAGAAGGTGAAGGCAGCTAAGACGATGCTCTTGACGTCGCGCAAAGAGCTTAAGCAGGTGCTCACCATGCAGCGCGATCGCCTATACGAAGCGCTCTGCACACAGCGTTCCTGGCGCTACGCGGAGTGGGATACTTATCTACGCCAGCATCCGATTGTGGGCCGATACTGTCAGCGGCTGGTGTGGGCAGTTTGGGAAGGCGACAAAGTGAGCGGTTCCTTCAGGCCGATGGATGATGGAAGCCTCACGAACAATGCGGACGATTCATTGAC
>Ga0302326_10022200_pt1 | contig 12987 bp, 13 predicted proteins | sample Palsa_T0_3_FD_202264 | JGI IMG/M metagenome (GOLD analysis project Ga0302326, IMG submission 202264) | Peat permafrost microbial communities from Stordalen Mire near Abisko, Sweden - Palsa_T0_3 | ecosystem: Environmental > Terrestrial > Soil > Palsa > Peat permafrost | place: Sweden: Abisko... | reverse complement strand
GCTGCTTGCGGCGGGCGTGCCGGCCGGCGACATCATCGCGACCGGACGGGCCACCGACAAGATCAAGGACCTGGCCGACCGGGGCGTGCAGGTCCGCGCGGTTGACTTCGCCGACCCGGCCGCGGTGCGGGCGGCGGTGGCCGACGCGGACCGCGTGCTGCTGGTCTCCGCGATGGAGCCGGGCGGCCGGGTGGCGCTGCACCGCAACGTCATCGACGCGGCGCGGGAGGCCGGCACCGGCCTCGTCGCCTACACCAGCATCGTCAACGCCGGGACGACGACGATCCGCCTCGCCGCGGACCACCAGGACACCGAGACGCTGCTGCGCGACAGCGGCGTGCCGTACGTGCTGCTGCGCAACGGCTGGTACCACGAGAACTACACCGACCGGCTGCCGGCGTTCCTGGCGCAGGGAGCGATACCCGGCAGCGCGGGCGAGGGCCGGATCAGCGCCGCGGCGCGGGCGGACTACGCCGCGGCGGCGGTCCGGGTACTGACCAGCGACGGGCACGCCGGCCAGGCGTACGAGCTCGGCAGCGACGAGCCGTTCACGCTGGCGCAGTTGGCGACCGAGATCAGCGCGCAGTCGGGGAAAGAGGTCCGGTACGTCGACCTACCCGAGGAGCAGTACGCCAAGGCTCTCGCGGAGCACGGCGTGCCCGGGCTGATGGCGGACATGATCGCCGAGACCGACGCCGCCGCCGCCCGCGGTGCGCTGCACACCGCCAGCGGCGACCTCACCGCCCTGACCGGACGCCCGGCTACCACGCTGAGCGCAGCGGTCGGCGCGGCCCTGACTGCACTCGACGGGAACTAGCAGGAGCGGTCAGCTGGGGCGCGCGGTCACGGTGATCGTCGAGACGCCGGCCGTGGCGTCGATGTTGAAGCCGGTCACGCCGGGCGCCCAGCCGGCCGTGGTGAACACCGACCCGCCCGCCACGCCCGTGTGCTGCTGGCCCTCAAGCGACACCTCGCTCGCCCCGCCGCCCGCGGTCACCTGGGCCGGGATCCCGTTCGGGAGGCTGAGCTGAAAGTCGCTGGCCCCGCCGACCATCTGCACCGGCACGTTGCCGCGCGGCTTCGGCAGCGCGAGGGTGACGAGGCTGGAGCCGGCGTTGAAAGAGATGCCGGACAGCTGACCGCCCGTCAGGTCCACGTCGGTCCGGCTGGCGCCCCCGTCCAGGTCGATCTGCCAGCTGACGCCGGCGTTGAGGGTGACGGTGACGGCGGGCGAGTTCGGGGCGGTCAGGTCGACCAGGGGGCCGTTGCCGTTGGCGGTGCCGTCCGGGTTGGACGAGCTGAGCTGCGGCACCGGGGTGCCCCCGGGCGTGGTGACGGTCAGCAGCGGCCCGCCGGGCCCGAAGTTGGCGGTGCCGATGGTCAGCACGGTCGTCCCGCTCAGCACGTCGAGGCTGGCGCGGGTGCGGCCGCCGACCGTCATGCTGACGGTGTGCGAGTTGCCCGCCGGGGCGTTAGCGGTCGCGGTCACGGGGATGTGGAGCTGCTGCGGGGTGGCCGACGAGCACGCCGCCAGCAGCGCCGCCGCGGCCCCGGTGACCGCGGCCGCACCCCACGCCCCGAGCCGCGTCCCGCCTGCCGGGTGCCTCATTCCTGCCACGCCAACCTCCCGCGACCACCGGTCAGCCCCGCTCTCCGTGAGCTGACGAAATGCCTCACCACTTCCCAGATCGCAGACAACCATGCCACGCCCGTATCGCCGGTGGGGCGAAGTGACGCGTCCGTTCGGGCTGATGTAGACATACCACCGCCCGCCTGGGTTGCGTACTTGCTGAACGGACTCGCGGTCCGTATTGTTGGGTCAATCGGACTTACGGTCCGTTTGACTGATGGAGGAACGTTGACCACAGCCGTGGACGTCTTCAACAAGCTGGCCAAGGCGAGCGTCGGGGGAAACGACAGCGGAGCGCTGCTCGACCTGTGCGCCGACGATGTCGTGTTCGAGTTCCCGTTCGCGCCGCCCGGCCGTCCCGCGCGCGTCGAGGGCAAGCCCGCGCTCGGTGACTACCTGCAGGCCCTTGCTGGCCGCGTACGCCTGGAGGGCGTGAGCAACCTGGAGATCCACGAGACCGTCAAGCCGGACGTGGCGATCATCGAGATGACCATGACGGGCACGGTGACGGCCACCGGCGCACCCTACGAGCAGTCGTATGTGTCCGTCCTGACCGTGCGCGACGGACTGATCGTGCGCTACCGGGACTACTGGAACCCGCTCCGGAGCGCCGAATGAGCGCCACCCTGGTCACCGGGGCGAGCGGCACCACCGGCAGCCGGGTGGCCGCCCGGCTGGCCGCGCGGGGGATCGCGGTGCGGGCGGCCAGCCGCTCGGGTGCCGTCCGGTTCGACTGGTACGACCCGGATACGCACGCGGGGGCGCTGGCCGGGGTCGACCGGATGTACCTGGTGCCGCCGATCCGCGACCCGGACCCGCAGGCCGTGATGCTGCCGTTCCTCGACCTGGCCAGGGCAGCGGGCGTGCGACGGGCGGTGCTTCTGAGCAACTCCCTGGTGTCGGCCGGCGATCCGATGACGGGCACCGTGCACCAGGCGATCGCGGACACGTTCGACGAATGGGCCGTACTGCGGCCCAGCTGGTTCATGCAGAACGTGATCGGCGGCCACGCGCACGCCATCAGCGTCCGCGCCACGTCGGCCATTGCCACGTCGGCCGGCGACGGGCGGGCCGGGTTCGTCGACGCGGGCGACATCGCTCAAGTCGCCGTCGAGACACTGCTGGCGCCGGCGGCGGTGAACACGGACCTGATCCTGACCGGTCCGCAATCGCTCAGCTACGACGACCTGGCCGCGATCCTGACCGAGACCAGCGGCCGCGCGATCACGCATAAACGGCTGGATCCGGCCGATGAGCCCGCTTACTACGAAGCGCTCGGCGTGCCCGAGGGCACCGCGCGATTCCTGGTCGGCATGGACTGGGTCATCGCCGCCGGCCTGGAGGACCGCACGACCGATACGGTGAAGCGCGTGACCGGTACCGCCCCCCGCTCGTTCCGCGACTTCGCGGTCGCGGAGTTCCGCACGTGACCGTCAAGGAACGCGCCGACGCCTCCCGCAACCGCCGGGCCATCCTGGCCGCCGCGAGCACCCTGTTCGACACGGCCGACGATCCGCTGACGGTCACGATGGACGATATCGCCGCCGCGGCCGGCGTCGGCAAGGGCACCCTGTTCCGCCGCTTCGGCGACCGGACGGGCTTGCTGCGCGCCGTCTTCGACGCGCGGATCGCCGGCCTGATGATCACAATCGTCGACGGCCCGCCACCACTGGGCCCGGCCACGCCACCCCGCGAACGCCTCCTGGCGCTGCTGGACGCCATGATCGAGTTCAAACTGGACAACCGCAAGATCACCCGCGCGCTGGAACAGACGTCCGAGCGGACGTCGTTCCTGGAATCCCCGGCCTACAAGCTGGCCCACGCCCTGTTCACCGACCTGCTCGCCGGCATCGTCACCCCGGACCGGGCGGCCTGGACGGCCCACGCGCTCCTCTCCTTCACCCGCATAGACCTGCTGGAAAACCTGATCACCACGCAGGCGTGGACAGCAGCACGCCTGCGCCAGGAAATCCAGGACGTGGCCGGCCGAATCCTCGGCCCGTTAAGTTCCCGCTGCTGGCTGACCAGGGCGTCGGCTCACTGCCATGGTCACCGCTGGCGGCCGGCCTCCTCGCCCGCCCCAGGGGCGATCGGGCACGAGTGGCAGGCGCGGCCGTGTCGAGCAGCGGCAGGAAGAACTGCACGAGCGGGCCGATGCTGACGGCGAACAGCACGGTGCCGACGCCGACCGTTCCGCCGAGCAGCCAGCCGATCGCCAGCACGGTCAGCTCGATGCAGACGCGGACCAGGCGCAGGGAGCGCCCGGTTCGGCGGGCCAGACCCGTCATCAGCCCGTCGCGGGGTCCGGGGCCGAAACGGGCGCCGATGTACATGCCGCTCGCCAGCCCGCAGAGCAAGATCCCGCCGAGCATCTCCGGAATCCGCCACAACAGCGGGGCGCCGCCCGGCAGCAGCGCCAGCGTCACGTTCATCGAGCTGCCGACGAGGACGACGTTGCTGACCGTGCCGAGCCCCGGCCATTGCCGCAGCGGGATCCAGCCAAGCAGCACGACCGCCCCGACCAGGATCGAGACCGTGCCGATCGCCAGCCCGGTGTGGAAGGCGATGCCCTGGTGCAGCACGTCCCAGGGGTCAAGGCCGAGTCCCGAGCGAACCTGAAGCGCCCCCGATGCCCCGTACAGCGCCAGCCCGAGGTAAAGCATCGCGATCCGCCGAGCCAGGCCGCAGCGGGCCGCATTGCGTGTCATGGTCCCAGCCAATCAGATCGACCAAGGCCATTTCGCGGTCCAATCAATCGAAAATGGCCCGCGAAAAGAAGACCACCTCGTGCCAGAATGACGACATGGCAACGTCCACCCGGATCGGCAGCCGCGCCCTGGCCGCCCTGCTGCCCGACCTGACCAGCCCCGGCGGCCGCCGCGGCGCGGTCTACGCCGCGCTGGCCGAGGCGCTGAGCTCGCTGATCCTGGACGCGCGGATCGCGGTCGGCACTCGCGTGCCGTCCGAGCGGGAGCTGTCCGCCGCGCTGGGTCTGAGCCGCACGACCGTGACCGCCGCGTACAGTGCCCTGCGGGCCGACGGCTACCTGATCAGCCGCACCGGCTCGGGGAGCTTCACCGCGGTCCCGGCCGGGTCGATGGCGTCGAGCTCAATCGCGCGGTGGGCGCCGCCGACCGCGCCGCCTGATCTCATCGACCTGACCTGCGCGACCCCCGCGGGTCCGGCCACGGCGATCTCCGATGCGGTCGCCGCTGCCGCCGCGCACCTGCCGTGGCTGGCCGCCGGGACCGGCTACGACCCGGTCGGCGTGCCGCGGCTGCGCGAGGCGATCGCCGCACGGTTCGCCGCGCGCGGCGTGCCGACCGACGCCAGCCAGATCCTGATCACCAACGGCGCCCTGCACGCGCTTGACCTGCTCCTGCGGCTGCTGGCCGGCTCGGGGTGCCGAGTCCTGACCGAGCTTCCGACCTACTCGGGCGCGATCGACGCGATCCGGGCCAGCGCCGCCCGGCTGCTGCCGGTGCCGCTGGCGCCCGGCGGCGGCTGGGACGTCGAGGCCCTGCAGGCCGCGCTGCGGCAGAACGCGCCGGGGCTCGCGTACCTGATCCCCGACTTCCACAACCCGACCGGAGCGCTGACTCCGGACGCCGAACGGCGCGCCGTGCTGCGCGCCGCCCGCCGCGCCGGCACCACCGTCATCGTCGACGAGACCTTCGTCGACCTCGGCTTCACCGACCCGGCCACCCCGGCCGCGGCGATTGACCCCTCCGTCGTCACGATCGGGTCGCTGTCCAAGACGGTCTGGGGCGGGCTGCGCATCGGCTGGATCCGCGCCCAGGCCGACCTCGTCCAGCAGGTGGCCGCACTGCGCGCCGCCACGGACATGGGCGGGGCGCTGCTGGATCAGCTGGTCGCGGTTGAACTGATGGGCCGCCTGGACGAACTAGCCGCGACCCGCGTCGCGGAGGTACGACCCCGCCGGGACGCGCTGCTCGCGGCACTGGCCCGAGAGCTGCCCGGCTGGCGGGTCAGCGCGCCGCAGGGCGGCCTGTCGCTCTGGGCGGAGCTGGACGCGCCGCTGTCCACGCCCCTGAGCGTGCTCGCCCGATCGGCCGGCGTCCAGATCGTGCCCGGCTCGCGATTCGGCGCCGACGGAACCCTCGAGCGGTACTTGCGCCTGCCCTACACCCAGCCCGCCGAGGTGCTGGAGCGTGCGGTCATCCGGCTACGCGACGTCTGGACGACCCTTGACCGCTCCTCCCCGGCGGCCCGCCCGCTCGTCGTCGCCTGACCCGGAAACGAGCGATCCCCGGAACGGCTTCGGGGGAACGCGCGGTTCGCGCTTCGCTGACAACCTTCCCGGCGCGGGTGACGTGTGTACCTGCGCTGGTCGCGGCTCGAGGACCCGTTGCCGTACGCGCGGCGGGCCGTGGTCAACGCGACGCGCGACTCCTGGCGGCATCAGAGCCGGCGGCAGCGGCGCGAGCAGGTGGTAGCCGGGTACCAGAGTCTGAGGGAGTACTAAGTGAGCGAAGCACAGATAGCCGACGGTGTCCGGGAGGCAGTGGACGAGGCGACTTCGGGCCTGCGGATCCCGGCCGGCACGGCCGCGCGGGCCCGGGCCAAAGGCAGGCGCCGCCGCGCGACCCGCGGCCTGCTCGCCGTCGTTCCCGCCGTCGGCCTGATCGCCGGGGTCGCCGTCGCCCTGCACAGCGGCGGCGGCAGCGCCCCGTCGCACGAGGCAGCCTCGGTCCCCGCATCATCCCCGGCCGTGCAGACCGATGCGTACATCATCCACCGCGTCGAGGCGGCCCTCGGCAGCGCCGGCGACTACCTCATCGCCACCAGCGCGACGAGCGGCCCCGGCCAGGTCACCACCACCTACGAGGACCCGTCGACCGGCACCGGCCGGTCGGTCGTCTCCGGTTCACGAGCGGCCTCATCGTCCTGGCGGCGGATTCCACCCCCGGCGACCTCAGCAAGGCCCTGGCCATCGGCGAGGTCCGTGTCGGTGTGAAGGGGAGGTCGACGGTCACTCCGCCATCGAGCTGTTGTACGCGGGCGACCTCGCCAGGAAGGCGGCCGCGGTCCGCTTCTGGTTCGACGCCAAGACCTTCCAGCCGGTCGAGATAGTCTCGACGCCGTTCACCAGCGCCAGCGCCAGCACCATCACCGAGTCCTGGATCCAGAAGTCCGCCGCGAACGTGGCGCAGACCGGTAAGCCCCAGGTCCCGGCCGGCTACCGGCAGATCCCGCCGTCCTCCGCGTTCAACTAGCCTCGAGCGAATCCCTCGGGCCGTCCCGGCCGTCCTGGAATCAAGCCAGGACGGCCGGGACGCGCGCTTCGCACATTGCAGTGTCCCGAATGATTGCCGCTTAGCCGGTAGCCGAGCCGTGCCAGCCGGTGAGCGGGCCGTTCGGGGTTTTCTCGGTTCCGTACCACAGGTGAATCGTCCGGTGCCCGCGGGCGGTGATCGTCGCGTCCCGGAAATACGGGGTGGACCCGTGATGCTGCACGTCGGTGAGCGCGATGTCCGCCGGGTAATTCAGGACCACTTTGCAGCAGCCATCGGAGAGAAGGTACCGCCCGGCACCGTAGGCGCTGCGTGCGGTCCAGTGCGTCCAGCGAATCGACTTGGCTGGCGACTTGCTCAAGAATATCCAGTCTGCGCCGAAATCAATCCAGGCAGGCCGCACCGCGGGACCATTCCAGTTGCCTACCATGCCCTGTGTGTAGACAACGACCGGCCGGACGGAGGCCGATGCGGGCAGCGCGGTGGCGACGGCGGTTCCCGCGAAAGCGAATGCAGCGAGGATGGCTGCCGTGATTTTTCGCAATGTCATTGACCGCACTCCCGTCTCTGGATGTTTTTCCAGAGTAAAGCACAGCCGTCTAAACGCGCGTGGACTGTTTGCAAAACGCATCTCTCAGCTATTTGAATGAAGTGGAAAAATCCATCCATAATGACGATTTTGCTGATACCAGGACTCGGAGACGCTTCTCAGTAGACCCAGCCGCGGCGGCGGGCGCAGTCGTAGCAGTAGCCGCCGCCGGTCACGCCGATGATCCTGTGACAGTCGTAACAGCGTTTTTGTTCACGTCGAACATGCCCTGGACCCAGTTCTGGGCTACGGCGTTCTGGTAGTTATTAGCGGCCATCTGCTGCTACGTCCCAAATTGGATCGCGTTCTGCCACATTCCGGATCCATATCGCTTGGTCCAGGCCACGGATCCAGTTGGCCATGGTCGAGGAGGCGGAGCCGAGTGGGAAGGAATTGAGGTAGTTGTCCTTGATGGCGTCCTGGCCGTCCAAGGCGGCAAGCAATGACGCTTCGACGACTGCTGGCGACTGTTCGTTCATCACGCCTTCCCCAAGGCTGCGGAGGCCGACAGTAGAAATCAGACCGAACCCCCGTATTAAGCAAACCACGCAGACTACCGCTGAGCAATGACCGCAACAGCGCTCCTCAAGTTCACCGTCGCTGAGCCCTTGCTCACGGGCAGATGTCCACGTGGCTGTCAGGTAGCTCTATGGGCCGAGCGGCATCTGCCATCATCTTCAGCACTTCGTAGGCTTCGGGACAGCCGGTGTCCCCCATGGAGTAGGCGTCACTGATGAGCCAGCGAGTGTCCTTCACAGTGATCCCGCGCCTAGTGGCGAGGTAAGTCGCGTCGCCGTCGTCGGTGAGGAAGATCGCGCCCTTGAGCCCAGGGCGAGTTTCGATGGCCCGAATGGACTCGGCTTCGCCTAGGTGCTGGCGCGGTGCTGATGGCACGCCGCCAAGAGCCATCCGGATCCCTTCGACGGCATCGAGGTCTTCGTCCCTGTCGAGCTCGATTGCGTCCCCGAGCCAGCCGCCGTTCAACAGGATGGACAGTTTCCGGAATTCCAAGGTGTTAGCGAACCGACGAATCTCCCCCTCTACGGCCTGCGTCCACCGTCCCCGCTCGCGCATGGCTACTTTGAAAAGCGGCATGCGGTCAATGGGGGCAAAGTTCATGATCGAGCATGCATCTGCCACCACCAACTGGAGGGTCACGGTATGAATACCGCCCTCTCGTCGTCTGCCGCCGTGTCCCCTGCGGCACTGTGCATCTCGAGCAAGGTGGAGGAGTCGACGCGCAGGAGAGCGGCGAGCGGCCTGGCTGCGATCTTACCGTCTAGGAAGGCTCCAGCCGCTCTCTCCGCCAGTGTCAGCGGGATCCGCGCGCGTCCCTGGTTGCGCGTCAGGTTTCCGTACTCCGCTCCCCATCCGCCGAGCACAGCGGCCCGCTGCACGGACATGGCGCCTAGCGTGGCGCGCTCGTCGAAACTGATCATCCCGAGTGTCTTCAGTCGCCACGCAAGCGCGTCGGGGGACACGCGGAAGTACCCGACGAGCTCGGCAAATGAGGCTTCCGTCACTGGTTCCTGGGCCTGCTCGCGAATGTCGGACTCGGGCATGAGCGCAGAGGCGGCGAAGGAGTTCGCTCGCATTTCCTCTATTCGGTCGGCCGCGCCCATCACGTCGCCGTCTACGCAGATTCCGCCTTGCTTGCCATCGCCGGCCAGGATGTGGCCCCACTCGTGGAAAAGAGTGAAGCGCTGGCGGCTCCACGGGGTCCTGGAGTTCACGATGATGAGCCGGAAAGTCGTGGTGGAGCAGGCCAGGCCGTCGAATCCGTCCCCGAACCCTTCGACCAGTACGTCGATGCCGAACGCCCGCTCGATCGCCGCGGCGGGATCTGTGCGCAGATCCTGGGTCGTGCCCCCGTACTTCTGCAGGACTTGGAGTGCCTCGTCCGCGAGTCGCGGGCCGTCCTCGATGGCGTACCCGCTGAGGTACGTGTCGGGCAAGGCGGGCAACGTGTCATCCCGAGCCGGTGCGACACGCTTAAGTATCTCGTGCACGTCCGCGATCTCGCGGGCGCGGCTGATGGCATCGTCGAGACCGGAGTCGGCGCTCCGTGCCTGCGCTCGAGCGGCCACTGCGATCTTTTCGGGCGCCACTCCTGTTAGGAGCCAGTCAACAGTGGTGCGGCCGCGCTCGGCGATGAGTGCCAGCTCGTAGGAAGTGAACCGGCGGACACCGGTGAGCGACTTAGACAGCTTGTCTGCGTCTAGTTCGATGTCGTCTGCAAACTCGATATTGGTAAGGCCAGTCTCTTTGATCACCTGGCGGACGCGTCCCCGCAGGGCGTTCTCGTCGGGTTGCATGGTTGCACCCTAACACGAATCGCGAAAATCGCAACGATGTCCAAACCGGTCGTTCTGGGACCAAACGCCACGTCGCTACCCATCATTTTGCTACGCAGTGTCACCAGTGATAACTCGATGTGTCGGATACCCGGCTCGCAGTGCCATAGAAAGCTAAAGGGAGCCAACCACGATCGTCTCCACTCACGAAGTGCACCTCTCGCTCCGGTTCGATCAGGTCTAGGCGTTGATGGCCGCCAGGGCGTTGAGGGTGCGGGGATAGCCGATGAACGGCACGAGCACGGTGAGGACGCCGATCAGCGACAGCCGGCTGTTCCCGACGTGGAGGTTGGCCGCCACGTGCCCCCTGACCTGAGGGTCGCACCCGCCGAGGGCCGCCAGCAGTGCGAACGTGAGCAGCTCGCGCAGCGGGAGGCCGATCCCGGCCCGGGTGAGGTAGTCGCCGAAGCAGTTGGCCGACAGGAACCGCTGGAAGTGCAGCTCATCCTCGGCCGCCGACGCGTACATGCCCGCGACCCGGTCCGCCCCGACGATCTGCTCCTGCACCGCGCGCCCTTCCTCGGCCCGGGTGGCGGGAGTGCTGGTGGCCTGCCCGTCGAGCGGCAGCCGGACGCCGCGTTCGGTCAGCACGTCGTTGGTCGCGTGCAGGAAGTCGAACACCTTCCCCATCCCCGCGTAGGGGACCGCCTGGTAGACGATCTCCCTGGCCTCGACCGGCGTGACCCCGGCGGTGGGCGCCGCCCCGAGCATGACCCGGTACTCGCTCAGCCCCTGGCAGCCGATGAGCGCGGCGAGCTGCACCATCAGCCGGGTCCTGGTATCAAGCGGTCACCGCCAGGGTCGAGACGTGACCCGGGAACAGCTCGTCGTGGTTGTGCCGCGCGGTTCACTGATGGCCATTCCGCAACCCCTTAACTCGGTCAGTCCAAGTAAACGAACTTCTGCCCGGCAGAGGGAGAGTCTGACGTTCGGGGTACCAGCAGGCCTCCTCACGGGCTTACGCGATCTCGATGGCGAAGATGTGCATCGAGACGGTGCTCGTGCTGACAGAGGTGACGCTGACATCGGGGAGCGTGACCGAGGCGACGGTCTTGCCCGCCGTCAGCGGCACGGTGGCGGCGAACACGCTGGGGGTGCGGGCCGCTCCCTTGGTCGTGCGGTTGAAGTACGTGGTCGTGGCCACCAGGACGTCCCCGTTGACGGGCGTCGCGGTGATCCAGTTCTGGTACTCGAGGGTGAACGACTGCGTCGCTCCGTCGGCGTAGGTGATCGCGGCAGTTCCCGAGGCGATCCCGTTGTTCGCGACCCCGAGGAACCCGAGCGTGCTCCCGGAGCCGGACAGCGCGATGATCTGGCCGCTCGCCACGACGTTGTCGGGCTCGCCGGAGGGCACGTCCGGCCAGGTGAACGTGACGCCATCCGCGGTCACGGGCCCGCCGACGGTGAGCCCGGCGGCGGCCAGCGCCGTCGCGGAGAAGCTGTTGCCGTACCCGTCGAAGTTCCCCGGACCCGGGTCAGAGTCGTCGGTGATGCCGACGTTGTCGAACGCGGCCGCCAGCGACGGGTACGGGATGGTGACCTGGACGGCGGCGCCGGGGCTTAGCAGTGTCGTCCCGTCGGATGTCACGCCGGTGACGCTGATCGGGACGGTCACCGTGCCGGGTGCGGCAGCCGGCGACACCGCCACGGTGAGGGACGCGCTGTCGCTGCCGCCGGCCGCGAGCGCGGCCGACCCGGAGGCGGGCGTGACCGTGATCCCCGAGCCCGCAGGCGGCGCGGCGGCCCACTGCACGGTGAGCGGACCGGCGGCGATGCTGCTGCTTGCCAGCGTGACCGAGCCACTCCCGCCCGGGGCGACCAGCAGCGATCGGGGAGTGACGGTCGAGGAGATCGGCGACTCGACCGTGACCTGGAGGTACGACCCGGGACTGAGCAGGGTGATGCCGTCGGACGTCACCGCCGTGACGCTGACCGGAACCGTGACCGGGCCGGGTGCCGCGCCGGACGCGACCGCGACGGTGAGGGACACGCGGTCGCTGGCGCCGGGGGCCAGCGCGGTGGACCCGGAGGCGGTTCTGATCGTGATTCCCGAGCCCGCGGGCGGCGCGGCCGTCCAGGCCACGGTCAGCCTCTCCTGGCTGGTGTTGGAGTTGACGAGCGTGACCGTTCCGGTCTGGTCAAGAACGACCGGCACGGCGGCGGGCGTCAGCGTCGTGCCGACCGGCGGCTCGGCCGCGAACAGCACCGCGTAGACGGCGCCGAGCGTGGGGTGCGCCCTCACGCCGGTGACCTCCACGCCGGTGTCGGTGTTGTAGCGGTCGCCGTAGGGGACCAGGGACGGCGTGTCGTTGACGTAGGCGACGTCCCGGCCGAGCAGTTCCGCGGCGACCGGGTAGTCCCGCAGCCAGGCGGGGATGTAGAGGTTCCAGGCGACCTTGGATAGATCCCCGGCGTCGGTCTGCAGCGGCAGCCCGTACGGCTCGAGCTGGGTGAGATAGAACTCGGCTTGGAGCGCCTTGACGTCCTCGGGGACCAGCTTCTCGCCGATCACTTCCTCATAAAAGGCGTTGTAGACGGTCGTCCACGTGCCGGCCGCGCCCTGCTCCAGGTTCAGGTAGCTGCCCGACGGGTCGAGGGATAGCGTGACCCACGGCTCGATGTTGTCCTTGGCCGCCTGGGACCACGCGGTCGCGTTCGTCTCGTCCCCGAGGATCGCGGCGATCTGGCCGGCCGCGGCCAGGCCGATGATCGCCTTGATGCCGAGGTTGGTCCCGCCCGTGGGGGTGAGGTAGCCGGGCGCCCAGTCGTCGGTGGTGAGCTGGGTCGTCGGCGTGGGCACCTGGGTGAGCAGGTACTGCGCCCACTGGGTCCACAGCAGCTGCCACTGCTGCAGGAACGGCCGCGCGATCTCCGCGCCGACCCGCCGCGCGTAGGAGGCGGCCATGATCAGCATGCCCGCCGACTCCTCGATCGGCATCTGCTCGCCGTTGCCGGGAGCGCGCCCCGGCGCCACCGGGTACACCCCGAGGTCGTGCACGCAGTACATGGTCTGCGAGTCCTCCCACGAGGGGATGTCCGCCCACAGCGACTCGTCCTGCCAGCCAGGGGAAGCGCACCAGGCGAGGACCGGGTCCATCCACAGCGGGATGAGCGCCGGGTCGAGCCACAGCCACATCAGGTACGCCTGGTCCCAGATGT
>Ga0302326_10022198_pt1 | contig 12988 bp, 10 predicted proteins | sample Palsa_T0_3_FD_202264 | JGI IMG/M metagenome (GOLD analysis project Ga0302326, IMG submission 202264) | Peat permafrost microbial communities from Stordalen Mire near Abisko, Sweden - Palsa_T0_3 | ecosystem: Environmental > Terrestrial > Soil > Palsa > Peat permafrost | place: Sweden: Abisko... | reverse complement strand
CACATAAGGTCTAGATCTGTGGTATCCCACATCTCGCGAAAAACCAGCGAGATGTGGGGCACCCGGGATTTGTTGCTAATAAAGTGGGAATACAGCTCGGTTGTGACCGGAATTCCAAACACCCTAGAATGACACCCATGACCCAAGCCGATCCGAATCGCGAGGCTTCTCTGGCTCGCGGCTTCCGTGATGTGGACACGGCCCTCGTGGGCAAGCTAGCGCGCTGTCTTACATACATGGATGCCCTTCCTGCGTTTCAGCAATACAAAAACATCATGCTTGAGATGATGAATCTGCATCGCGGATCGATCACCGCGGACCTTGGTTGTGGACTGGGTTTTGACGTGCGGCGCCTGGCTGCATTGGTGGGGCCGGAGGGTCGCGCAATCGGCGTAGACGCGAGCCTAGCGCTGCTTGCATCCGCGCGTTCTACATGCGAAGGACTGCCTACGGTCGAATTTATTCAGGCGGATATCCAGCATCTTCCATTTGCCAGCGGTTCCCTGCATTCATGCAAGGTAGATCGGACCCTTCAACACGCAGAACGGCCTGCCGCGGTTCTCGACGAGATGTTCCGATCGGTATGTTCCGGCGGCGTGGTGGTTTGCGCCGAACCCGATTGGGGAACCTTTGCCATCAACGATGGCCAGCACCCAATCGCTCGGCAAATCGCCCAGGTGTGGAGTGAAGGCTTTCGGAACCCGCACATTGGACGCGAACTCAAAGACCACCTCAGAGAGGCCGGTTTCGTCGATCTTCAAGTCCGGGAATTTGTCTTGTCGACCCCGAGCTTTGAGAGTTCCGACACCGTCTTCGACATCACCCAAAGCGCCTCGCAAGTGGCGAGAAGCACCGGGAACGATGAAGCCTTAACCTGGATTGAGAGTCTGCAGGATCACCAAAGCCGGCTCTGTTGCTCGGTCACGCTCCTGATCAACTTGGGGAAGAAACCTTGACCGGCTAAACTCGTCGAAGGAGACAACATGCCTTTCGTTCGCATTGACCTGCTTGAAGGGAAAGCACCGGAATACGGAGTCGAGGTTGGCCTTATCGTCGCCCGGGCGATGACTGATTGTTTGAACGTCCCCAAAGACGACCTGTTTCAAGTCATCACGGCACACCCCAAAACCGGCTTGCGGTTCGATCCGGATTATCTTGGCATCCACAGAACGGACGACTGCATATTTTTGCAGATCACATTGAATAGCGGCAGAACGCTTGAGATGAAACAGCGGTTTTACAAAGCGGTGGCCGACGGTCTGCACGAAGGCCTTAAATTGCGCAAAGAAGACGTCTTGATCAACCTGGTGGAAGTGCCGAAGGAGAATTGGTCATTCGGCAATGGGGAAGCTCAATATGCAAAGTAGTATCACGCCTGCCCATGTACTAACTGCGTGTGGTTGCCGGTTCCAAAATTGTGGGCGGCGAAGGTATCGCGGATGTCTTCATAGAGTGGGCCGATAATCGTTGCCAGACTCTCAGCCAGGCCCAGCACATCGGACGCCTGGGTCGGGACCGGGGTACCGGCGTCCTGGTAGTACTTGCGAATGGCCTCCTGGAATTGCGCGGCCGATATGCTGATGTCCGGCACCCCAGCGACCGGCTTCCCGCTTGCCTCACTCGCCATGGCATGCATCACTCGGGCAACGTCCTGTTCGAACGCTATGCCGGCCTGAGCGACCGGCTGGGGCAAATTGCTGAGTGGTCTGTTCACCAGGTACTGCACAGAAGTGATCTGGACCTGCAGCAGGGTGCGGAGCGACGGCTGCCATCGCCGGACGTCTTCACGGACCTGCAGCTTTCGCTGCCGCGAAGGGCCGAACTCGAAAAGGACCGCGTCGGCTTGCGCCGTCACTGCCGGGAAACCGGCGTTGAGTTGATCGCGTAGCTGGCGAATGCGCCTGACGGCTTTTATCTGGTCTTTCTCCAGCAACTGCTCGGTCAACTCCGCAAACATCTCCAGGTTGCGTGCAAACAGCCGCTGCATTTCATCGAGAGCATTCTTCTGCCATAAACGATCGTAGATGAGCCACATCGACATCAAGCCAAGAAGAACGCCGAAGACACGGTCACGGGCAATGGAGAGCGAAGTCTGGATGGTGAATTCCTGAAGATTGATGAGGTAAAAGGCGAGGGCGAGCTGCACCCCAAGATAGGAAAGCCTCGGAGACGCGGTCGCAATCCAGGAGGAGAGGGCCGTGACAAACATGAATAAGAGAGTGAATCCGGCAATCGAATCGAGGTAGGGCAGCACAAAAATCTGCGCTCCAAAGCCGATGATGATGCCGCCAATGATCACGCCTCCGAGGCGCAAGAATTGTTTTTGTCGCGATGAGCCGATGGTGGAGAGCGCAGTGATAATGCAAGTCGCGATGCACGTGCTGAGCCCTGGCCAGTCAATCGCTGTGTAAATGATGTAAGTGGCCATGGCGGCCATGGTGCCGCGCACGGCAAATTGCACGTGGGCCGGGTTGGAAAACGCATCACGAGCAAAAAAGTGCGTCGGCTGTTCCTCATCCAAAGGAGCGGTAGCAAGCTCCTGGATGGTGCTGGACCCCGAAAAGGCGTCCGGCATGAGCGCCACGATTCTTTCCATCGCCGACAAGAAGGGCAGCTGTGAGGGCTCGGGCTGTGCAGGCCGTTGGGTCCTTTCCAGCATCCGCTTCGCAGCCAAAGCTTTGCCGAGTTGGTCGATGGCGTCTGCCAATCGCTGGCACCGGGCTTTGTCAGCCGCGTCGATGTGCGGCGCGAGGTCATCAGTCCCCGCCGTCTTCGCGCGTTCTTCGAGAGATCGCTGGAAATTGGCGGCGACGTCCACCAGCTGCCCCAGCAGCGCAACCGCGGTGCCCAATTGAGCCTTGAAATGCAGGCCGTATTGAGAGCGGAGGATGAGCCTTCGCAACCTGGCGGTACCGACACTGGAATACAGAGCAAGACTCTTTGCCGACGCGCCGTCCAGAGGCTGCTCTGCTGCGGCGCACCGCAATACCGTCTCCACCGTCTGCAGACGGTGTTCGATGCCTTCGGTCAGGTCAGTGGCTGGATGGACCCGACGAAAAACGTACTCGACAACAATGGTGACCACGATGCCGATTGCGACCACGCCGCCCAACCATAGTGTGTTCGAGACCCGATCGTTAATGTTAAGCGTGTTTCGATCCCAGAGGGGAATGGCGCCGGCAATGGTGAATCCAAAGGCCACCGCTGTCCCGTAGTCGTTGGTGATGCTGATCAGGAAAAAGGATACGAAGAGGCTCACGCCAACCCCCAGGAAGTGAGTCAGCGGATCATCAACAAACATAGCGGCGCCAATCAAGGTGTAGACGGTAGCCAGCATAAAAGCGGCAATCGCCTTGAGGCCGGCGACAAAGGTCGCGGTGGGATTTTCGCGGCTTAGGAATAGGGTAAAAATTGCGCCTAGAAAGCCATTGGGAATCTGGAACGTCATGACCACCAGCATCACGAGGGTCGCGGCGATGGTGACTCGGCCCACGACCCAGGCCCTGCCCGGATAAGGCGCGAGCTCAGTTTTGAGGAAGCTCCAAAACCATTTCCCTGCGTCATCGACGGAGTTCAGATGGGAGACTGACGGCAACGCTTTGCCTGCGGACGCCACGGCTACTTCCATCCACGAATGACAACCACTGCGGACTCGCTCAAACGGAAAGGCTCCGACTCTGGCGCATTGATGCGGACGCGCACCGGGAAGCGTGTTGCCAGATGCACCCAGTTCAACGACCGCTGCACATCGGGCAATCCGGTAGAGGAAAAGGTTCCCACCAACGTGGAGTCGGGCCGTACGCCAAATCCCACGCTGTCGACGATCCCGTCATAGGTCACCGTGGGCCGGGAGAGAACGTACACATCGGCATGCATCCCGGGGAGGATATGGTGCAACTGCGTCTCGCGGAAATTCGCGACGGCCCACCACACGCGGGTATCAATCAGCGTAAAAACCTGCTGCCCGGTATGAGCGTAAGCGCCCCGGGAAATTGTGAGGTTAGTCACGCGGGCATCAAAGGGCGCGTACACCCGGCAATTGTTCAGGTTGTACTCCGCGGTGCGAATGGCTGAGGCTCGCCCCTCCCGCTGAGCGGTGAGCGGATCAAGGGTAAGCACGCTATGTTGCGATTGATCAAATTGTGCGTGGCTTTGCTCCCTTGCGGCCTTGGTCTGTTCGTACTGGGCCTGCGCGGAGACGACCTGGGTTTGTGCCAAAAGCAGTTGTGAGCGAAGCTGCTGCACAGTCTGTTGCCTGGCGGTGACCGCGGTTCTGACCTGATCCACCTGGTCGACAGTGACGTATTGTTTGGCCAGCAATGGCTCAATGCGATGAAAGTTGTTGGTCTGGTAAGCCAGTTCCGCGTTGGCGCTGTCGAGTGCTGCCTGCGCGGCGGCGACGTTGGCTTTGGCTTCACCAACCGCGGCGGCGGCGCGATCGACGTTCGCGGTAGCGCTGTCGGTATTGGCCCGGGCGGCGCCCACGGCGCTCACCTGCGAGGCGATGGTGCGGCGTTGATCGATAATCTGGCCTTCCAGCGTCGCCAGATCAGACCTTGCTTTCTCGAGCGCGTATTCGTAGGGCCGCGGGTCGATTTCGAATAATAGCTCACCCTGTTTGCGAAATTGGTTGTCCTGCACTGCAAGTTGAGTGATGGGGCCATCAACCTGGGGAGCGATGCCAATGAAATTGGCAAATACTTCCGCATCATCGGTGCGCGGATGGTTGTTGGTCCGGATGATCACCAGCGCTCCCGTAAGGAAGGCGGCGGCGACGATAGCAACGCTGACGATCCTGCCGAGAGACCGGCGTTGCGGATCTGTTTCGTTTTCGGGCATCGCATCTCCTTCCGGATTAACTGAAGAACACAAGCCAAAGGGTGAAGGTAAAAAACGCAGTCAAGCACGGGTACACCAGGATGAGCGGCGCCAGCAGCTGATCCTCAAGCTTGATGCGCACAAAGAACAAGCGGACGACCACGGCGAGCAGGATGCCGATTACGCCGCATAAGATCCATGCGGGAAAAAACGAGCCAAGGATATTGAACGTGGGCGCGCGGGAACATCCAGCGGCCAATAGCTGCGGAACGAACAACGCCCCGGCCATGGCCACCCGTTGTATGCTTTGGCAGCGCGGCATTTGCAATCTTCGAGTCAGTGTTCTTCGGTTGCATTTTGCTGGCATGGGTTCACGGCCCTTTCGCATGAAGCAGCTCGCCTGTCTGGAAGGCTAACGCAGCCACACCAGTCAGCAGTTGGGTTCGCGCGCTCACGTCCGCGGTGCGCGCTACAGCCAGGGTGCGCTGTGCCGAAACCACGTCGATCTGGCTGCGCACCCCATAGGTGTAAGACTGTAGCGCCGCATTGTAGGAAGAAGACGCCGCCTCGAGCAACGCGGCGGCTGCCTTTTGTTGACGCAGGGCAGTGCGGGCGGTGGAGTATGCAGTCCAGACTTCGTTTTCCACCTGATCGCGGATGGCGTCAACTTCAGCGGCGGCCTGTTTTTGATCGGCCTTCGCTCGCGCCACTCGACTCTCCCGGGCAAAACCGTCAAACAGGGTCCACGTCAGGCTGAAGTGCGCGTTCCAGAACTCCTGATTGGGGGAATAAACACCGGGGAGCTGATCCTGCTCGCCGTAAGTCTTGTTAATCCCAACCGTGCCACCAAGGCTTAGGGTGGGTAAGTAAGCAGTCTTGGCGGCTTTCACTTCGGCATTGGCCGCGCGCAGTTCTGCGACCCGTTGCATGAGATCAGGCCGCTGGGCGAGAGCCCGATCAATGGAGGTCTCGACAGTGCTGGTCAGATCCTGCGGAATGGTCAAGGATTGAATGCTCTCTACCTGCAACGGTATGGTCGGCGAAATGCCGAGCGCAGTGGCTAGATCTCCGTGTGCGATCTCAGAGGCTCCCACCGCGGCTTGCAAATCATAGTCTGCCTGCGCAGCCGCGCTGCGGGCCTCGAGTACGTCGGGCAGTGTGGCGAGGCCGAGTTCAAGACGCGCTTCGGCGGCCTGTTGCACGGTCTGCGCATTTTTCAGGTTGGCTTCCGCTGCGTCCTCCTGCCCCTTGGTATTGAGCACCCGATAGTAGGCTGCCATGACTTGGTAGATGACCTTGCGATGGGTGTCATTGAAAAGGAAGTTGGCGGCGAGCAGCTCATTCTTGCTGATTGCGATTTCATCCAGACGCCTGCCGAAATCGAAGACGGTGTAATCCAACTCCAGAGCGGGTGCATAGGACTCGAGTGTCTGGCGAATGAAAGCAGGCCAAAACAATAAGTTTGTACGGACAGTTTGCGCGACCACGGCGGCCGCCACGGTCGGAAACAAAGTGGATTTGCTGACACCCAGGTCGGCGGCCTTGGCCTTGGCGTTCTCCCAGGCCACGCGTGTTTCGGGATTGTTTTGCTCGGCAAAGTTGACCAGTTCCGCAAGCGCGTAGGTTTTGGCGGGATCAGGAGCAACCACCGGGGCCGATCGCGCCGGGGCAGGCACGGACAAAGTCGACTGCCAGGGCTGATTCGGGGAAGCTGGTGCTCTCTGGGCACCTGCGGATCCTGCTGCAAGCAGCACGCTGAGCATGGTGACCGAGCTGGTAAAAGATCTCTTCATTCCCGATGCGCCAGTGGCAGAGCCAATTCCCTATAGATGTATACCGCGAACAACGGTCGTGCACATCAATAAGGTAACTTCGTCTGAGCAACCGGATGATAGCATTCCGGTTCTGCGGCGGGGAAAGTCATAGGACAGGGAGCACAGGTTTTGAAATGAAGGAAGCCATCCTGGCGGATGGAGTGCGGTGCGTGGGACCTTCTATGTCGTTCCGCGCAATCGCAAAAAAACGCTGGAGAAAGTCAGTCCAGCCCGGATGCGGAACGAGACGCGAACGGGCGGATTTCTGTCCGCCCGTTGCTGGTCATGGATGGTAACAATCGACTACCGGTAGGAATTGGAAATGAGGATTTCGAGGTTGAGGGGAGTCGCAATGGGTTGATTGCTGACCATGCCGGGCGTGAAGCGGTACTGGCTTACAGCGGCGAGGACGCTTGCGTCCACACCGGCGCCAGCAGACTGCACGATTTTCAGATCAGAGGGCTTACCAGTCTTATCGACAATCATGCCTACAACGACCTTGCAGTCATTGCTAAGCAGGCGAGCGGTGCTCGTCGAATCTGCTACAACATCAACTTTGTAGATCAACTTGGGAGCGATCACTCCGGTCGAAATACGCTTGATTTGCGGAGCAGGCCCGTTGGTGGCGACCTGGGTTGGGGCAGGCGAACTTGCCTGGGCATGAAGCATAACGGAGGACAGAGAGAATATGGCTACAATGATTTTACGCATGATATCTATCTCCAGAGTTAAGGGTGCCCGTCACCAACATACCCCCCAACTAATTCGACTGTCAATGTATTTTTTTTTACATACGCATTTCATTAGGGATTTTTCACATTTGTTTACTACCAAGTGACCCTTCTTTTAAATAGTCTCCCTCAATCTAAAGACCTGTGAAAGCACGCCGAATCGCCCGCGAAATCCGCAGGAGCAGGGCTGAACCTAGGTCTTAGGGGGAAACTTATTGTGGAGGCGGTACGGTTCGAGGAAACGATCGAGCCAGGTAATCGGTAATCTGGTCGAATTCTGCGTCGGTGGCGATGGCGCCTCGTGCGGACATATTTTGCACCAGGCTATTCCATTCCTGCACGCTGAGGCGTTGGTTGGCTGCGATCTCTGGTGAGTGGCAACCGGAACAAACTCTTACCATCACATCGTGCCCCGGCCCCGGTGGCAGATGATTTTGTGCGGAAGGCGCGGCGGCAACGTTGTTCGCCGCAGGAGCTGCGTTCTCTGGCTTAGCAAGCGAATGGCTTAAGGTATCGACGCTCTCAACGCCGGACAAGCTGAAGACTACGAGCGAGTCACTGGCCAGCGCAGCACCGACTCCGAAACCACCAGTGGCCACAACAGCGATGTACTGCTGCCCCTGCGCATCGGCGTAGCTAATAGGTGTGGCCTCCGCCGAAGCAGGAAGCTTTACCGTCCACAATTCTTTCCCCGATTTGGTATCGAAGGCGCGAAAGCGCGCGTCATCCGTGGCGCCAACAAAGGTCAGGCCGCTGGCAGTAACAATAGCGCCCCCTAGGCCGGGCCGGCCCGTGTTCTGCTTGCCGGGAGGCAGACTGTCGGTCACGCCCAACGTGGTTCGCCACGCGATCTTGCCGGTGTTTACATCGACTGCGACCAGTTGACCCCACGGCGTCGGGGTACAAGGCAGATGATTACTGGGGTTCCAGAAACGAATGATTCCCGCGAGCGGCCCGGAATTGGAATAGCTACCGTCCGGGTTACGAATAATCCGCATCGGCTGGCCCAGGTTATTCACATTGGCGACAAACAAGCCCAGCCTGGGGTCGAAGGCTCCGCCATAGTAGTTGACGCCACCCTGGGTGCCGGGCAACGTAACCGTATAACGATCGAGCGCGGTCGGCGTATAGGGCTGCTCTCCCAACAGCATATGGTTGCTGTCGACGTATTGTTCGCACCAGGCCTTGTGCTCGGGTGTGTCCCGGTACAGGTTGTCGCGGCTGAGTGTATTTTGCGCCAGCGGCTCAGGCTGAAGCGGAAAGGGCTGGGTGGGTGACGTCTCTTCGCCGGGAACATCACTCTTGGGAACGGCCCGTTCCTCAACCCCATAGATCGGCTTGCCGGTCACTCGGTTGAGAATGAACATCAGTGCATTCTTGTTCACCGTGGCCACGGCGGGAATGATCTTGCCGTTGTGCTTTACATCGAACAGTGTCGGTGGCGTTTCCAGGTCCAGGTCCCAAATATCATGGTGAACCACCTGGAAGTACCACAACAACTTTCCGGTATCGGCCTTGACGGCTACCAGAGAATTCCCGAACAGGTTGTTACCCGGACGATCGACCCCGACCCGATCATTGTTGGGAGCGCCGAAGGGCATGTATAGAATGCCGCGCGCCACGTCAACGGTCATGTAACCCCATACATTTACGCCCGAACGATCTTTCCAACTGTCCCCCGCCCAGGTGTCGTGCCCAGTCTCGCCCGGGCGGGGCACGGAGTGAAAGGTCCAGACCAGCTTGCCCGTCCGCGCATCCCAGGCACGGGTATCGCCGGCGGGACCGGGGCCCGCGAGCAAGCCACCTGGCCCTTCACCTGGACCCGCGCCGGTAATCACCAGGTTCTTGTAGATCAGCGGCGGCGAAGGCAGGATGTAACTCTTATCTTTGCCCGTGGACATCACTTCGGGGGTCTTCAGGTCGACCACGCCATGGTCGCCGAAGTCCTGATTCAGCTGGCCGGTGACTGCGTTGATGGAATACAGGCGGCCGCGGCGGGTGCCGAAGATGATCGCTGGGCCGGCGCCCTCTCCACCGGGCCAGTAGTTGGCTCCGCGGACCGACGGCTGGTCTCCATCGGGGATTTGAAACACCCACTGTTCGCGGCCGGTGGCCGCGTCGAGCGCGACCACGCGGCTGTATGGAGTCGCCACGTACATGGTTTTCCCGACCACCAGCGGTTGGTCTTCCGATGGGTGGAGGCTGGTGCTACCCGCCGGCTTCATGTGGTAGACCCATGCCACCTTAAGCTGGCTAACATTGGCCGGGGTAATTTGCATCAGCGGAGAGTAGCGGGTGCCCCCTGGGTCTCGGCCTGGCATGGGCCAGTTTGCAGCCGCGTCGAGCGGATTCGATTCATGAGCGGCCAGGGCAAACAGAAACGGCGGGAGCAAAAGAAGCCCAATCGCCAGATTGATTTTCCCCTTCAAAGCGAAGCACCCTCTGGGTTAAGGGTTGCGCCCAACCGCTCCTGGACGCGTTCCCGCTCCCTTTGCCGCCCAGCGCGCTCCGGGTTGAGGTACAGCCAGCACAACGCCGCAATGATGTCAGAAGCAATCATGAGATGAATCAGCGCTGCCCAATTGCCCGCGGTCTTCTGCAGGATCAAACCACCAACAACGGGCATGACAAAGCCGGCGAGATTGCCCAGCATGTTCATGGTCGCGGCAACCGTTGCCGTGTAGGACCCGCCGATCTCCACGCAGGCGTCCCACGAGATCGGCATAGTCAAGTCGCTAAACAGGCTGGCCAGGCCCATACATAACATGGCGAGCGTGACCTCCTGGGTGCGAAGGAACACAAACAACAGCAGTGACGTACCGAGCAAACCGAAAAAGGCAATGCGTCTGCGTGGCAAGCGCACTGGGGCCAGCCCGGTAATGACAGCACCGAAGCCGCCGAAGAGCAAAGGCAGCACAGACAGACCCGCGGCATGGGCCGCCGTCAGGCCTCGCCCTTCGCGCAGATACGTCGGCAACCAGGTGATGTAGAAGTACCAGGTGAACGACACGCAAAAGTATTGTAGGCAGAGGATCAGGACTTCGGGCGTAAGCAGCAAGGACAGCCATTTCTTCTGCCCGGCATGGTGAGTCATCAAGACCCTTGACGATTCGAGCAGTTCCCTTTCGGCATCGTTCACCGATGTGTGCTGCCTGGGATTGTCTTTAAACCAGAACCAGAAAATGGCGCACCAAACCAGGCCCAGGCCGGCGAAAGCAACGAACGACAGCCGCCAGCCGATCAGCCCGATGGCCGCCAGCACCAGCGGCGGCGTGAATGCCCCGCCCCAGCGGGCGAATGCCCATAGCAGACCTTGCGCGGTAACGCGTTCTCGCGCCGGCAGCCACATGCTGAGCATGCGGGTAAGGATGGGAAAGCAGCCCGCCTCGCCGGCGCCGAAGAGAAAGCGAATGACCCAGAGGGAAACCACGTTCCAGGCCGCCCCGGTCAAGGCGGTAAAAAACGACCATCCCAGCACGATCTGCAGCAAGACTCTGCGAACGCCGATCTTATCGCCCAGCAAACCGATGGGCACTTCGAATAAAGCGTAAGAGAGACCGAAGGCGCCGAACACCAGGCCCATCTGCGCCTTGTTGAGGTGCAGGTCATGGGAGATAGGCCCGGCTGCCTGCGAAATAGCTACGCGTTGCACGTAGGAGAGGATGGCGAGCCCGATGGCCAGGGCGACAATGCTGTACCGTGTTCGACTCGCCTTCATCCGCAGGCCCTCGTATGATGGGGAAAAAATCCGCCCGGTCAGGTTACCAGCAAGAACGTATGCAGGGCGAGAGGTATCATCTTCCCAGCAGTCAGGGGGAAATGCGGGTGGCGATGAAGATCGATCTATCGGGCCGGACGGCGGTAGTGACGGGGGCGAGCCGCGGCCTGGGTGAAGCGATGGCGAAGGCTCTGGCGGAGGCGGGCGCGCGAGTCGCCCTGGTGGCGCGCGATGTAAAGCGGCTGGAGTCGGTCCGCGATGCGATTAGCCAGAGCGGCGGAACGGCGGCCGTATTTGCGGGCGACGTGACACGGGAAGAGGACGTCTCTGCGGTGGCTCGGGCCGTAAAGGAGCTGTTCGGTCATGCGCAAATCCTGATCAACAACGCCGGAACAAATCTGCGCAAGGATCTGGTTGATTTTTCGCTGGATGAGTTTCGCGGCGTGGTGGACTCGAGTTTGATTTCAACGTTTCTCATGTGCCGCGCCTTCGTCCCGGGGATGAAGGGCAGCGGCTACGGCCGCGTTATCAATATGGCATCCATCATGGGTCACATTTCGCTGCCCGGACGCACGCCGTATTCCTCCGCCAAGGCGGCGCTGCTCGGCCTTACGCGATCCCTGGCCCTGGAATTGGCGCCGGAAGGCATCACTGCGAACACCATCAGTCCGGGCCCGATTGCTACGGATATGAACGCGGTTCTCTTTAACAATCCGGAAGTGAATAAGACGTTCCTGGCCAACATGCCGGTGGGGCGGTGGGGCAAGGCGGAGGAGATCGGCGCCCTGGCGTGTTATCTGTGCTCAGACTACGCCGGCTTCATGACCGGGACCGACGTGATCATCGATGGCGGCTGGACCGCCAAGTAGCTGTCAGCGATCCACCTTTATCAGCACCAGGGCATTTGGTTCGAGTAGGAGCTCGAGCTTTCCGTTGGTTAGGTGCGTCTGCTGCGGGGGCGGGAGCGCGCTTTCGCGATTCAGCTGTTCTACCTGGGCAGGGGTTGGATCGAGTGGCCTGCTCATCGTGGCGTACCGAGGCAAGACGTTGCCGTGTTCGCGATCGACTCGCTGCAAGGTGACGTTAGCATCGGCAGGAACACCGTGGAAGAGGAGTTCGATGGTCCGCGTCGCGCCGTGCTGTCCGGGGTCGACCAAGTTCCATGCGGCTATCACGAACTTACCGGCACCATTGCTAGTGACGATCACATTCTTCGATGGATTAGCGAGCCGGCGATCGCCGAGTTGGTGCAGCAACGCAAAGCCGTAATAGCTGGGCTTGTTGATGCCGCCCTTGGCACGCAATCCAAATTCGCCCTCGAACGGCTTCGGTATTGGACCACCTTCTTCAAAGACGTCGGAGAATGTCCAGAACGACATCATGGTGACGTTGCCATCGCATTGCCGCAGGGTGTTGGCCACAGCCGGCCCGACAAAGGTCGTATCCCGGGATTCATCCATGCCCTGCACGTTCCACTCGGTCCAAAACAAAGGTAGATTCGGTGTGGAAGAAGCCTTGATCTGCCCTCTCACTTTTGCAATGGCCCGGCAGACTCGGTCATCCATGGGAATGTCTTCGTCGGTGTGGAAGAGATTCTGCACGGTGTCATCCGCATACCCGTGCGATGACACGAAATCGACGGGCACATGGTTGGCTGCGTCGTACTTAAGAAAATCATCAACCCACGAGGCAGCCGCGGTTGCCGGGCCGCCAACGCGCAACCGTGGGCTGACTGCCTTCAAAGCGCGCGCGGTGTGCGCATAGAGTTCAAAGTAGGATTGCTTTCGCGGAATACCATTCCAGAAGTCGATATTCGGTTCGTTCCAGACTTCGAAATACCACTGCGAAACCTCCTCGATGCCGTAGCGGTCCACCAGATGCTGCGCGAAATGAGTCATCAGCGCATC
>Ga0302326_10022196_pt1 | contig 12988 bp, 11 predicted proteins | sample Palsa_T0_3_FD_202264 | JGI IMG/M metagenome (GOLD analysis project Ga0302326, IMG submission 202264) | Peat permafrost microbial communities from Stordalen Mire near Abisko, Sweden - Palsa_T0_3 | ecosystem: Environmental > Terrestrial > Soil > Palsa > Peat permafrost | place: Sweden: Abisko... | reverse complement strand
CGATCTGAACCGTACCGCCATGGAGCTCGACGAACGAGCGGACGAGCGACAGCCCGATGCCGGTGCCGCGATGATGCGATCCGAGTGAGTTCGTCTCGAACCAATCGAATACCTTCTCCAGGACATCAGGCGGGATGCCCGGGCCGCGGTCAGTTACTGTAAACACCAGCGCGTCGGCGCGCCGCACCGCCTGGAGAATGACGATGCCGCCGGGCGGCGAGAAATTCACGGCGTTGGCGAGGAGATTGAACAGGATCTGACGGACTCTTCGTTCGTCGGCGACAAAGCTGCCGATCTCCTTGGCGGAGCGGATTTCCAGCACCAAGCCGCTGCTGACCAGCCGGTCTTGAACACCCTCCGCCGCCCCCGCCATGGTTTGGCGGATGTCGACCGGCCCGAGATTGAGCTGCATGCGGCCGGCATCAATGGTGGCAAGGTCGAGGATATTATTGATCAAGGCGAGTAGCGTGTTGGTCGAGACGGTGATGTAGTCGAGATACTCGCGCTGCTTGGTGCTGAGCGGGCCGGTATGCGCATCGCCCAGCAAGTCGACAAAGCCGATGATGTTGGTGAGCGGCGACCGCAATTCATACGACACGTGATGGACGAAATCGATTTTTATCTTGTCGGCGTCTTCCAGCGCCTCGTTGCGTTCGCGTAACGCGCGCTCGACATTGACGGAATCGGTAACGTCGTGAAAGGTCACGAGCGTGGCGGCGTCCGGCAGCGGTACCGTGGTGCAATCGACGACGATGCCGTCGCGCCGCTCGAGGCGTCCTGAGATCGCTTCGCGGCTGTCGATTGCGGTGACGACCTGGCGCAGCGCCCGCCATGTCGGGTCGTTGCCGTGTAGCGGCTGGCACCAGCCCGAGATGGCTTCGATGTGCGGCCGCTCGGCGAGCTTTTGTGGCGGCAATTTCCACATCCGCGCGAACGCCGGATTGGACAGCCGCAAGCGGCCATCGCTGCCGAACACCGCGACGCCTTCGGCGAGATTGTCGAGCGTCTCGCCCTGGACGCGGATCAATTCCTGAAAGCGCCGCTGCAGGTCGAGCCGCTCGGTCACGTCGTCGAACAGGTAAGTGACTCCCCCGTCCGGATTGGGCGTCGTCACAACGCGCAAGGTGCGGCCGTCGGGCAGGTGCCAGGTGTGCTCATTCGCTTCCACCGCCCGATAGGCGCCGAACAGTTGCGCCTTCCATTGCCGGAAATCCTGCTCTTCGGGCAACTTGCGCGCCGCGCGCAACACGTCGAGGACCGCCGAGTCGCTCGGCTCCTGGTCGAGATACGAGGCATCGAGATTCCACAACGAGCGGTAGGCGGCATTGTAAAATGTCAGCCGTTGAGCGGAATTGAACATGGCGACGCCGGTCGACAACTGGTCCAGCGTGCGCCGGTGGGCATCGAGCATATGTCCGAGCGCGCCACGCATGGCTTCGGCTTCGGTCGCGTCGATGCCAAGGCCGGCACTGCCTGCCGAGCTCTTAACTTCTAAGACATCGAGACTGCGCCGCGATCCGGCAACGACGGCAGGCAACCTGCCGGCAAATGCGCCGGCTGAGGCGCGCTCGCGCGCAATGACGTCACGGGCGTGGTTGTCGAACAGCTCGATCTCTTTTCCGACAACCGAATCTGGATCGGGCGCTTCAACCGCATGCGCGTAGGCGGCATTTACGAAAGTGAGGCGCCCGGCGGCGTTCCGAATCCACACCGGCAACGGAAGCTTCTCGACCAGCGCGCGCAGCGATGAGACTTCGCCGCGCAGCGCCTGATGCCGCTCGGCGAGATCGACGAGTTCGCGCTTGATGCCGCCGGCGTCTTTGAGGCGAAGCACTGCGCGGCCGGCAATGGCGCGACCTAGCACTTCGATGGGGCGGCCGCCGAGCGTCGTGAATGCCGTGGAGAAAGCTTCGCCGCGCGCGCGCAACAGCTCGATGGACCGCTCCATCGCACCGGCCTTCGCGGGCTCCAGCCAAGCGCCGAAGGCGAGCACCTGATCGGGAGCCGAAACGCCGACAATAGCGGGATCGCCTTCGATGGTCGGATCATCGGAGGCGGCCGGCCAATCGACGATAATTTGCGGTTCGGATGCGAGCAGCGCATTGGCGCGGTCGAGCGCGGCGCGCAGCGCCGCGCTGTGCTCCTGCGCCGACCGTTCCAGCCGCGCCCACCGGGCGCGCGCGCGCAACAGCATGTTGGCGGTGACTACGGAAAACAGCAGCAAGCCTACAAGGAGCGCGAGCGCCGCGACTTCGTGACTGCCGATACTGTGCGAAGCGCCGAGGACCAGTTCGTGAAGCGCGAGCCGCGGCGGCTCCTCGGCGCGGACGTAAACCGGAAAGCTAATGGCAATAGCCAGCGCGAATCCGCCGAACCACGGACGAGCAAAGCCCCCGCTCCCCCGGATCGTGTCCGGCATGCCCCTTCGCCTCTGCTGGCTCCGCCTTCGCCAGATCCCTCCGTTAACCCCCGCAAGTGGGTAGAAAATTGAGGGAGAGAAAGCCCGCGAATCGCTCGACTTTACTCTTAAGCGGAATCGCGCCGAAAGAGTCCAGATCGTGAACGGCAATCAGGCGAGCTTTTTCGCCGTTTCGTTTGCATTCGCGCTCTCCGCCAACTGCGCCATCTGGTCGAGGCTGATGCGGCCGAGTGCCTGCTCGAACTCGCTTTCAGCCGCCGACAGCGCCGGCAGCACGACCTTGACCATCAAGTCCGATGTCGGACCGTGCGCAGGGCCCTCGACTGCACCTGATGCGCGCAAAATGTCGCCAGCGCTGACATGTTGCCGCTTACGCGTAAGCTGGTAGCCGCCGCGCGGCCCACGAACGCCGCGTAAAATCCCCTCGCGCACCAGCGCCTGCAAAACCGCCTCAAGGTGTCGTGGCGGCAAGCCATGGCGGGAGGCGAGACTCTTCGCCGCAATGGGTCGCTCGTGTCCTTGCAAGGCCACTTCAACGACCACGGCAATTGCTAGGAGTGCTCTGCGCGGAAGTACGGACATAGACGAGAAAACAACGTCGCTCGCCCAGAATGGTTCGCCCGCTTGCGCGATCAAGCCCGCTCGTTGCCGGCGTCGGTACCATGTCCGGCACCAAGCCCCGTCGAGCCGAGTCCCCCAGCCGCGCGCTCTGTCGGCGGCAAAGCAGCGACTTCGACGATCGCGACTTGCGTGACCAGGGCGACAACAAGTTGCGCCACCCGCATGCCGCGCCGCACAACAAATGCTTCCGCTCCGTGATTGATGAGAATGACCTGAACCTCTCCGCGATAATCCGCATCGACGGTCCCCGGGGAGTTCAAGACGGTGATGCCATGGCGAGCGGCAAGACCGGAGCGTGGCCGGATCTGGCCCTCGTGACCGGCGGGAAGCGCGATCGCGATACCGTTCGGGATGAGCGCCCTGCCCCCCGGCGCGATTTCGACCGGTGCATCGGCTGGAACCGCGGCAATCAGATCAAGCCCGGCGGCGAGTGCGCTCTGATATTGCGGCAGCGGCAGATCGCGGGCATGCGGCAACCGGACAATGCGCATCTCGACGCTATTTTCGCCGCTCACCTTCAGTCTCCTTCAACGAGGCTGCGATGCGCTCGATCAAGGCGCGGGCGACTTCGTCCTTCGATCGGGGCGGCCACGATTCAATTCCCTCCGTGGTGACAATATGAACCGTGTTGATATCGCCGCCCATGATGCCGGTCGAAGGCGACACGTCATTGGCAACAATCCAGTCACAGCCTTTTCTGGCGAGCTTGGCTTTGGCGTTGGCGAGGAGGTCATCGGTTTCGGCGGCAAAGCCGATGACCAATTGCGGCCGCTTCGACTTGCGATGCGCCACGGTAGCGAGGATATCGGGATTCTCGATCAGTTCGAGTGTCGGCGGATGTCCCTGCTTTTTGATTTTGTTGTGACTCTCGCGGCGCGGGCGCCAGTCGGCGACAGCGGCGGCGAAAACGGCGACGTCGACGGGCAGCGCGTTGTCGACCGCGGCCAGCATCTGCCTCGCACTTTCGACGCGCACGACGGCAACGCCCGGCGGATCGGGCACGTTGACGGGCCCGCTCACTAGGACGACCTCGGCGCCGGCTGCCGCCGCCGCGGCGGCGATGGCATGACCTTGTTTTCCGGAAGACCGGTTGACGATGAAGCGCACCGGGTCGATCGGCTCGCTGGTCGGGCCGGAAGTGACCAGCATGCGCTGCCCGGCAAGCGTGCCGCTATTGTGCATGATGGCCGCAGCCGTGGTGGCGATTTCCAGCGGCTCGGCCATGCGGCCCAATCCAGTTTCGCCACGTTCGGCCATTTCCCCGATATTCGGTCCGACGACATGAATGCCGTCGGCGCGAAGTTGCGCGAGATTGCGCTGCGTCGCCTTCGCCGCCCACATGCGCGGGTTCATCGCCGGCGCGAGCAGCACGGGCTTGTCGGTCGCAAGTAGGACGGCGCCGGCGAGATCGTCAGCGCGTCCGGTCGCCATTTTGGCGATCAAGTCGGCCGTCGCAGGCGCCACGACAATCAGGTCGGCATCGCGCGCCAAGCGAATATGCCCAACGTCGAACTCGCTCTGCGGATCGAACAATTCGGTATAAGCACGCTCGCCGGCAAGTGCACCGACCGCAAGCGGCGTCACGAAATGCTGCGCGGCCGCCGTGAGGATACACCGCACGCCTGTTCCCCGCTCGCTCAGGCGGCGAATGAGATCGAGCGATTTGTAAGCCGCAATACCGCCGCCGATAATCAGAAGGACGCGCTTCGCTTCAGCCGCTTGCGCTGGCTTAATTTGCCGCGCGGCGCGCGCCGGCGGCTCGAACGCCTCGAGCGCGTCCCCGCCCGTATCCTGCGCCGCCTGCGCCAGGATGGTGCGAACCTCATCTTCCATGGAGCGGCCGTGCCGCGCCGCGCGCAACCGCAGCAGCCGCTTGAGCCGGTCATCAAGTTGCCGGACGGTGAGGCTCGCCATCCCGGTTCCTCGCGTTCATTCCGGATTTTAGCAGGGAAATGATTGCACTGCAATCAGTGCAATCACCGCATCAGGAGAACGATGATCCACAACAGAAAAGCGGCGATCATCCATAGTGCAACGGTGCTCCATCGCGTGCGGCGCGCTTCGCTTTTGCCGATCTCGGCGACGGTATGCGGCGACAGCACCAGCCCGTCGCGGGTGATTTCGTCCAGTTGATTGAGCACGCGCGCGCCGCGCGTCAACAGGCCCGGTGCGTTGCCGACGAATCGTCCGACTTCCGCGGCCCCAAGCGCCGCGCCTTCGAGCTTCCCCGCGGGGCCGAGATGCCGGGTCATCCACTCACGCACCACCGGCTCCGCGGTGGACCAAATATCGAGCTGGGGATCGAGCGAGCGCGCGACGCCCTCGACCACCACCATGGTTTTTTGCAGCAGCAACAATTCCGGGCGGGTGCGCATGTCGAACAAGCCGGTGACTTCGAACAACAGCGTCAACAGCCGCGCCATCGAGATGTTTTCGGCGGTGCGGTTATGAATCGGCTCGCCGATGGCGCGGATCGCTTGCGCAAAATTCTCCACCGAGTGATGCGGCGGCACGTAGCCTGCTTCGAAATGCACTTCGGCGGTTCGCTGATAATCGCGGGTGATGAAGCCGTGCAGGATTTCGGCGAGAAACAGCCGCTCCTTCACGCCGAGCCGGCCCATGATGCCGAAATCGACCGCAACCAGCCGGCAGTCGTCGTCGACAAACAGATTTCCCGGATGCATGTCGGCATGGAAGAAGCCGTCGCGCAACGCATGCCGGAGAAACGTTTGGATCAACGCGCGGGCGAGTTGGCGCAGATCGAACCCCTTGGCTTGCAGCTGCGCCCGATCCGAAAGCGGCGTCCCTTCCATCCATTCCAGCGTCAGGACTTCTTTGGTGGTGCGGTCCCAATCCACGGTGGGGACGCGGAAATCCGGATCGTCCTTGGTGTTCTCCGCCATTTCCGAAAGCGCGGCCGCTTCGAGGCGAAAGTCCATCTCCACCGTAACGGTGCGCCGCAACGTGTCGACCACTTCGACGAGCCGCAGCCGGCGCGCTTCGGCGGAAACTTCCTCAGCCTGCCTTGCGACGAAGTCGAACGCGCGCAGATCGGCGTAAAATCGCCGCTCGATTCCGGGCCGCAACACTTTTACCGCGACCGGCCGCGACTCGCCCGCGGAAGCGATTTCCGCTTTGTGCACCTGGGCGATGGAGGCCGCGGCAACCGCGGGTCCAAAGTACTGAAAAATCGTATTGAGCGGGCGTCCGAACGACCCCTCCACCGCCGCTTCCGCTTCCTGCTGCGGAAACGGCGGCATCTGGTCTTGCAACCGCTCAAGATCGCGCGCGATCGTCGCGCCGACTACGTCAGGCCGCGTCGCCAAAAACTGGCCAAGCTTGACGTAACTCGGGCCCAGCCGGGTCAGCGCCGTCGCAAGCCGCGTCTCCGCTGTCGCCGCCGACGGCCGTTCGATCAAGCGCGCGATACGCACGAAGGGACGCGCCGCCGGAGGGATGGCGACGGGATCGATCACGCCGAATACGCCTTCGCGGGCGAAGACGATCCCGGCGCGGCCGATACGCAACAGGTACGCGGGCGCGGCGATCACAATCGCCAGCCGGAATGCAGCGCGACAATGCCGCCGGTAAGCCGCCGATAGGACGCGCGGGCGAAGCCGGCCGCATCCATCATCGCGGCGAAGTCCTGCGGCTTGGGGAAACGGCGGATCGATTCGACCAGGTAGCGATAGGATTCCGCGTCGCCGGCGACAATTCCGCCGAGCGTAGGGATGACGCGAAACGAATAGAAATCATAGAGCGATTGCAGGCCGGGAACGTCCACCGCGGAAAATTCGAGGCATAAAAAACGCCCGCCGATCTTCAGCACGCGGTAAGCCTCGCCAAGCGCCACGTCGATCCGGGTGACGTTACGGATGCCGAAGGCGATGGTTACGGCGTCGAAGGTGCGGTCGGCGAACGGCAACGCCTCGGCATTGGCCTCGGTGAAGGTAATCCGGTCCTCGATTTCGCGCGGCCCCTCGTCCGCGCGGCGGGTGGACCGGTATGTGGCATGCCGGCTGGCGCGTTCTCGTCCGACCGCGAGCATGTCGGCGTTGATATCGCACACGACCGCGCGGGTTTGTTCGCCGCCCGCCGCGAGGACGCGCAAGGCGACATCGCCGGTACCGCCGGCAGCATCGAGCAGGACGAACGGGCGATTTTTCGGCGGATTGATCGCCGTCACCAGCGCGTCCTTCCAGGCGCGATGCAGCCCAAACGACATCAGGTCATTCATCAAGTCGTAGCGGCCGGCGACGCTGCGGAATACGCCCGAGACGAGCTCCTGCTTCTCGTCAATGGGTACGCGGCGATAGCCGAAATCGGCGTGTTGTTTTTCGGAGGCTGGCATGGCTGATCCTTAAGGATCGACGATAGCGCGGCGAGCGGCCGGCCGCTACAAAGTCGATGCGCCATGGTTTAGGGGCGCATCGAAACGCACTCATATGATCGTGGTTTGTATCGGTCGCGAGCTAAATGCCCGAATTACCTGAAGTCGAGACGGTACGCCGCGGTCTTGCGCCGGCCATGGAAGACGCCCGCTTCTCCAAGGTCGAGGTGCGCCGGCCCGATCTGCGCTGGCCGCTGCCGCGGAATTTCGCCCACCGCTTGCATGGCCAAACCGTCACCGGCCTCGGCCGGCGGGCAAAATATCTGCTGGCGGATCTGTCCTCCGGCGACGTGCTCCTCATGCATCTCGGCATGTCAGGCTCGTTTCACGTCTTTCAAAAAGCCGCCAGCGACAAGCTTGGAACATACCATCGTGAGCGGAAGCGGCATCTCGCGCACGACCACGTCGTGTTTCACATGTCGTCCGGCAGTATCGTTACCTTCAACGACCCGCGCCGTTTCGGCTCGATGAAGCTTGTCGCGCGCGCCAAGCTCGATGCCGAGCCGCTGCTGGCGCGGCTGGGTCCCGAACCGCTTGGCAACGCGTTCGATGCCGCGATGCTGGCTCAAGCCTGCCGGGGAAAAAAGACGAGCCTCAAAGCGGCGCTGTTGGATCAGCGCGTCGTCGCCGGGCTCGGCAACATCTATGTCTGCGAGGCGCTGCATCGTGCGCGGCTATCGCCCATGCGCCTCGCCTCGACCATTGCCGACCGCCGCGGTGCGCCCAACGAGCGCGCGGAACGGCTGGTCGAAAGCATCAAGGCCGTGCTCAATGACGCGATCAAGGATGGCGGATCGAGCTTACGCGATCACAAGCTCACCGATGGCGAGCTTGGCATGTTTCAGCATCGTTTCCGTGTTTATGGCCGCGAGGGTGAGAAGTGCCGGACTTCCGGCTGCCGAGGCATCATCAAACGCATCGTGCAGAACGGGCGCTCGACGTTTTATTGCCCGGCATGCCAAAAATGACACCCGCATGAGCAACAAACCGGACACGCCATGAGCTACGAGAATCTCATTGTCGAGACCCACGGCAAAGTCGCCCTGATCCGCCTGAACCGGCCGCAGGCACTGAACGCGCTCAACTCCGCGCTGATGCGCGAGCTGAAATCCGCGCTCAAGGATTTGGATGCCGATGCCAAGATCGGCTGCGTGGTCATTACCGGGTCGGACAGGGCGTTCGCCGCCGGCGCCGATATCAAGGAAATGGCCGACAAGACGTTCGGCGATGCTTTTCTCGGCGATTTTGCCGCCGATTGGCATCCGGCCGCCGAACTGCGCAAGCCGGTGATCGCCGCGGTCGCCGGCTTTGCACTTGGCGGCGGCTTCGAACTCGCCTTGCAATGCGATCTGATCATCGCCGCCGACAACGCCAAATTCGGCCAGCCGGAAATCAAGCTCGGCATCATTCCCGGCATTGGCGGAACGCAGCGGCTGACGCGCGCCGTCGGCAAAGCGAAGGCGATGGACCTTATCTTGACCGGCCGGATGATGGATGCCGCCGAAGCCGAGCGTTCCGGCGTCGCCGCCCGCGTCGTACCGCTGGCTAGTCTTGTCGAGGAGGCCTTGAAGGTCGCCGAAGCGCTCGCGTCAATGTCGCTGCCTTCGGTGCTGGCGGCGAAAGAGGCGGTGAATGCCGCGTTCGAAATGCCGCTCGGCGAGGGCATCCGCTTCGAACGCCGCGTGTTTCATTCGCTGTTTGCGACCGCCGACCAGAAGGAAGGCATGGCGGCCTTCATCGCCAAGCGCCCGCCGAAGTTCGAGAACAAATAGCCCGCGTTGCCGGCGCGACGGTCACTTGCGCACACAGACAACGCGCACCACCGATTGTTCCGTTTCCGTCGGAGCGTTAGCGCCGATCGCCGGCGAGACATTTTTCGCTTTCAGGAATGCGCGGATTGCTTCGACCGGCACCAGCGTCGCCGCCGTATGTGCGGAGCTATCGTTGGCGGCAACGATCGCCGGCTTGAAATCGATCATACCGACGAAAACGCCGCGCATATCGACGGCCGCGGCGCCCCCAAAACCGAGCGCCGGCGCGGGTTCGACGTCCAATCCCGTGATATGAGCCGGCGAACTGGTGACGGCGCCGTCTTGCTTTTGCACGAGCGGATCGTCGATGCCGACAAGACGCAGATCGCCGCCTTGGCTGCCGCCGCCCGTCAGCGCGACCGGAACGAGATTGCGCGCGCCGTAAAGGCGAATCAACGCCAAACCGCTGGCACTATCCGCCGCGATCCGCTCGGCATGCCCAAGGCCTGGCACCGAGATGCTGCGGCACTCATCAGTGAGCCGCGCCGACGTTACGAGATCGCCGTCGCGCGTGACCACGATGGCCGAGCCGTACTCAACCGCCCGCCGCAAACCCGGCGGCGGTGGTGCGCTGAGGTCTGGAAATCCAATATAAGCGCCAACCATCGCCAGCGCGACCCGCTCCATGGTGCCTTCAGTCGCCTGATCATAGAGGATGGTGATACCCCGCACTTCACCGCCGCGCGCTTCGGCGCGCATCCAAAAATTTTTCAGGCCCTGCACGCCCGACATGACGAACAGATCGGGTTTGAGCACGCTGGCCTCGATCTGCCGGTGCGCCGCTTTCTTCTCGTCGTCAAACAGCGCGGCTAACGCCGCTTCGGCGAACCGGAAGGTTTCGACCTGAATTTGTCCCTGCGCCGACGACCAGCGGCCGCCCATCCGGGACGCGCCGACGCGAGGCACGAGCTTTTCCGGCAGGCCAAGCCGTGCGCCGGTGGCCGGATCCTCAATCAGCCGCCAGCCGATGCTGTCGGGAAAACTGGCAGGCGTTCCTGTCGAGCCGCGCTCCAATGCGGCAAGAATGGCGCCCTCGCGTTCGTTGTCGCCCTTAGCGGTGGTCTTGCTTGGCACCCGCGGCGACGTGACCTTGCCGGGGCGCGCCGCGGGCGCCGCCGCCTGCCTGCGACTATCGGATTGTTTGGCGAGCGCCGGCGAAGCCGCAGCAATTGCGGCGACAACAACAGCCGCCAGCGCCCTTCGCATGATCGCTCCTACCGGGACGCGGCGAGCGTAGCTTAACCGCGCCCCGACGCAATCGGCGCGGCGGCGGCTTGTGCATAGTTTGAGGATCAAGCAATCGCGGCGGCAGTGTCGCGGTTCGGAAGTCCGCATCATTCTTGCCGCGAACGCATTATGCGGCCTTCTGAACCAAAAGCGAGATTAGAATGATAATTTGCTAATGCCCTTTCGATTCCGAAGTTCGGAAACGAGAACGCCGCACACGATACGAACTTTGGAATCGGGGCATTAATGGTGGCCGGATGCATGGTTCACGCCTATCTTGACGGCATGCTCAGCGCCGACGAACTCGAACGCTACGCCCGCCATATCGTGCTGCCGGAAGTGGGCGGGCCGGGACAGGCCGCGCTGCGCCGCGCGCGAGTCCTGGTCATTGGCGCCGGCGGGCTCGGTGCGCCGCTCATTCTTTATCTCGCCGCCGCAGGTGTGGGGACTCTCGGCGTTGTCGACGACGATGTGGTCTCGCTGTCCAATCTGCAGCGGCAAGTAATCCATGCGACAGCTGATCTCGGGCTGCCGAAAGTCGACAGCGCCACGGCAATCATCGGCCGGTTGAACCCGCACGTCGCCGTCGAGCCGCATGGCGTACGTATCGGCCCGCAAAACGCGCTGTCGCTGATCGGCAATTACGATTTGATCGCCGACGGTTCGGACAATTTCGCCACGCGCTATCTGGTTTCCGACGCCTGCTATTTCGCCAAGAAACCGCTGGTGACCGCAGCGCTCGGCCCATTTGACGGCACGCTCACCACCGTCCGCGCCCACGAGCGTTCGGCCGATGGCAAGCCGAATCCGACTTACCGCTGTCTTTTTCCCGAACCGCCGCCGCCTGGCACCGTGCCGGCCTGCGTCGAGGCCGGGATTCTCGGCGCGCTTGCCGGTGTCATCGGGTCAATGGCCGCGCTCGAGGTGATCCGAGAGATTGTCGGATTTGGCACAGGCCTGGTGGGGCGTCTGGTCATGCTCGACGCCCGCGCCATGCGCTTTGAGACGCTGAGCTATTCGTGGGACCCGGAAAATCCGCTATCCGGCGAGCATCCGACTATTCGCGACCTGTCGGTGCACGAAGAAGCCCTCGCCTCGGCTTGAAAACGGCAAGCGCAGCGACCGCGGTTACTTGCTCCACGTCGCAAGAACGCTCGAACCCTTCATGACCGACCATTTGTTGGCGCCGGCCGACATCACGGTGAAGCATTCTTCCCTGGCGCCCTTCCAGGTGCGGCAGAAGCCATCGGCCGAAAGCTTCCAGGTGCCCTCGCCTTTCTTGCCGGTGCCGATCGGCTGGCGCTTGATTTTTCCATCCGCGGTGAATGTCATTTTGAATTTGGCGCCGGCCGACGGGGTAGCGGCAGTAAACGGCTGGCCGTTGAAGAATGTCGTCTGAATGTCGTTTGGCGCAAGCTTTGCCGGCGGTGCGGCAAAGACCTGGGAAACCGTGAAGGCGGCGAGAACGCCGCCGGCCGCCAAGCTCGCAATCCCTGCACGCATCGGAAGCCTCCACAGCTCATGATTCGGAAATCCCATCATAGCAATTTTACCGCGCGTTCCGAGCGTCCCGTTTTCACCTCGCCTGACTGTGATAGACGCTGTTCGGCCGCATATCGGTCGCGGAGGCCACCCGATTGGACATATTGAAGAACGCGGCCACCGCCGCGATGTCCCAGATATCGCGCTCGGTGAAGCCGGCGCGGCGCAGCGCTTCGCGATCGGCGTCTTCTATCGACCACGGCTCCGCCGTGAGCTTGACCGCGAAGTCGAGCATGGCGCGCTCGCGCGGCGAGAGCCGCGCGGCGCGATAGTTCATCGCGATCACTTCGCCAAGCGGCGGATCGCCGGAAAGCGCCCGCACTGCGGCGCCATGAGCAACAAGACAGTAATAGCACTTGTTGTGCGAGGACACCACGACCGCAATCATCTCACGCTCGAGCTTGCTTAAACCGGACGGGGCCAGCATCAAATCGTTGTACATCGCGACGAAGGCCGAAAGCTTCGGCATATCGAACGCGTAGGCCTTGAGCACATTGGGAACGAAGCCGAGCTTCTCCTCGCACTTGTTGAAATAAGCCTGCATCTCGGGTGACAGTTTTTCCGGCGGCAAGTTCAGCGCGATGATTTCGGTATCGTCGCGTGTGGCCGCGGGCGCGCGGCGGGCGGCCGCCGCCCGTCCGGCAGCGGCCTTTTTGGGCATGCGCTTGGCCAGCTTGACCATAAGGGACCTCTTGACCGAATTTCTCACAGCGCCCAAGCCGTGCGCGCTGCTAGTGGTCCGATTTTAGCATTCGTATCCCGTTTCGGCACGCTCTTGTGCGAATGTTAAAATCAAAGGACCACTGGCAAATATTAGTTCTAGGGGGAGCTTTGGATTTCACATTCGCTTCACGAATTGGCGGTTTGGTAGATAGCGAATGTCAAATCCCGCTCCACTAGCTCGACAGATTGTGCGCTAGCGAACCGGCACATCATGCGACTATTATCGCAGGCGAAGGCGACCGGTGAGCCGGCACG
>Ga0302326_10022195_pt1 | contig 12988 bp, 10 predicted proteins | sample Palsa_T0_3_FD_202264 | JGI IMG/M metagenome (GOLD analysis project Ga0302326, IMG submission 202264) | Peat permafrost microbial communities from Stordalen Mire near Abisko, Sweden - Palsa_T0_3 | ecosystem: Environmental > Terrestrial > Soil > Palsa > Peat permafrost | place: Sweden: Abisko... | reverse complement strand
GTCAGCGATCTGGACGTGCTCGCGCAGCAATCCTTGGAGGCACAAACCGCGCAGACACTGCCGCCGTTGCAAAAGCAGCTGGGTCAGACGCGCGGTGCCCTGACGGCTTTGCTCGGACGACTTCCTTCGGATGAGCCCCAGGAAATATTTCAATTGGATGACATGACGCTGCCTACCGATCTGCCGGTGAGCCTACCGTCCAAAATTGTCGAGCAGAGGCCGGACGTTCGCCAGGCCGAAGAAAATATGCACATGGCCTCAGCCGAGGTCGGGGTCGCGATCGCGAATCTCTTGCCGCAATTCGCGATCACCGGCGACATCGGATCGAGTGCGCTGACGCTCGGCACGCTATTCAAGCCGTACACCGGTTTTTGGGATGCGGGCGCATCGTTGACCCAGACCCTGTTCGATGCCGGGGCATTGATCCACAAGAAACGCGCCGCTGACGCGGCTCTCGATCAGGCGGCGGCGCAATATCGCGCCGCTGTTATTTTGGCATGCCAAAATATAGCGGATACGTTGCGCGCGCTCGAGTCAGATGCCGATGCGCTCAAGGCCAGCGCTGAGGCGGAGCGGGCCGCGAAGAAAACCTTTGATCTCGTGCAAAGGCAGCTGGCCTTGGGATCGATCAGCCTGGTTGTCGTGCTCAACGCGGAGCAAGCCTACAACACGGCGGTGCTGGCGTTGATCCTGGCCCGCGCGAATCGGTATGCCGACACGGCGGCGTTGTATCAAGCGCTCGGCGGCGGATGGTGGAATCGTACGGAGGAGCCTCGCTATGAGCGACTTGGTCCGAAGGGAGAATAGCGGCGGCGCGGCGACACTGACGCTCAATCGGCCCGAAAAATGCAATGCGCTTTCCAAGGATATGTTCGAGGCGCTCGAGGTTCATGTCGACGCCTTGGCCCGCGAAACCAAGACCATTGGCCTGGTGATCTTAAGGGGCGCGGGCGGCAATTTCTCGGCCGGCTACGACATGCAGGAAGTGCTGGAGCATGTGAAAGCGCACGCCAAGCCTCACTTTCATTCGGAGGTCATTCAGAAGATCGCGAACCTTCCGCAACCGGTGATCTCGGCGGTGCAAGGGCACTGCTCCACCGGGTCACTGGAACTCGCATTGGCGGCCGATTTGATCGTCGCTTCCGAGTCAGCGCAATTCTCGGACGTATATGCAAAGTGGGGCCTGACGCCGGTGTGGGGTTTGAGCATGCGGCTGCCGCACCGCATCGGTACGGCCAAGGCGGCGGAAATGATGTACACCTGCCGCAGTTATTCGGGTACGGAAGCGGAGCACATGCACCTGGCCAATTTCTGTTTCCCGGACGGTCGATTCGATGCCGAATTGGCCGCCTTGTCAGCCGACATCTTGAGCAACTCTTGGTACGCCAATCAGGTCAACAAACGCGCGCTGATTGAAACAGACGGCTTGAACCTGCATGACGCTCATGCATTGGAATTGTTCAAGAACGAAGGGCTGGCGCCGGATGCCGCCAAACGCATCGCGAAGTTCTTCGCGCGTCAGTGAGCTGCGAGCGCGGCCTTGGGCTCGGCCGCCTCAGCCGGGTTCGAGGCGGTGCGTGCGACCAGCATGGATTTGGCAAACATCGCATGCAGGCGCCCGATGCCGCGCGCCAGATGCATTAGCGCCGTCAGCAAGAGAACTCCCGCCAATCCCAAGAGGGGAATCCCAAATCCCGTATGGAATGCCCACTCAGGCTGCGCAGTGGAGAACACCTCGACGCCGCCCATGCCGAACCAACCTGCTTGAGCTAGGACCCCGGCGATGGGCAGCGCAATCAGCGACAGGCTCACCGAGAGTCCGGTGACGGCAATCACGAAGTAGAGGATGCCGATCGGCAGCATCAGGATGAAGTAGGCGATCGTGGTCCAAGTGCGAGGATCTTTCAGCATTTCGCCGATCCGCGCCCAGAACCCCAACGCCTTGCCCTGGTACACGGGCCGGCGCGGCATGCGTACGCCGGTCATTGCTTCGATCAAACGGCCTTCGGCCAGCGAAACGACGCGGCAAACCGCCATGAACATCAGAAAGAAAGGCACGCCGATGATCAGAACCGACAGGCCGGCCGACAAGGAGAGGCCTGTTACCGCCAGCACAAAGTAGATGATGCCCGTGGCGAGCGCCAGCAACATGAAGAACAAGGAGGTATAGGCACGCGGGTCCAAGAACACACCGAAAAATCTGCCCAGCGGGGACTTCGACTCCTTGCGAGGCGTCGCCATGGCGGCTTTAACCTTGACCTCGGTGTCGCGGTAAGCGCTCGCCACCTCATCGGGCGCGCCGTAGGTGGAGGCAATCAGTTCGAGCACGTCCGATTCGGATTTGTCGGGATGCGCAGCGACTTCCGCGCGAAGATATTCCTCCGCGTCGTACAGAGCATCTTGGATGAGCGCGGAATCCGCTCCCGCGAGCTCTTCGCGTAGTTGCCGTAGGTATTGATCGATGGAGCGTGGCGCACTGCGGTTCATGACGAATGTCCTATTCTTGAATTTTCTGTTCTGTAAATCGATCCACGAAGTTTCGAGTTCCCTGCCAAATCAGCTTCCATTCAGCGAGTACGCCGCGGCCTTGCTCGGTGATTCGGTAGTAGCGACGCGGCGGACCCGAGTAGGAGGGCACGATGCGACTGGTCAACAAATTTCCGGCTGAAAGCGCACGCAACACGGGGTAGATGGTGCCCTCTTTGAAGATGGAGGTTCCGTCGTTGGCACTGGCCAAACGCTTGGCGATTTCATAGCCGTACAGGTCTTCGTCCGATTCGGCGAGCACGGCCAGCAAAACCAGGCCCACCAGGCCTCCGTTTAGCTCTTTTTGGAATTTGCGTTCGTCGCTATCGTCCATAAGCTAATACTATATAGTTACTAATACTGTTTGACAACCAGTATTATTAACTCCAAAACCCGACCGGGAAATGCCTGGATTTCCCGTCCGTCTCGGGCACACTAACTACCCTTTTTATGACGGGCCGAGGGCGATATGTGTGGAATCGTGGGTGTGGTCGCGGAGCGCAGCGCCGTTCCAATCCTGATGGAGGGCTTACGGCGCCTCGAGTACCGCGGGTACGACTCCGCCGGGATCGCGGTCCTCGACCATGGGCGGCTGGCCCGGTTACGCACGGTCGGAAAGGTCAAGGTCCTGCAGGATGCATTGGACGCGGAGCCGATCCACGGATCGATCGGCATCGCTCATACCCGCTGGGCTACTCATGGGGTGCCCACCACGGAAAATGCTCACCCGCACATTTCGCGCGGCCAAGTCGCGATCGTTCACAACGGCATCATCGAAAATCACGAGGCCCTGCGCTCGGAGCTCAAGAGCCTGGGCTACAGCTTCACCTCGGAAACGGATACCGAGGTCATCGCGCATCGCATTCACCACCACCTCGCCTCCTCTCCCGATCTCCTGGCGGCCGTACGCAAGACCGTAGCCGAATTGCATGGCGCTTACGCGCTCGCTGTTTTGAGCGCGACGGACCCTGAGTGCATCGTCATGGCGCGCCAAGGTTGTCCCGCGGTCATCGGCTTGGGGATCGATGAGAATTTCGCGGCCTCGGATGTGGCCGCGCTGCTGCCGGTCACGCGTCGCTTCATGTTCCTGGAAGAAGGCGATGTCGCGGAGGTGCGGCGCAAGTCGGTCCGGATTCTGGACGCGGCCGGCAAGCTCGCAGTACGCGCGGTTCGGGAAAGCAGTCTGCCGGCGGACGCCGTGGAGCGCGGCCAATATCGGCACTTCATGCTCAAGGAAATTCACGAGCAGCCGCGCGCGATCGCTCAAACACTGGAGGAACGAATCGCCGGCGGCAAATTATTGGATGCCGCTTTTGGTCCGGGCGCCGCCGAGATTTTCCGGCGCGTCAAAGCAGTCCACATAGCCGCCTGCGGCACCAGTTTTCACGCCGGCCTCACCGCCAGTTATCTGATCGAGCAAATCTGCCGGATTCCGGCGCGCGTCGAAATTGCCAGCGAATACCGCTATCGCAATCCGGTGATCACGCCGGACACGCTGTTCGTGACCATTTCTCAGTCGGGCGAGACCGCCGACACGTTGGCGGCACTGCGCAACGCCAAGCAAGAGAGATATCTCTCCACTTTGAGCATTTGCAACGTCGCCGAAAGCTCCATGGTCAGGGAATCCAATCTGGTGCTGCTCACGCGGGCCGGACCTGAAATCGGTGTCGCCTCCACCAAGGCGTTCACCACCCAGCTCACTGCCCTCACCATGCTGAATATCGCGTTGGCGAAAAACGGGCCGGCAGCCGCCCAAGAGAGCGATTTGGTTTCGCAGCTGTTGCAGCTGCCTGGTTTGGTGGAAAAGACCCTCAAGCTCGACGCGACCATTCAGGCGCTCGCCGAGATCTTCGTCGAAAAACATCACGCGCTGTTTCTCGGCCGCGGGCCCTTGCAAGCCATCGCCATGGAAGGGGCGCTGAAACTCAAGGAGATTTCTTATATCCACGCGGAAGGCTATCCCGCGGCGGAGCTCAAGCATGGTCCGTTGGCGCTCGTCGATGAGGACATGCCAGTGGTTGCCATCGCGCCGAGCAACGATTTGTTGGAAAAGCTCAAATCGAACCTGCACGAAGTGCGCGCCCGCGGCGGTAAACTGTATGTGTTCGCCGATCCTTTGGCGGGCATGGAGAGCGAGGATGGCATCACGGTGATCAAGATGCCGGCGCATGCGACTGCGCTGCAAGCGCCTGCCGTGTTCGCCATTCCGATGCAGTTGCTGGCTTACCACGTGGCGGTACTCAAAGGCACCGATGTCGATCAGCCGCGCAACCTGGCGAAGAGCCTTACGGTTGAATAAATCCGCCGCCTAGAATTTGATCCAGTTCCCGCCGGCACTGGGCAGCGTCTTGAAACCAAATGGCGTGCAGGCCAACCCGCCTGGCGCTCTCGATGTTCGCGAGCAGGTCGTCCACAAAGACTGACTCTTCCGCGCGTAGATTGAATGTTTCGAGCAGATGCATGAAAACTTCCGGCTCCGGCTTCATCAGCCGAATTTCGCCCGAAATTACAATGCCGCTGAATGCATCCCAGAAGTTGTGGCGCTGACGCAGATGCGAGTAGACGCTGGCGGGCATGTTGGAAAGACAGTACAACGGCATCCCCTGTCGCTGGAGGGCACGGATCAATTTCAGGGTTTCCGGCTTTTCCACCAGAGAGTCGCGTACCGCATCGAGAATCACCTCCACCTCTGTCCGGGTCGCGCCAAGCCGCAATTGCAAACGCTCGATGAGCTCGGGTTCGGTGAGCGTTCCGCGATCGAACATGCGCCAATCCGCATGGCCGAATAGCGCGGCTTTGAGCGCAGCTTGCAATTCCGGCACAGGTTGGACGCAGGACACGATGTGGTCCGGATTCCAGTCGAACACCACGCCGCCTAGATCAAAAATCACGTTCCGCACGGCAGGCGACACGGGTTATTCCTCGTCGCCAATGGCCTGGTCGTCGCCGATGGGCATGCCGGGCGGCGCCTCAATGGGCTTGGCGGCCACAAATTTTGCTGGTTCGTCTTGAAACTGCTTGATTCGGTGGATGAGATAGGCCTCGAGCGGCGTATTGGGATCGCTGCGGCGTCTGATGTCCTCGAGCTTCGCGTAAGTGATGGCGCGCACTTCGGACGAGTCCTCCGGATCCGCCGCCAGAGTGAGCAGCGCCTCTACGGTGCGTGCGTAAACGGCGGCTTGGACCTCCGCCTCGATGCCTTGAACGAAACTAGGTGCCGCCCGGGACCCAGGCCGGCTGACATTAAGGGCCGCATCGATCACTTCGGCAAGAGACGGAGTGTTGGCGCGGGCGTGATATTCAACGAGGCGAGCCGCGCGCGCTCGATCGAACAAAATTCCCAAGGTCAGATCCGCGGCGGACTCCGCCGCGGCGATCGGATCGAATGTCAATCCGGTGTGGGCCGGAAGGGATTCACGGGTACGCTCGAAGTCCGGCGGCCGGGGCGGAAATAACTTCAGAAGCGATTCAGGCAGAGTCAACGTTTCCGCCGACAAGGTCTTCAGGACTGCACGCAGGGCCTTGCGCTGTTCTTCGGGCGAAACAATTTCGGCGTTCATTTGTCCGTCGCCGCGCAATTGATACCGATAGTTGAGTCCCCCGACTATCTTGGTTGCCGCCTCAGTCTGGTAGCGATGCATGAGATACAACGGCACCAGGGTATCTTCCAAGGCTGCCAGCGGCGCACCTTCGGGAATGGCGTTTTCGCCAAATCTTGCCAGCGCCGCGGCGCGAATCTTCATGATTCGCGCGAGTTCATCGGCGGCATCGGTGCCATTGTCCCAAAGGTGCGCGAATGGGTGCGCGCCGCCCAGCGGCCGAGCATCTTCGTCGGTTATATAGACCAGGCCCGACTTCGTCGCATCGCTCAATATAGCGTCGAGCCCCGCGCGTTCGGAGAATTGATCGGAAAACTGGCGGTAGCCATAGTTGATGGCGACCTTATCCCACAGTCCGATGTTCACGGCGTAGGCCGCGGACAGATCGGGCACGCCATTCTGATCGAGCGTCACCCAAGGATGCGGGTAGTCCATCACCGAGACCGACTCAGAGGGTGTGTGCGCAAATGCACTGGCGGCGAAGTTATGAGCCAACCCCAACGTGTGGCCGGTTTCATGAGCAGCCAGCTGCCGGGTGCGCGCCAACGCCATGGCGAGCATGGGGTCATTCTCGGGCGTGATCTTCTTGCCCCTGACATAGGGCGACAGCAATGCCTCCGCGATCAGATAATCCTGCCGTCCGCGCAACGAGCCCAATGTCACATTGCCCTTGATGATTTCGCCGGTGCGCGGATCGGCCACCGGGTGACCATAGGACCAGCCGCGCGTGAATCGGTGTACCCACTGAATGATGTTGTACCGCGCATCCATGGGGTCGGCGCCTTCGGGTAGAACGTCGACCCGGAAAGTGCCGGGGGCCCACCCAGCCGCCTGAAAGGCGTTGTCCCACCAGCGCGCGCCCTCGACCAGTGCGGAGCGGATCGGTTCGGGCGCACCTCGATCAACGAAGTACTGAATCGGCCTGACGGGCACACAAGCCTGCGCGCAGTTCGGATCTTGTTTGATGAGACGGTGCCGCACGATGAAGCGCTGGTCCAAAGGCGCGCCCAGCGGCGCCGCATAATCCCGGTACGCAAATTGAAAGTACCCGGCGCGAGGATCAAAGCGCCGCGGCGAATACCCGGGCGGCGGCAGTTCAAGAAACGACTGGTGCTCGCGCAGCGTGAGCGCGTGCGCGTCCGGTGTTACATCGCCGACAAACGATCCGCGTAGCGGCGCATCAGATGCGAAGGTCAGAATGGCTTCAACTTCGGTGTTTCTCGGAAACACCTTGGTCGCGTCGATGGCGATGGCCGAGCGCGCGGCATCGAGCTTGTAAGCGCCCTGCTTACCCAGGGCATCGGAGACGCCATGCGCATCGCGCAAAAAGAAATCGGTGGCATCCACCAAGACCGCTCCGGCCGCGGCGGCGGAATTTTCAGCGACCACCGTAAAGCTGCCGAGAATTGATTCCGGAAAAGACTGGCGCACCGCCAGCCGTTCCGCCGGATCTCGTGCAGAGCTGCGAAAACTTTCATTGGGCCGCACCAATAAAATCTTGGGGCCAAAGCGCTCGAATCGCACCAGCTTGGCCGCCGATACCTGGCCGCGATCGAGCCCCAGGTCATTGGATCCGGTACCGTAGGGGAGCGAATCGAAATACAGCATGTCGGCATCGAGCTGCGGTATTTCCAGGTACAACTTGCCGCCTCTTGCATCCCAGTGGAGCGGCAGAAAGCCCGGCAAGTGGCTCATCCCGGAGGTTTTCGCCTCGATGGTAGGCACGCCGCCCACGGAACTTGATTGCGCCGCGGCGAGGAAAGGGGGCGAGCAGACGATCAACGAGACCACTATCATGGCGCGCAACGCCATCGCGCGCGGGATCTTCTCAAGCATGGATGAAACCTCGGGACATCGGCGGCAAAAAAGAGCACGTAAGGTACACGCTCGGGCGCCCACGAACAATTTTAGCGCGGCCTATTTCCGAAAATTCTATCTGAACGCGGCGACGCGTGTCGTCACGGCCGCGGAGATGCGCAGCCGCGCTGCGCTCATCGCGAGCGCCTTGAGGCAGTGTCAGATTCCGGTGCGGCGAATCCTCGATGCCGGCTGCGGCATCGGCTTGCTGCAAAAACCTTTCAAGGAGTTTCTGCCGCGTGCTCGCTACATGGGGCTCGAGGCGAGCGAGTATTTGTGCAGCCGATTCGGCTGGACGCATGGCTCGATCGTCGACTTTGCAACGCGCACGCCATATGACCTGGTAATTTGCTATGACGTGCTGCAGTACTTGCCGGATGCAGAGGCCGCACGCGCCATCGTGAACTTGGCCGTCTTGAGCCGCGCGGCGCTTTATGTGTCGGCGTTGACCACGGAGGATTGGCGCGAGAATTGCGACCGCAGCCGCACGGATCGGGCCGTGCATCTGCGGGCTGGTGCCTGGTATCGGCGCCGGCTGAACAAATGGTTTCGCTATGTCGGCTTTGGGATCTGGATGCGCAAAGACGTCACGGCGATACTTTGGGAGATGGAGCGCCCTTGAGAGCGACGGGCTGCAAGCGCTATAAATTGTCCAAGATCCAAGCCGCCAGCGCGGCATGCACCGGCTCCGCGGCGCCGAAATCCGCGCGTACGTTATTGACCAATGATATGAGCACATAAGTTTTGCCCGTCGAGGCGGTCACGTAACCGGCGACACCGCTGACGCCGTCGAGGTGACCCGTTTTCAAGCGAATCGCGCCTGCCGGGCTATTCTTCATGCGCGAACGAAGCGTTCCGTCCATGCCGGCCAAGGGAAACGAGGCCAAGTATTCCGGCGCGAATGGGCTGTGGTAGGCGGCGCTCAAGATTTTCGCCATCTGCAGCACCGTAATGTGCGTGCTGCGGGACAGGCCGGAACCATTGTCGATATCCACGCCGCTCAAGTCGAAGCCCCTTTCGCGGCTCCAATCCGCCATCACTGCGGCGCCTTTTTCCAACGTGGCCGGATCGCCGTAGCGCTCCTTGCCGAGAGTCAGGAGCAGGTGCCGCGCCATTAGATTGTTGCTGTGCTTATTGGTGAGCCGAATGATCTCGGCCAAACTCAACGAGTCCAAGGTATAGAGCGGTTTCGCGTCCGCAGGGGTCGATTCGATGCGCAGCTTACCTTCGAACCCGCCGCCCGATTCCCGCCACAGCTTGACGAAGGTGCCGAACGCGTAGGTCGTCGGCTGCAGCAAAGTTCGCGCGATGGTTCTCGGCGCGCAGTGCGGCGACAAGGTTCCGGAGAAAACCACGCGGTCCCACTGCGGGGAGGAAACTCGAAAATCCACTCTGGCTGTCGGACCGCCGCAGCGGCCGGCTGCGTACCGAATGTGATTGTCCACCTCGAGGTTGACGGGTGCCGGGCTCGCGATAATGTCCACTCGATGCGTTTCAGCATTGGCGGCGAGGCTGAAGTCGATCGATTGAAAATTCACCATTAGCGCGTCCGGCACGACGTTGTATGCGCGATTCGGCCGGCCGTCAAAGGCGCCGGGATCCTCCTTCGGCAGGGAAAATGCGCTGTTGTCGATGACGATGTCGCCCGGGATTGAATTCAAGCCCTGCGCTCGCAAAGCCTGTACGAAGCTCCACCACCGCTCCAGCGTGATGTAAGGATCGCCCCCGCCTTGCAGATAGAGATCGCCATCATGGAGCCATGCGCGGGTCTGCCAGATAAATGCGGGACCCAACATGTCGAGCGCCGCGAATGTGGTTATCGTCTTGACGGTGGATGCGGGGCTTCGCGGCGTGTCGGGGTTGTGACTCATCACGACGCGGCCGGTGTCCGCATCGACAATGACGAAGCTCAAGGCGCTGGACGGCAGGCGCTGCGCCGCCATCAGTTCGGTTAGGCCCTTGGGCGCGGCTGCGGTTGCGCCGGCTGCGATCGCGGCGCCGGACAGCACGGCACAGCCCATGCTGAGGGCAATGCGATTGAGCACGAGCATGATCGGGTTCATCAATTGAGCGGCAGCGCGATACGCTGCCAGGCGCGCGACCGCCAGCGTAGAAATAGCATCAATCCCAGGAAAAAAATATAAATCAATGCCGCGAACCACCCGCCGACCGCACCCAGGCCATACTGCGGCAGCCAATCGACCCACCCTTGACCCGGCGCGAACGAGAGGCTGTGCGCAAGCGGCACGAAGATGAACCACGATAACGTAAGAACCATGATCGCCGGAAGCCGTACATCACCCGCGCCGCGTAAATTGGCGCTGCTGCTGATGTTCAATCCATCGAACAATTGATAACCGGCCGCAATCCACAGCAAGGTACCGGCCCGAACGACCACTTGAGCAGCCAGTGGATCGGCAGCATTCGTGAAAAATGGCAATACCCACGGCCCCAAAGCGGCGAGCAGTACGCCGATGGCGGCCATGTAGAGCACGGCGATCAAAATGATGCTGTTGCCGACTTTCAACGCCCAGTCCTTACGATGTGCGCCAATCGCTTGGCCGACCAAGGTCGTGCCCGCCATGGCGATGCCCACGGCCGGCATGTAGCAGAACGACGTCAACATCATGACGATTTGCGTCGAGGCGCCGTCGATGGTGCCAAGACGCACTTGCATCAGTTGAAATAGCGCAAAGCCAAGAATATCTGCCGCAATCAGCAAACCCATGGGAAAACCCAATTGCAGCTGACGCCACAGTGCGCGCCCATGAAGCCGCGTGGTCAGGTGAGAGCGAAAACGCGTGCGGGTGGCCGGCGCAAGGAACCAGCCGAGCGCCGTGGCGACGCCAATCAGCTGCGCGCAATTGGTCGCCCACGCTGAGCCGGCCACTCCCTGCCCTAAATTGAACATGAACAGCTGATTGAGCAGCGCGTTGATCACGGCCACGCCGGTGGCAATGCGCAGCGTAACGGTCGGACGGCCGATGCCGTTGAAAAAGCCCAATACTGCCCACAGCGCCACGCCGAGCGGGCCACCCAGCATGCGCGGAAACCAATAGGTCAGAGCTATCCGGCCGATCTCCGGCGGCAGTCCGAAAGGCGCGAAAATTTTCGCGCCCGTCAGCGCCAGCAGCAGGAACGCAGGCACCGTGAACAACGACGCCCACAACGCGGTCCAGGTGGCCTGGGATGCTCGCGCATAGCGATGCGCACCGTAGGCCTGCGCCACCAAGGTTTGTACCGCCAGGCCGACGCCGCCGAACAGAAGCCCGAAGACCAGCACCGGCCAGTAGACAGCACCGATGGCGGCGGTCGCCGCCGGCGATACACGTCCAATGAACCAGGTATCGGTGGCGTTCAGTACCGCCTGCACGGCGCTGTTGACCATGAATGGAAAAGCCAGGCTGGCGACGGCAAAATAATCCAGTCGTGCTCTGCCGCTCCTGCTCAAAGCTTGTCCGGGAAGCAATTTTATCGGTTCATCCACCGGGCGCATCCTACAACACTGGCTCGCGGGTAGATCCCGAGTAGGATGCGGTAATGTCTTCGAGGTTGCGACGAAATTTTTCCGGTGCATTTCTGCCGCAAGATCGCGGCGATGGCGCATGGCAACTGTCGCGGCCGGCTCCGCACGAAATTAACGTGTTTCTGCGCGACACGGAGCGCGGCGCGCAACGGTCTTTCGGATCGGGTCCCCTAATCGACCTCGGTATCGAATGGCATGCCGACAAAGTGTTGTTGACCTTCGTGTCGGACGAGAGAGTGGCAAGCGTCGAAGCCGCGAGCGCGATCGTCCATGAGCCTCTGGATCATCTGTACGCACGCTTGCCGCTGATCAGCATTGATGCCGACGCCCGCCGCTTTTGGCGCAGGGTATTCCGGTTGGTGCGCGTCCCGGGGGGCCGCTACCTGCTGAAGCTTTTCGCGCGTTCGGGGAGGCGATAAACCAGCCGCATCCTCAACCGCGAGGTCCATCACAAGAACTGGCGCATTTTGTCAATTTCCGGGGTTTTGTGCCGCCCTCCTACATGCGGGCTCTTAAATCTTGCGTTGAATTGCGACACTCGTCAAAGCTGCTGGACGGGGATTCCAGCACATTGATTCGTGGCTTTAACCTCAACCATTCCGTAAAGATGGCCTCAGTGCTGGATATCAAACCCAATGTCGTCGAAGCTCAGGCCGAGGCCTCTTTCGACCCGTACGGCCGCCTGTTACGAATGCTCATGCCCAGCCTGCGCGGCGTGGTCGTTCACGACGGCTATGCCAACCTGGTGTGGGCTTCCGATGAGTGGGACTTGAGCGACGAGCCGGAGCTCATCAACGACGCGATCGCCAACGCCCTGTCCGATACCAACGAATTTCCGGGCATCGCAAGAACCATCGACGCGGACCGGGTGGTTTATTCCTTCGCCGTTCGCGGCGAGCACATTGAATTGCTCGGCGTCGTAAGTCTGGTCGTGCGGCTGTCGGGAACCCAGATAGAGCCGCGCCCCTTGCAGACGATCCGGCAATTGGTTCAGCCGGCGCTCGAGTGCCTGCGCCGCGAGCTCACGTTGCGCGCCAAGCTGGGATCCAGCGAGCGCGATCTGAACATCAAAGAGCGCGATCTGGAACTGATGATGGAGATCTCCTCTAATCAGGCTGCCGCCAGCGACGCGGACGAGTTTTCGCAGATCTTGAAGACCGGCCTGGATCGCATGGGTTGCGCGCTGGCCGCGCTGTGGGTGCCGGACAAGAACATCTCGGTGTCCATGACTCGCAGCGGAGCACCGATGGCGCCGGAAGCGCTGCAGCGGGCTCAACATCATTTGACGGCGTGGATGCAGATGCAACAGCGCACCATCGTCATCAATCATATTTCCAAAGTCGCGACCGACGTGGCGGCGCCGTACAAGATCCTGGCATGCCCGATACGGCACACTTCTGAGCGCGTCATGGGCGTGCTCGCGCTCTTCAACCCGCCTAGCGCGCAGGATTTCGATATGCAGCAGACGCGTGTCGCCGAA
>Ga0302326_10022193_pt1 | contig 12988 bp, 10 predicted proteins | sample Palsa_T0_3_FD_202264 | JGI IMG/M metagenome (GOLD analysis project Ga0302326, IMG submission 202264) | Peat permafrost microbial communities from Stordalen Mire near Abisko, Sweden - Palsa_T0_3 | ecosystem: Environmental > Terrestrial > Soil > Palsa > Peat permafrost | place: Sweden: Abisko... | reverse complement strand
CGGGTTAACTTCGGCAATCCCAACAGCGACTTGAATTCCTCTTCATTCGGACAAATCAGCGGCCTGGCCGGCGCCCCTCTCGAGGCGCAGTTTGGCCTCAAGGTGATATTTTAGCAGCAGTTGAATTTCGCCAAGGAACCGTTCCCTGCGGTCGGAACCGTGACCGCAGGGAAGGTCTTATCTCGGGTGGGTATAATTGGTCTTGCAGGCATCCGAGTCGATCATGCTGTATTGGTGGCGAGTTCAAAGTCTGGCGGGAGCGGGGCTGTTCGTGGTTTTCGCAGGCCTCGCGCAGCAGACGCCCTCTCCGGATCTCCAGCAACATTTAAAGGCCGCGCAGACCGATCTCGATTCGGAGAAATATTCGGAAGCGGTCCAGGAGTTGCGCGCGGCAATCGCGATTCATCCCAAGATTCGCGGCGCATACTATCAACTCGGATTTGCCCTGTTTCAGCTCAATAAGTTCCCGGAAGCCGAAAAGGCGTTTACCCAAGAACTCGAGTATCAGCCGCCCGATCCATATTCTCTGTACTATCTCGGAAGGATCAAGGCCGATCAGGGACAACGCGAGCAGTCGATTTCCTTTTTTGAGAAGTCCTTGGAGGCGGGAGAGGTCTTGGATGTCCGCCAAAGGCTGGGCAGCACCTACCTCGCGCTTGGCAGATTGGACGGAGCCATCCAATTTTTGGAAGCTTCGGTCCGGACGCGGCCGGAAGATGGCAGCTTGCATTATGTGCTTGGCCGGGCATATAGAGAGAAAGGGAGGACCGCCGAGGCCAAGACGGAGTTCGACGCGGCTGCGAGATGGAAGGGTAAGTTCAGAAGCGACATGATTTCCTTGACGGGATTGCGTCGGGCTCTGGCGACCAACAACCAGGCTGACGCTATCGCCAGGACGCGTGAATTGTCCGGTTCCAGCGACTCGGATATCCTGCTGGCCTCCGCAACCGCGTTGGGACAGGCAGGCCTGCACCAGGAAGCCATTCCCTTTTTGAACAAAACGATCGGTGTCAATCCGAGGATTCCCGAAGCTCACTATGACCTGGCGCGCGCCTATATCGCTTTGAACCAGCGGCCGGCAGCGGTGCCTGAGCTGGAAAAAGCAGTGGAAATCAAACTTGACTTCTACGAAGCGCAATTGCTGCTGGGTACTTTGCTGGTGGACGAAGGGCAGGGCGACGCGGCCATCAAACATCTGCGCGCGGCCGCGGCGGCGCGCGCGGACAATCCCAGGCTGCTCATGATGCTTGGCCTGCAGTACTTTCAGCGGAGCTATTTCGCGGACGCGATTGACGTCTTGAAGAAGGCCGCTACACTGGAGCCTGAAAACCCCGAACCGCGTTATCTGCTGATTCAGGCTTACTACCGGAATTTCGAGTACGAGCGCGCGCTCAGCCTGGCGCAGGAGACGGCGGCGCATTTCCCGGACCGGGCTTTGTCACATTACCATCTGGGCGCCCAACTGAATAACTTCAGCCGCCTCACGGAAGCCAGGGAGCAACTGAACCTTGCGCTGGCAAAGGAGTCCGGACTGGTGGAAGCGCAATTGGTGTTAGGCGATGTCCTGTTCAAGATGGGAAAAGCGGACGAAAGCGTAAGCTACTTTCGCCAGGCTCTCGCGACGGACCCGAAGCTGATGGATGCGCACGCCGGTCTTGGCAAGGCGCTTATTCAGCTCAAGCGATATCCCGAAGCCGCCGGCGCGATGGAAGAAGCTGTCAAAATCGATCCCAAGCTGGCGTCCATCCATCTCTATCTCTCCCAGGCATATCGCGCGCTGGGTCGGGTGGACGACTCCAAGAAAGAAGCCGCGTTGTTCAGCGGGCTGAATCAGGAACGCGCCAAGGCCCGCGACCAGGAAGGCGATCGGAAGTACCCGAATTGAGATTTTCCGCCGGGGGCTGGGCCGCAGTATCGTGTTTTTCGGGGTGCGCTCTTACGGCCGCATGGCTGCTGGGTTCCACAAGCAAGGCCGTGGCGACGGCCCCCAAGTTCGCGGACGTGACGGAAAAGGCCGGCCTGTCGGCTTTCCGCAATGTACAGGGCGACGCTAATGCCAAGCCGCACATCCTCGAGGTGATGGGCGGAGGAGCGGCATTTCTCGACTACAACAACGACGGCAATCTGGATATTTTGCTGGTGCGCGGTTCCACCATCGAAAAATACCGCCGGGATGGCGGCGATCCCGTCTGTTCGCTCTACAGGGGCGACGGCAAGGGGCACTTCACCGACGTGACCAGGCAGGCAGGCCTTTCGGATGCGCACGGTTGGGGCATGGGCGTGGCCGTAGCGGACTATGACAACGATGGATGGCAGGATATTTACATAACGGGATACGGCCGCAATTTCCTGTTTCACAACCGTCATGACGGCACGTTCGAAGAGGTTGCGGAAAAAGCCGGCGTCAAGGGCGGAGGTTGGAGCATGGGCGCGGCCTTCGGCGATTTCGACCTGGACGGGCATCTGGATCTGTATGTGAGCAACTATCTTGACTATCCCCTGGACCATCTGCCGGTACACGACTCGTCCTGCAACTACCGGGGCATTTCCGTTTTTTGCGGTCCCCGCGGACTGCCCGGGCAGCGCGACTCCATCTACTTCGGAGATGGCCAGGGTCATTTTCACGATCGATCCGCCGAGCTGAACATTGACCCGGATAAGCTCTACGGCCTGGGAGTCTTGATCGCGGATTATGATAACGACGGCTGGCCGGACATCTTCGTGGCCAACGATCTGAGCCCGAATCTCCTCTATCACAACCTCGGAAAGGGACGGTTCGAAGAGGTCGCTCTGTCCGCGAATGCCGCTTACTCACAAGACGGTGTGGAAGAGGGCAATATGGGCGCGGACTTCGGCGACTTCGATAACGACGGCTGGCTCGATCTCTACTACACGACCTCTTCCTTCCAAACCGACGAACTTCTGCAAAATAATCATGACGGGACTTTCACCAACGTCAGCAATCCGGCGGGCCATGGCGAAAGCACGTATCTTTTTGTGAAATGGGGAGTCTCTTTTGGGGATCTCGATAACGACGGCTGGGAGGACCTGTTTGTGGTCAACGGTCATCTCTATCCGGAAGCCGACAAGTTCAACCTGGGGTTGGTCTATAAGCAGCGGCCTCTGGTCTTCCTCAACAACCGCAATAAGACCTTCCGGGAGGTCGGGATCGACTCAGGACTTTCGCAACAATGGAAGAGCCGGGGGCTGGCGGTGGGCGACTATGACAACGACGGGCGCCTCGATCTTCTGATCAATAATCTGGACGACGGGCCCATCCTGCTGCACAACGAGATGCCCCAGCAGCACTGGCTTCTGGTCCAATGCACTGGCACGAAAAGCAATCGCTCGGCGGTCGGCGCGCGGCTGACTTTGCGGGCCGGCAACCTGCGGCAGATTCGCGAAATCAAGGCGGGACTGAGCTATCTTTCGAGCAACGATCTGCGAGTGCATTTTGGTTTAGGCGCGCTGGACAAGGCGGATTCGCTCGAGATACGGTGGCCCAGCGGACTTACCGAGCGCGTCGAGAATATTCGCGCCGATCAGATCTTGAAGCTGGAAGAAGGAAAAGTGGGAGCTAAGTGAGTGCGATTTACTGGTCCATGGCGAATGGCGGAGTCTTTTCTGATCGCCATATGTCTGGCGCCGGCGCTGGCCGCCGAGGACACGCAAGGCTTTGAAGAACTTTTCAAACGCGCTCAGGAGCACCGCATCGCAGGCCGTACCGGTGAAGCCCTGGATGAGCTTCTCGCGCTGCTGACAAGCCTTCGCGCGCACCCCGAGCTTCGCGATCTTGCGTTGAACGCGAACAAAGAAGCTGCCGAAGCTTATTTATCCCGCGGCGATCGTTCAAAAGACGACCTGGCGCGGGCGGCGGCTTGCTTCGAAGCAGTTGCCGCCGAGCAACCCCAGGACGCCTTCGTACACTACAGGCTGGGTCTTGTGTATCGCGAGTTAGGCGACAACCGGCGGGCTGCGTTGAATTTACAGGACGCGCTCCAGGGCGGTTTCCGCAATTTGGGCGTCCAAGTAAATCTGGTTGAAACCGCCTTCGCGTCCGGGCAATCGGTTCTCGGTCTGCAAACGGCCAGGGAGGTCCTCTCACCGAGTCTGCGATCGCCCGACGTGCCGCTGCGCCTTGGCAAGCTGCTGTTTGACCACCTGTTTTACAGAGAGGCCTTGAAGGCCTTTCAACTGGCTCAGCAGGCGGCTCCGGAAGCATTCGAACCCCGCTTCCGCCTGGCATTAACATACTACCTGCTCAAAGGATATGCGGATACGGTTGCGGCCCTACAACCCTTGTCCGGTCTGGAATCAAACCCCGAAGCGGCCAGCCTGGATGCGTCGGCCGAAGCGCAGTCAGGCCATACAGAGACGGCCACTTCAATCTTACGGCGAACCATCGATCGGTTCCCTGAAAGCTCGCATCCGTATATCAATCTCGCGCTAATCGAATTGGATCACGGAGACACCGAGGAGGCGGAAAAATTGCTGGGACGGTTGCGCTCACTGCCCGTCCAACGCGATGTGAAGGTGTTCTACACGGTAAATCGGAACTCCTGCAGGGATCTTGCAAACGCTCTCGATCAGGGCAATCCTCCGAAGCATTCTGCCGACACGGCCGAGTTCTACTATCAACTGGCGGTTCAGTTGCAACAACGCTTTCACTACGCTTCCGCCGTCGAGCTGATCCGCCTGGCGCAGGCCAACGAAGGAACTAGCGCTCGCGTGCTTTACGTGGCAGGAAGCAGTTGTCTCAACCTGGATCCGCGGTCGCCGGAGCCGATCCAATTCCTGAAGGAAGCGGTCGCGCGGGACCCGAACTTTGACCAGGCTTATTACATGCTGGGCCGTGCTTATATGCGCCGCGGGGATCTCGAAGGAGCCCTTCAGTCCTATCGGGAAGCAGCCCGTCTGCGCCCCGACCCGTCTTATTTTTTGAGTCTTGGGAAGGCCCTTGCCAAATCCGGCATGTCGATCGAAGCGGACCGCGACCGTGCCATCGAGACGTATGAGAAAGCCCTGGCGCTCGACCCGTCCTACACCGAGGCACATCTGGAATTGGGACGATTGTTGGTTCAAATGAATCAGTTAGAAAAGGCCAGGACACAGTTGGAAAAAGCCCTCGATCTGGAGCCCGATTTCTACGAGGCCGATTATCTGCTCGGACGCCTCCTCTATCGAATGGGAGATGCAGAACGCTCCCGCGAATATATGGCGTCGTTCGAAGAGAAGAAGAGCGCCCTGATGGAGCAGTCCGTCATTGGATCGGGCTTTATATTCGGCGGACAATAGATATGAGGTTCTTCGCGCCATGCTGTTTAATCGCCGGACTAACGGCCGCTACGGCCCCCCTGATATTTCGCGATGTCGCCAAGCAATCTGGAATCGACTTCAAGCTGGTGTCTGGCGGGCCTGAGAAGCACTACATCATCGAGTCGATGACGGGTGGAGTGGCACTGTTCGACTATAACAACGATGGCCTGATTGATATCTACCTGGTGAACGGCTCCACGATCGAAGGGGAACGTTCCGGAAACAATACGGCGGAAGATCGTCTCTACCGCAACAACGGCGACGGAACTTTTACCGACGTCACGCACCAGGCCGGTCTTGGCGACCGGCGATGGACCATGGGCGTCGCCATTGCCGATGTAAATAACGATGGCTTCGACGATATCTACATCACAAACTACGGGGCCAACCGGCTCTACCTGAACAATGGGGACGGCACCTTCAGGGACGTAAGCAAGGAGTCGCACACAGACATTTCCGGCTGGAGCTCGGGCGCGGCGTTCGCGGATTTTGACGGCGACGGCCTGGTGGATCTTTACGTCTCGAGTTACCTGGATGTCGATATTCAAAACTTGCCAAAGGCGGGCCTGCTCTGCAACTACCGAGGGATTCCGGTACAGTGCGGCCCGCGCGGCCTGACGCCAGGACATGGCCACCTGTTCAAGAATCTGGGCGGCGGCCGCTTTCTGGATGTTACGGCTGCGTCCGGCATCGGCGCCGCGCCTCCTTCATACGGCCTCGGCGTGGCATGGGGGGATTTGGACAACGACGGCCGCCCGGACTTGTTTGTCGCCAACGATTCCCTGCCCAACTATCTGTTTCACAACGATGGGAACGGCAAGTTCACCGAGTCCGCCCTGGCTTCGGGGGTGGCCCTGCGGTCGGATGGGCGCGAGCAGGCGGGCATGGGAGTCGACATCGGCGACTATGACAATGACGGAAATCTCGATCTGGTCCTGACCACTTTTTCGGACGACTACAAAACTCTGTTTCACAACGATGGAACCGGACATTTTGAGGACGTTTCGGTCCCGGCCGGATTGGTGCGGTCTACCTGGAATCTGCTCGGCTGGGGCGTCCAATTCGTGGATTTGAACAATGATGGATATCTGGACATTGTCATGGCCAACGGACACGTTTATCCCGAGGTGGATCAACACAGCTTTGCGACGACGTACCGCCAGCATCCTTTCGCGCTCATGAACGATAAGAACGGCCATTTCGAGGATGCGGGAGCGAGCCTGGGACCGGCATTCCAACTGGCCGAGTCCAGCCGGGGACTGGCCACCGGCAGTCTAAGCAACAACGGTTTCATGGATATCGTCATTTCGAATCTGGATGCCCAACCCTGGATCATCAAGAATCCGGGAAACACGGGGAATTGGCTGCTGCTCAAACTGCGAGGGACTGTCTCCAATCGCGATGCGATCGGAGCTCGCGTCACGGTGAAGGCGGGAAAGCTGAGCCAGCTGCGGGAGGTCAAAAGCGGCGGCAGCTATCAGTCCCATAGCGACTTTCGGCTGCATTTCGGTCTAGCCGCAGCGCAGTCCGCCGATGAAATTAAGATCCGATGGCCCACAGGAAGACAACAGGTCCTGAAGAACGTGAAGGCCAATCAGATTTTGACGATCGACGAGCCGCGATAAGTGTGCGCCGTCGGCTATTTGCCGGCAAGCGAATCCGAAGCGTCGCGCACGTCCCGCTGCGTTCGCTCAAGCCGTCGACGCGTCAGGCGTTGATAGGTAGCCAGTTCCACCTGCGCCTCTTCCCGCTTACCCTCCTTGGAATAGGCGGCGGAAAGCAGATAGTGAACCCGGTCGTTGTCCGGCTCCGACACAGCCACCTGCCGGAGAGCCGATATAGCTTCTTCATATCGGCCTTTAGCCGTATAGGCTCGGGCCAAATCCAGCCGCGCGTCCGTCAGGCGCGGATAAGAACGCAAGGCCAACTCCAGATGTGGAATGGCTTCGTCCGGTTTTCCCTGCTCGATATACACGCTTCCGAGCCTGTACTGGGCGAGACCATGATAGGGATTACGCTTGATCTCTTCCGTCAGCCAATGCCCGGCTTGATCGTATTCGCCCATCTTCCTGTAGACATTGCCAATCTCGTACCGGACTCCGCCGGCGTCAGGCCGTTTGGCCAAGGCTGCCTGGTATTCCCGGATCGCCGGATCGAATTCCGTGCGTTCCTCATGCTGGCGCCCAAGCAATTCGTGTACGCCGTATGCATCTGAGTCAATCTCGATCATTTGGCGCAGGGCAGCCTCCGCCTGCCGTTTGTAGTTTCGACCCAACAAATGCAGCGCATCAATATTCTTCGGTTCCACCGATAGAAACTTGCGGATCTCATTCTCCGCGAGGACACTGTCACCAGCCTCCAAATAAGACCGGACCAGATAGAGCCGCAAATACGGATTCGGATTCTTCGCGGAGGCTTGCGAGAGCAGCGTCTGCGCTTCGCGAAAACGTCCTTGCCGCAGGAGACCGAGGCCTTCCAGTACCTCTTGCAAACCTTCTGTCCGTTTGCTTGCGCGCTGTTGGTGGAGAGCCCCCAGGCGGGCTTTGGCCGTGGCGATCGAATCGCTCGCCTTTGCATCCGTGCCTTTCTGTCCGGCGAGGTTCTCCAGGATCGCAACCGAATCTTTATCGTCTCCGATGCCGGAAAACAAAGCCGCCAGTTCCAGATTCGCGCGTGCATCGGAGGAGGAGATGGTCAGATCGGAGTCTCCGGACGCCGGGGCAAGCCCAGGAATCCATCCGGCGAAGTCGGGACGGAGCCGCACCGCATTGCGGTATTCCAGGCCGGCCAGGTCGACCTTATTCTCCTCCGCGAATCTTTCAGCCTGCAGGATGGAAACGGCGGCGGACCGAGGCTCGATCTGGCCCAGTCGCTCGAAAGCCGCGGCGGCCGATTGATCGTACGCTCGCGTGAGACTGTAAAGAACGTCGACGTCTTTCGGTCTCAGTTCGAGATCCCGGCGCAGTTCCCTGACCGCATCTTCCTGCCGATTCAAGGCTGAATACGTCGTACCGAGCCAAAATCGGGCTTCCGGTTCGGCCATCTTGGCATTCAACTTGAGACTCTTTTCGAGCGGCTGAATCGCCAGGGCAAACTGGTTGATCTTATAGTAGTCCATGCCCAGGAAAAGACAGGCGCCCCAAAGCGTCGAATCGAGCCGGAGCGCCCGGTTGAACTCGGAAATCGCCTCCGGATACCGGTTCTGCAGATGATAGGTGATTGCCAGACTTTGGCGAATCAGCGGCAGATCCGGCTGGAGTTTCAGAATCTCTTCGTATTCGCGGCTGGCGGATGCATAATCCTGCGCGCGCTCGGCGCGTTGCGCAGCTTCCAGTCGCTGCGTAATCGGGTCTTCGGCGCCAAGTCCAATAGGGGTCATGAAGAGAACAGCCCATAACACCCACACGAAATTACGTTTGCTCCGTCCTTCCATCGGCATACACCATGATTCTATATAATACGAGGCAAGCTACGTGAAACAGGTCCAGAAGGAACGGCGGGTGCTTAACCTTACCACCGTTGGATTTCCGGAAGTGCCCGTGTTCGGAAACTATCAGTACCGGGCGGCACGCCCAGGATTGGCGACGCACACGCATCCTAAAACCGTGGAGATCTGCTATCTCGAGCGGGGGTATCAAACCTACCGCGCCGTTGGACGGGAATACCATCTGGTGGGCGGCGACGTGTTTGTCACCGCGCCAGATGAGCCGCACGACACGGCGGGACATCCGGAGGACCGGGGAGTGCTCTACTGGCTGAATCTGCGAATTCCAAAGCCGGGCGGATCTCTACTGATGCTTCCGGCCGCCGAAAGCGCTCTGCTCACCGGCCGGCTTTGCAGCCTGCCGGAAAGGCAATTTGCCGGCAAACCGGTGCTGAAGCAGATTTTCAATAGCATTTTTGATCTCTACGATCAGGCGGAGAATGCTTTCCGGCGGCTGGCGCTCGCCAACCAGCTTGTCCGTTGCATTCTGGAGGTGATCCATTGCGCGTATCGCCACGAGGGTATGCAATGTTCGCCCCTGATTGCAATGGTCGTGCAGCGCGTGAAATCCTGTCCTGAACCTGACTATTCCTTGGCCGATCTGGCCCGTGAAGCGGGGCTATCGCTATCGCGTTTCAAGACAAAATTCAAAGCGCAAATGGGGGTTGCCCCGCACGAGTTCATTCTTCGATGCAAGATGGACGCGGCCAAGAGGCTCCTGGCCAGCGAGGGGCGGAGCGTCACGGACACCGCGATGCACCTGGGATTCAGCTCTTCGCAGTACTTCGCGACTGTATTCAAGAGGTTCACTCAGCAGACGCCCGTCGAGTTCTGCACAAAGGGCCCGATTACGCCGCTGCGTCCGGGACGGCTACAAAAGAGTGAAATATATCAATCGCTTGGCGGTGACCGATAATCTAAAAGGTTTCGGCTCGCTCCGGGCTCCGTGACGGCAGGACACTGTCCTGGATACGTGGTTGACCACATCGTGCCGCTGAAGCGCGGCTGCGCCGATTTGCCGAATCATCTCCGTTCGCCAGACTTGTAAAACACCGTTGAAAAACTCCCGTCACGCGACTGGCGAGGCTGCATTTGCGGCCCTCGACGAATTTTCAGGCGGCAATCAAACGGACGACGCGACCATCCTCGCCGCGCTGGTTCACTGACACAAGATAATCGGGAGAAATCAAAAATGGCAAAAGTCTCGGGACCCCTAAACAAGCGCTTCCAGGCCCCTCTGCAGAAGTCCCCGGCGAAAGGAGGCTGGACATATGTAGTGATGCCGGACTCGGTTGCATTCTTCGGCACTCGGGGCCTGGTCAAGGTCCGTGGCACCATCGACGGCCATCCATTCCGCAGCTCGTTCATGGCTCTGGGCACCCATAAGCTGCCCGTCAAATCGGATCTCCGAAAACGCGTCGGCAAGCAGGAAGGCGATACCGTCATCGTTCACTTGCAGGAGCGAATGTAACTCGCGCCTCGACGGGTCATCGCAGAGAGCACGTATAGGCAGCGAAATCTTCCAATTCCAAGGTGCCGAGAAGATTGTGTCGGGACGCTCGGTCTTCCCATTGTTCCGTGAGCCTCAGCGAGTTTGGTATCAGGAGTAGAGCTTTCGTATGCTGGTTCAGCGTGAAATGGAGAGTTGGCGTGCCCCGTAAGCGAGTATAACGCCATTTTCGACGGGCCAATTTCGTCCATACGGGCAATGCTCAGGCGGCTGCCGGTGGCTGAAACTGCAACTGGTTTCGGAAAGAAGTCACGTCGGCAGTCCCCGATTCACACAGGGCGCGCGGGCGCAAAACGAAACTGGCTAGGAAAAGGAATCAACCAGGCCTGAATGCTCAGACACCGCCACTGTCATGGTGAAAGTTGTGGGCGCAGATACAGGAAGAACGGCGGACGGTATCGGCGAGGTCGCCTCCATCGCCGCCTTTGGATACCGCGTTCGCTGTCTACGCCGACGGTCAATTTCCCACCAGGCCACTCACGACCCGTGGGGGTCCAGTTCCGATAAGGCGTTTCACGGCCCCGATCCCAAAGCAGCCACTGCGGGCCGGCGTTAGTAAATTGACGGTTACGCCGAGGACGAGGGCGCGTACCGGACGAGGAGGTGCACACGTTCGTCAACGACCACCAAGCCGCGATCGCGCATCGCCTTTACGTCCTTCGCGGAGAAGCCGAAGGCACCCTTGAGCGATTTCTTGGAGCGACCCGCGCCAAAGATCGGCACATAGATGGGGCCGCGCGGCGAGTACGGCAGCGCCGGTTGATCGTTCAGGTTCTGGAAGCGGTCGAGACGCTCCTGCATCAACGCAATCGAGTAGAGCCCCACGCGGGTGCGCGCGGCGCTATCGAGCTGGATGCCGGGGAACTTTAGCGGCGCATCATTCAACTGGTAAATGCGGAACGATTGACTCACGGCATGTACCGCGCCATAAACTCGGTGAACTGTTCGTGGCCGTGGGTGGCTTCGGCGGCTTCCTCGCACAGCGCATTCCACTTCTGTAAATCCCAGCCGGGCTTCTTGCTCTCCGCCTCGGCGCGCACCGAGATTTCGCGTAGCTTCATCCAATCGGGGTCGGACGTTTCAGACATGGGTCTCCTCCAGCGCCAGCGGGCCGGGTGTGTATTTTGCCAGTAGCCGCTCGATCAAATCGTACCCCTGGCGGTTTTTCAGCAGCGTCGTCGTCAGTCGTTACTCCCTGACACACCGAACGGAAAATGCTCTCTGCTTCTCGCCACCGCTTTGACGATGGAGTGCTTGTCCGCCTCGACCAAAGTTGTAGAACCATCCACTGGCCGAATCATTCTCTGACGCCGTCCAGTAGAATCCGTGGGCTTCCAATCGTGCGTACTGGCCATCATCGGAACGGCCACCGCCGAGCAAGGCGCCGAATCCGGAGCTGCCCCCGCCAACAGCGCCTTGTAAGCCACTTTACCCTTGTCATCCGAATCCTGGCTGACCCCACCGTAGTGCTTCGCCATCTGCCGCCATTCGTCGTCCGTCGGCAATCGCCATCAATCTCCTAATGATTGACATACTTGCCGCGCCGACTCCCAAGTGTACAATCGGCCAGACCAGAACGCTAAACTCAGCGCGATTGATACGACAAAAACTCGAATCGGTCTGGTCTTGTCCTTGGTCATGAACGACCTCCACCGCGTACCGAACCATTCTACATGCGATGCCTGCGCTTCTCACCAGCCTGCGGGTCAGCAAGACGGATCCCGCACCAAGAAGGTCCCGCCTAGCTAACCCCGCAGTGTTTATGAATCCACGGTGACGGTTTTGTCGCCGATGGTGAGAACTCACGTGGGCGCCTGAAGTTCACTCAAAATTGCGTCTTGGGATCGGCCGACGACTCCAGACGGATCGTCGCCCGTCTGGAACCACGATCCGGCTGGCTCAAGGTCGATTTTGTCATGGACCGCATTTAGCAGTCGCTGCTTGCAGCCGAGATATCGCTCCGTCGTTTGAACGCTGACATGCCCGAGCAAGAACTGGATTTGTTCAAGCTCCCGGCCGGCCTCATGACACAAGCGGGCACACGTACGACGCAGATCGTGCGGGCAACGTGGTCAAGCGCATTTCGAGGACCCAGCTTTTACGACGCCCCAAATGACTTTCGGACTGAAGCCGCTCGTCGCGATTCGCCGGGCTTTGTTGATCGTGCGAAAGATTGGCCCGGTCGAGATAGCGGCGGCGGCCAACCAGTGGTCCACCGCGAACTTGACCCAGGTCGGGACGGGCACGGTTCGAACGTGACAACTTGCCGATGAGATCCGCAATTACCAATGCTCTTCCGGCTGTTGGAGATGCTCGACGGCGAGCCCGGCTACTTCCGCCCTCCGCAGGCCGCAACCGAGGAGAACCGCGATCATTGCATAGTCGCGTGTGGAACGCAGGCCCTCACCAGTGAACGCTGCAAGGAGTCGTTTCCCCTGATCGGCGGTAAGCCAATTCCCAATGCGCATTCCGTGCTTCTTTACGCCCTTGACACGCCGAATTCCCGCCGCAAGGTCAGGGCTCAGAAGGCCGCAGTCGGCAGCTTCGTATGCCAGCCGGCGAATGGCGGCGAAACGCAGGTTGATCGTGGAGGAGGCATACTGAGCCTGTTCGAGATTGATCCGGTAGGGGTTATGACCGTTTGTTGAAGGCGAGGCGCGGTTCCGAACAGTACGAGT
>Ga0302326_10022190_pt1 | contig 12990 bp, 12 predicted proteins | sample Palsa_T0_3_FD_202264 | JGI IMG/M metagenome (GOLD analysis project Ga0302326, IMG submission 202264) | Peat permafrost microbial communities from Stordalen Mire near Abisko, Sweden - Palsa_T0_3 | ecosystem: Environmental > Terrestrial > Soil > Palsa > Peat permafrost | place: Sweden: Abisko... | reverse complement strand
GTGGGGATGAAGCCTTCCAGGGTGGCCTGCGCCTTGCGCGAAACCTTCTTTCCTTTGTCCATGCGGCGGCTGTTGACGCTGCGCAGAATGGGCGTATAGAGGTACTCGGCAAGATAGCGCGAGAGCGTCATATGCCAGCGCGACCAGAAGACAATGACGCTGGAAGACTTGTAGGGTGAGTCGAAGTTAAGCGGGAACTCAATCGAAAACATGCGCGCCAGGCCAAGCGCCATGTCGGAGTAGCCCGAGAAATCGAAGTAGAGTTGCATGGCATAGCAGAGGATACCGAGCCATGTGGACGTAAAGCCGAAGCTCGCTGGATGCGCATACAAGGCGTTGGCCAGCGGAGCGACGCGGTCGGCAACCAACACCTTCTTGACAAGACCCATGATGAACCAGGAGAGGCCAAGCGCGACGTCGTCCAACCGCAGGCCTTTCATCCTGCCCTCATCCAACTGGGGCATAATCTCGCGAGGATGAATAATCGGGCCGGCGATCAGGTGCGGAAAGAAAGTTACGAAGACGGAATAGGTGAGCGGCCCCTGCTGCTTCGCCGCTCCCTGGCGCAAGTCGATGAGATAAGCGATCTGCGTGAAGGTAAAGAAGGAGATGCCAAGCGGCAGTATGACTTGTCCGAAATCATGCTGAATCAGGCCATGTTGATAAAAGAAGCCCAGCGACGGAAAGAGATATTTGAACCAGCCGAGGAGCAGCAGATTGGCGGCGATGGCGGCAAAAAGCCATCGGCTACGCGCAACCTCGCTTTTCTTCTCACTTCCGACGGCAAGCGAGAACAGAAAGTTGAGAGCGATGGACGCAGTCAACAACAAGAGGTACTTGGGGTTCCAATAGCCGTAGAAGAACAGGGATGTGAGTACGAGCCAGACCAGCAGAGCACGCCGGCCAACGTAACTTAGAAGCTGATAGCCAAGTAGGCTGATGGGCAAGAAAAGAAAGATGAAGGTGCCTGAGGAAAACAGCATCGTTTCAGCGCGCTCCTATCGTTGGACCTGAGTGAAGGCGGCTGAGAATCTGATCTGCCACCATATTCGAGAGCGGCACGGCGCCTCGCGAGTTCGCATGGCGCCCTCCGCCGCCCCCGGCGTAGTAGTCGTTCACCGAAAAAGCCTCGAGATGATTGTCGATCACGCCGGAAAGTTCACTCCGGAAGTAGGCCAGGTCAGGATCACATTCCGGCAATGGCATTGCGTCGACCAGCACAGTCGTGCCTTCAATGTTGTATCTCGAACGCAGGCTTTGTACCCATGCCCTGTTCGGCGGGACTGTGCGACGTGGATAGGCACATGAAAGCAGATCAGGCTCATTGAGCGCGAGTTGGCCAAGTGTCTTTTGCCGGATAAGCCTGATTTGGGCCGGAAAGGGCTTGGTGAAGATGCCGTGAATTGCCATGCGGGTACCACGTTCAGCCCATAGGAAGAAGTCTTCTGGATGCCGCATCAGCTCGATCATGGCCACCAACTTGTCCGGCTGTTGAAAACGAAATCGAATGGCTTCGAACTTGCTCATTTCTGGGTTATTTCGCTGACTCTGCGGGTCGAGATTTTCCGGAGAATATAGAAACACGAGAAATCGAGGACGAGGATTTTGTTGGAGAAACTTGTCCAGCACAATCGTGTCAAAAAGCATAGTCATTCCCTCCACCTCAGCAATGTTGCAGGTGGCTAAGCCGGTGCGCTTCTGTATCAACTGAGGGTTGATGCCGACCATGGCAGTGGAATCGCCATAAATGGTGATCGGACAATTTGAGTTCCGGAGATCTGCGCCGTAGCCGACAGTCGCCAGATAGTCGCTATGCGACCGCATCGCGAACCAATCCGTCGGAACAACTAGAATGGCCGCTGCCAGAACCAGCAACGGTACAGCAAGCAAAGGTGCAAGATATGCCCAGAGACGCAAGCGTTTACCGTCAGACGATTGCAAAGAAACGTTCTCGTCAGCATCACGCACGATGTTAATCAATTCCACGTTTTTCTCTCTTCTCAGGATTCTCACAATTATCGAGTTAGTCCAATAGCTTTGCGCACTGGTTGCCAGGGGACAGCTGAGTTCCTCAAGTATTTCTGAAGTTACTTGTCCACTCGTCGAGGCGTTCGAAAGGTTGCTGCATTTCCCAGCAACGGAGTCAGAGCAGCGATTCGCTGGAAAGTGTCACCTTTTTATGGGCTTACCGATGGTCTGTCCAGCGTGGAGGCGTTCAAGAATCTGGTCCGCGATCATGCCGGAAAGCGGCACAGAGCCGATGGGGTTCACATGGCGGCCGCCGTTATGGAAGTCGGAGATGGGCAGCGCGCTGATTTGATTGTCGATCAGGCCTGACAATTCCCGCGGATAGTAGTTCAGGCCAGGATCGCATTCCGGCAAGAGCATCGCATCGACGAATACGGTGGTGCCATTTACGCCATACTTCGAGCGGAGACCGCTCACCCATGCACGATTCGGCGGACTCAAGGGCGGCAGCGTCGCGCAGGATGCCGCTGTCATGGTAGGGTCCTTCAATGCGGATTGGCCTTGCGTTCGGAAGCGCAGAAGTTTTGTCTCCGGCGGAAGCGGCGTTGAGAAGATACTGTCCATAGCCCAGCGCGCGCCATGAATGGCCCAGGAAAAGAAGTCGTCCGGGTGACGCATCACCGCGACCAGGCTCAATAATTTGTTTGGCTGGCGAAAGCGATACGTCACCGCCTCGAATGTTGTAACCGCGCTGTTTCTGCGCTGGCTCTGCGGATCAAGGTCTTCAGGGGCGTACAGGAAAACGAGAAACTGAGGCGCTGGATTTTGTTCCAGGAATTGATCGAGGATCATCGTGTCATTGACCATGGTCATTCCTTCGGTCTCGCTGATGTTGCAGGTGCTCAATCCGGTGCGCTTCTGTATCAACTCCGGATTGACTCCGATCATGGCCGTGGAGTCGCCAAAAATAGTGATGCGGCAATCGGCATTGTGCAGTTGTGCGCCGTAGCCAAGCGTCATCAGGAACGGATCGCCCGAATGCGCGGCAAACCTCTCCGTTGGCACTACGAGGATAGCGAAGACCAGAATCAGAATCGGAAGAAGAACCAGCGGAGCGAGGTAAAACCACAGGCGATGGCGGCTATAGGCCGCTGCGGGTACAGCGATCTCTCCGCCGGTATCGTGCTTGATGTCAGATGCGAGCATTGTCTCCATTCTGGCATTGAAGTTTGAAATGGCGGGCAGGTAGTGCCAATGCCCTCATTATAAAGGAAAGGCCAATCTGGCTGAAGTCATGCGAGCTACTGAAAGGCTGTCCGCAAAAGCGCCAGGCTTGGGGTGGCCGTTCTATTTCAGCGAGGCCGTCCAAATCTGCAGTCGTCCCCGCAAACTTGATTCCGTGTGCGCGAACATGCTCCGGCAAGAATTCCGGCGCCCGAACTGCATCGGCTGTGGTATACGTTTACACATGCCGCGCTCAGGCCTTGCATTGATTCGGAAATTTACTCAAATTTCGCTGCTTGCCCTCGTTGCTTTTACCGCAAATACGATGGCTGCGCATGCGCAGACTCTCGCGCCTACGCCGCCGATGGGGTGGAACAGCTGGGATGCTTATGGACTGACGATCGATGAGGCCGACTTCAAGGCCAACGCCACCGTGCTGGCTGGAATCAGGCAGTTCGGCTGGCAGTATGCCGTGATCGACGAGGGATGGTACATGGAGGATCCCTTTGGCGGCACACCCGAAAAGGAGAAGTTTCATCTCGATGGCAACGGGCGGCTCATTCCGGCTCTGAATCGTTTTCCCGACGCGGCAGATGGGGCAGGACTGAAGCCTCTCGCGGATTGGGTACATGCTCAGGGGCTCAAGTTCGGGATTCACCTCATTCGTGGCATTCCCCGGCTGAGCGTGCACGAAAAGCTGCCCATCGCCGGATCGCAGTTCACCGCTGTGGACGCTGCCGACACCAGCGATGTCTGCCCGTGGAATCAGGACAATTACGGCATCCGCGACAATGCCGCAGGGCAGGCCTGGTATGACTCAATGATCGGACTCTACGCGAGTTGGGGAGTGGATTTCCTCAAAGTGGATTGCATCTCCGATCACCCTTACAAGCCGACCGAGATTCGCCAGATCACAGAGGCCATCAAGAAAACCGGCCGTCCGATCGTGCTGAGCCTCTCGCCCGGGCCAACCCAACTGGAACATGCGGCCGAGGTAGGCAAATACGCGCAGATGTGGCGCACCTCGGATGATCACTGGGATGTGTGGTCTCACGTGCGGAAGACCGGCGAGGGCGAGTTTCCGATGGGAACGCTTCAGGCCTTCGATCGACTGGCGGCATGGCAGCCATTTGTAAAGCCCGGCAACTGGCCGGATGACGACATGCTGCCCTTTGGCTCGCTGATGCCGCACCCCGGCTGGGGCGATCCGCGCGAATCGCGCCTGACGCATGACGAGGAGCGGACGGAATTCACGCTGTGGGCCATCTCGCGCTCGCCGCTGATTCTTGGCGCGAACCTGACCAATCTGGATGATTTCACCCGGTCCCTGATTACAAACAAGGACGTAACGGAGATGAACCAGACGGTCGTCGAGAGCAGAGAGTCGCCGTCCCACGGGCCGGGCATTCGCATCTGGACTGCGACCACGGGCGGCGACCATCCGCGCGCTTACGTTGCCGTCTTCAATGTGGGCGACACAGCCACGCAGTTCGATCTCGCCTGGCCAGCCTCCTCCGTCAAGAATCCGCAACACGTTTACGATGTCTGGAACAAGACGCAACTGCCCGCGAAGAGCCGCGTTCTGGTGAAGCTGGCTCCGCACGCGTGTTCCCTCTTCCGGCTGGACTGATTCCGCTTCTTTACGGCCGCGCGGGTCGAAGCAGCGTCTCCAGATCCCTGGCGGCGTCGAGTTCTGACGAATCCCATGGAGTCTTGCGTATGGTCAATCAGCGTCTCAAGAGAGAATGGTATGTTTCGGGGAAGCTCTAACTATACCTGGCACAAATCTCGTAAGAGCACTTCTGGCATTTTCATGAATCAAGGTTCGCGAAATACCAATCTGCGCTGTGTGCGAAACTGGTAATTCAGGTCAAATTTGGATTTGGCCCGACCCCGCATGGCGCAGGTTCAGACCCTGCCTTGGAGAATCTTCGGAAAATGCCGCTGCTTCGTTCCGCTTTTATCGCCCTTTCCACCAATCAAACGCTGCGCCGGTTCAGTGAAAGCTCAAGCGCGGGGCGGAAGCTCAGTTCCCGGTTCGTGGCCGGACTGGAGGTGGAAGACGCGTTGCGAGCCGCCGAAAGGCTGAACAAACAAGGTATGGCGGTCACGCTGGATTCTCTCGGCGAGAGCGTGAGCACCGAGGCCGAGGCATACCAGGCCGCCGAGATTTACCACCGTCTGCTTGATGCGATTGCCGCTCAGCATCTAAAGGCCAACATCAGCGTCAAGCTCACACAGATGGGCCTGGAGCTTTCGCCGGAGCTGGCGTATACCATCGCCGCAGGGCTGACCGAACATGCGCGCGCGACCGGCAACTTTGTCCGCATCGACATGGAGGGCTCGCATCTGACCCAGGTGACACTCGACCTGGTGCAACATCTCCACGCGCGCGAGGAGTATCGCGGCCGCATCGGTATCGTGATCCAGGCATATCTCTATCGCTCCGAGGCCGATATTCGGCAACTCATTTCGAATGGAATTCGCGTGCGGTTGTGCAAGGGCGCGTATCAGGAACCGCCATCCGTGGCCTTCGCGAAAAAGACTGACACCGACACCAATTATGTACGGCTGGCGAGCATTCTGCTGTCAAGCCCGATCTATCACGGTCTTGCGACGCACGATGAAGCGATGATTGAAGCCGCCAAGAACTACGCCCGAAACCAGGGAATCGGGCCGGATCACTTCGAATTCCAGATGCTCTACGGCGTTCGGCGCGACCTGCAAAGGCGGCTGGTGCACGAGGGATACAATGTGCGGGTCTACGTTCCGTTTGGCCAGGAGTGGTATCCGTATTTCATGCGGCGGCTCGCTGAACGGCCGGCAAATGTCTTCTTCCTGGCGCGAAACCTGCTTCGGTAGAGGCGGCATCCCATCCTTCGCGGAAGCTAGGAGCTAAGGTCGGGGCGCACGGAGTCTCTTGGACGGCCCTTATCGCGGTCCGTCGTAGGGCTCGACGCGCAGCAGGTTAGAGAGAATGCCGCGCTCTTCGGGCGAGAAAGAGGCTCCGTAGCGTGCCGAACCGAGAACCGTGTCCCGCTGATCGACCGGCACGCCACGCAGGTCGCGAAAGGCCTGGCGCACCATCGCCTGGCGATCCGGAGGCAGCGTTTCCAACATGCGGGAAGACTGCCTTACCTGCATCTGTTCGCCGGGAGAGAGACGTTCAAAGTTTTCGGCACGAGCTAGCCGACGGTCGCGCTGCGCTTCAGGCATCTGGTTCAGCTGGTGTAGCTGCTGGATCTGGCGCTGCTGCTCTCCGGGGCTCAGGCGGTTAAAGCCCGGCTCCTGGCGAAGCATGCGTTCCTGCTGGCCCAGGGGCATGTTCTGGTGTTGAGCCATCCACTGGGGAAGATGCCCGGCCGCTTGCGGGTTGGGACGCATCGCATACGGCGCACCATTGTTATAGGGAGACCTGTTGTATGCGGGTCGCGCGCCGTAGGTGCCTGCCGCGCCGCTCGGTCCGTAATTAGGCTGAGGACGAACCGGCGTGTTTCCGCCAGGCCGCGCCTGCTGCGGACGGTTCTGCTGGCCGCTCTGCGGGCGAGACTGAGGACTCGGCTGCGGCGCGGAGTGCTGAGCGGGCGCGGAATAATGGGGTGCAGAGCCGCCGCCGTGTTGCCGCGCCTGCGCCCATGGAGCCAGAGACAGAAGCATCCCAAGGCATGCAGCTTGCGCCGCGCATCGAGCAACTCTCGCTCTTGCCTTGGATTTCACGATTCTTCTCTTCTTTCACGTTCTTTGGATACGTATTGCTAAGATTCTGGATATAGCGGCCAGGCAGGAATTCCGGGTTAGTCGTCGTTCTGGCCCGACAGCGACTCAAGCTGATCCAGCAGCTGTGCATTGTTATCCAGCGTTTGCAGATCATGGACGACCGCCGCCTGTGCCGGAGGCTGCACAACCGCCTGATCCCAATTGTTGAAACCGAGGTAAGCCCCGCCGCCGATCAGCACCGCCACGGTCAGCGCCATGGCCGCTACAGGACGGAGCCCGAGCCGCGAGCCATAAACCAACCGCGCCCGCAGCCTTTCATACCAACCTGCGGGAGCCGCCTCGCGCTCCTCATCCAGGCGGGCATTGAGCCGGGTCAGGAAATACGGATTCGGCTCAGGCGCTTCCCAGGTATCGAGCAGCGACATCGTCGCGCGCAAATCTTCCAGTTGCTGGCGGCAGTCCGCGCACTCGGCAAGATGCAGCTTCACCGCATCTTCCGCTGCCGCACTGCGCACGTCGTCGATTTGCTCCGGCGAATGGTCTTCCACGCCAAAGAGCAAATCAGGCAACTTCGCATTCATATCATTGCAGTTCATCTTGGTACTCCCTTCTGCTACCGGTGTCTCCCGGCTTCGTGCTCCCAATCTTAAATAAACTCTTTCAAACGCTCGCGCAGGGTCTGGTAGGCGCGAAACAGCAGCGATTTGGTTGCCGACTCGCTCAGTTTCAAGACCTCCCCGATCTGGCGATAATCCATCTCCTGATACTTGTGCATCAACACGGCCATGCGCTGCCGCTCGGGCAACGCCGACACCTGCGCCCGGATGGCCGCCATGCGCTCGTCCCGCAGCATCCGCTGCTCCACGTTCAGGTCGTCGTCGGCCACCTCTGGCGTCGAGCCCGACTCAGGATCCGGCGCGTCCAGTTCCAGCGTCTGCGCCGTGCGCTCATTCTTGGTGTCGCGCGCGTGGTTCACGGCCAGATTGGTGGCGATCCGGTACAGCCAGGTACTGAACTTCGCTTCCGCCCGGTAGCTCTCCCGCGACCGGTACACGCGCAGAAAAACCTCCTGCGCCAATTCCTCGGCAACTGCCTCGTTGCGGACCATTCGGTACAAAAAATGAATGATCTGACGATGATACTTCGTGACGAGGAAGTTATAACCAGCTTCGTCTCCGGCTGCAACCGCGAGCATGATTTCCGCATCGGAGCGCTCGACCGCAGCCGCGCCCGCACCGGAACCATTGACAGACCGGACGCTCGGACCCAGCCCCGACTCGGAGCTTCGCCCCGAATTCCGCGCCGAGTTCATACCCGGATTGCTGATCGCCAGGCTTGCCATATCCTGTGGGACACCGTTTACCACAGATTGTTGCGCTGGGACACCATTTTCCCGGCCGGATTTCGTGCTTCCGGAACCCAATCCGGACGATCCGCCAACGCCTGCGGCCGACTCAGCCAGCCGCGGCTTCCCATGCAGCTCCCCGGATCGGGGCGGCTCAGGAGCGGATCGCATTGGAACGAATCGAAGACGCATAATGCAGTGGCAAGAAGTGCGGTCTCACCCGCCGGGCAGCGCGTTGAACGGCACAGGTTGCTGATGATACTCTACCGTAGTGGACGCCGCCTCATCCCTGGGGCATTTCACGCGGCCAGACCCGACCCTGCCTCACCCGGCAAACGGGCGCTTAACTCAGCGGTAGAGTGCCACCTTCACACGGTGGAAGTCGCAGGTTCGAATCCTGCAGCGCCCACCATTCCCGGTCATCGCAGGCACCAAAGCCGCTATTCCAGCCCGTGTTGAATCCTGCTACTCTAGCCGCATGATGACTGAAGCCGATGATTTTGTTTATCAAGCTGAAGACCTAGTAACGGTCGAGGGTAAAGAAGGTGTATGGACCGTGAAGGGCGCATCTGGCGTAGTCGGACAACCACCGACTCGCTATCGAATCCAGTTTGGAAAGATATTTCGAGCATCAGGCAATGCGAGAAACCTAATCACTCTTCTTCAAAGAGTAAACATCAGGATTACGCCCGAGATGAACTGACAGAATTGGTTTCGGAGTTGGCCAAACTTTCTTATGAAGCTGCTATCCTCTTCCCCGTTGAACTGTACGTCGCATTCAAGCGAGTGTCTGAAGCCCAAACGGACATACTTGTTGAGTACGATGAAGGACGTGACATTACGGCCTATCGTGATGCTTTGCGCACAGCGGACGCTCATTGGGCGCTGATGGCGCGGCAATTGATAGGCGTCGATGAACTGTCCACTGAATCTCTACAATTGCATTCAAAGAAAAATGCGTTGGAGCGGCTCAGCAGCGTAGAAGCAGCATACGCTATCCGTTCTCACGTCGAAAAGGACGAAAGCTAGTTCGTCGTAGTCCGCCTAGCTGTAGGCATCATAAACAGGGCTTTCCCATTTGCCGTTGCCACTGTTCAAAGCGCCCGCTCAAAGTTCCCTGAAACAGTTCTACCGGCAGGTAGCACCGTCGTCCGCCGCACAGCGGACACGTCGCAATGATCCAGCTATCCGGCATGGTCTGGACAGGTGCGGCTATCGTCTCCCTGCAACCCTTGCACTGGAGACAGAACGGGTAAATGCGCGGTTTGAAATTGCCGAAGCTGCCGGACATGACGGCTATTTTAGGCGAATAAATAGCGAATATTTAAGGCTAAAAACAGGTCCGTTCAAAACGGATTCCATAGACATTAGGAGCCGCTTGTAGTTGACTCCCAGCAACGGAGGAAAACCATGAAGCGACATGAACGCAAGCCACGATGCCAAGGATGTGAGGAAGTGCAGCCCTGCGAAAGGTTGATTGAAGACGGCTACGGAGAGTGTAGCGGTTGCAAGGACGCGATGCCGTTTATACGGGTCAGTGGAGGCTGCCGGCCAATAGACCATCCACCGAAGAAGAAGCCCCGCACAACTGAACTTTCGGGCCAGCGGCGGATGTACCGGCGCGGCAGGCGCTCACTGTAGGCAGCTAAGCGGGGAAACGACGCGCTACAAGTCCCGCCTCGGGGCCGCTGCGGGCCGAGTGAGGCTAGGACATGGGGAAATTGCTTCTTTTGCGCATTGGGTGCGTTCCATGAGCACCTCCACGACTGGGCTCTGTGCGTCGCGCTTTGAGGTCGTAGTGGCGCACATAGCGCTGGCGCTATAGGCGCAAATCATGCCGAAAACAGAGGCACAAATACCCCGAATTCAACGCAGACTTATCTCGGAGAAAACAAACCACTTTCAATAACTCTAGCTTGACTGCTTTCGACCCTGGAAACGCCCGAAAATTGTTCCTCGTGGAACAAGTTGTTCTACAGCTGTTTCACACTCAATTCCCAGCCGACAACGGGCCCTGAATCCGGCCTCCAATCACGGAAGCTACCAGCGAGCCATCCGCTCCCAGCGCAACGAGATCCGCAGCGCAACCGACGCGCAGAGCTCCGGCAGTCTCGCCAAATCCAGTCATCGCCGCCGGATTGCGCGTGAGCAGCGGCAGCGCTTCTTCGAGCGAAGCGTCGGTGAAGGCGACAAAGTTGCGGAGAGCCCTATCCAGCGTCAGCACGCTTCCGGCCAGCACGCCTGGGGAATCCTTTGAGGTTGCGCGGCCGTCGGCCACCTGGACGGCGAATCCGCCGAGCATGTACTCGCCTTCCGGCATGCCCGTGGCACTCATCGCGTCGGTTATGAGAATCGCGCGCCTTTCGCCCTTTGTTCGCCACCAGAGCGGCACCAGCGACGGATGAACATGGATGCCGTCGCAGATCAGTTCGGCGTAGAGCGAATCGTTAGTCAGCACCACGCCGAGAATGCCTGGCTCGCGATGATCCAGCGGACGCATCGCGTTGAAGGTATGCGTGGCCGAGCACGCTCCGGCAGCAATCGTCGTCATTGTCTCCGCAGCCGTAGCATTTGAGTGGCCCATGGAAATGCGCACGCCACGCGCCGTCGCATGCGCCGCCAGTTCGCCTGCTCCGGGCAATTCGGGAGCCAGTGTCATCAACCGGATTTTCCCCTCCGCTGCTTCGTAAAACCGATGGAAGAGCGCAATGTCCGGCTCAAGCAAGTGCGCAGGCGGATGGACACCGCGCTTGGCATGGGACAGGAACGGCCCTTCGAGATGGATGCCCAATGGCCGCGCGCCAGCCCAGTCCTCGCCTTTTGCATCGTCGATCCGCTTGGACAGCCCTTCGAGCGAACGCAAAGTCGTGTCGATCGGGGCGGTCACGGTTGTGGCCAGGAATGTGCCTGTCCCGCGCGAGGCTAGAAATCCGCTGACTTTCGCGAGCGCTTCGGGCGTTGCTTCCATCACGTCGTGGCCGGCAGCGCCGTGGATATGCACATCGAGAAATGCCGGAGCCAGCGTCGCGCCGGGGAAATCCATATGTTTTGCGCCGGCGGGAATTTCGGCATCGACAAGAGACCGAATGGTCTCGATGCGTCCGTCGGCGATTTCCAGAATGGGGTTGGGAATCAGGGCGGAGCCGTCCCAAAGGTGGGCGGCGGTGATTACAGTTCGCATGGCGGAATCATCGCAGGCGGGCTGCTACTCAGTCTACTTTGGGCGATTTCAGCACTGGTTTCGGATAGGGGCTGGCGCCCGATTAGACTAGATTTTATGCATTCTACGGACAAAAGCATTGGTATTCGGCGAATTGGAATTCATTTGGGCACGGGCGGCGGAGCCTCTACTGCGGTTGAGCGTGCCCGCGAGATTGGGGCCAACACATTTCAGATCTTCTCTTCCAGTCCGCGCATGTGGAAGGCGCCCAAGGTTGCGCCGGAGCAGTGTGAGCGCATGCGCTCGCTGCGGGCCAAATACGACGTGGGACCGCTGGTGATTCACACCAGCTATCTGGTCAACGTTTGCAGTCAGAACGAAGAGGTGCGGCAGAAGAGCATCGCTGCCTTTCGCGGAGAGATTGAGCGCGCGCTTGCACTCGGCGCTGAGTACCTGGTGCTGCATCCGGGGTCGTGGAAGGGAATGACGCGCGAAGAGGGACTGGTGCTTGCTGCGCACTCGATCACGCAGGCCATCGGCGGGCTGGCGTGGCAGGGAACGGGCTTTCACATCCTGATCGAGAACACGGCGGGAGCAGAGTTTTCGCTCGGGGGTAGCTTTGAGCAAGTCGCAGAACTGGTGGAGCGGCTGCGAGCGACTGCGCCGGTGGGCGTTTGCCTCGATACTTGCCATACGCACGTGGCCGGGTATGACATTGTTTCGCCGGAGGGATATGAAGCGACGGTCGCGCAGATCGAAGCGACGATGGGCCTTGCTTCGGTGCGTGTGTGGCATTGCAATGACGCCAAGGCGCCGCGCGGGTCAAAGCTGGATCGGCACGAAAACATCGGGCAGGGAACGATTGGTGTTGAGCCGTTTCGCCGATTGTTGAACGATGCTCGCTTTGGTCATTGTGCCTTTATTGCAGAGACTCCGGTGGATGAGCCCGGGGATGACGAGCGCAATGTTCGCGTGCTTAAGAGCCTGGTGGAAGAGAACTGAAGGAGGTCCATTCCGGAAGATCGGTAATGGGGAGGATAGACGATTTTGGGGATGTTCTGCGCATAAGTAACTTACAAATAGTTACCTAAGTTCATGGGTAATTGGCTGCGTCGCGCAAGTTATTGTAGAGACTGAATCTGCCAAGGATGCTGGTGGCAGGATCGAGAGTAAACTTGGCAGTGAAACTCCACCTGGGCGGCTGTTTGTGGTGTTGTTTGGCTCTCGCTCCAAAGCCGTTCGGCGGATTCCGGAATAGGTTGGGAAATAATGAATACGTATACCCGTTTAGTAGAATACGTATACCCGTTTAGTAATAAATATTCTGTGACCTAAGTGCGCGTTCCATCACATATTCGTGGTACATTTGCTGGGTAGTAGAAAGCGAGGCTGAGATGGCTTCCTGCATGCACCACGGACAAGGTTGCAGCCCTAAGGGTACCCCTCTCCACAAGTGCTCGGGGTACTTCGAACATTCATTCGCCTGCGAAAACTACGTTTGTGAGAACCACGCACATCGCAGCAGATATGGGGTCTTCTGCGCACAGTGCTATCCGGCGCCCCCGGTATTTGCCCG
>Ga0302326_10022189_pt1 | contig 12990 bp, 14 predicted proteins | sample Palsa_T0_3_FD_202264 | JGI IMG/M metagenome (GOLD analysis project Ga0302326, IMG submission 202264) | Peat permafrost microbial communities from Stordalen Mire near Abisko, Sweden - Palsa_T0_3 | ecosystem: Environmental > Terrestrial > Soil > Palsa > Peat permafrost | place: Sweden: Abisko... | reverse complement strand
ACAGCCTGTCCGAGCACCGTGACGCTGGTCCCGCCAAGTTCGAACGGCAGCGGCACCGCTTGTGCAGCCGCCGTGGTGGCCGCCAGGTTCGCTCCGAAGATTGAGGCGATCGATCCAGGCGATCCAACGTGGGTTGGTAGCTGGCTGAATTCACCACGCGGGAGACGACCGGTGTCTGGCCCCAGGCTGAGCCTGTTATGGCCGCCAGCGCGACCAGCACGCGCTTCCTTTCATGGAGCCTCTAGATCGACGCTTATTGCACATGACTCGCCAGCCCTGAAACCGTGAAAGTAAAAGTCGGGCTGCCCAGCGGTTGCCTAAAAACGCGACTCCACCTACGCAGATAACAAGGTCTGTAAATCAAAGATGCGCTTTTTTCTTTGCCCTGTCAAGCTTCTCTTGAGTCGCCATCCGCGCGGTTCGGACCGGCTGCTGCAAGATTAAGTTTCCCCATGCTCGTGCAAGAAGCCCTCGATTACGCAGAGCAATTCTGGGACATCGCGGCTCGCCACCAGCCAGGGGGGATGCGCTTTGCGGCCTCGCCGATGATTTCGAGGTTTCGCATCGCGGCGTCCTGGTAAATGACATTGCGGAAGAACTCCTCCCGGCCTGCTTGCACGCAGTCGCGTACCCGTTCACAGCGCTCCCGGATATGGTGCAGGTAAGGAACTCGTTTTTCATAGCGGAACGGCTTCCCGCAACACCTCGTCCCGAATGAACCAGTGGAGGCCGCGTTCGGAGCCAATGTCCACGGTCACGCCGAGCAGATCCTCAAGGTCTTGCTTGAGGCCCACGACGTCGAGCAAGCTGCGATCCGGCTCCCACTCGACGAGCAGATCCAGGTCGCTTCCATCGGTAGCCTGACCGCGTGCCACTGAGCCATACACCCGTACGCTCCGGGCGCCGTGCCGTCGCGCCAGATCGATGATGGCACCGCGCCTCTCATGACGCAACTCCTCGAGGGACACCATACACCATCCAGTCTCTCGCAGCGGCGGCCATCCTTGCAACATAGCGCATTGAACGCGTCCTTCAGCGTGACGTCGGTGCTGTATGGGGGCCCACGGGCCGTCCGTCACCTGCGGTAGCAGTTGCATCGGATCGTTGATTCTTAACGCTCAAGTATACCTTTTTCGAGGTCTGATTCGCGTGGCAGAGGTATTCTAGTGGGTGAGGCCGTTCATGACTGTCACAGTCGATCTTCCGCCGGATGTCGAGACTGCGTACCTCTCCGAAGCACGGGCTAAAGGCGTGCCGGTGGACGATCTTGTGCGCGAGGTACTCATCGCCGGCAAGCCTGCTTTGCCTTCTGCGAAAACGGTCTTCGAGCAAGGGCTGGGGTTGTTTGGCAGTCCTGAAGATGCCGCTTTGCTCGATGAAGTCGTCGCGGCCGCATACGAGGAGCGGCGGCGCCCTACCGGGCTGTCGCCCGCCCGGTAAGCGATGCGCAAGTCTCTTCTCGACACCGACATTCTCTCCGAGTACCTGAAGGGTCACAACGAGATCGTCACCAGCCACGCCGCTCAGTATGCCCAGCAGTACGGGGTATTCACGTTCACGAGCGTGACGGTCTACGAGATTGTCTATGGCTTTGAGCTGAAAGCGGCATCCGGGCAACTGAAGAAGGCGCTGGCCTGGCTCAATCGCAACGAGCAGATTACTCCAACCGGTGAGGACTACCTCGCGGCGGCCACTATCAAGGCAGCGGCAAGGAGACAGGGTTCGGTGCTGGAGCTTCCAGACTGTCTTATCGCCGCAGTTGCCGTTCGACTCGAGATGCCACTGGTGACCGGCAACACCGACGATTTCCAGGCCATTCAAAGGACTGGGATCAACCTGGCCATTGAGAATTGGCGCGAACCTTAAAAGCCCGTCAATCGCTCCTTTCCGCCCTTGCGCCCTCTAATCCGGATTGGGAGTGACAGATACTTACCCCCGCCGCCCCGCCCCTTTCGCGCTACCCTTACATAACGTGAGCACAATTTCCGAACCCCCATCCCCCGCCTCTGCCGCGAACAGAGTCGCCCGCACGGCCCACATGCGCCTCCTCGTCGAGCAACTGAAAAAGCTGGAAGACCGCCTGCGCACCGGCGGCGGACCCGCCAAAATCGAGCGCCAGCACCGCGCCGGCAAGATGACCGCCCGCGAGCGCATCGCCGCCCTCATCGATCCCGGCACGCCCTTCCTCGAAATCGGCTTGCTGCTGGCCTACGACCAGTACGATGGCGAAGCCCCAGGCCTCGGCTCGGTCACCGGCATCGGCATCGTCGAGGGGCGCCACGCGGTCATCATCGCGGGCGACGCCACCGTCAAAGCCGGCTCCTGGTGGCCTGAAACCGTCACCAAGGGCCTGCGCGCGCAGGAAATCGCCATGCGCAACCGCGTCCCCATCGTCTATTTGGTGGATTCCGCGGGCGTCAACCTGCCGTACCAGGACCGTATTTTTCCGGGCCAGTATGGCGGAGGGCGCATTTTTTACTATAATTCTCTTATGCGGCGCAAGCTCCGTGTGCCGCAAATCGCCGCCGTGATGGGTCCTTGCATCGCGGGCGGCGCCTATCTTCCCGCGCTCAGCGATTACATCATCATGGTCGAAGGCACGAGCTTCATGGGCCTAGGTGGTCCGAATCTCGTCAAAGGCGCCACGGGCCAGGTGGTCGATTCCGAAGCCATCGGCGGCGCGCGCATGCACACCAGCGTCAGCGGCGTGGCCCACTACATGGCCAAGGACGATGCCGAGTGCCTGGCCCGCATCCGCCAGCGCTTCCGCGATTTGCCCGCGCCGCTCGCTCCCTCGCAAGGCAACCCGCCGGCCCGCTCCACCGACGATATCTACGGCGTCCTCCCCGAAAACCACCGCTTGCCCTACGATATTGAGGAGGTCATCTTCCGCATCTTCGACGCGGGCGATTACACCGAATTCCAGCCCGATTACGCCCCCGAAATGTTGTGCGCCAACGCCCGCCTGGGCGGACATCCCGTCTCCATCATCGCCAACCGCCGCGGCTTTCTGCGCTCCGAAGGCCGTCCCCGCATCGGCGGCATCGTGTACACCGAATCGGCGCGCAAGGTCGCGTACTTCGTCGAAATGAACGAGCGCCTCGGCCATCCCCTGATCTATTTGCAGGATGTATCCGGCTTCATGGTCGGCCCCGAAGCCGAGCGCGACGGCATCGTGCGCGCCGGCGCCGACATGGTCGAAGCCATGTCGTGCACCACGGTGCCCAGGCTCATCCTGACGCTGAATCACGCGAGCGGCGCAGGCTACTACGCAATGGCGGGCCAGGGCTTCGAGCCGAACTTCACCTTCAGTTGGCCCACCGCCCGCATAGGCGTGATGGAAGGCGATTCCGCCGTGCAGGCGCTGTTCTCGGTCGAACTCGAAAAATACAAGGCGAGCGGCGAGCCCCTCCCCAAGCAACTGCAAGCCGCCATCGACAAAACCAAAGCCGACTACGAACACTGGCTCGACGCCCGCTACGCCGCCGCCCGCGGCCATTGCGACGCCGTAATCGATCCCCTCGAAACGCGCCAAATCCTGACCATGGCCCTCGAAGTAACGCTGCACCGCCCGCGAGGCGAAGCATTGGTGCTGGAAACGCTATGACAAAGGTTCTTTCCATTCGTGACCTTTGGGACTCGCATGACATCCAGCGATGGACAGGGGCCCTTGATGCATATTGGGCCTACGTTCGCCCCGAAAATGAGCGGCTGGAACGCGAGTTTGAGCGCCTTGATGCCCAGAGTGTCCAGGAGTTATCTCCAAACGGCTGGTATGCGTTTCTGCTCGAAAAGTATTTTCGCTGGAAGTATACGGCCCCAAATCGGTACGAATCTACGACGGCTCAGCTTCGGAAATACTGCCTCGGCGACGGGATTGCGGAACTCGACGGCATTAGATCCAACCTCTTTCGATTCGATAAAAATGATATTGCTTCCGGCCTCCGTATCGCCGCTGGAATTAAGGGCCTTGGAATCGCCGGGGCTTCGGGGCTTCTCGCGGTGCTCTTTCCGAGCTTCTTCGGGACGGTCGATCAGTTCGCACTGAAAGCACTCCGCAAGATTGACGACCTGCCTGATCGGCCTGTTCTTCTTCGTGGGAACCCACAAGCGATCGGCATTCGGGTCGGCACGGCAATGATACAAGTCATGCGGCGCAAAGCCGCGGAAAACGCAAGGGTATTCAACACGGATTCGTGGACGCCGAGGACAATCGATATGGTGCTCTGGGCATGCCGTGATCCAGAGGAGGACGCCGGAAAACGGCGTTTTCGAACCCATGATTAGAATCGCGAATGGCCAAGGCTTCTGGGGCGACTGGCTGGAAGCGCCCGTGCGCCTCGTCGACGACGGGCCGATCAACTACCTCACGCTCGATTACCTCGCCGAAGTGACCATGTCGATCCTGCAGAAGCAGCGCCAGGCGGATCCCGAGCTCGGCTACGCGCGCGATTTTCCACCCCTAATCGGGCGAATCGCGAGTAAGTTGCAAGATAAGCAGATCAAAGTCGTTGCCAACGCCGGCGGCGTGAACCCCGTAGCCTGCGCGCGCGCCGTACTGAAAGCCGCCCCCGGCCTGAAAGTCGCGGTGGTGCTCGGCGACGACATCCTCCCCCGCATGGACGAATTCCTCGCCAAAGGCTACGAACTCCGCAACATCGATACCGGCGAGCCGCTCTCCACTATTCGCGACCGCGTACTCAGCGCCAACGCCTATATCGGCGCATTCCCGCTCGCCGAAGCCCTCGCCACCGGCGCGGACGTAGTCATCTCCGGCCGCTGCGCCGACGCGGCCCTGGTGCTGGCGCCCATGATCCACACCTTCGGCTGGCAGCCCGACGACTACGACAAGCTGGCCTCCGGCATAGTCGCCGGCCACATCATCGAGTGCGGCGCGCAATGCTCCGGCGGCAACTGCCAGGTGGACTGGCAGACTATCCCGGATCTCGCCAACATCGGCTACCCCATCGTCGAAGCCGAACCCGACGGATCGTTCGTGGTGACCAAGCATCCCGGTACCGGCGGCCGCATCGACACGCACGGCGTCAAAGAGCAGCTTCTTTACGAGATCGGTGACCCGCGCCAATATATGACTCCCGATGTCATCGCCGATTTCACTTCGCTGCATCTCGAAGACATCGGTCCCGATCGCGTGCATGGCTGCGGCGTGCGCGGCGCCCCGCGCCCGCCCATGCTGAAAGCGTCCATCAGCTATCACGCCGGCTGGAAAGCTTCCGGAACGCTGGTCTACAGTTGGCCCCAGGCGCTCGAAAAAGCGCGCGCCGCGGACCGAATCACTCGCCAGCGGCTCGATCAACTCGGTCTGCGCTTCGACGAAATCTACACCGAATACTTCGGCGTAAATGCATGCCACGGTCCCGCGGCGCGGCCCGTACACGATCCGCCGGAAGTGCAGGTACGCATCAGCGTGCGCGGCGCCGACAAGCGCGCCGTCGATCGCTTCACCCGCGAAATGATTCCGCTGGTGCTCACCGGTCCGCCCGGCGGCACCGGATACGGCGATGGCCGTCCCGAAGTGCGCCAGATCGTGGCCTACTGGCCGGCTCTCGTTCCGCGCGACGAAATCCGCACGCGCGTGGAGGTTGTCGCATGAAAGTGCCTCTGTCACGCATCGCCCACACCCGCTCGGGTGACAAGGGCGACATTTCCAACATCGGAGTCATTGCCTGGGAACCGCAATACTATCCGATCCTGTTGCGCGAGGTTACGCCGGAGCGCGTGAAAACCTTTTTTGGCGAGATGGTGCGGGGCAACGTCGACCGTTTCGAGCTGCCCAATCTGCATGCCCTGAACCTGATGCTGCACCAGGGCCTGGGCGGCGGCGGCACCATGTCGCTGCGTACCGACGCGCAAGGCAAAACCATGGGCGCCGCACTGCTGGCTATGGAGATCGATGTCGATGAGCGAGAGCTTACAGATTAGCCGCCAAGGCCGCGTCCTGCTGCTAGCGTTGAACCGTCCCGAGCGGCGCAACGCGCTCAATATGGAGCTGTGCGTGGCGCTGGGCGAGGCATTCGAACAAGCGGAGGCCGACGCCGGCGTGGGCGCCGTTCTGCTCAGTGGCAATGGCAAATCATTTTGCGCCGGCATGGATCTGCATGAGGTGCTGTCGCCCGCCGCCGGCCCCATCAACGAAGTACACGAGCGCATTTTCACGGCCGGGCTGCGCATCACCAAGCCGTTGATCGCCGCCGTGCATGGCGCGGCGCTGGCCGGCGGGACCGGCTTGGCCGCCAATTGCCACATCGTGGTAGCGGCCGAGGATGCCACCTTCGGGCTGACCGAGATCCGCATCGGACTCTGGCCTTTCGTCATCTTCCGGACCGTGGCGGCGGCCTTGGGCGAACGCCGCGCCACCGAATTGGCTTTGAGTGGCAGAATCTTCGGCGCCAGCGAAGCCCGCGAATACGGCCTGGCGCACCACGTGGTGGAAACCGCCAACCTGGTGGCGCGCGCCCGCGAAATTGCCGGAGCCATTGCCGAAGCCAGCCCAACCGCCATCCGCGCCGGACTGCAGTTCGTGCGCGAAGCTCGCGGCAAAGGATGGGAGGATGCGGGCGCGCTGGCCCGCCAAGCCCGCAACGAGGTCTTCCGCAGCGCCGACTTCCAGGAAGGCATCCGCGCCTTCCAGGAAAAGCGCCCGCCAAAGTGGCCAGCGACGGAGCAAAAGCTATGAAGTGGGGCAGGCCCATGGCCTGCGGCGGCCTCGTAGGCCGCCCAAGCGGGTCCGAGGGACCCGCGCAGGCCGAGGGCCTGCCCCACAATATCTTGTACCCAAATGCAACCGAACCCATTTCCAGGTGCACAATGTACTTTACTTTTACCGCGGACGAGTTTAGTATAGTTACGATCCCCCGAGCAAGACGAGGTGAAAGGTTTTGCTGAAACTAAAACGCGTCGAACTGCAGGGCTTCAAATCCTTCTGCGACCGCACGGAGCTGCGCTTCAATGGCGGCGGCATCGCCGCCGTCGTGGGACCAAACGGCTGTGGCAAATCCAACCTGAGCGATGCCATCAGTTGGGTGCTTGGCGAACAATCGGCGAAGAGCCTGCGCGGAGCACGCATGGAAGACGTGATCTTCGCCGGCACGCGCGACCGCAAGCCGCTGGGTCTGGCAGCCGTCACCATGACGCTCGTGGATCCCATGCTCTACCAGGAAGCGCATGAAGCCGCCGCGTCCATCGTGGGAACCAACGGCCACGCGCACCCGCATGCCGTTCCTATCCCCATCACCGCCGCGCATGGCAAGAATGGCGAGATCACCATTACCCGCCGCCTGTTCCGCTCGGGCGAAAGCGAATACCTGATCAACGGCCACACCGCCCGCCTGCGCGATATCCAGGACATCTTTATGGGCACCGGACTGGGCCCGGAAAGCTACGCCATCATCGAGCAGGGCCGCATCGGCCAGATCCTCAGCTCCAAGCCGCAGGATCGCCGCGCGGTGATCGAAGAGGCCGCCGGCATCACCAAGTACAAGACCCGCAAACGCCTGGCGGAAGCCAAGCTGGAAAGCGCCAAGCAAAACCTGGCGCGCGTCTTCGACATTCTGGAAGAGGTGACCCGCCAGGTCAATTCGCTGAAGCGGCAGGCCGCCAAGGCGCGGCGCTACGCCGAGCTGAAAACCGAGATGGATGCCCGCCTGCGCGTGGCTTTGTCCGGCAAATTCCGCATGCTGGAGCGCGAAGCCGCCAAAACCGCGCTGGACCTGAACCTGGCCACCACCGGCCTGCGCGAGCTTTCCGAAGAAGTGGCCGGCAAGGAGCAGGCCCACGGCGAGTTGCAAGCCCAGTGCTACCAGACCGAGCAGCAGCTTACCGCCCTGCGCCGCGACCTGGCCGAGTGCCAGGTGGAAACCGAGCGCACTCGCGGCCGCCTGGAATCGCAGGTGAAAGAGAGTGGCGCCATTGAGCAGCGCATCGCGCAGGCCGAGCGCGAATCGCAGGAACTGGAGGCCCGCCTCGACCGCCTGGCCGCCGACCTGGAAGCCCACCAGCAGCAGGTGGCCGCGCTCGACCGGCAAATTGCCCAGTCGCGCGAGCGCATGCTGGAGAAAAACCGCCTGCGCGAGGAATTGCAGGCCGCCGTCCGCGAGCGCGAGAAAGCCATCGAGGCCAGCCGCACGGCGGTGCTGCGCCTGTTGGGTGAAGTCTCCACGCTGCGCAACCAGCTCGCCCAGATGAACGAGTACCTGGCGGGCATCGAGCGCGAAACGGCGCGCGTGCAAAAAGACGAGCAGGCCGCCATCGCCGAATTGGAGCGCCTGGGCACGGCCCGCGCCGCGCTATCCGAGACCATGGCGCAGCGCCAGCTTGAGCTGGAATCCGTGGCCGGCGAGCGCCAGCATACCGAAGAGGAATTGACCGTGCGCCGCCAGACCGCCATCGACGTGCGCGCCCGCATCGACCAACTGCGCACCGAATGCTCGCAGTTGAAGGCGCGAAAGGAATCGCTCGAACAGGTGCTGGCCCATCGCAGCTACACCACCGATTCGGTGAAGCGCCTCTTCGCCGCGCTCGAAAAGGGCAAGGCTGAGGATCTGAAGCCGCAAGGCGTGCTGGCCGATTTCGTGGAAGTCGATCCGCAGTTCGAAAAGCCGGCCGAAGAATTCCTGCACGACGAACTTGAATACGTGGTGGTGAAGGATTGGGCGCAAGCCGACCGCGGCCTCGACTTCCTGCGCGCCGAGCTCGACGGGCGCGCTACTTTTCTGGTGCATCCGGACAACGACGGCAATGGCAACGGACATCTGCCTGAGCCGCCCATCGGCCCCGAAACCGGCATCCTGTCGCGCCTCAGCGATTCGCTCCGCCTGACCAACGGCCTCACCGACTGCGCTGCCACTCTACTGCCGCGTGTTTCTTTGTGCTTCGTGGCCGAAGACCGCGGATCCGCGCAACGCCTGGCCACCAGCTATCCGCACCTCTATTTCCTGACCACCGACGGACTTTGCTATCACGGCCACACCGTGACCGGCGGCAAGAAGACCGCCAGCGGTCCGCTCGCCATGAAGCGCGAGGCGCGCGAACTCGGCGTCGCTTTGCAAGGCAGGCAGAAAGCGCTCGACGAGCAGGTGGCGCGACTGGAAGTTCTGGATCGCGAGACCGCCATCCTGGAAGCCGAACTGGAGCGCTTGCGCGGCGTGCAGCAGGCCCGCGAGAAGGACCGCGTGGCTCTCGAACACGAAATGCGCAAGCTGGCCGACGATACCAACCGGAATAATTCGCGCCTTTCCGTCGCGCGGCTGGAACTGGATCGCTTGAAGCGCGATGCCGAACGGTCGCAGGAGCAGCGCGCGCAGAACCAGCAAGCCGTCGCCGAAAAGGAAGAACTGCGCGAACAGCGCGAGCAGGAGTTGGACGACCAGCGCCAGTTCCTGGAGAAGCTGGAAATCGAAGCCGCGTCCCTGGGTGAGGATCACTCGGCGTTGCGTGCGGAACTGGCCGGCCTGGAGGAGCGGCACCGCGGCGAGCGGTCCGCGATGAGCCGCCTGGAAGCGCAGCATAAGGAGGCCACTTCACGGCTGGGCCAGATCGCCGGAGAAATCGACCGCCTGAGCGTGCATCGCGCCAGCCTGTTGGCCGACAACATCGAGTTGGACCGCAAGCTGGCCGCGCTGGCCGAGCAGGCTTTGCAAACCGAGGGCGCGGTCAACCGTCTGGCTGCCGAGGAGGCCCGCATGCGCGAGGGTCTGGCCGCCGCGGACGAGGATCTGAAACAGCTCCGCATGAAGGTGGAAGAGGCGCATCAGAACCGCGCGCAGATCGAAGTGGAATTGGTGAAGCGCCAGGCCGAGTTGAAGTATCTGGATGAGACCAGCCGCAAGGAACTCAACTGCCCGGTGCAGGAACTCGCGGCCGCGGACGAAACCGTGCCCGATGCGGATGCCATCGCCGAATCAGAAAAGCTGTACGAGGAAGTGCGCGCCCGCATCGAAGCACTGGGCCCGGTGAACGCGCAGGCCATGGAGGAATTTCAGGAGGCTTCGCAGCGCCAGGAATTCCTGAGCGTACAACGTCAGGACCTGCTGGATTCCATACGCGACACCGAGAAGGCCATCGCTGAAATCGACCTGGTCTCGCGCCAGAAGTTCGCCGAAGCCTTTGAGCGCATCAACCAGAACTTCCGCGAAGCGTTCCAGACGTTGTTCGGCGGCGGCACCGGCGAGATGCGGCTGACCGACGAAACCAATTTGGCCGATTCCGGTATCGACATCGTGGCCTCGCCTCCCGGCAAGAAGCTGCAGAACGTGCTGCTGCTCTCCGGCGGCGAGAAGGCCTTGGCCGCGGTGGCCCTGCTGATGGCCATCTTCCGCTATCAGCCTAGCCCCTTCTGCATCCTGGACGAAGTGGATGCGCCGCTGGATGAAGCCAACATCGAGCGGCTCACCCGGCTGTTGCGCGAGATGTCCACGCATACGCAGTTCATCGTCATCACCCACTCGAAGAAGACTATGGAAGCGGCCGCGGCCATGTACGGAGTGACTATGCAGGAGCCGGGCGTGTCGAAGTTGGTCTCGGTGAAGTTCCAGCCCGCCGCGGCGTAAGTGGGTCAGGTGTAGCCGTGCCCAGCCGCGATATCCATGGAGTTTACACCCCTTCCCAATGGAGACAGGGCCGTTGTAGATTTGGCGAAGCTGCAAGACTACTGCTTGAACCCGCACCATCAAGACGGCAAGCACAAGGCCCGTGTCTTCAAATCCGCATTGGGAGTGGGCCCGGCCGATGCCGAGTGGTTGCGCGAGCGCATACTGGAGGCAGCCTCCTCCAGACCCGCCGTGCTAACTGCTATGACTCCATTCGGAATTCTTTACGTGCTAGACTTTGTTTTGACCACTGACTCGGGATCGGCAGTGGTGCGGAGCGGTTGGATCGCGCGACATGGCGAGGATTTCCCGCGATTGACGACATGTTATGTAAAGGTAGGAGTAAAGCGATGAGAATCCCCTTACTTGCATTGGTGGCGTTGACCGAAGATCTTCCCGGCCACAGGCTGACCCGCGGCCAAATTGGCACTGTGGTCGAGCATCTCGAACGGGACGGCGACCGGGCCATGCTGGTGGAATTCTCGGATGAGCAGGGGCAGACTTACGCCATGATACCAGTGCGGCCGGATCAGTTGCTGGTCCTCCACCGTGACACCGAAGCCGCCTAGCGCGGTCCCCACAGCACGCCCGGCAAGAGGATGCAGAATCGTGAAGACAGCTAAACTGTTTCGCAAAGGCCGCGGCCAAGGGGTCTGGCTTCCGCACGAATTCCGGTTCGATGGCGATCACGTGTTCCTGAAACGCGTGGGCAATGGGGTGCTGATCCTGCCTTCCAAGAAACGTTGGAACACACTCGTTCACAGCCTGGGCCAGTTTTCTGAAGATTTCATGGCCGAGCGCGACCAGCCGGAGCAGCAGGACCACTCAGAAGTTGCACCTATCTAATCGACCACAAGCGTATCCTCGATCACCGTGGCTTAGCTTATGGGACCATGGCTTGCCAAATGTGGATATCGTTGGGAATCCAGACGACGGACCCCGCCAGCTAAGTGCCCAAGGTGCAGTTCAAAGTCGATCAAGACAGTACGGGGTTAGGCGACCAGGAACGCCGGAACCCGACCGGACCCAAGGCACCAGGACGACGCCACCGAGAGCACCAGCCGCCAGGAGCGCCCAAGAAACCACACCAAGAAGCCACACCAAGAAACCAAGAAGCCACACTATTGACGGGAACCCCCAAAAGTACTAAAATTCACGCTATGCCGATTCCCATCGCAGCGTTAGCGCTTGGCGCACTTCTCGGTAAATCAGGAAACAAAGACAAAGACGATTTTCAAGCCGTCAAAGGCAGGAAGAAAAAGGACGGGACAACTAGTAAAGCATACGTCAGGAAAAAGAAATCCAGATAGCCAGCGGTATGGAACTGTCGGACGAACATAAACGACGGATTCTCGAAGAAGAGCAGCAGCGTTTGGCCGAAAACCAATACCGGGCGCAAGTGCGTCAGGAGTTGCGAACCCAAACCGTTGCGCCGAGCACAACATCACCGGTTGCCGAGCCGCCACCAAAGAATTCGAAGCGTAGCGGTGGGCCAAATTACGTAAAGTTCTATCTCATCATCGTACCGGCCATCGTTGCCGGTCTATGGATTGTTGTAACGGTTGGGCGCAGTTTGAAAAACAATGCATCTGAACCTTACGCCCCGAGCGTCATCGAATCCAAGCACGTTGTAAAGATCGGTACCTCTCAGTTCGTTGTGAATGCTGGCAAGGTCCTGTACTACCGAATTCCAGTCAAGGATATGCGGGACATTCACATCACGGGGCATTTTCTGGTCTTGGGCGGTCAAGGCAACGATATTGACGTGGTGCTTGCCGAGGAAACAGAGTTCGGAAAGTGGATGGACAGACAACCAGCAAAGGTGTTTTACCAATCCGGTAAAACAACTTCCGGCGACATTGATGTCAAACTGTCACCGTTTGCCGACACGTATTATCTTTGCTTCGACAATAGGTTTTCGGTGCTCTCAGCCAAAACCAGCAACGCCGATATCAGCTTGTTTTATTCGACAGTAACTCTCAAGTAGGGTGCGCCTTTTGTCGTGGATAGAACGAGGCCAAGCGATTGACGGGCTATGCAAAAATGGAATGGCGCAAGAGACCATCGTAGACTTAGCGGGTATTTCGAAAGTGACGATCAGTCACCAAAGAACCTGCTATCTCAATTTGCGGGGCACGACTAAAGCAATGTGCGTAGGCCATAAAATGCACGCTGACGCATCCTATAGTCCTGCGCACGCCGTTCAACAAAACGCCGGCCTCAATTAGGAAAGTGTAATTAGGCGTGCCATTGCACTCTCCAAGGACCGAGACAGTAAACGCTCGAAACAGCGCAAAGGCTTAAACACCCTCCGTGCCAACATGGATGAGACAGGTCACCTGGTCGTAATTACTGAGCAGGGCGAGAATAGGAATCCATATGA
>Ga0302326_10022186_pt1 | contig 12991 bp, 26 predicted proteins | sample Palsa_T0_3_FD_202264 | JGI IMG/M metagenome (GOLD analysis project Ga0302326, IMG submission 202264) | Peat permafrost microbial communities from Stordalen Mire near Abisko, Sweden - Palsa_T0_3 | ecosystem: Environmental > Terrestrial > Soil > Palsa > Peat permafrost | place: Sweden: Abisko... | reverse complement strand
ACGGGTGCGAAAGCTCGCGGTGTGGCGGCGGGTGCCGAGGAGACCTTCCGCGAGGAAGACTTCGACGGCGGCGAAGCCGAAGATGCCTACGAGGACCCGTATGGGTACGGCATTGAAGAGGACGAGGATCAGGACTAACGTTCTCTAAGATAGGGGACTCGATTCTGTCGTGAGCTTCTCTCCCCGCCCTTAATAGGCGGTTGCATCTAAACGGAATCACCCCTTAACGGGAGTCGCTATTGCCAGCGACTCCCGTTCTCTATTTCTGTGATAAAATAGACCAATGCGACCGAAACGTGCCCCCACAGTCGTACATCGAACCGAATACGATTGCTACAAAGTGGCGAAGAGACGATGCCAGCCCGATTGGGTCAAAGCTGAATATTACGCTGAACGAGGCATCGAGTTTCGATTTGCATCTTTCTACGAATTTTTCAAAGTGATGGGTCCTCGCCCCAGCCCGAAACACACCATTGACCGCTTTCCAAATAATGACGGTCACTATGAGGCAGGCAATGTTCGATGGGCTACATGGGAAGAACAGGTTAAAAATAAACGACCGAGAAGACCCACCCCCACATTACGGTCAGCAACCAATGAACAGTTGCTCATAGAAGTAAATAGACGAGGGTTAAGTCTTTGAAAATAAACCCAATAAACCCCAAAAATCCTATCGATTTGTCCTCATTTTTGGGTATAATAGGGGTATGAGTACAGCAAAGGTAGCTCAACTATCGGCTCAGTTGGAAGCCCTCCTAAACGTGGTGGATATCGTCAATCCCTCGGCACACCAAATCTCCAAGAGTTCTTTCATCGCGGGCCTCCAATGTGAAAAACGCCTGTGGTTACAGAAAAATCACCCTGAATTTGCCGTCAAGACCGCTCTGAGTATCAAAGAACAAGGCACGCAAGTTGGACTAGCCGCTCAAGAGGCGTTCCCCGGTGGTATCCTCATCGATATCCCAAGTTACAAGCGGGAAGAGGCTGTTGCGGCAACTAAGGCTGCCATGGCCGATCCGAAGGTTAGCATCATTTTCGAGGCTGCATTCTACTATAACGGATTGATCGTTCGAGTTGATATCCTCGTCCGCAAAGGCGACGGGTGGTCGGTGCAGCACACTCCCGTAGATGAGGACGGTGATTACGCTGTCGGTGCCATCGTTGGCGAGGTCAAAGCATCCACCAAAGTGAAAAAGCACCATATCGAGGACGCTAGTTTTCAGGCATTCGTCCTGCGGCGATGCGGCGTCAACGTGACCGACGTGACCATCATGCACCTGAACCGTAAAGGGTGTAACACAGAGATCACAGGCGATGTAGCTACGTATGTAGCGGCAGACACCTACGCTCATCTGGGCGAAGGGTATGTATGGGACGGTGCGGTGGACGCCGATGGAACCCGCAAGTATAATTTCGCTGAACTGTTCATCCCCGTGCCGATTACGCCACTACCCGACAGTCAGTTGATTGCCCAACTCAATCCGCTGTTTGTTATTCTCGGACAGCCGAGTGCTCCTGAGATTGCCGTGGGCGGACAATGCACGAAGCCATACGAATGTGAATTCAGCGAGCACTGTCACAAGGGCTTGCCGCTCGACGACATCAGCAACATACCTAACATTCTCGGTGCGGGCAAATGGGCTCCTATTGATGGGATGCGAGGACAGGGGGTCACTTCGATCTGTGACATCGACAGCAGCAAATTCGCCCCTCAATATCGAGAGAAGATTGACCGCGTGCAGAAGGCCCTCAAGAGCGGCGGCGTTGTAGCTGATTTGCCGAGGCTTAGCGAATGGCAAAATAAGCTGACGTACCCGCTCAATTTTCTCGACTATGAGACGGTAGCTTACGCCCTCCCGAATTGTCCCAATACCAAGCCGTGGGATGCCATCGCGATGCAGCTATCTAACGACCGCTTGGATGTGGATGGCACGTTCACACATCAAGAGTTCCTCGGCGAGGCGGACGGAACCGATCCCCGCGTGCCGTTCATTGAGGCGCTGTTGGCTGCGGTCGGCACCGAGGGCACCATCATCACCTACTCGATGTACGAATTCAACAATGTGAACGAGCCCTTAGCGAAGCAGTATCCGCAGTACGCCGAGCGCCTGCGGGCGCTCAAGGCGCGAGCTTGGGACTTGTGCGAGGTTGTCCGTGACACTACCTACCACCCTGAGTTTCGAGGAAGCTTCTCCATCAAGAAAGTGCTGCCTGCGTTGGTGCCCGAGATGAACTACACGGACTTGGCTATTGGTAGTGGGCTTGAAGTGCTACCTGCGTGGGAACGCTTGCTGAACGACAAGAGCATGACCCCTGAGGGGCGATTGCAGCTTCGTACTGCCCTGTTTACCTACTGTGGACAAGACACGATAGCGATGGTGCGGGTGTTGAGCGTGTTGGCGGGGTTGGGGGCGTAATGACTATCCGCTTCATTTACGCCTACAAATGGGTACGGGGTCCTTATACGGGGCTCTACGCCTACGTCGGTTCATCTTTTGACCCTGAGAAACGGGATCGGGCTCATTCCAGCAGAAGTGACATCCCATTCGACCGTGCAATCAAGCGGTATGGACGTGAGGTATTCGGACCCGTTGAAATCTTAGAGGCGTTTGTAGCGGAAACCAAACCTACGGCTTTGAGTGCAAGTATAGCCCGTGAGGATCAATGGATGGACGTGTGTAACACCTATGGCACTTTTCGAACTCCAAACAAATTTAATCGTAGTCGGGCACGATACATAGACGCAGGTATGAGTGCGGTGGGAGGGCGTGCTGGAAGGGGAAAAGTTCTTACCGAGGGGCACAAAGCAAACCTCAGCGTGGCAAAGATGGGGAATCAGGCTCGACTCGGCTTGAAAAACTCCGAAGCACACAACCAGAAGTTGCGGGAAGCCAACCTCGGCAACCGGCACCGTCTGGGTCAGACGAACTCCGAAACCCACAATGATAAAATTTCCGAAGCTTTGAAGGGACATCCGCTTTTTGGGTCTAAGGAAGATTGCGCTAGAGGCGGTCGTCGCGGTGGACCCAAGGGGCGGCACACCCGTTGGCACGTCAACAAGGGCTTTGTCAAAGCGGGTTGTGAGTTTTGTATGGCGGGGTTGGTATGACGCAACTTCAACAACGCATAGAGCGTGCGGTGATTAAAGCGGAGCAGGAGAATGTCCGACTCGCACAACGAATGCACTACCCGTTCCGCCCTGAAAGAACCTGTCTTCTCTGCGGTAGTTTATTTCTTGAGGAGTCTCTTCCGCCGTGGGATGTCGCGGAGATTTTGGGAAATCAGGTTGATTTTTGTCTTTGCTGCATAAGTCGAACCTGCTATAATACCACAGGCAACAATTCTTGTTCAAAAGCGCAGATATTGAGCTATATTTGCGATTTGACAAAAGTGTTGGATCGAATTCCTCCTCATCAAGGGTTCGGCGAGAGGCGGTATGATCTTCGAGGATTGAACCCACAAGAAAGATTGGCCTTGTTAAAGGTGCTAGAACGAAGACCCACGGTACGACGTGTGAAAGTAATTTTCGGTTCTTGGTTTCGGGCTCTTGTAGTTGCGGGGGTACTTGATGGGGGAGCACAGCAGATGGGCCGTGGAATTCGATGTCTCGCAAAGGACGGACATGTATGTCTTTCCTTGGGAGAGAAAATGATCGATGACGCTCTCTTCGCTCTAGGAATACCTCACAAAAAAGAACCCGCCTATCCCGAGGGAAATTTTAGAGCCGATTTCGATGTCTTCGGCGTGTTTATTGAATACTTTGGATTGACGGGGAACGCGGCGTATGATACAAAAACGAACGAAAAACAGAAGCTTTTGGCGCGACACGGAGTTCGGCTCGTATCGATCTTTCCAAAAGACCTCGTTGATCCGCGAAGGTTAAATACCCTACTCGAAGAAGTGCGTAATAACCCATTGAAAACAAACCAAATATAGTCACAAATTCCTACCGATTTCGCCGCTCTTTTGGGTATAATAGGGGTATGAATGCGACAGGGACAAAGACCGCAAAGCTGGACGCTCAGGTGCTCAGCGAGGGCACCGTCATTAGGGATGGGCGGGAATATGTGCCCAAGAGAAAACAATTTTCAAGCAAAGATTGGAAGGCGCTGGAAAACGCCTACTATGCCGATCTCTGTTTTTCGCTCATGCAACTGGTGCTGAATCCCCCTCCTCAGGCGTCCGCCCAATCGATCCTCGACACTTTGCGGGCAGAGGCCGAAATTCCCTTCGGCGATCTCACCGCCAAGCAACACAAACGGATCAAGATACTTCCAGTGAATGATGACCGCACCTTGATTACAGCGTTTGTCAACGGCACGATACCCAAATCAGAGTTGGCAGCGGGGACATTATTATCCGCCGACGAGTGGCTACAGAAAGACGGAGAAAACTATTGGGCGGGTTTGGGGGCTCCCGAATTTTACAAACCCACCCCAATAGAATTCGCAGGGATGTTGGAAGCGGCGGAAGAGACCACGAAATTACAGCCCAAGAAAAGTCCCTCACCGTTAGATGAAAAACAAACTGCAATGCGAGAACGTAACGCCACAAATCGACTCCAGCGGTCGGTACGGGCTCCGCACGGTCGGTACGGGCTCCACGTAGCTTCACCAGAAGAAAGAAAAGAGTGGGCTCGTCGTAGTGTCGCAGTCCGTGCGGCGAATAGGCTGGCGAGGCAGACGCCCACTGAGCGGGAAGAAGAAAAAGCGAGCATGGCTGAATGGCTGCGAGTAGTACATTTATCACCCATGGATCGCTCTCGCGAGGATTCCGCAAACGAATTACGTCGAGCGGGGTGGATTGTAGATCGTCCACTGTACGAAGAGTCGGATGCGGCTATGTCCCTAATTTTGGACAGGCTGGCTGCGACGGACAGTGGTTTCATGTCAACCGAGTGGTTATTGGATGGCGCTGAAAATAACGGCTAAAAAGCTACCGTTTTTCCAAGAAAGGTTGGTATAATAGGGACATGGCAAAAGCAAAGCTGGCACCCGTAGTCGAAGCGGCGGTCGAAGCAAAGCCCTCCGTCGAAGCCCTAAGCACCCAACTCAGTTCCCTATTGAACAAGTCCGCCATCGAGGGCATCGAAGACATTCCCGTGCCCTCCAAGAAAGTCACCAAGGTTGCCGGGTTTAAGGGTCACCTGATTGCGTTTGACGGCCTGTGTATCATCCCCATTCGTGGTTACGTCGCAACCGACGTGGACAAAATCGAACGCAACCAACTTCACGGCATGGTGCCCGTCATTGTAGACGGCAAGCCTGTGATGGAGGAGGACGGGTTTGAAGCGGACGGCGTAACGGTGCACATGACCCCGAAGATGCGTCTGTGTGGCTGCCAATTGAAGCGGGGCAAAATGACCTGCCCGACCTGCAACGTCCCCGCTGAAACCATCGTGAAGGGCGTCGAGACCACGAAGAACACTTTCGTCCTACTGAGCGACGAAGAAATGGCTACCATGAAGCCCGCCATGGGCGACAAGACGATGAAGCTGACCGAGTTTGTGGACCCCACCGAAGTCAGCATGACCTACGTCGAGAGTTCGGAATACATCGTACCCGAAGAGGGTGTGGAAGAGCCCTACCTCGCACTGGTCGATGCCCTCAAGGTGCAGAACAGGTTCGGTCGTGGCATTCGCATCAAGAGCGGACGTGAGCAGTCTTTCATTCTCCGTCCCGAGGGCAGGGTGCTCATGATGCACTACCTGTTCGCGGAGTACGAGGTCCGAGAGTGCGACAAGATTCCGCAGGGCGATGCGAACCCCGAGTTGGTTCAGGTGATGGCGGGCCTGATAGAAGCCAAGACAGTGAAGTTCGCGCCAGCGGCGGTTGACCCGTATTTGCAGGGCGTTCGCAAACTAATCAAGGCGAAAGCCGCTGGCGTAACTATCGCCGCCGTGAAGCCCGATGCCGCGCCGAAGGCGACTGTCGATCTGATGGGTAGCTTGAAGAAGGCCCTGAGCAACGCGAGGGCTGCTGGCAAGTAAAAGTTCGTGGCGTGCGTACCCGCAAGGGTTGCACTAAGTCTGGCGCAGTCGGCAGTGAGTGCCCACGCAGACGCAAGTAGCGCCCGCCACTAAGACTTGTGGACCGTGTGTAAAGCGGGGGTGTAAAGCGGCAGTGTCATCGCCACGACGAAGCCATACTGCGATTGAAGCACGGTTCACGATTAGGCTCTGAGGAGGAGTTATGGCAAAGAATCTGTATTTTGGGGATGCGTTCCAATCTAGCTTGTCGCGGACGGATAAATGCGTAGCAATTGTGTTCTCTTCCGCCGCCCAAGCACTTCGACTGAGTGATGCGTTGCAGTTAGCAGCGAGAGCGGGCACCGGCCGTATCAGCATCATGACAGGTCGTGCTCCCCGGCGAAAGAAAGATAATCTCCAACGGATTACCGTCACGGGACGATAAAAGGCTTGCGGGTAGTTTAACTTGAGAACACCCGATGTTCCTCGGCTTGCCAACGAAGGCTGCCGGGTCGCGTAAAAGTCGGGAAGGTGCCGTCTCGAAGACGGTCCTGCAAAGAATTTGAGGAGCTATGACAAGAGAAGCCGTTCAGAAACTACCTTTGGGCGTGTACCGCATTTTCTGGAAGAGCGGAGGCTCCTCCCTTGCCGCTGTCGGAAACGACTATGCTGGCAAGCGTTGGTTCGCCCCCGTCAACTGGATTGGCTTCAAGGTCAAGACCTACGACAACGGATTTTCAGCAGGGAGCACAGCGCCAGATTCAGACTGGCGATCTGTTGCTCGGGTAGAGTTGATCGCTAAGAATTGACGAGAAGAGACCGCACCCTAACTGGTGCGGCGGTAGGGCGGGTTCCGCAACAGAGCGGCCCACGGAAGACGACACCCTGTAGCAGCGGGGAGGGCTTAGCGACAAGCACTCGCAGGTGATGCGGGAAGGAACGGTTAGAAGCCGAACCGCCCTACGCAGATTTGAGGGAGAGGATATGGAGATAAGAACGACGGTATCAAAAGAGTTGGCGAAAAAAATACGAGCGAATGTCCCTCCGCAAGTCGCTAAGGAGATTCTCGCTGAAATCAAGCGGGCTCTTGTCTCCGCTCACAATGGGGGTTGTGAGGTTGGTCGGTACAACGCACGACAGTCGCAACTTGCCCGTGCTGAACTCGGGATCACCGAGGAGCAAGCTGAGGAGTGGGGACTATTCGATTAACTAAGCTGGTCGCGTGCATGACCGTTCCACGAGATAAGAGCGAAGGTCGTTAATACGAGAGCCGCCAGCAAATTTATGAGCAAATTCATCAATGTCAGCCGAGTGGACGATCAGGGAGACCGAGTTCTCCTGTACGGCAAGAGCCCGAACTTCCACGTCATCGCAGGCCCTGAGGATAATGTTCAGGTAGGTGACGAGATCGAGTTCGAGCCCTACGGTCTGAACTTCGGTTGGTTCAAGCGAAAGGTTGTGGTATCATGACCTACCAGAAGCTTTACGAAAGCGTCCACACCAGCAGTGCAAAATGGCTGGCAGACCGGATGCGATACCTGTACGGCTTCGAGACCGAAGCCGAAGAGGACGACATCGAAGCCATTCATACCGCTGAGCACGAAGCCATGGGAGGCTGCTAGTGAAGATCGAGAAGCTACAGGTCGGGCAGACGGTCTACAATCTGGAACGCCGGGGCATGGGCAACACCACCCTGCGGACGACCTCCGCATTCGCCATCAAGATCATCGAGATCGACCCTGCGGGGCAGTGGGTGAGGGCGTCGTGGAATTTTAACAGCCCCCAGAAGTATCGCGCTCATGAGGTATCAAAGTGGCGCGAGAAGAAACCCATCATGCACACGGGCGGGTTCGGTGTCCAACGGCTGGCGACCAAGAAAGAGATCGCATTCGCCGAGGCACAGAAAGCGGGCGGTGTGCCCGAGGGGAATCGCTGCATTGTGCACGATATTCCGTTCGGCGAGAATCGCATTGGCAACTTCAACGTCAAAGCCTGCTGGCGATGCTTGGGGAAAGACTAATGGACGATCTGGCGAAGCGGACCACGGCAGCGATTGACGTGCTCAAGGCGGCTATCGCGGGCGACACGTACCCGATGATCGTGATCGAGAATAGGTTCGGGCGGGGCGCTAAGGACCGGAGCCTCGACGCGGTACGGAAAGGGCTGGCGGAACTGGCTCTGGACATCCTGTGTGGGGAGCAACCATTATGTGGATAGTCGTGGAAGACGGGGACATTTTCGAGGGTAACGAGCACCATTGGGCCGATTGCTTCTTCACGAACGTGAGCGCAGACACCGTTCTGGGTTTCTGCGAAGCAAACGGCTGGAAAGTGAAGATTACAGATGTCAAACCTGAAAATACGCCCGCGTAGGGAACACGAGACGATGGCGGGATACATGGAATCCGACCACGACTACGTGATGAACAACTTCGAACTCGCCATCCAATTACTCGACACGCTGGCGAATGCCGAGTTGCTCAATGCGGCAATCAAAGCAAGGGGGAAACGTGCGCGAACGGCCAGTCAGAATCGAAACTAGCGAGGGCGGCGTCCTCAAGGTCATCGGCAAGGGCAAGACCGCCTGCATCAACTTCCATACGGGCAGGAACACGTCCTATGGGCTGATCGAGAACAGCGCGGACCTGCGGCACTTCATCATGACGGCGGCGAAGAGGCTGGCGATTCCTGACGTTCGTCGTCGCTGCGTGTACTGCGGCGGCAGCAAGAACGCGATCATCGGCACAGCCGACCCCAAGCACCCGTTACGGGCGGTCCCCTGCCCTGAGTGTCAGCCAGAGGCGTACCGAAAAGAGATGAAAAGGAAACCCCGATGAACCGTAAATTATTCGTGTCGTTCACCGCTCTGTTGCGGGAGATCAAAAACGATAGGGTCACCGAGAAGGACTTGGAGCGCGGCCTGTATTACTTCGGCTGTACCCGCCGCCATGCGTTCGAGCCCGGAACACAGGGCGAATCGAACGAACTCATGTGGATTTTCAAGGATACCACTGAGGCTCAGGCAACGCATCGGGTGCTTCTCAAGTACGTGGAGAAAGCCGAGAAGGATGGTCGCTGCGTGTGGCGTGCCGCCGATCAGATGAACTCCTACGAGCAACTGAACGCTCTGCTCGTGAAGCACGGCTACTCTTACGACCGTGATAAGGGGCCTGCGATCATCACCGAGACCAAGCCCGAGGAGAAGATCGAACTGGTTGAGATCAACCCCAACCACAAGCGGGCGATCATGTACGAACCCGACAACCGCACGGAGAATCCGTGGTACGCTTACTGCTACCCGGGCGTGCGGGATCGCGTAGAACAAGCGGGACTACCGCTGGATGTGATCGCATGAGAAAACTCGCCCTGTTGCCCTTGCTCTTGCTCGCCGTCAGCCTGATTGCCCAGACTGCTAAACCGTCGCCCGGTGTCCCAAAGCTGGCGGTCTGGCAAGTCACCCCAACCGCGAGCGTGCAGTACGACCCCACCGTCTGGAAGCTGGGGACAATGGACGACTCGCAGGTGCTCCTCCTGATGGATAAAGACAAGGCACCGCGTGCAGACGTAGCCCTGAATGTGACGATCATCCCAGCGACGGACGAGATGGACGCGGCTGGTATAATCGCCAGCCGCATAGCCAAAACTCAGGATGAAAAAGGCGTGGCAACTCTCTCCATGAAGGAATACCAAGCGGGCGACGAGTACGGCGTGCTGTTCGCCTACACCGCACAAAACGACAAGGGCAGGGACTTTGTGATCGGCAGATGGTCTTTCGCTGGTGATAAGCTGGACACCAAGAGTCACAGCGTGATAGAGTTCGAGGGAGTCGTTCCCATATCCAAGGAAAACGACGACATCATGTCGAAGATAAACGCCGTGATCCAGACCTACAAAATCAAATGAAACAGTCACGCTATATCGACACCGCCGCGTTGGAAGCCCTCGCCGCTCTCTTGCATATCGAGGCTGGCAACCTTTGTGTGGGCTGCAAAGATAACGTCGGCTTCAACCTCGGCGAAGGGCATGGCCTGCGTGGGAGCCCAATCGCCCCGTTCGATTGCAGGGCGACAAAGCTGCGGAAGCTGACTAAAGACCTGTACAAGATCATCGACGACTACAAAAAGGCGAACGACAAGGAGCGTGAATTTTGGTCACCGAAGAAAAAATAATCTACGTTGTGGTCGCGGAGACTGTCCAGCACCCGACGACGACTACAATCGTCGGTCAACGCCTCGTCCGTCTCTCTGGAGTTCCCTGCGGCAACAAGACTCGCGACATCGTGCAGATTCCGGGTCGCCTCGCGGCTCAGGCGTGCCACGCGGTTCGTCGCATGGGGCACCACATGGTGATCGACGCCGTGAAGGATTTGCTCAGCTTCGCCAACATCGTCAGCTTGAAGAAACTCAAGCAGGCGATTCGTGCGTTGGGCAGCTTGGTCGTTTACGAACCCATCACAACCATCATCCTCTCGTGCCGCGACAGCTTCGAACTGGAGCACGCTTACAACCTGCTTCGCGATCACGCGGGTGTACTGGCTTTCAAGTTCAATGACACGAACGCGGCTGTTTACTGCGTCGGTTGCAGCCAGCCATGCAAGGGCGAAGTCACCACGGCATTCGCTACGGTGCCCGTAAGCAAGGAGCAAGTTCAGGGCTACCTCGACTACCTCCCTTTGTGGACCCCCAAGTAGTTGAAAACAAAGGCATAATTCCTATCGATTTACCTCTCCGTTTGGGTATAATGGGGTATGAGAATTAAGCTTGGCACTTGGTACGACAGCGTAGATTACGAAGGCAACGATCTGCCCTCTGCCGTTGCACCCTTCAAGAAAGAGCGCGGCACACCATTCTACGTTTGTGTCAATCACCTTGGCGGTCACGTCTGGGTGAAGGGCACGGAGTTCCGTCCAATCACCGCCCCCAACGCAGGTCGCATCACGGCAAGAGCCACAGTCCATCTTTTGGAGTTGGTATGACCAAAAACGAATTACGTCGAGCGAAAGCACGGCAGGCGCGTTACGCCAAGAAATTGCGTAAGGCCGCTCTCTACCTGTACGGCACGCCCATCGGCAAGAAACCTCTGATCGCAGCGGTCGGCATCCTGAAAGTGCTCAGCTTGGGCACCAAACGCGGCTGGCTGTATCCGCAAGAGATTGCAACGCTGGCGAAATTGACGACATCGACGGGTAAGCCTGTCAGAAAGCACGCGACAGCCTGAGGACAATATGCCTTTTCTTGAAGAAATAAACGAACGGCGTGCGGAAGATCGGCGCAAAGCTGATCGACGCAAAAGCGAGGAAACTGTGGTTCCGTTGTCCTCGTTCTACGAAGTGCCAGTCGCACCGCCAGTTCGCAAGTCCGTCGTGAGCCAGCAATTCGGCCCGAGAATTTCTTCACAGGTCAGCAATCGGGAAATCGAAAAACAGATGAACGAATTTTTGGATCGGCTGCTTGACGCTGTACCGAAACCCGAGCCAAAACCACTGTCCGATGCGGAAGTGCTGGCGATACTGGCGACGGAAGCCACGCTGATGTTTGCCAGCAGCAAGCCGTGTTGGGAACAGGACAAAGCCAAGAGTGCTGGAGCAGGCGAATGAAAGCAAAGCAGAGCAAGGACAATCCGTTCGACATTATTGACCGCCGCGTCGAGTGGGTGGAATTCGAGTACCAAGCTGGTCGTGGCTCCAAGCACCAGCTAGTGGACTACGCCAAGCGGTACAAACTGATGTCGGCGATTGCTCTCGACCGTAACGTCACACCGACCGTCGTGGAAGCGATGGCTTATCTTTTGAACATGGGAGGCGAATGTGAAAGCTAAACTGTTGTTCTTGGTCTTCATCGTGGCGGCTGTTTGCTGGTCGCTAATCGTCGTCATGGTCGGAACGCAGCACGGATTCATTCTCCAGCCCTACCTCGACAGTCCATGGTCGAGCGGCATCGTGGGTATTTTCGGCGGCTTCATGATTGTCGCCCTCGGACTGCGGGTCTACAGCAGCGCCTCAGCGAAGGAATTCCTGAAACGGTTGCAGAAGGCTCCCCGGCACACCATCGCCACGAATGATGGCTACGCACTGGACAAGTGCCAGACCATGTACCGCGAACCTTACATCGTGACCGACAGGCAGACAGCACGATGATCTTCACATTCGGCAGCAACGAGCAGGGCATCCACGGCGGCGGGGCGGCAAAAGTCGCCCGTGAGCAACACGGAGCCATCCTGCATCAGGGCTTCGGGCCGCAGGGCAACTGCTTCGGTATCCCGACTTGCCACGTACCCGTGGGTCGCCCGGGCTGGCAGATTCCGTTCGGCAAAGTCCAGTTCTACATATCGTGCTTCTTGATGTACGCCGATCAGGTAGCCGCCGTGGATCGCGAGGAGTGGTTCAAGGTCACCCAGATTGGCTGCGGCTTTGCGGGCTGGACGAAAGAACAGAAATGACTTTGACCTTCGACAACCTGCTCGACACGGGAGTTGAGATTCGTACTCATGGCAACTGGACCCCGAAGGACTCGGAAGAACGCATTGTCCGTGTGCCCCGCCAGTTGATTGAGAACCTGCGATTGCTTCCACGCATCGGAGATTCCAATCTCGTATTCCCCACGGCGAAGGGTCACATCAACAATCACCTGCTTCGTACTTTGAAGCGTACAGCCATGCGTGCGGGACTCGACCCTGCCGATGCTTGGTTGCACAAATTTAGAGCCACATACGCCACGCATCTTCTACGGGCAGGATTCCCTATCGTAGACGTGGCGAATCAACTCGGGCATTCCAGCATCAAAACGACGCTTCGTTATCTGGCGTTGTTGGGCTGTGATGTCATGCAGACGAAAATTGAGGCGGTGTGGGGGTAACGTTACCAAAGAAAGGCGGGCATTCCTATCGAATGGGGATGCCCGCTTGGGTATAATTGAACATGACAATCTTAATCGTTGGCTTCATCGGCACCCTTGGACTGGCACTCAGCTTCGGTCGCAACGCCCAGACGGGCGAGTGGGACGGTGGGTTGGGTCTCGGCCTTCTG
>Ga0302326_10022184_pt1 | contig 12991 bp, 12 predicted proteins | sample Palsa_T0_3_FD_202264 | JGI IMG/M metagenome (GOLD analysis project Ga0302326, IMG submission 202264) | Peat permafrost microbial communities from Stordalen Mire near Abisko, Sweden - Palsa_T0_3 | ecosystem: Environmental > Terrestrial > Soil > Palsa > Peat permafrost | place: Sweden: Abisko... | reverse complement strand
CGCCGAAGTGATATTATCAGTATCGAACTCTGGAGCTGCATCGATGCCAACACCAATGGTCCATTTCACTCGAATCCTTCGAATCGCCGGCCTGGCGAGTCTGGTGGCCGGCTTTACCTTGGCGGCCGGCCTGCCCGGTCCCGCGGTGGATGAGAACCGCTCGGAAAAGAAGTCAGAAACGGTGGTGCTCGCCGGCGGATGTTTCTGGGGAGTGGAGGCCGTCTTTGACGCCGTTAAGGGAGTTTCGGAAGCGGTTGCTGGATACGCGGGCGGAAGCAAGGCGAACGCCCATTATGAGATCGTAAGTACCGGCACGACCGGCCATGCCGAGTCTGTCCAGGTCACTTACGATCCCACGCAAATCTCCATCGGCCAGCTTCTAAAAATCTATTTTTCAGTGGCTCACGATCCGACGGAATTGAACCGGCAGGGCCCCGATGAAGGGACGCAATACCGTTCGGAAATTTTTTATACCAGCGACGAGCAAAAGCGAATCGCGGAAGCGTACATCCAGCAGTTGAATGCGGCTAAGGTGTTCCGAAGTCCCATTGTGACGAAGGTGGCTCCGCTCCAGGCGTTTTACCGCGCTGAAGAGTACCATCAGCATTACGTGGAGCATAACCCGCATCAGCCCTACGTCGCCTACAACGACTTGCCCAAATTGACGAACCTGCGCTCCGAGTTTCCGGAACTGCTGAAAGGAAGCAAGTAGTGGCCATTTTCGATTCTTCTCAATTGCAACGCCGGATGTTTCTTAAGGCTCTCGGCGCGGGCCTTCCCACAGTGCTGGGCGTCCGAACTTTATCGGCCTTTGCATCGGCGAAAAAGCAAGTGGTGCGAATCGTGCAGTTCGATGCTTTCGGCGTACGAACCGGCGTTGTGGAGCTCGAAAAAGTGGAGAAGCCCGAAGCCGAATGGAGGAAACAGCTAACGGCGGAGCAATTCCAGGTGACGCGCCAGGCCGGCACGGAGTATCCAGGCACGGGCAAGTATGCCAACAACCACGCCGACGGTTTGTACCATTGCATCTGCTGCGACACGGTTCTCTTCGATTCCAAGACGAAGTTCGAATCGGGCACCGGCTGGCCCAGCTTCTGGCAGCCCATCGCCAAAGAGAACGTCGCGGTTCAGTCCGACAATTCGCATGGGATGCAACGGGACGAGGTTCTGTGCAGCCGCTGCGATGGCCATCTGGGGCATGTGTTTGACGATGGTCCTCCGCCCACTCACCAGCGCTATTGCATGAACTCGGCTTCTTTGAACTTCTTCCCGCGCGGCAAACAGCAAAGTGTCTAGCTCCGGGGCGCTGGTGGAGCTCGCGATCGCCATGGGGGACGCGGGCGATGTCGACGGTGGCATCGCTTTGTTGCAAGAAGCGCTCGATTGCGCAACGTCTTCGCTGGGCGCCAACCGTCCAGAATCTTTGGCGGCTAAAGGTGACATGGCCGCCGTGTTGTTCGAGCTGGGTCTGGAGGAGGAAGCGAGCTCCTTGGAGCGAGAAGCCTTCGAAGGTGCGCGAACGTATTTTGGGGAAGACTCATTCGGTAACTTGTGTTCTGGCTTGGAATCGGGCGCTGAATTACGAACGGCGTGGAGAAACGGATTCCGCGAGAAGGATCTTCGCCGATGAGTTGGTTTGGCTCCTGGCGGAAGATCCGGCTGGCTTGGAGGCGGACCAGAACATCGTTCGCGCCATGCTTGCTGAGCGATTCGATTGGGACTCAGCGAAGGCTTGTTGACGCCGGCCTGTAGGAATGTCCTAAGGGTGTCTTAAGCGCGGGGCAGCTCACTGCATTTGTTTTTGCGTTGAAGCTGGTCGGCTTCTTCGATTAGGCTTTTCGCCAAGTCTTTAGCATCTGCCGGACTGAACCGCATGAATGTGACAGGCGCGTCGAACTTGAGCGTTACCAGGCCAAGGTTCACATCATGTGAGACGTCTAGATGCTGCCCTTGATTCTGCGGTGGCGCGGTAGTTGACGGTGCCTTTTGTCGTTTGGGCATTGCTATAGATCAAACTCCTCATTAAGGGCAGCCGCAATCCGTCGGTCTACTTCGCTTTCTTCAATTCCTTTGCCGATGAGGTGTCGCCTTAAGCGATTCAACATCCGGCGATGCTCCGGGTCGCGCTCCATCCGCATGATTACGTCATCGGGCGGCGCTGGGTGCGTTCTCACATGACGGCATTCTGGGCACTCATCGATGTATCCGGATTGTTTGGCAGGATCGGGGACGAACGGTTCACCGCAGAATCGGCAATTGTAGGATCGTGCTGGCACGGGTGCTGACTCAGACAGGACTCATTCCACCTAAGGCCCGGCGTCGTGCATCCACTTCCGCATCGTGCGATTTCTGATCCTCATCCATGTCGTGTATCACTGCCTCATACAAGTAAGTGGGGATGGCTGGCAACGAGGGACGAGGAACTGGTTCGCCGTAGGCGTCTCGGACATCGGCTTCCGTCACAGTCTCAAGGTTGCGGCGTGCTTCGTTGACGCGAAGATGGAGGGTACTGAACTGAGCTACGGGCATGCATTAAGTGTAGTCCCTCGCAGGTTGCGTTGATCGGTGGGCAGTGTCTGGAATCACGCGCCTTTAGGGCACCTACCGGGTTTGTTGACGGCGGCCTGCTAAATCAAAATGGGTATCGTGCGGGCTTGCCGCTTACGGTTACCCACTGCCACTCGGTGAACTCGTCCAGATTCGTGGTGCTGCCAAAACGCGCGCCGTTGCCGGATTGGCCCATGCCGCCCATTGGAATGCCCGGATGATCGGCGATAGTCTGATCGTTCACGTGAACCATCCCGGCCTTCAGCTTGCGCGCCACGCGCATCCCGCGCTCCACCGAACCGGTCTGGACCGCGGCAGCCAGGCCGTAGCCGGTGCTATTGGCCAGTTCGATGGCGTGATCGTCATCTTCGGCGATGGTCACGGGTGCGACGGGTCCGAAGATCTCTTCCTGAAACGCTCTGGTGTCGCTGGCTACACCGCCTAAGACGGTGGGTTTGTAGAACAGCCCGTCATGCGTGCCGCCGGTCACCAGGCTGGCGCCCGCCGCCACCGAGTCCGTCACGATGCCATGCACGCGTTTGAGCTGTTTCTCATTGATGAGAGGACCGATCGCTACTTCGCTGCGGAATGGATCGCCCACCGGAAGCGCCGCCGCGCGCGCGGCAAGTTTTTCCAGGTACGCGTCCGCCACGCTACGCAGCACTATGTGCCGGCTGGTGGCCATGCAAATCTGGCCCTGATGCAGGAACGATCCCCAAGCGCCGGCGGAACTGGCCGCATCCAGATCGCAATCGTCCAGCACCAGCATCGGACTATTGCCGCCCAGTTCGAGAGACACTTTCTTGAGATTGCGCCCGGCCAGCTCGCCGACACGCCGCCCCACGGCGCTGGAACCGGTGAACGTCACCAAGCGCACCACAGGAGCCGTGACCAGCGCTTCGCCCACTTCGGCGCCGCCCGGCAGAACGGAAAGCAGGCCCGTAGGCAAACCAGCCTCTTCAAAAATGCGCGCCAGAAGAAAACCGCCGCACACCGGCGTTTGCGGATCGGGCTTTAGCACCACGGCGTTTCCGAGCGCGAGCGCAGGCGCCACCGAACGCATGGACAGCACCAGTGGAACGTTCCAGGGTGTGATGACGCTCACCACGCCCAGCGGAACGCGGCGGGCCAGGCTCATCCGCTCCGGGTCCGCGGACGGCAGAATTTGACCGATTGGTTGCGTGAGCAGCGCCGCCGAATGATACAACTCGCCCGCGGCGACCCCGACTTCGAAGCTGGCCTTGGCTGTCACGCCGCCGGTTTCGCGGATGATCCAGCTCATGATCTCGCGGGAGTTGTCCTCGATCACGCGCGCCGCCTGGCGCAGGATGCGTGCGCGCTCATCGGGTGGAGTCTCGGCCCATTCCGGTTGCGCCTCGGCCGCTTGTTCGGTAAGCTCCACGGCAAGTTCGGCCGTGCCGGCCCCCGCAATGCCCAGTTCCATACCGGTGGCCGGTTCACGAACTGGTATGGAACTGGGCGCGAGTTTCCAGGCTCCGTCGAAATATCGCTTTTCCCAAACGGAGGGATCCAGCAATTTGCCGATCATGTGGTCTAGGGGGACGGCTTGCATTCCGGCGCCTTCTAACGATGGAAGTGAGGGCTGACGCGCGACGGCGCCAGCCCCTGGTTGGTTTAGAGTTTAACGGTAACTGTCTTCACTTCGGTGTATTGTTGCAGGCCGTACTCGCCGAGCTCCCTGCCGATTCCGGACTGTTTGAATCCGCCAAATGGCGCAGCCGAATCCAGCACGTTGTAGCAGTTCACCCATACCGTGCCGGCACGGACATTGTTGGCGATCGCCAGGGCTTTGCCGATATCGCGCGTCCAGACGCCCGCGGCCAGCCCGTAGACAGTGCGGTTCGCCCGGTCGATTACTTCATCCAGGTTCTTGAACCGGATGATACTCATCACCGGCCCGAAGATTTCCTCCTGCGCGATCTTCATGTTGTCCTGAACGTCGGAGAAGATCGTGGGCGCAACGAAGTATCCTTTGTCTCCCACGCGTCCTCCGCCGCAGTTCAACTTCGCGCCTTCGCTTTGGCCGGACTCGATGTAGCCCAATACTTTGTCGAGCTGCGTTTGATCCACTTGCGGACCTTGCTCCGTGCCGGCATCGAACGGATCACCGACGGTTCGCTTTCGAGCGCGAGCTGTGCTCTGCTCGACAAACTGGTCATAGATCTTGTCTTCGACGAACACGCGCGAGCCGGCGCAGCAACACTGGCCATGGTTAAAGAACAGCCCCATATGCGAGCCTTCGATGGCCTGATCCATGTCGGCATCGGCGAAGACGATGTTCGGGCTCTTCCCGCCCAGTTCCAGCGAGACTCGCTTCAAATTGGATTTTCCTGCCGCCTGCAGGATGAGGTGCCCTACTTCGGTGGAACCGGTGAAGGCGACTTTGTCGACGTCCATGTGGTTCGCGATAGCGGCGCCGGCGGTTTCCCCAAAGCCCGGAAGAATGTTCACCACGCCTGCCGGGAAGCCGGCTTCTACAATCAACTCGCCGACCCGCAGCGCCGTCAGCGGAGTTTGCTCGGCGGGCTTCAACACAACTGTGTTTCCGGTGGCCAGGGCGGGCCCGAGCTTCCAGGCCTGCATCAGGAGCGGGAAATTCCAAGGAATGATCTGCCCGCAGACTCCGATGGCCTCGTGCCGCGTATAGCAGAAGAATGGGCCTTCGATGGGGATGGTCTTGCCCATCACCTTATCGGCCCAGCCGGCAAAATAGCGGTAACAGCCGACTGTAGCCGCGACATCCACGGCCTTCGCGATGGCCAGCGGTTTACCGTTGTCGAGCGATTCCAGGTGCGCCAGTTCATCGGCGTGCTTCTCCATAAGATCGGCCAGCCGGTGTAAGAGTTTGGCTCTTTCGGGGCCGGAAGTTTTTCGCCATGGCCCATGTTCAAAGGCCGCGCGCGCCGCTTTTACTGCGATATCAACGTCCGCAGCGTCGGCTTCCGCCACCTGGCAGATCTCTTCACCGGTGGTGGGGTTGATGGTCCCGAACGTCTTGCCGGATTGGCTGTTTACCCATCGATTGTTGATGAGCAGTTTGGTCGCCGATATGGCGATGTCATGTTTAGAGGGAGAGGACAAAACAGTTGCCATGAGGTTGCTCCTTTTACTTGGCTGGCCTGCCGCCACGCTAGGAAGATGACCGCGCATCCGCGGACGTGGATAGGTTACGCACGACGGTGTCAGCTAGAGTAGACAATACCACGTTTTTGAGGCGGCCGGATCACCTTTCGGGCACTACCCAGGAATGGGAGCCATGCTACTTTCGGTAAGAGCGATGCCCACTTCAAACTTTCCGAATCCCGCCCTCGATCCGCCGTCTCAGTCCGCGGAGAAACAAACCGCCGTGCTGGCCGGCGGCTGCTTCTGGTGTACGGAGGCCGTGTTTGTCCAGATTGCAGGAGTTGAGAAGGTGGTTTCCGGGTATTCCGGCGGCGACCGCGCAACCGCCAACTATGAGGCGGTGTGCACGGGTAGGACCGGGCACGCCGAGGCGATCCAGATCACCTACGATCCCAAACAGATTTCCTATGGGCAACTGCTCAAGATATTCTTCAGCGTGGCGCACGATCCAACGCAGCTCAATCGCCAGGGCCACGACCGCGGAACTCAATATCGGTCTGCCATCTTCTATTCCAGCCCCGAGCAAAAGCAGATTGCCGAGGCCTACATCCAGCAGTTGGAGCAAGCCAGGGTCTTCGACGCTCCCATCGTGACCGTGGTTACTGCGTTGGAGGCGTTCTATCCGGCCGAAGGATACCATCAGAATTATTGCAGCCTGAATCCCCACAATCCGTACGTGATGGGCGTGGCCGAGCCGAAGGTGGAGAAGACAAAAAAGCAGTTCGCTGAATTGCTCAAGAAATAGTTAGATCCCTAATGGATGGTCCGCGTCTTGCGGTTCATATAATCCATCAGCAAATATTGCCCGAGATTATACGGCGTGGTGAAGTACGCCTTGCCGCGGCACAACTCAGTCACCTTCTGCACGAAGTTCACCAGACCGAAATCGCTGGCCAGCATGAAGGTGTTGATCAGGATGCCCTGCTTCTTGCAACGGCCCACTTCTTCGAGCGTGCGGCTGATCACCAGCGGGTCCAGACCGAAGGCGTTGCGGTACATGCGCCCGTCTTCGAGCGTCAGCGCCGATGGCTTGCCGTCGGTGATCATGATGATCTGCTTCATGTCCTTCTTTTCCTGGTTCAACAGGCGCTGCGCCAGTATCAAGCCGTCGCGCGTGTTGGTGTAATAGGGGCCCACTTGCACCCTAGCCAGGTCCGACAACCGCAGCTCCTCGGCTGAATCGTGAAACAACACGCAGCGCAGGCTGTCGCCCGGATACTGCGTGCGGATCAGATGCGCGAGCGCCAGCGCCACCTTCTTGGCGGGCGTGAAGCGATCCTCTCCGTACAAAATCATGCTGTGGCTGCAATCCAGCATCAGCACCGTGGCGCAGGAGCTTTGATATTCGGACTGGTGCACGTGCAGATCGGCGTACTCCAGGTTGAGCGGGACCTTCACGCCTTCGCGCTGAATGGCCGAAAACAATGTTTGACTGATGTCCAGGTTCAATGTGTCGCCGAATTCGTACTGCTTCGCGGCGCCGCTGGTTTCGACGCCGGTTGCCAGGTCGCGCGTATCGTGCGCGCCGAAGCTGGATTTTCCGAGCGATCCGAGCAAATCTTTGAGCGTCTTGAATCCGAGAAAATCGATGGATTTGTCGGTGATCTGAACATCCACCTTGCGATCCGCGTTGCCCGTGCCTCCGGGCCCCGTTTCGTTGGCCTGCTGCTGATCGGTGTTGATGTATCCGTCATCCACCAGCTTCTGGACCAGGCGATTCATCAGGTCGTCCATCTGCTCGGGCGTCATGTTTTCGAGCGCTTCTTGAATGCGCTGGGCCTTCTCGGGATCGAACGTATCGCCCTGTTCGAGCGCCCGCTGCAGCGCGTTCTTCAAGTCTTCCAGCGTGTGCTGGTTCCACTCGCTGAAGCCCATGTACTGGTTCTGGAAGCCGCTTTCGAGGAAGAAATCGGACAGGGCCTTCAGAAGATCCTCGGAGCTGAGACCGAAATCATCGCCGGTGAAACGGGTGTAATGAATCCATTTCATAAACTGCCTGCTTCCCTAATTAAATTGCTTACGAGGCGGCCGCCGGCCTTCGTTTCCCTCGGGTGGTTCCCGCTTGCGCTCGCCGGCCGTGAATCCTACTTCCTCATTCCGGCTGATGCGGCGATGCGCGTAGAGCCCTTCCAAAATGAACTCGGCTGCCGAGGCCCGCACCGCATCCGGTTCGCTCGAGCCCAGGCCCAAAGCCCCGGTCTTTTCCATCAGTCCCTGAATCTTCGAGAGCTGCTTCAAGATGTTCGACGAACCCACCGAATCGTCCATCTTCAGTGACCCGCCCAGCTCGAACCACTGGACGATCTGCGCTACATTGACGCCCTCGAAATAGTTGGTGTAAACCTTGCCGACCGCGGTCTTGATCAATTCGCGCGCGATGTTGTCGCCGCCCTTGAGTTCGCCTTCGTACTCCAGTTCCAGCTTGCCGGTGATGGAGGGAAGGGCAGCGTAGATATCCAGCACCCGAGGCACCGCCAGATCCTCACCGGCCTTCAACGCCCGGCGCTCGGCGTTTGAAATGACGTTCTCGAGCGCTGAAATCGGCAGCCGCTGTGAGACGCCGGAGCGCTTGTCCACGCGCTTGTCTTCGCGCGCCAGAAACGCCAAGTGCTCCACGATCTCGCGAATATAGTTCGGGACCTCCAGGCGAATGGGCGAGGGCCGCTCCACCCAGGATTCCTGCTTGGTGATGGTGAGCCCCTGCTCCACCGTCAGCGGGTAATGGGTGCGAATCTCGCTGCCGATGCGATCCTTGAGCGGCGTGATGATTTTGCCGCGCGCGGTGTAGTCTTCCGGGTTGGCGGTAAACACCAGCATGATGTCGAGCGGCAGCCGCACCGGATAGCCTTTTATCTGCACGTCGCCTTCCTGCATGATGTTGAACAAGCCCACCTGGATTTTGCCCGCCAGGTCCGGCAATTCATTGATGGCGAAAATGCCGCGATTGGCGCGCGGCAGCAAGCCGTAATGCACCGTCATCTCGTTCCCCAGCTCATGCCCGCCGCGGGCCGCCTTGATGGGATCGATGTCGCCGATCATGTCGGCAATGGTCACGTCCGGAGTGGCGAGCTTTTCCACGTAGCGCTGGTCGCGATCCAGCCAGGCGATGTGAGTGGTCTCGCCCTGCTCGGCAATCAGGTTGCGGCAGCGGCGGCAGATGGGATGAAAAGGATTATCGCGGATCTCGCAGCCGGCCACGTAGGGCAGATGTTCATCCAGAAGCCCCGTTAGCATCCGGATGATACGGGTCTTGGCCTGGCCGCGCAGGCCCAGCAAGATGAAATTGTGCCGCGACAGAACGGCGTTGACGATCTGCGGTATTACGGTATCTTCGAAGCCCACCACGCCCGGGAACAGCTCCTCACCGCGTTGTAGCTTACAGATCAGGTTCTCACGCAGCTCGCTTTTGACGGTACGCTCACCGAGATGCCGCTCGCCGAATTTGCTGCTTTTCAAGGCTCCAAGGGTGGAAGGTAATTCAGGCATAACAAGAAGTAGGATCTAACAGGATTCTATCAGCAAACGCCGGAGGACATCGGATGTCCGTATTCTCGTCACTTCGCTTTCAAAAGCGCCTTCACTCCATCAACGCACAGCACCGCCGCGTGCTTCGATTCCGGGATCAGGCCTCCCACGGCGGATTCGATGGTCCCCGCAGTTAGCGTGGCTAGCTCTGCGCGGGACTTCCCGAGCATCCATTCGGTGAGCGCGGATCCGCTGGCGATGGACGCCGTGCAGCCACGCACTTTGTAGCCGACCTGGGCGGCGCGTCCGTCCTCAAAGCGCGCCGACAACCGCAGAATATCGCCGCAAGCGGGATTGGAAATCTCCACCGTGACCGCGGGCGGCGGAAGTTCCCCCACGTTGCGCGGGTTCTTGAAATGATCCACGAAGGCTGCGCTGTACAATGGTGCGTCTCCTTTTGATTATGCAACGTGAGGCGCAATGACAATCGTGGTTGCGGCGGTGATCGAGCGCAACGGGAAAATCCTGATCGCGCAGCGCAAGCGAACCGGACAGCATCCCTTGAAGTGGGAATTCCCGGGCGGCAAGGTAGAACCGACCGAAACGCCCGCGAACGCGGTGGTGCGCGAACTCCAAGAGGAACTGGCCATTCAGGCGCGCGTCGGCCCCGAGATCGGGCGCTATGAGTTCCAGTATCCGGGGCGCTGGCCCATTATGCTGATGTTCTATCGCGTGGTGGAATTCTCCGGTGAGCCGAAGAATCTGGACTTCGAGCAGATCCTATGGGCTCCGCGGGAACGGTTAGGCGACTACGATTTCCTGGAGGGCGACGCCGAGTTTATCAAAACTTATACGGCCTAGTCTAGTCTCCTGTCCCAATGGTTCGTGCGATAAATCGCGGGTGGGGCGGACGCCCGCGTCCCCGCCGGACCCCTGGTCCGGCCCTTGCCAATACGCGAGAACGGGAGGCCGACGCGGGCGTCGGCCGCGGTCCAGGGGGACCGCCCTACGTGGCTGACTTTCTTAGCCAAACTTCTGGGACAGGAGACTAGACTAGCGCGGCTGCGGCAGGCGAAAATCCAGCCCGCGCTCGTCGTTCAGCCGCTGCGACAGATCGCGATCCACTAGATCGATACTCAGCTGATTCAGCGTGTGCTCGGCGCTCACGTAGTGCAGCGTGCTGCCTTCCATCCAGTACCCCAGCGCTTGCACGATGGTGTGGTCGCGCAGCGCGATCAGGTAGATGGTGGGTTGATCGCCCGCCGACGCGCGCTGGGCGGCCGCGTCGGCATAGGGATGCGAAGGCGGCGCCTGATACAACTTTAGCCCCGACGACTGATCCGGTTGTTGCTGCTGGTCGCCCGTATAGTCGCGCACCTGAGGGTTGGCCTGTGGCGGAACGAAGTTCTGATTGATCACTACCGATGGCAGGCCGGGGCCGGACTGCGAACCGTCGTCCGTATAGCCGGGCGCGGCCGTTGGATCGCCGCCGTAATACCCGTTGCCATAATAACCGCCGTAATAAACCGGATACGGCACGATCACTGCGGCGCCGTGTTGAGGATGCCCCGCGCGCCCGGGGTTCGCGAAGCCGCGCGAAAAACCGTTGTTAGCAAATTGCCCAATGGGTGGCGTGGCTGTGGGCGCATGTCCCATGCCAGGATACAAAACGCTTCCAAAACCGCCCAGGGACCACGATCCGTGAGGGCCGCCCTGCCCGAAGGCGAGTCCCGTAAGACCGATGAATAACAGAACCGGCGTGAGGCAACGCATTGCTGAACTCCCTCAACTCGATTGTAGCGCCAAAAAAAGCCGCGGCATTGTAAAATCCGGCGCCACGAAAACTCATTTTGGTACCAGCCGTTTGAAAACGAGACGCGGCTGGCGGACGGGCGGTTTCACTGATGCGTCATCTCCTGCCGAATGAACGGTTTCGATGCGATGCGCAGACCCCGTACCCCGAGGCTATAATGAAACATGCCGGAAGTGCGACATTCCGTTTGCGCGCTGGATTGTCCGGACTGCTGTTCCCTGCTAATAAACGTCGAGGACGGCAAAGGCAGCCATTTGCGCGGCGACCCGGCACATCCGGTGACGCGCGGGTTCCTATGCGGTAAGGTGGCGCGGTATTTAGATCGCGAGTATTCGCCAGACCGTTTACTCTACCCCCAGAGGCGTGCCGGCGCCAAAGGCGAGGGAAAATTCCAGCGGATTTCGTGGGACGAAGCGTTGGATACCATCGCCGCGCGGTTGCGCGAAGTTGCCGCCGGTTATGGTCCTGAGGCGGTTTTGCCGTACAGCTACGCGGGCACCATGGGATTCTTGAATGGCGCTGGGATGGATCGCCGCTTCTTCCATCGGCTGGGAGCGTCGCGGCTGGACCGCACTATTTGCTCGGCCGCGGGAGGCGCGGGCCTGACCGCGACGCTCGGTCTTAAGTACGGCACGGAGCCCGAGCAGTTCCGCCATTCGAAGCTCATTGTGGCCTGGGGATCGAACGTGCTCGCCACCAATGTGCATTTGTGGCCGTTCATCGTTGAGGCCAGGCGTCAGGGCGCGCGATTCTATACCATCGATCCGGTTCGCAACCGCACCGGCAAGCTGGCCGACAAACATTTCGCGATTTATCCGGGCAGCGATCTGGCTCTGGCGCTGGGATTGATGCACGTGATCATTGGCGAGAACCTGCACGACGCCGGGTACGTCGCGAGTTATACCGACGGCTTCGACGCCATGGCTGAGCGCGCGCGCGAATATCCGCCGGAGCGCGTGGAGCAACTCACCGGAATTGCGCGCGAAGACGTGGTTTCGCTCGCCCGTGAGTACGCCACTACGCGTCCGGCCGTCATCCGCCTCAACTATGGAATCCAGCGCAGTGAGCGAGGGGGCTCGGCCACACGCGCCATCGCGGCCCTGCCGGCGCTGATTGGATCGTGGCGCGAAGTTGGCGGCGGATTACAGCTGTCTACCAGTCAGGCGTTCCGGTTCAACAAGGTTGCATTGGAGATGCCGGAATTGCAGCACAGATCGCCGCTCGGCCGCGAAGCGCGCATCGTCAACATGGTTGAACTGGGGAAGGCCCTCACCCAATTGAAGGACCCTCCCGTGAAGGCCCTGCTGGTGTACAACTCGAATCCCGCGGCCGTGGCTCCGAATCAGAATCTGGTGCTGGCGGGGATGCGGCGCGAGGATCTTTTCACCGTGGTGCTGGAGCAGTTCCAGAACGACAGCGCGGATTATGCCGATATCCTGCTGCCCTCCACAACTTTCCTGGAGCATACCGATCTTTATGGCGCCTACGGGCATTACTACTTGCAGCTTGCCAGGCCTGTGCTGCCCGCGCCCGGCGAAACCAAGTCGAATGTGGAAGTGTTCCGGCTGCTGGCCCAGCGCATGGGTTTCGACGAACCGTGTTTCGCGGATTCCGAAGACGACATGATCCGTACCGCGCTTGATTCCGGGCATCCCTTTTTACAGGGAATTACTCTGGAACGACTGGATCGCGAGCATTCCGTGCGATTGAATGTCGCGCCGGATTCCGAGCCCTTTCTGCCTTTCGCCCGCGGCGAGTTCGGCACACCGTCCGGCAAGTGCGAGTTTGGCGCGGAGGCGCTCGATTATCAGCCGCCCGTGGAATCGCGGCTCGGCGCGCCGGAGTTGCGCTCGCGGTTTCCGCTGGAACTAATCTCGGCCAAAAGCCACGACAGCATGAACTCCACCTTCGGAAATGACCGCTCGGCCGTAGAGCAGACGTCCACTTTGTTCTTGCATGTTGAAGATGCGAGCGCGCGCGGAATCGCGAATGGCGACCGGGTGCGTGTCTTCAACCAGCGCG
>Ga0302326_10022183_pt1 | contig 12991 bp, 15 predicted proteins | sample Palsa_T0_3_FD_202264 | JGI IMG/M metagenome (GOLD analysis project Ga0302326, IMG submission 202264) | Peat permafrost microbial communities from Stordalen Mire near Abisko, Sweden - Palsa_T0_3 | ecosystem: Environmental > Terrestrial > Soil > Palsa > Peat permafrost | place: Sweden: Abisko... | reverse complement strand
GTGTCCTCTTTTACAAAGAAAGTTTTCTGAGCCCGATCCAGCGTGCGTCACCCCTTGGAAGCTTCTGATGTCTCTGGAACTAGAATGCGGCGTGGTCTACTTTTAATCCGCCACGTCACGCCGCTAATGCGGCGCGATGTGAACTATTTTTACTCCGGCGCTCATATCTTGGGAAGACGAGCTTTCGCCTGGTGGCTGGAAAACGGGGATCTCGAAAAGTTCGCAGGTCTCCACACCTCCGAACCGCGCGCTTACCGCCATCGAGCAGATAGCTGGCGAATCACGGGCAACCTGGTCGTTTCGTGTAAATAAGGCGGTCTTCTTATTGTGAAAGCCGGCCAGTGAGAAAGAGGTCAATCGCGACGTCTTTGTCCGCTTTCCAGAACAAAAAGCTTGGATCCTTCAGTCCCCATTGAATGTACGGTACGACGAAATGAGCCTTGGCCGTTGCGGTTGTACCTTCAAGATGGACAAGGATGGGGATGGTGATCTCGTGAGGCGTACCAAGGAGTGTGAAGATACCAGTTACCTGGATGGTCGAGTCTCCTGATGGAGCGATGGCGCCAGCGTACGACTTGGGCTCAAACGACACAGTTGCGTGCTGTTCGACCTCAAGGATGTCCTTGTTCATCTTCTTGTCGCGACTGCCATTGCCGGTCTTGCCGCTGCCGGCGAGAACGACCACCGAACCGGATATCTTAGCAGCGCTGCGGTCAAACTCAAGCGATCCAGATTGAATGTGAAAGGTGCCGTTGACCACCTCGTGGGTCGTTTTCAGCGTCATCTTAACCTCGCTGGCATCGGGGTTGGCGATGAAGGTCTGCTGCTGGGCCATCGCGTCCGGAGCGAGTAGGACAGCGATGGCGAATATTGTGAAGGATTTCATTGCATCTCCCTATGGTGTTCGACGACTGCAAGTTATTTGGGCGCGGCTCGATTTCAGCCGGCAACTGCAGGGGTAGAAACAGCCGCGTGCTGGACAACTCGTGTCAGCCTTGCCGTCACGCGCATCACGCCGGGCCAGACCCTGAGGCAAAACGGCAATACAGCGCGCGCGAGTGGGTTGTTCAAGCCATCGGCGGCGAATTCCGCAAGGCGCATCTGGGCCAGCAGGGCGGAGCGCAGTTTAGCCTGAAAGAGCGATGCCGGCTCTTCTGCAAGATACGCAGCGACGGCACAACGCGCCGTATGCAGCGCGATGGATATGCCATCGCCGGTGAACGAGGGGATGACGGCTGCCTGATCGCCGATGCAGTAGAGGCCATTCTCCGTTGTGCGACGGATGTAACCATACGGGATATGGGTAATGGCGATCGGCTTAGCGAGCAACGGCTCAGCGCCGGCAAGCCTCATAGCGAGGTGTGGACAGTCCTGCTCCATCTTCGCAAGGAAGTTCTCCCAGCGATGACCCGCACGCGCGAGATGCCGCTGTTGCACCACGCAGCACAGGTTTGCAATGCCGCCTTCCACTGGCTGGATACCGCCATAGCCTCCGGGATAGAGCATCAGCTCAGAGGCGCCCGCCAGCTCAGAGGCCTGCGCGGGCGATAAGCGAAAATACATCTTGAAGGCGACCCATCGCTGTGGGTCCTTCGGACGCAAGTGGCCGCGGACGTCGTGCTTGCCTGTAGCCAGAAAGACCACTGGAGCCTCACGGGTGCTGCTGTCGTCAAGCGTAGCTTGCCAAACGTTGGATGTCGTGCGGCAGAGTGCCTGCACACTTCGGCCGCGCTCTACCTGGACGCCTGCGGCGATAGCCTCGGCGATGAGCGTTGTATCAAGGGCCTTGCGCGTTAGCGAGGCTGCGGGGAAAGGCAACGGAGCCTGCGCGGCGCGCCTGGCAGCGGCTAGGCGAACGTAATCGATGGGCACGGCGCCAAGCGAGGCCACATCGATGCCGAGCGCATGCAGGTCCTCAAGGGCCTCACCGCTTAGGAACTCTCCGCAAACCTTATGGTGCGGTGTGTGCTCGCGCTCAATCAGCGTAACGACTCGTCCCTTGCGGGCCAGCGCGATCGAAGCCGCACACCCCGCCGCTCCACCACCCAGGACCAGAACTTCGTTTTGCAAAGGAACCTGATTCAGATTGGACATTGTCAGAGGAATCTCCTTTTTCCGGATGCGATAGGTGAACCTTGATCATTCACGGCGAGTGGTGAGCTCGCGCCAGTTAAGGCCGAGGTCCACGATAAGCAGCGAGGCAAGAGTAAAGGCGATCACGCCGACGGCGGCGAGGGAATCCCCGAGGTGGCTCCAGTAACGGGGCCAGAGGTTCAGCACACGGCTGGAGACGAAGGTAAAGGTGACGGCGTAGGAGCGGGCCATCCATTGGCGGTGCTGGATGATCTGGCGGTTGCGCGCGGTGATGAGGGCGGCGGTGGTGCAGGCAACCCAGGCGGCAGCCTGCATCGAGGTTCCGGGGAAGCCCGGCCGGCCGCTGGCGAGGGCGACCCCGGTTGCGGCGCCGATGAAGACAGAGATGACATAGATGCGGCCGAGGACGCGATGGATCTTCAGGTGACGCTGGCGAAATCGTGAGGAGAACTGGATCGGGCCGATGAGGAGAGCCATCATGCTGAAAAGCGTATGCGGGATGAGGAGCTGACGGTCGGCGATGACCTGCAGACGGTAGGCGTGGTACATCGGATAGCCGGTGATGAGGAGAACTTCTGAGGTGATGAAGACGAAGAGCGTGGTGACTCCAAGGGAGATCCAGAGAACGGTTTTGGATCTGAAACGGCTTTTAGATCTGGAACGAGTGGGGCTAGTTGGGTGCTGCGTGGAAGTTGCCATTACTCCCCTCTCAGATGGTTGGGCGTGATGAGGCGAAACCCTATAGCGGGTGGAAATCCCTGCGTTATCGCTCTCTTGCTGACGAGTTTAGCGACCAGCGAGATCAGCTCACGCCAATCGACATCAGCCCACGCCAGCCACAGCGCCGAAGTGCCAGCCTGCCCGCCTCCAACCATCAACACCCGCCTCACTTCCATCGCCCCACACACAATCGTCCCGGCCGCCAAGGCTCCACCGTCGCCGTCTCCAGCGAGACCTCAGCCGCCGCCAGCAAGCGCACCCAGTCCTGCTCCCTGAAGGCCCGCCGGAAGGACACCGGTCCATCATGCCGCACAAACCGGTGCCACTCCACCATTCCGCCCATCCACCCAAACATCCGGCAACTCCACGCCGAGCGCTGCAAATCGTTGATAAACCAACCTAGGTGCGCAGTCGCTTCCATCCACCGCAGCAGCGCGATGATCTCTTCATCCTCCAGATGATGTGCCATCAGCGAACTCACGACGATATCCACCGGCGTCTCCGGCCGATACACCAAAGCATCGCCGGTCACCCACGCGATTCCTAGCTCCTTCGGCGTGAACTCCGCTGCCGCACGCGCCGCATAAGGATTCAAGTCGATTCCCGTTAACTGCACAGCAATGCCGCGCCTCCGTGCCCAGCCTGCAATCTGCCGCAGCAGATCGCCGCCGCCACTGCCCACATCGACGATGTGCACCGGATCACGCAATCCACGCAGCAGCCGCTTCAGCCAAACCATCGTCGGTCGATATCCCAGCAGCCAGCGGTTGACCTGCTCCAGGCTGCGCAGGCAGCTACGGAAATCGTCATAGCTACAGTCACCATCCATCAGCTCCGGCAGCTCGCGCGGAGAGACCCGCAATCTGAACTCGATCTCCGCACTAGACCGCATGGAAGCGCATCGTCTCCGCCGCCAGCCCCGGGCCAAACGACATCGCGCACCCGCGCTGCCCCGGCCGCGCCTGCTCCATCATGCGCTGCAGCACAAACATCACCGTCGCTGAAGACATGTTGCCGAAGCACGACAGCACATAGCGCGACGCCGCGAGCGCATCGACCGGTAGCTCGAGTCCCTTCTCCACCGCATCCAGAACCGACCGTCCGCCGGGATGCACCGCCCACAAGTCGATGTCATCACGCTCGACCATCAGCTCGCCCTCATGTAACGCGCGGCCCAACTCCGCCGGCACCCGCCCGGAAAGCAGCATGTCAAACCCCAGCCCGCGGATCTTCCATGTAATAAGACCCCTCGTCTCGGGCACCCTCACCGTCTTAAAGCTGTCCAGAGCAAAGCCCTGCTCGCACGCAGTAATCAGGCTCGCCGTCGCGCCATCGGCAAAGACCAGGAACGAGAGAACCTGCTCAAGCTCCTGCGTTTCCTGGAAGTGCAGCGTGCATAGCTCCAGGTTGACCATAAGCACACCAGCCATCGGATCTGACCGCACAATGTGCCGCGCCAACTTCAGTGCGTTGATCGCGGCATAGCAACCCATGAATCCAACCATCGTGCGCTCCACGCCCGGAGAAAGCCCAAGATGGTCAACGATTTCAAAGTCCAGCCCCGGGGCATAGAACCCCGTGCAGCAGGTCACCAGCACGTGCGTGATACCGGAGCGTTCCTTCTCATTGAGCGCAAGCCGGTCCACGGCCGTCCTCATCAGCACCGGAGCGCTCTGCTCAAACAGCTCCATACGGCGCGCCGTGCGTGGAAAGTTGCCCAGGCGATAAAACTCAAGCGCGTCATGCGACGAGAATTGGCCAGAACCTTCGCCCGGATCGAGGAATGAATAGCGATGCGCAATGTTGGCGCGCCTGACCATGCGGTGGAAGACCGTGCGCAGCCGCTGGTCGGCAAGCATCTTCTCTGCGAAGACGACGAAGGCGTTGTGCACATCGTGCTCGGGTACGGCAGTGGCGATGCGGTTCAGATAAGCCGTAGTCAATGTGCAGAGCCCTCAGCCCGGACTATGGGGTCGCTCACCTCGCCAACGGATGGAGTGCGCTTAGGATTTCTGTGATCTTCGAGGCCTCTCTTCAATATCTTAAACCATTAAGACTACCTGGGACAAGCGATTCCCCTAAAGGCTCATCCGTAAGCTGGAAGATGCCAAAGTGACTGGGACAATACCTGACGACCGCCTCATAACCGTTGCTCCAGATGGCCGGGCGATCGAGCGCCAGCGCCGGCTGCTGAAGATTTAAAGCCCCAAGACCCCGAATGCGGAGCTTTTCTGCAACCCGCGACTAACTCTTCGAGATCTTTGACGGAAATGGTACTAACGAGAATCCCCTACCCGGACAAATGTCCTCTTTCTTATTGACCGCGAGCAAGCGGTCAAGAGTGTTCGCCACGTACCTGACACCTGGCGGCAGAATCAGATCGCTGTGCCCCGCTGGAACTTCAACAACCTCCAATTCACGACAGACGCCCTTCCATACCCGAAGCGGATCCGGCCAGCGCGGATTGGGGATGGCTGCATGAAAAAAGGTTACTTTGCCAGAGTACTGCTTCGGGCGATATGCGGCCATGGCCACCCGCAAAGCCAGAATGATCTTCCGTTGGCGCGGCGATAGACTGAGTACACCTCGGAGCTTTTGCTCGTCGACGCTGGAGTGCTTTGGCGCTTTTCCAGCGACCACGCGAATCCTGTCGGCGAAATGGCCGGCTTTCACAAGAATGTAGCCGACGCGCTGGGGCCAGGAACGAGCGCGTAACTCGCGGAGCTCTAACTGGACACGGCACCGCTGGTGCAAGAGCCAGTCTTGGAACGTTAAGCACTGCTCGTCCAACTGGGTATCGATTAGCGCGACCAGCTCAACCGTCTCGCCAGCTTGCAACAACTGTTGTGCTATTTCAAACGCGATCAGTCCACCCATAGAAAACCCTGACAGAGCATATGGTCCATGGGGCTGAACCGAGCGGATTTGCTCGACATAATCCGCAGCCATATCCTCTACGCGAGAATTCGGCACTTCGCCTTCACGAAGTCCGCGGCCCTGTATTCCATAGACGGCGCAATGGCAATCCATTTCCCGCACCAGCGCCCACAACTCCAGCAGTGTGCCGCTCATACTATGAGCGATAAACAGCGGCCGCTCGCGTGTGCCCTCCCGCAGAATCACCAGAGTGGAAGAGGAGACGGTATCGCCAGCTCGCATCAGTAGCGCCAACCGCTCGATGGTGGGCGCATAGAGAAAGCTCTCAAGCGGCAGATCGTGGCCGGTCAGATCGCGAATCTTCGCAACCAGCCTGGCCGCGTGAAGCGAATTGCCGCCAAGCTGAAAGAAGTCATCCTGCAGCCCGATGGGCGAGAAGCCGAACACGTCCTCCCATAGCCCGGTAATAAGTGACTCCAGGTTGGAACTAGGCTCGTTTATCAGTGGAGCCTGAATTGTCAGGTTAGAAATCATTGCTCCTCCGGCTCTCAGCCCGCATCTCCCAACAGAAACGCCGGCGGTCTTCCACTTCGACGAGCCGCTTCAGCGCGTTACGCTGCACAATCGGTTCGCATTGCTCGCCCTTCGTGCCCGCGTCATTTCGGTGTCCACAAGACCGGGAACAACGGCAATCACATTACGCATGGCGTGGCCGCATGAGCTTTCCGGAATCGGCAACGGGCAGCTTAGAAACGAAATTGATAGTGGACGGAACCTTATGGGAGGGAAGTTCTTCGCGGCATAGCAGCAAGATGTCCTGGAGAATTTGACGATCGCCGTCGCCTTCCGGCCCGGGTGCCGAGCGTAACACAACATCCGCAACTACTAGAGAGCCGATGATGGAACTCTTCTTGGTTCGGACCAGCGACATCCGAACCTTAGGGTGACGATTGATCACCTCTTCCACTTCCTCGGGATGCACCTTCATGCCCCCAACATTGATGACTCCATCACGCCGCCCAACGAAGTAGTAGCGTTCGTTTCGCAGATCGAGGATGTCCGTCGTGTCGACAAAACCATCCGCATTCTTAAGTGGGCCATGTAGTTCATTCAGGTACCGGCTGGCTGTGCGCGGAGAGCGAATGCGAAGAGAGTCATTCTCGACTTTCATTTCAACGCCCGGCGTGCGCTCGAGCACACTGCAGGGAAACCCGGTCATACCGTCGTTGACGTCAAAAGCAACTCCAGCTTCGGTGGTGGCAAAGGCGTGAGCGATGCGTGCCTGCGGATAGACCTGCGCAAGATGGTTGAGGATTCCCTGATCCGCAATCTCGCCCGATAAACGAATGTATTCGGGCGAAATCAGGCGAGCGGAAGAACTCATCAGGACGCGTCGCCAATGCGACGGTGTGCCGGAGATGTGAGTGACTCCATGCGCGCCGACGCGGGCCAGGAAGCCGGCGGTCGATTCTTGTGCGTTCGAAAAGAGCAGTGAGCTACCGGTCAGGAGGGCGCGCAACAATATCTGCAGACCTCCATAACGGCGGATATCGTAGAACGTGCTCCAAATCACCCTGCCATTGCTGGGCTCGCAGCTGATCGCTCCTGCTAAGCTGGCCAATGTATGTACCACCAGCTTCGGCACTCCAGTAGTTCCTGACGTCAGGAGCACCCATTCCGTCTCGTAGCGGCCGGGTGAGCCATAACCTTTAGGGACGATTTTCCCGTCGCAATGAATAAAAGAGCTCACCCTGGCAGTTCCCGGGTGATTGATGATGCGATCGGAAACAATTGCATCTACTTCCGCAGACTCAACAATCGAAGGGAGATATTCTTCCAGTGAGTCGGGTGGGCACAAAACCATGCGGCGGGCCACCCCGTCGAGCTCGATCAGCGCCGCCGCGGCGATCAACTGGTCCGTGGTCGCGATGAGAACGGAACTTCCGCTTAGTTCGTCTGATCGACCGCCAAGCAAAGAGCCAGCCAGCAAATCGCGTAGAAGGAGGCTTGTCTCCCCGCTTGAAACAAAAGGATCGCAGGTGTCGACGGCAGTGCTGATCGCCTCCGAAATGGAGGCCGGACTATTTTGCAACATGCTCATAAAGGTTGACGAAATCGCCGAACGTAACCGGAAATGGGGCATCCTCCGAAGCCGCAAACGGATCGAGTCCGAAGGAGTCTTCAAGCCGGCTTACAAGGATCGCGAAACAAAGTGAATCGAGCCCTGAGTTCAAAAGTTCCAGCCCGTCCGTCAGCGGAGGCAGCCGTTTCTTTTGTTCCTGAGCGACTTGCTTGACTTGGGTTACGATTTCATTTCGAACATTCACTGTGAGGACCTCCCTTTAACGCGCTCTCTCCGCGGGCAGAGGGCATCGCTTGTGCCCGGGCAGGCAACCCCTGGGGTCAAGAGCTTGGCCGCTACTGGACGAATGGCCCCACTAACAGCATCAGGCACCGCAGCAGCCAGACAGTCAATCTCGCTATCAATCCGTCGCTTAATGGACGAGAGGTCATGAATTTCGGGGGCGACGATTGAAGTAGTCATCGTTATCCTCCGGCGGTGTCAACGCCAGGTGACGGGCAGGGTGTGTTGCCAATAACAACAGCCACGCCAGCCCCCACTCAAAAACAGCCGATGGCAACGAAGATGTTTCGAACTCCGCCGCCTTATAATTGCCCTCGCCCTAGGGAAGGCGTCTGTAGCACTAAAAGATGTACCGATAATAGCTCATCCCGAATCGAATGGAAGTGACAATCTTAACCGATTAAGACGACCGTAACTCCCGATCAAATAAATGGTAACAACTTAAGAACCCAGCATCCTGCAGAATTGAAACCGTGCCTGTCTGCTGTACGGATGCGAAGAAAGCGGTAGCACTTAACCGCCCGATTCACTCGAAACCCAGCGATTGTTGATAAGAAGCTTCGTCGCGGTGGGAGCCGTGTGCGACTCCGTTGGCATAGGCAGGGTAGAAATCATTGCTCCTCCGGCTCTTAAGCCACATCCCCCCACAAGAACGTTGGCTGGTGTGGGGCGCCTAATACCTCTTGGCAGCCTGCCATCGCTTTCAGCGGTTGTGACATCAGCAGGGTTTCTTTCTGGGCACGAATATGGCCCAGCCAATTTCTATATATGCCGGCGGCACTGGCTTGCCATGTATTTGCGATCGTCTTATTTCCCAAGATACCGTTGAGCTCCGGTAGTAACGCCTCACTTCTTCGAGAGATTACTTTCTCCTCGAACGCCGCCAATTCCTCGACCGTTGTTTCGTCGAAATAGCTTCTCGGCATCAGCGGGTACCTGGGTGCGTCGCCTTTGATGTAGCGTCCGACGTCGCGGCGATATTCACGAAGCAGGGTATCGGATTCATACTCCGGATGGCCTTGGAAAAAGACGAACAGCCTTTTCTGCTGCTTAATAAAGGTATCAACACCTGCGTTCGCCGAGCGCGTCAACACTTTATAGCCGCAATCTGCGAGTTGTTCCTCGGGCACGCCATTCCAACGCGAATGGGGCAGCCTGAATTGTGACGCTATTCCGGCAGTTAAGGGATGATCGCACACCCGAGCACACTCGAAAATGCCGAAGATCTTGTCATCCCCTTTCACTCGCCGAATGCCGTCCAGGGAGAGAATTGCAGCATGCGCCGCCAGGCAGGACAAGACAGTCGCATGGCAATTCTCCTGTGCCCACGCGAGCACCCTGGTAAAGCTGTCCCAGTAGGGCTCATCCGCTAGACTCGCCGCCATGGGCTCCCTGCCGGTCACAATCAGTCCATCGAGGTGGCCGTCCCACAGATCTTCGATATTCGAATAGCGGCTGCCGATATGGCCGGCGGTGAAGCCATTGCGGGGAACTCCCGGCAATGTGTAGAGCGACAGATGGATAGGCGTGTTGTCCGACGCCGATTCGAGCAGCGAAATGAACTGGCGTTCCGTTGCCTTAAGCGCCTCGTCAGACATGTTGTTGATCAGGCCGATCTTGATACAGCCGCTGGGTTCGGAGTCAAACAAAACGGGCATCAGGGTCTCCCTTCATCGTGACCAGGGTGGTGGCGTCGAGGGCCTGCTTCAGATCTGCAATGATGTCGTCGATGTGCTCGATGCCGACGCTGAGGCGAATCAGTTCCGGTGTAACGCCGGCGTGGCGTTGCTCTTCGGGCGACATCTGCCGGTGAGTGGTGGAGGCCGGGTGGCACGAGAGCGACTTGGCATCGCCCAGATTTACCAGGCGCTTGACCAATTTCAAGGCGTCATAGAATTTGACCGCAGCCTCGTAGCCGCCCTTGAGTCCCACCGCCATCAGTGAACACGCCTTATTACCCAGGTATTTCTGTGCCAAGTCGTAGTAAGGGCTCTCGGGAAAGCCTGCATACGTGATCCATGCGACTCGATCGTCATCGCGCAGGAACTCGGCGACCTTTCTGCCATTCTCCACATGGCGCTCTACCCGCAACGCAACCGTCTCAATGCCTTGCAGAAGTAGAAACGAGCTCAACGGAGACAGCACTGCCCCGGTCGTCCGCTGGTACACAGCACGGGCACGGCCGAGGTAAGCGCCTCTCCCAAAATGCTCGCTATAAATCAAGCCGTGATAAGAAGGGTCCGGCTGATTGAAAATAGGGAAGCGGTCGACGTGCTCTTGCCAGGGGAAATTGCCGCTGTCCACGATGGCTCCCCCGAGAGTCGTGCCGTGCCCGCCCAGAAACTTAGTGAGCGAATGGACGACGATGTCGGCGCCAAATTCGATCGGCCGAAGCAGGATAGGCGTGGCCACCGTGTTGTCCACGATCAGCGGGACTCCATGGCGATGCGCCACTCGGGCCAAACCCTCAATGTCGCACACGTTTCCAGCCGGGTTCCCAACGCTCTCGCAAAACACGGCGCGGGTGTTTTCGTCGATCAGCCTTTCTACTGACTCTGGCCGATCCGTCTCCGCGAATCGAACACTGACACCCTGGCTGGGCAGAAGGTGAGCGAACAGCGTGTGCGTGGTTCCGTAGAGCTGCGGAGTAGAGATGATATTGCATCCAAGCTCGGTTACAGTTTGCACCGCGTACGTCACCGCTGCCTGGCCGCTGGCCACGCACATCGCGTCCCGGCCTCCCTCGAGCGCGGCGACCCTGCGCTCCAGCACCGCAGTGGTCGGATTGCTGATCCGCGTATACCGGTATCCGTCGGCCTCCAGGTTGAACAAAGCCGCCGCATGTTCGGCGCTGTCGAAGGCAAACGACACCGTCTGGTAAATCGGCACTGCGACCGCCTTGGTTGTGGGGTCGATGTCGTAACCGCTGTGGATAGCAATGGTTTCCCGTTTCATGCGTTCACCCGTCCTTGGCCGATCCCGGCGAATTGTTCTTGATCTGCGATTCCGACCAGGCGATTCATCTCGCTCACCACCCATTGAATGTCTCTTTCGGTCGTTCTATAACTGGTAACGCACGCACGCACCACAGGAATATTCCCCACGCGCGCCTCTGACATCCACGCAATTTGGCGCTGGTGCAGGGATGCCAGGAACTCCGCGGGTACCAGCCCTTCCCGGGTGAAGCAAACCAGCGGGAGTGGCGTCGTATTGAGGATGGACCACCCCGAAGCTCGCAGCGCGTCTCGCAGAACGTTGCCCATGCGGGTCTGGTGCTCAATCATTTCCGCATAGCCACCTTCGCCCAGTTGAGCCAGCGCCATGAAAAGCTTCAGGCCAATAAATCGCCGTGACCACTGTGCGGAGTTGGTATAGGGGTCAAACACCGGCCCTGCCTTCTTGCCCGGCATGTAGGAAACATCGGCCCGGAAAGCTTCGGCGACGGTCTCAGGGTAGCGGCAGAAGAACATTCCGCAGCCCATCGTGACCGAGAGCCATTTATGCGCGTCGCAGGTGATGGAGTCCGCCTCACCAATCCCATCCAGATAATGCTTGAGGCTGGGAGCGAGGATGGCGCTGCCGCCCCACGCCGCGTCGACGTGAAACCACAGCCCCGCCTCGCGGCAGAATTGTCCGATCTCGGGTAATGGATCGATGATCCCCGCTGCCGTCGTACCGGCCGTACCGATGACCATGAACGGAAGGTAACCATTGTTGCGATCTTCCGCCACGCGCCGTTGCAGATCATTGAGATCCATCTTCAGATCGCTGCCGGTCGCGATGATGCGCAGCGCTCTTCGTCCCAACCCCGTCATGTGTGCAATCTTGTTATAGCCGTGATGGGCCTCGGCAGTCAGATAAACCGATGGAGTGGCATTCAAGTGGCGAAGACCGTATTCGCCGTAGTCGGGGAACGCGCGGGTGAGAGCGACCACGATCGCAGACACATTCGCTTCGCTTCCCCCACTGGTGAACGTCGCGATGGAATTTCGGGGGAGGCCGAACTTCTCCGCAAGCCAACCAAGGGTGTGCCGTTCGATCTCGTTGGCCGCCGGCGAGGTTCGCCAATTTGCCAACTGAGAGTTATACATGGCCACCAGCGTGTCGGCCACCACTGAAGCCAGCGTAACGCTGGGGTTAAACAAACCAAAGTAGCGGGGATGCGTAACCTGGACCTGCCAGGTACGCAGCATCTTTTCTACATCGTTAACTACTTCTTCGAGTGGCAACGTTTGCTGGAAGTCGTAACGAGACCCAAGGTAGGTTCGCACCTCTTCCGCCGTCACCATGGGCAGGATGGGGCCATCCGCGATGTCAGATTGTAATTGCGTGAAATCAGAGCGGATCTCGTCGATGAACATCAGTACCTTCCCCACCAATTGCGTGTCTAGAAGCGAATGGCCCCTATTTGAATGAGGTCATAAAACTGCTGGTCGAGCCGCGTGAATGCACCCGATTCCAGGTCGTTGAAATAAACGGGATCAGTGCTCGCGGCCGGATTGAATCCCTGGCGAGCCAGGTCGGTCTTCGAGTACTTGAAAGTCCCTGTCAGATCCATGTTCTGTCGGATTCGCAGAAACAACGGCCGCGCGTAGGGGGGTAAGCGGTTCATCAGGTGCCGGCGGAATTTTGCCAGGTCGAGTTCATCTTCGGTGACCAGGGTAGCCATGCCGGCGCGGCCTTCTGTCTCCGGGACAGTTACGCCATAGACATTCGCGTGCTTTATTCCGGGGAAGGCACAGATCGCTTCCGACACCTCGCACGTGGCAACGTTTTCGCCCTTCCACCGGAAGGTATCGCCGATGCGATCGACGAAATAGAAATAACCTTGTTCATCCTTACGCATCAGGTCACCGGTGCGAATCCAAGCGTCTCCCGGCTCAAACACGTTACGCAGGATCTTTCGTTCTGAGGCCTCAGTGTTGGTGTAGCCCT
>Ga0302326_10022181_pt1 | contig 12992 bp, 11 predicted proteins | sample Palsa_T0_3_FD_202264 | JGI IMG/M metagenome (GOLD analysis project Ga0302326, IMG submission 202264) | Peat permafrost microbial communities from Stordalen Mire near Abisko, Sweden - Palsa_T0_3 | ecosystem: Environmental > Terrestrial > Soil > Palsa > Peat permafrost | place: Sweden: Abisko... | reverse complement strand
TCCCCGAGGCGCATCGGATCGCGACGGCGAGCGCCCTTGCAATCGCGTCCTGCCTGGGTCCCGGCGTGCGCCGGGATGAGCGGTTTGGGGGGCGGGAGGCTAGCTTGCCGCCCGCAGGCCGCGGTCCAGCGCGGCGGCGGCCACGTCGGTGCTGACCTGGCGTTTCGGCATGCGGTTCCAGGCGTCGAGGGCGGCGATCTTGTAGGCCTCGGCCAGGGTCGGGTAGTTGAAGGTGTTCTCGACGAAATAGTCGAGCGTGCCCTCGAGGTTCACCACCGCCTGGCCGATGTGGATCAGCTCGGTGGCGCCCTCGCCGACGATGTGCGCGCCCAGCAGCCGGCGGGTCTCGGCCGAGAAGATCAGCTTCATGAAGCCGGACGACAGCCCCATGATGTGGCCCCGCGAGGTCTCGCGGAAACGGGCGACGCCGCACTCGTAGGGCATGCCGCGCTCTCGCACCTGCTCCTCGGTCATGCCGACGGTGGAGATCTCCGGCACCGAATAGATGCCATAGGGGAAGAACTCCGGCGGCGCCTGGGCCGGGGCGCCGAAGGCGTGGCAGGCGGCGATGCGGCCCTGCTCCATCGAGGTGGAGGCAAGCGAGGGAAAGCCGATCACGTCGCCGGCGGCGTAGATGTGCGGGCGGGCGGTCTGGAAGGTCAGGGCGTCGACGGCGATGCGGCCGCGGCTGTCGGCGGCGAGGCCGGCGGCGTCCAGCCCGAGGGTGTCGGTGGCGCCGACCCGGCCGGCGGCGAAGAGCGCCATGTCGGCGACCAGCCGGCGGCCGTCGCCGGTCTCCACCACCGCGTGGCCGTCCTCGGCGTAGACCCGGGAGACCTTGCAGCCGAAACGCAGCGAGACGCCGCGGTCGCGCAGGTCGTGGACGAACTCGTCGGCGAGCTCGCGGTCGACGAACGGCAGCAGCTGGTCGGTCGGCTCCAGCACCGTCACCTTGATGTCGAGCGCGCTGAAGATCGAGGCGTATTCGATGCCGATGACGCTGGCCCCGATCACCGCCAGGTGGCGCGGTATCGCGGGCAGGTCGAGGATCTCGTCACTGTCCAGCACCCGCACGCCGTCGAAGGCGATGTGCGCCGGCCGATAAGGCCGGGTGCCGACCGCGATGACGAACCGCTCGGCGCGGATCTCGCCGACGCCGCCGTCGTCGTGGACGACCTCGATGCGGTTGGGATCCAGGAAGCGGGCCGCGCCGCGCACGGTCTCGACGCCGTTGCGGGCGAACTGGTGCTCCAGCACGTCGACCTCGTGGTCGAGGGTGATGCGCAGGCGCTGGATCAGGTCGGCGGCGCCGATGTCCTGCTTGACCCGGTAGGCGCGGCCGTAGAAGCCGCGCTCGCGCCAGCCGGAGAGGTTCAGCACCGTCTCGCGCAGGGTCTTCGACGGGATGGTGCCGGTGTGCACCGAGACCCCGCCGACCCGCCGGCCGCGCTCCACCACCAGCACCCGGTGGCCGAGCTTGGCGCCCTGCACGGCGGCGCGCCGCCCGGCCGGGCCGCTGCCGATGACGACCAGGTCGTAGACGCCGGTGTTGCGTGCGTCGCTCAGCTGCTTGCCCCCGCTCCGGCGTCAGGCTTAACCGCTCTGTGTTAAGGCATGATGGCGACGGCGCACGCACCCATTCCAGGTCGCCACGGCCTCCCGAGCCCAACCGTCCATTTCTGCGGCGCCCAGAGCGGGCTTGCGGCCGGACCGCAAGCCGCCGAGAGAGGCGGCGTGGGGGCGACCGAGGCTCGGGCGATGCTGGCGTGGAAGATGGGCTTTGAGATCGAGCTGATGGCGCCGCCGGGCCGCAGCCGCGCCGACCTGGCCGAGCGGGTGGCGCGGCGGCTCGGCGGCCGTGTTCGCCGCTTCTTCCACCCACAATCGGAGCCCAGCAAGGCGCCCGGCCTGCCGGTGTTCGAGAACCTCACCCTTGGCTTCGAGGTGCTGGACGCCGGCGGCGCCCGGCTGGCGGCGTTCGTCGACGACCTGACCCTGCAGGCCGGCCTCTACCGCGACGCCGCGCCGAAGCACGGCTGGCTGCGGATCGTCGCCGACGACGGGCGCCTGCTGCAGCTGGTGATGGCGCAGTGCGACCCCGCCGCGCCGCTGGGCGATGTGCTGGCGCCGATCGCGACGCTGTTCGGGACCCAGCCGCAGCGACACCCGTCCGGCATGGTGCGGATCGTCGATGCCCGCGGCGCCTCGGTGGCCATCGCCGCGCCGCTGCCCGGCGAGCGCGAACGGCCGTGCGAAATCGTCACCGCGCCGATCGAGTGCGATCACGCCCAGGTGCTGCAGGGCCTGCTGGCCGACGCCCGCGCCGAAGGGTTCGGCCTGCCGCTGGAGGGGGCCACGCACATCCACTTCGACGCCGCGCCGCTGACCTCGGCGGCGGCGATCGCGACGCTGGTGGAGACGCTGCTGGTCCACGGCGTGGGGCTGAAGCAGCTGGTGGGCGTCAACCCGCACTGCGTGCGCCTCGGACCCTGGCCGGATGCGCTGACGACCCTCGTGCGCCGCCCGGAATTCCCGGCGCTAGCCTGGCCGGCGACCGTCGAGGCGCTCTCCCAGGTCGGGCTGAGCAAGTACTGCGACTACAACCTCGTCAACATCGCCCTGGCGAGCCCCGGCAAGCACACCTTCGAGGTCCGGGTGCTGCCGGCGCAGCTCGACGCCGCGCCGATCCTGGAGGCGGCGGCGCTGTTCGAGGGCCTGCTGCGCTGGTGCGTCCGGGCCAAGGCGCCGCGGCGCCCGCCGCCGAGCCTGGCGGCGCTGATCGAGGCGCTGCCGCTGCGCCGGGAGACAGCGCGCCGGTGGCTGGCGCGATTGCCGCCGCGGGACGGCGAAAGTCTGTTGTAGCGTCGCAAAGGCTCGCAGTAGTGTGGGATTTTACTGTGGGAGTTGTTCATGCCGCGTTCGAAAACCAACCCGCGCCGCCACCGCCTGGCGCTGGCGCTGATGCTGTCGTCGTCGCTGACCCTCGTGGCGCTGGCGCAGCCGGCCCTGGCGGACGACGACGCCGGTTGGAACGTCTACGCCTCGTCCAAGTACACCTATTGCGACGCCAAGCTGCTGAGCAACCTCTGGGGCGTCAACACCGACGTCGCCAAGTCGCGGATCGGCGAGGCGATCATGCATGACACCGACAACACCCTGGCCGGGTCGCTGGCCGCCAGCCGCCGGCAAGGCAATCGCTGCGACTGGGGCGATACCCAGTACGCCTACAACGACGCCGTTCAGCTCTCGCAGCTGTGGGGCGTCAGCGTGCAGGCGGCCAAGGCCAAGGTCGCCAACTACCTGACCAACGGCCAGAGCAGCGTGGTGATCGGCGCCCTCGGCCACGGCCCGAGCTGAGCGGCGGCGCGATCCAGGTCGCGTTCTCATTGAGTTTCAGGAGACCAGGGTCCGCTTCCTGGCCTTCCCGGCGGAGCCTGAGTTCGGCCCCAAGCGGAAGCCGAGATCGCCGCCTGCCGCCGAGTCTCAACGCCAGCTGCGGCTGCGCGCGCCGGAGCCCAAGTCTAGGACCATCGCGTGAGCGATCCCACGAACGATAGCGTCGAAGAGACCCAAGGTAGGTAAGCCTCGATATGTTCCTTGGTTCTGCCAAGCAGATTCGTGCCGAACCGGTTGGCCAGAAAAGTTATGTTGCCGCCAAATTGATCATAGTCGATGCTATTCGGGCGCTCGCGCGGCGGCCAATAGGTCAGCGCAAGCATTGGTCGCACTTTGTTGCTGTAGTTTGGCGCGCCGCGGTGCCATATCCGAGACGAACGAATCAGGACATCACCCGGCTTCATCGGGTGACGCACGCCTCGCCGAGACAGGCGCGACGTGACAAACTTCCAATATGGCAAACGCCCCTGCTCGACGCCTGCAACCAATTCGATTGCGCCGTTGGTGAAATTGGTCTCCACCAGGATTACATTAACAATCATGCATGGCTTTGACCAAGCCGAGTCGATGTGGAACGTCTGATAGTGACTTCCGGGCAAGTTACAGTTGCAGCCGACGTGTTCCAATTCCAGCGCGGCGCCATGCAGTTCCGAGACAAACCTGGTGATGCCAGCCCGTTCGGCAGCTTGCACCAAGGTTCGAACTCCCGAGCCCGGAAAACAATTGAGGTGGCCCGACACCCTGCCGCCAATGCCGTCGGGTCGCGCTTTCGCAAACTGCTCATATTCGGCCAGGATTTCCCCAGCCAAGGCTTCGCAGCATTCCGGCGGGAGACAGCCTTCAATAATGGCGTAGCCCTTGTCCGCCCATTGCTGTCGCGCCGCATCAAAGACGGCGTCGTCGAGCGCTGAAGGCGTTGTTGTCAGCGGCTGTGCAAGTGGGCTCAAATGCATGTCCGGATCAGCAATGGTGTCGCCATGGTCTCGTCCCGCAACAGTCGTGCAAGTGGTGTGCCAGATCGGAAGAATATATTAACCAATCTGCTGATGGGTTCCGAGCTTCGATCGATCTCACCGGTCCTGCAGCATCCCGGCCGCTTCCAGCTCACCGGCGGGCGCCAGCGTCGGTTTTGGACAGCAGCGCTGGGTTACAAGTGTCCGGCCAGACCTTGGATCCCGTCAAAGGCGCGGATGGGCGCTTGCCCTCGAACAGGAACTTCAACCAGCGTTGCGCGCCTGCTTTCGATACCGGGCCGGCGGCGCGCCGAATTCACGTTTGAAGGCGCGGTTGAACGCCGCCTCTGACTCGTAGCCGACATCGCCTGCCAGTTGCAGTACGGAAGCTTGGGTCGTCTCCAGCAGCCGCGCCGCCAGATGTAGTCGCCATCGCGAAAGGTAGGAGATCGGCCCCTCGCCAAGCAGGCGCTTGAACCGTTCCGACACCACCGAGCGGGACGACCCGGCCGACTTGGCCAGGGCCGCGGCCGACCACTCGGACTGCGGTTCGCGATGGATGAGTTCAAGCACCCGACCGACAACCGGATCGCGGGCGGCCGCCAACCAGCCGCTCTGGCCTTCGGGCAGGCGCTCCATGTAGGAGCGCATGCTCTCGATAAAGAGCGCCTCGGCCATCCGCGAAAGCAGGATGGAGCGGCCCGGACGGCTGGTCTCGGCCTCGGAGACAAGGTGCCGGATCGAGCTCTCGACCCAGGCGCCCGAAGGATCATCCCGCACGGGAATGCGCAGGATCGGCGGAAGGCCGGCGAGGAAGAGCCGAACCGCCTGGCGCCTGCAGCCGAAGAACCCACAGACGATGCGGGTCTTTGCGCCGCCGTGACCGCCCAGGCGAAGCCGGGCGACCTTGCCTCGCGAGAGCCGCCTTACGACGACGCCGCTATCGATGAACCTTGGGGCGGCGCCGGCTGAGAGGCGGTGCGCGTCGCCGAACGGCATGATCACGATGTCGCCGGCGGATAACTGCAGCGCTTCCCCGCCGTCGCACTGCACCAACATCTCGCCGTCGATGACGAGGTGATAGCTGACGATGTGCTCGGCGGCAGGCGCCAGCACGGCGGCAACCCGGCCTGCCTGCGGCACCGATACGCCCCACGGAGCGCCGAACTCCGCGTCAAGAAAGATGGCGCCGGTCATGTGCACCGCGCTCAACACTTCCGAAAGCGCGTCCATCGGCGTGACCTTTCCAACCGCTAAGCGCGCCCGGCAAAGAATGGCGGCGGTGCGGCAAAGATTGGCGAGCCGCCGAACAATAGGTTGGCTGGGAGGAAGTTGCAAAGCAGGGAGCTCCCCCAAGATGCACCCATCAGGCCTCGTCAAGGCCCGCCATGAACGGCTTCGCGAGCGGTACCGCGAAGCGCCCGTGGACGCCTGGGTCCGTGACGGCGCGCGGACCGTCTACAACCCGGGCGACGATCCGTTCCATGGCGCCGTTCGCGCCGGCGAACATGACCTCGGCGAGATGCGGTTCGGGATTCACCGGGCGCTTGGTGGCGATCACGACTTGCCTAATCCAGGCGACATTCTCTGCGCCGCGCTGGCGGCCTGTCTGGACGCCACGCTGCGCATGATCGCCGATCGGCTCGCCGTCCCGATCGGCTTTCTGGAGGTCAGCGTTACTGGCGAGCTCGACGCGCGCGGCCCATTGAGGCTTGAGCCGACGGTTCCAGCTGGCTTTCAAGCCATCACCTGCCGGGTCACCCTCGAGCCCGATGGCGACGTCGCCGAGCCGCTGGTGGCGATGCTGATGGCCGCGGCCGAACAGTGCTGTGTCGTTCTGAACACCTTGCGCAACGGCGTGAGTGTCGCCGCGCATATCGAGCGCCGCGCAGGCGCTCCCGTGGGAGGCTGAAATGGCAAAGCTTCTCATGGCCGCCTACAGCGCCGCCTGTTACTTGTGTTTCCTGGGGGCCTTCCTGTACGCGGTCGGCTTCGTCGGCTCTCTCGCGGTTCCAAAGGCGATCGATACTGGCGCTGGCGGGCCGATGGCGACCTCCGTGCTCATCGATGTTCTGCTCCTCGGCGCGTTCGCCGTACAGCACAGCGTCATGGCCCGGCCGGCGTTCAAGCGCTGGTGGACCAGGATCGTGCCCGCGCCCGTCGAACGCAGCACCTATGTGCTCCTCGCCAGCCTGATCCTTTCGCTCCTGTTCTGGCAGTGGCGGCCGCTGCCGTCGAAGATCTGGAACCTCGCCAATTCGGCCGCCGGCGATGTCCTCTGGGTGGGCTTCTTCACCGGCTGGGGGATGGTTCTCCTCAGCACCTTCCTGATCAATCATTTCGAGCTGTTCGGCCTGAGCCAGGCCTTCAACCACCTGGCCGGAAAGGCCAGCCCGACGCCAACCTTCAGGACGCCCCTGTTTTATCGGTGGGTGCGCCATCCGATCTACCTTGGCTTTCTGCTGGCTTTCTGGTCGGCGCCGGTGATGACTCAAGGCCATCTGCTTTTCGCGGTCGCGACAACCGGATACATCCTCATCGGGATCTGGCTCGAGGAGCGAGATCTCGTCACGCAGTTCGGCGATCGGTATCGGCGCTATGTCACCGAAGTCGGCATGCTTGCGCCACGGCCGCGGCGGAGTTCGTCCGCGACGCTGCCGTCCCCGCCACGGCGCAAGGCGGACGCGTAGCCTCAGCGCCCGAGCTGACCAGGCGCGCGCCCGTTTGGCGGCCTACGCCTCGGAGCGGCCGGCGCCGTCGCGATCATGGTCGTAGCGTCTGGTGAGCGGAAACGGCGGCAGCCAGGATTCGCGCCGGACGATCCAGCTTTCGTAGGTCGGCGTCAGCTGGTCGGGGGCGTCCAGGGATCCGAGATTGACTTCGATTTCGTCCGCGCTGCGGGCGAAAACCGACGAGCCGCAGCGGGGGCAGAAAAACCGCCCGGCATAGTCGCGCGTCTCGCCATCGACCGTCACCGCATCCTGTGGGAACACCGCGGAGGCGTGAAACAGAGCCCCATGGTGCTTGCGGCAGTCGAGGCAGTGACAAACGCCGACCCGGTACGGGGGTCCCGACGCCACGATGCGGACGCCGCCGCACAGGCACCCGCCCGTGACCCGATCCATGCCGCGTCTCCTCCAACATCAAGCGGGCCGAAGGCTTACAACGAACCCCGACCGCCGCCCATGGAAGCGGGCCAGGGCCGCTCTCCGGGAGCTAGCCTTTGCCCGGCGGCGGCGGCGCGTCGGCCGCGGCCTGGCGGACGGTGGGGGCGGGACGCGGCGCCGGCAGCGGGACCTGGTCGAAGTGGGCCTTCATCTGCTCCACCCAGCCGGCGAACAGCTGGTTGTCGGCGGCGATCTTGCTGAAGTCGGCAGGCGAGACGGCGCCGTCGTTGAGACCCGAGAGCGCGACGCGCAGGGCGTCGGGGTTGCGGGCGCCGGCCACGAACGGGGTCCAGTGGGTGCGCAGCCTGGCCAGCGAGGCGTCGTCGGCCGCCAGCGAATAGGCGACGGCGGCGCGCAGCAGCTGGCCCTCCTCGATGGCGGTGAGCGGGCCCGGGGCCTTGTAGCGGTCGGCGAGCAGCTTTTCGAAGATGGCGCCGGCCTGCGGCCAGTTCTTCTGCTGCCAGACGATCTCGGCGCGGGCGTCGGCGGCGTCGGGAGAAGTGTCGGGGCCCAGCATCTCCAGTGCGGTGTCGTACTGGCCAAGGCCGGTGAGGGCGCGGGCGGCGATGACGCGACGCTGCAGGTTCAGCGGCTGCGGCAGCACGGTGGTGCGCGAGGCGTTGATGGCGTCCAGCGCGTCCTCGGGCTTGTGGTCCATCAGGTCGATCACCGCCAGGTCGGTGGCGACCTCGGCCTTGGAGACGCCGTCCAGCCGGTTGTCGACCTGGTACTTCAGCAGCTCCTCGGCCTGGGGCAGGAGGTCGACGTCGACCAGCCGGCGGGTGAGGCGCCGGACCATGGCGTCGCCGTCGGCGCCCACCGGGGTCAACTCCTTGAAGTCGTAGAACAGCGCCAGGGCCTGGATCGGCTGCAGCCCGTCGGCCTGGCCGTCCAGGAACAGCGCCTTGAACGCCGACGACAGATCGGCCTCCAGCAGCACCGCCTCGGGCAGGTCCGGCAGGTCCCTGCCGGCGGAGCGGAAGGCTTCCAGCGCCTCGCGGTAGCGGCCCTGGCCGAGGTAGAGCTGGCCGAGGGCGCGCACGGTCTGCAGCTCGAACGAGCCGCCGCGCCAGCGGTAGCGCAGCGAGTTGTAGATATCGATGGCCTGGCTCGGCGTGACGGCGTTCTGGGCCAGCTGGATCTGGGTCGCCCGCAGCTGGGCGGGGCCGGCGACGTTGTCCTGCGGCAGCTGCGCCAGCGCCTCGTAGGTGGCCAGGGCCCCGGTCGTGTCGCCCTGCGCCTGGGCGACCTCGGCCGCCACCAGCCGGGTCTGGGCGTCCTCGTCCGCATCCGCCGGGCTCGCCAGGGCGAAGTCGATCCAGCTCTTGGCCCCGGCCGGGTCGCCCAGCGCCAGGGCGGTCTCGGCGGCGGCCCTGGCGAAGCGCTGGCGCCACAGCGGCGGGAACTGCGGCAGCTGCGAGGCGCCGGCGGCGAAGGCCTTGCGGGCGTCGGCCCACTGGCTGGTCTTGGCCAGCACATAGCCGCGCCAGAGGCTGGCGGCCGGATCGCCGTCCAACACCGGCAGGGCCAGATCGGTCTCGGCCTCCTTGAAGCGGCCGGCCATCGCCCGGGCCATGCCGCGCAGGGCGCGGAACTCGGCCTCGCCGCCCAGCGCCGGATGGGTGCGGAAGGCGTCGCCCAGCACCCCGATGGCCTCGAACGCCAGCCCCTCGCCGATCAGGAAGCGGGCCAGCCCCATGTGGCCTTCGGTGGGACCCTCCGCGCCCTTCTCCTCCTCGTCGGCGACCGGCCCGATCAGGGCGTCGTAGCGAGCGAGGTAGCCGCCGGCGCCGGTGCTCGCCCAGTCGCCGCCGAACAGCCCCGGCTGGGCGGCCGGCTTGGGCGCGTCCAGCGCCGAGGCCGTGTCGAGGGCGGTCGCGGCCGGGGATAGCGCCAGGCCCTTGGGGCGGCTCAGCGTGACGATGTCGCCGTTGAGGGCCACCGAGAGATCGTCGACGTGCGAGGCCACCGCCAGGCCCTGGGCCGACTGCAGCACCGCGAACTGGACGAAATCGTGCGGCGAGACCACCCCCTTGGCGGGGCCGAGCGCGGTGACCACGCCGATCTTGTCGCCGACCGCGGGGTCGCCCACCCAGTAGACACCGGTGGACCCGGCCAGGGCGGCGGTGAGCGAGACCGGGCCGGCGGAATCGTCGCGCGTCAGCTTCACCGGCGTGACGTCCGGCGGCGCGGCCGGCTGCAGGATCACGGCCCAGGTCGAGCCGTCCGCCTCGGCGGCGAAGGCGATCGGGTTGCGGGTGGCGATGCGCACCGCCGAATAGCCGGCGCCGGTGAACGACTGGACCTGGCCGTAAGCCGGATCGTTCGCGGCCGCCTGGGAGACGTCGATCTTGGCCGCCGCGTCGAACACCACCCAGAGCGCGTCGCCGCGGCGGAAGACGGCCGCGCCCAGCGGATTGGCCCAGGGAAACTCCAGCCGCGCCTGGGCGCCGGCCTGGCTCACCGTCATGCGCACCACGCCGCCCTGCGGCACCGGATTGGGCCTGGACGGGGACGGCGCCTGCGGCGGCGCCGGCGGGGCCGTCGGCTTGGCGAACGCGTTGACGTAGTCGGCGCCGTCGGCCTCGCCGGTGGTGGCGTCGGCGTCGTCGGTGAGGGTGATGGCGAAGACGATGCGGCCCTGGTCGTGGCGCACGTCCACCGACTTCACCCACTTCATCGGCACGGTCTTCAGGGCGGCCAGATCGGGCCTGGCGTCGCGGCTGAAGCTGACCGTCAGCACCTGACCGGCGCGGCCCACGGTCATCTGGGCGCCCCTGGCCCAGCGGAACTCGATGCGCGAGAAGTCGCTGGCCTGGCCGATGCGGATGGCGAGCCCGGCCGGCGTGGCGATGGGCGCCTCAGCCGCGGCGGCCGGGGCCGTGGCGACGGCGGCGATGCAGAGGGCGGCGATCGCGGCTCTGACTCCCTTTCCCCTTGCGGGAAGGGGGCAGGGGGATGGGGTGTCAGCTCGATGACTGTTGTGTGGCGAGGCTAAGCCCGCCCTGACCGAGCGAACACCCCCAACCCCAACCCCTCCCCGCAACGGGGAGGGGAGGTTGGTGATCGGGCGGCGCGGTCGAAACGGCAAGGGTCTAGCCCGGATGGGCCGGCGTCGTCGCGGCCGCGGCCGGCGTTGCGGCGGCGGGATGCGGCGCGGCGGTGGCGGCGGGCGTTGCGGCCGCGGCCGGCGGCGCGTTCGAGGCAAGCGCGGTGGTCGGCGGGTGGGCCGGGTGCGGGCGCCGATGCGGCGGCGCGGGCCGGTGGGCCGACGCCGGGGCGGTCGTCGCGGCAGTCGGCGTTTCGGGCGGCGTCGCCTGGGCGACCTGCTGCGGGGCGGGCGCGGCGGCTGGCGCCGCCGCGGGCTGGACGGCCGGCGGGTTGACCGCCTGGCGGACCGCGTCGGCCTGGGCGAGGTAGCGGGCGGCCAGCGCCTCGGTGAGGTTCTTGGCGTCGGCCGGCGGCATCTTGGCCAGCATGGCCGAGAGCGCGCGCTCCTTCATCTTGGCGGCGATCGGCAGGCGCACGGCGTCGGAGAGCAGCACGAACCGCGCGGCGGCGTCCTGCGGCTTCATGCCCTCGTAGACCTTCACCAGCCGGTCGACCTCGGCCTGCTGCTTGTCGTCCAGCTGCCCCAGCAGGGTGGTCATGTCGCCCTTGAGGGCGGTCAGGGTGGCGATCTTGGCGTCGACCTTGGCCTCGGCGGCCTGGATCAGGGCGAGCTCGGTGGAGAGGCCCTGCTCGCGCTCGTCGAGCTGGCCGCGGCGGGCGCTGAGGCTCTGGATCACCTGCAGTTCGGCCGGCGACATCCCGGCTTCCCTGGCGATGTCGGCGGCGCTCTCGGCGCAGATCGGCGCCGGCTTGGCGGGCTGGTCCGGATCGGCGGTGACGGGCGTTCCCGCGGCGCTGGCGTCCGCGGGCAAGGCGCTGGCGGCGTGCGCGGGGCTGGTGACGCCCTCGGCGAAGCTGCGCGCGGCCCCGATGATCCCGGGGCCGTTCTCCACCAGGTTGATGGCCAGGACGCCGGCGCCGGCCACGGCCACCAGCGGCAACAGACGCGGCATCTTCATCAGCGCATACCTCCGGCGGCGAGGCGAGGCGCGTCGAACAGCTCGTCATCGGCCGAGCGCAGCGGCGCCGGCTTGGCGCCCTGGGCGGGGCGGCCGAAGGCGCGCAGGCGCTCGATGCGGGCGATGGCCTCGGGAGCGATGCGCGGCGGCGGCGCGGCGGGCGGCGCGTCGTCGTCCTCCAGGATCAGGTCGTTGCGGGCGGCCGCCTCGGCCAGGGCGGTCGGGGCGGACTTGGCGCCGTAGCGCTCGGCGAAGCGGGCGAAGGCGCTCTCGCGGCTCTGGGCGGGATGGGGCTGGGCGGCCGGCGCCGGCGCGGCTTCGGCCCGGAAGGCGGCGGGCTGGGCCGTGGGCCGCGGGACGGCGATCAGCCGGGCTTCGGCCAGCGTCGCCTCGGCGGTGAGCTTCTCAAGCCGCCCGGCGAGGTGGCCGGCGCGCTCGATACGGCCGGCGAGGCTGTCGGCGGCCTCGTCGGTGGCGGCGCGCAGGTCGGCCAGGCCCTGCTCGGCCCGGGCCGCGGCGCGGTCGAGGTCCTCGACGGCGCGGGTGAAGCTCTGGTGCGAGGCCCGCAGCGTCTTCAGCCGGCCGTCGAGCCGCCAGCCCACGACGAGGGCGCCCACGAGGAGCACGCCCAAGAGGGCGTTCATGATCAGTCCGATGTCGCTCATGAGATCCTCTGCACGGCTTGCTTGGCCGCGGGGGTGAGCGGCGCCTCGACCCGTACGGCGATGTGATGGTTGCGCCGGCCCATGCGGGCGACGGTGAGCGGAATGGTCCCGGCGCGCAGCTGCACCAGGGTGTCGGGGGTGGCGTTGAGCATGATGGTGTCGCCGACTTTCAGGTCGAGCACCCGCGAGAGGGCGATCTGCTGTTCGTCGAGCACCGCGCGAACGTCCAGCTGGGTGGTCCACAGCTCGGTGGCCAGGTGGCCTTCCCAGATGTTGTCGCGGCCGAACTTCTCGCCCATGAACTGCTGCAGCAGCATCTTGCGGATCGGCTCGAGCGTGGCGTAGGGCAGCAACAGCTCGATGCGGCCGCCGCGGTCCTCCATGTCGATGCGCAGCTTCACCAGGATGGCGGCGTTGGCCGGCCGGGCGATGGCGGCGAAGCGGGGATTGGTCTCCAGCCGGTCGAGGGTGAAGTGGACCGGGGTCAGCGGCTCGAAGGCCACCTGGCAGTCGTGCAGCACCACCTCGACCATCCGCTCCACCAGCACCCGCTCGATGGTGGTGTAGGGCCGGCCCTCGATGCGCATCGCCGCGGTGCCGCGCCGACCGCCCAGCAGCACATCGACGATCGAGTAGATCAGGTTGGAATCGACGGTGAGCAGGCCGAGGTTGTCCAGCTCCTCGGCGCGGAACACCGACAGGATCGCCGGCAGCGGGATCGAGTTCAGGTAGTCGCCGAAG
>Ga0302326_10022178_pt1 | contig 12992 bp, 10 predicted proteins | sample Palsa_T0_3_FD_202264 | JGI IMG/M metagenome (GOLD analysis project Ga0302326, IMG submission 202264) | Peat permafrost microbial communities from Stordalen Mire near Abisko, Sweden - Palsa_T0_3 | ecosystem: Environmental > Terrestrial > Soil > Palsa > Peat permafrost | place: Sweden: Abisko... | reverse complement strand
TGCCCGGCCGCTCGCCACGGACATGGCAGCTATCAGGGAAACAGGAGACGCCAGTCACGCACGCCCGCCGACAGCCAGAACCCCGTCAAAACCCCCATTGACACGGCCCCGCTCCTTCAGGGATGACAGAGGAACCACGCAGTCAGGTGATACACCGGGACGCCTTCACCGCTCCGATCCGGCAGTGCACTGCCTGGTCAGGCGCGTGACATGACCAATAGGCCGGAGGCCGCGGCACGCCTTCGCAGCTGCGGCGCCGGCCGCCCGCCGCTCACCGGGCCTGCAGACGGTACACCTGATGCAACCGGCTGCCGGATGGCGCCGAGGTAGGCGCGCGGGCTGTGCCCGGTCAGCGGCGAGCGCTCAAGGTGACCGGCGTACTTCGCGAGCAGCTCCTTGTTCTCAGGAGTCAATCCGGCGGGCTGCGCCGGGTGTCCCGCTGCGTTCTCGGGAGTCATCCCCGGACTCTGCTCCTGAGAATGGCCGTTCTCAGGGATTATTATGACTGGTCATCCGCCGGCCAGATAGCGCCGGAGGTGTCCTGTCTCATCCAAACCGGGGCACGTCCCGCGAGGGCGAGGCATCCGCGGTGCTGTCTCACCGAGATGAGGCACCCCGCACCACTGACCTGGTAGGACAGCACGAACGGTTTGCGGACTTGCCTCATGATCGGCGAGACGACCGACGGCGCCGGGGTCTTGTGCTGCTGGTGACGGCCGCGGCCAGCCGTAGATCATGCGGCTACCTGAGCCGCGTCCAGGTCAGCCGGACGGGACGGTGGAACCTGGCGGACAGCCGCCGCCACCGTCCCGGGCGGGGCACCTGGAGGTGGCTCAGGGAGTGCTCAGCGAGCTCGTCCCAGCATTCGTGCCAGCCCGGCCGGCCGTGCCGTAGTTTTTCCATGACAAGTTTTCCCTCCCGCGTGCGGGTGCGGGCCGGGGCTGGCCGGGGGTCTGGAACCGAGCCGGGGCTTTCCCAAAAGAGTATCGTATCAGCCCAGGGGCAATTCAGGAGATCGGGCGGGCCAACCTGGCCCGTTTCCGGTGGCCGCGGACGGCCGCGGCAGTCGAAAAGAACCTAGACGAATAGTCTAGGTTCTGAGCCCCGGCAGCAGGCCAGTGTGAGCCTGCGTGAGAACGCCGCCCCTCACGACCGACAAGTCCGATGCCCGGCGGGTGCCATCCGTCGAGGGCGCCCGATACGACACAAACATTGATGGGGTACCGCCAGTTCTCGCCCCGCCACGACTTCCCCGGACTCGTCGGCGGCCCGGGCGACGGCCGTGGCGGCGGTGTAGCGGTCGATCATGTGCCGCCGCGTCCCCCCGGCTATGGCCATCAGGGCGCCCTCACTCCCCCGGCGGCCTCGGCCCGCCTCGTCGTCGGCCGCCAGCTCGGCGACGGCCAAGGCGAGGCTTTCCCACAGGCGGGCGCACCCGGCCCGGTCATCAGCCGGATGGTCGCCTCGTCCGCTTGTCCCGTTCGGGTGTGTTTCCCCGGTGCCGCCGCCCGGCTGGGACGGGGCGTAGATCACCACAACCGCCGTAGGAGACGGGGGGGGTCGGCCGGGTCGTAGACCTGCCCGCCGAGCGACAGCTTGACGCCGCGGCCGGCAAGGTCGTCGCCGATGGCGCGGGCGTCGGGCACGGACCGGGCGAGCCGGTCAAGTTTGGGCACCACGAGCGTGTCGCCGGCGCGGACGGCAGCCAGGGCCTGGTCCAGGCCGGGGCGCTTCCGGTTGGTGCCGGTCAGCCCGTGGTCGAGATAGATGCGTTCTTCCGCGACGCCGAGCTCGCGCAGCCTGTCGCGCTGCGCGGTGAGATCCTGGGCGTCGGTGGAGCAGCGGGCGTAGCCGATCAAGGTCTCGCTCATGACCGGGAGCGTACGGATAGCCTCCGGCATTTGAGATTTTCACCGGACGGGGTATCTGCGACACCGCTGGTCCAGGCCGCGACTGGCCAGGCACACTGGAGCCTGGTGTCCGGCAGGGGATCCCCTAACGGACAAGCTCAACGCGGGTTGGATCTGGTAGCACGTTTCTTACCAGCCCACCCGATTGGCACATTTCCGGGCCACCTAGCCCTAGCCAGCCGTCCGCTGCGGGGACAGCGGGCCATCCCGGTGCGCAATGCTCCGGACGTCCCCCCGCATCCGCGATATGTAGCATCCCTTAGGAGGCTGGCCGGTCCGTAGCCATGGGCCGCAGTAGATCGCGTACTCGGTGCCACTTGGGGCGACAAGCGCCTGGTTAAACCTCTATCCCTGGTCGGCCTGCTGCCTGGACCCGAGCTGCTGCGAAGCGTCGAGCGTGTTCACCGGGCGCGCACATCGGCTGAGACGATTTCGCCATTTTGCACTGTGTACGTGCCGGTGAAATACCCGTGCGTCCCATCGGTTTGCGTCGAGTCGAGTTGAATCATCACGGTGTCACCGGAGACGGAGGTGACAGTGACGGAGTCAGATGCTGTGTTCGCGAAGCCCCTGACGAAGGAGTCGTACGATCCAGCCAGGTTCTTGCCTCCGAGTGACCACGCGCTTTGGTAGCCGTGAGCGTTGATGGCCGCGTAGTAGTCCTGGACCACTGCGCTGGCCGGAGGGGGTGTAGCCGGTGTTGGGGCCGACGAGGCCACTGGTGTAGCGAATGAGATTTTCCCGCGGTAGGCAATTACGACAGCGACGCGGGCCGGGGACGGTGCGGGATTTGCCTGCAGCTGTCCCTCCTGCACTGTCCACGTCGGTCCTGAGCGGTCGGGTACAGTCGCCCCGATATTGCGGTCGGGTACAGTCGCCCCGATATTATTGCCGCAGTCGTAGCTCAGGACATTGGTGTTGGTGCCGTAACCCAGGAAATGGCACTTCCGGCCGTCCGCCAGGATCAGGAACCAAGGCGGCTGACTGGGGTCGCCGGGGTTCAGGGTGCCGGCCGGGATGCCGTTGGGCCCGCCCTGCGTGACCTCGATGACCTGCTTGGACGTCGGGTCGCTTGAGCACAGCAGGGGAGAGCCCGGATCGCCTCCGCCGAGGTCGTTGATGAAGCACGGCGTCCCGTTCCCGGGCGGCGAGCAACGGACGGCGACGGCCGACCCCGGGTCGTCGGCGGATCCGCTGTCGCACGTGGCGGTGCCACCGTTTGTCACCACCAGGCCGGGCGCCGGGCCCGAGCCGCCGTTCTGGCCGCCAGCGACCCACGGCTCGAACGTTTTCACCACCGTAGCCTGGGCGGCTGGAGATGCCGTCGCCGGCGCTGATGTCGGTATCGCGCTGGGCGGCGGTGAGCCGGGCGGCTGGCTCGGGGGTGCCGTCGTTTGGTTCTGACTGGGGGAGGAAGCCGGTATTACCCCATTGCAGTGGTAGTCGCGGGAGGCACCTGGTGCGGAACCTGGTACCAGCAAGGCCGTCAGGGAGGTAGCCCGGTCGGCGCATTGGACCTCGTTATCGGCTATGACCGCGAGATCCGGGAAGTAACTCCCTCTTCCGGTAAGACTATACTCACCGGTGAGCGGGTTGACCGAGATATGCCAGTCGTTTTCCACCTGGCCTGGTTCGATTGGCCCGACAACGGCAGGGTAGTTGGTCTGTACCACGTTTACCTGGATATGGATCGTCCAAGCCCGCGGGTTACTGGTATCGGTCGTCACGTCAAACCTGGTGCCTTCACCAACTCGCTTGGGCGCAAAACATTCTTTTGGTTGTCCGTTCCGGCGCCGACTGGGTGGATACGGCAGCTCGGCGAGATGATGGCCGTCACCTCGCCCGATTCGAAATCAAATAAAAGATGCACACGATTTCGTGAGGGGTCGGCGTGCGGGTCAGGGTTATCCTTGTCGACAAAGGAGCGGTTGTCGTCCACGCCACACGCAACAGGCGGCACTGCTACGAGGCAAGTGGTAGCGCCCTCGATGTAGAGGTCGGTTTCCAGAGGCTGCAGATGGCCATGAAAGATCGGATGCTGGATTTTGAGCGGCTGAACGCCACAGTTGTTGGCCGGCTGGGTGACGTCTGACGGCGCGAGTCCGGCATCGCACTGGGCGTGGGCGGGTCCACTGACAGGCGTACCCGCACCGTTAAACCAACCGCTAAACCCTCCGAAAAGCCCGCCCGCCGTTATCAAGATGCCGGGGAGCCCCAATTTTATAGCTAGCGAGGGAATGTTAAAAAATCCCATATGGACCTCCCGGTCAAGAAATAAGTTGCGGAGTACCTGCGTCAGGTCTCTCCGTTGAGGACGGATTGGCTGTCTTGCGAGAATGAGGTGTTATGGTCTGGCGAGATCCTTGAGGGGGTCTCGCTCCGGGAGTGGCGGCGGCGACCGCATCTGGAACCATCCGCTGCCAAGTTGCGTGGTGGCTGGTCCCGACCTTGGTGAGGTAGTCAGCCAGGGAGTTGAGGATCTCGTCGGCGGTCTTGGTCCAGGCGAAGGGCCTGGGGCTGTGGTTCCAGGTGGCGATCCACGTCTCGATGTCGTTTTCCCATCGGAGAATTCAGTAGGAGCCCCCCGGGCGGTGTGGCGCCTGGGTGGCATCACACCGCTACCGCGTGGGGCAACCCGTGGTCTCGTTCTTCGGCCTGGTCAGGTGACGAAGCCGTGGTGGCTGTTCCATAGCTTCGCGGCTTGGTAGCCGTCCATCGCTGACCAGATCGCGACTCCGATCCAGAGCACGAAGCCAATCAGGAAGAAGGCCAGAACCCAGCTGCAGACCCACAGGCCCAGCTGAATGCCGCCGGTTACTTTGTCGTCCCTGAGGAGCAGGGCCGGCAGGCCCGGGATCAGCAGTCCGAGGATCACATAGAGCGCCTCGTTCTTGGGTACGGCAGTCGGCACCGGGCTGCCCGGGATTTGTCGTGGATCCGGGCTGATGTTGCTTTGCATATCGGGCTTTCCTTTCGTTCGGGCGGTCCGGCTTGCTAGTAGCAGCCGGTGATCTGCGGTTTTCGCCAACGGGAGAGCTGCCGTTGTGACTGCATCAGGTCTCTCCGTTGAGGATGGATTGGTTGTCTTACGGGAATGAGGGTGTTACAACCTGATGAGATCCTGAGGGAATCTCGCTCCGGGAATGGCGGCGGTGACCGCATCTGGGATCATCCGCTGCCAATCACGAAGGCGGGTCCGGCGTCTGTGTCGGTATGTCCGCCGGTCAGGCAGCAGCGTCGCGTTGAGGCCGGTGAGTCCGACGCCGGCCGCAGCTCTCTGCTCGCTCGCGCGGAATGATGCTTGACAGTTGAGTAACCACGCATCCGTCAGGGAGGAGCTCAGCGTTGTCGTCGAAGAGCACGACTCCATTGCAGAGCAGGCTCCAGCCCTGTTCCGGATGAGTGGCTACCGTGCGGGCGGCGTGACGGTCAGGGGCCGTTGCAGCTGGGCACGGCGGGAAATGATGACATGTCCCGGATCCGACAGTGGATGAACCGGCCGTCAGGCCATCTCGATGGATAGAAGCGATCATTGTTTCCCCCTGGATTGTCTTTAGTGAGCGGGGCGTTCTTGCCCCGCCTGGGGAATTCCGTGACCGTTCACACTGATCCCTGGCGCCAGTTCGATCCGTGTGAATCACGATGCCTTAACTACGACGGCGAGGAACGGAACGGTTCACACCGCGGGACGGTAAATTTCGTGGAGGCCGTCCGCGATGCCGGGCGGCCGCCATCTGCCGGATACTGCGTGCTTCCCCCCTGTCACGGCGGTGAGCCGGGAACGCAGCGAGCCGACGGGTCAGCCCGGGCCGGTAGCAGCGATGCTGCAAGCCGCCGCGCTCCCGCCGCCGGACCTGCAGGCCCGCACTCTGGCCCGCGTCCAGCAGGCCGCCGCCCAGGCCCGCCCGGCCGGAAGGGCGGCCAGGCTGGCCAGGTGGCGCGGCTGGGACATCCGGATGCTGGCCCTGGCCGGCGGCGGTGGTCATCGCCGCCGCTGTCGGCGCCGGGCTGCTGGTCTCCCAGCCAGCCGGGCTGTCCTTCACCATCCCGCTGTACCCCTGGCCGGGGCAGGCTGCCTCCGGCCCGGCGGTCGCGCACCGCACCGGCGACGGCTGGTCCATCCAGCTCACCGTCGCCCACCTCAGCGACCTCGGAGCCGGCCGGTTCTACGAATGCTGGTACGCCGGCCTGGGCAGCCGGCCCGGCCACCGTCAGCTGATCACCGCCGGTACCTTCACCGTCGGCCCGGCCGCCACCGCCACCGTTCAGATGTGGAGCGCCGCCGGCCCCCGGTACTTTCCCCACCATGCAAATCACCGCCCAAACCGCAGGCAACGGCAGCCAGGGCGGGCGAATCATTCACCGGCACCGCGGCCGGCTAACCCCGACAGCGGCAGCCACACGACGAGTGGGATGCCGGCACAGTTCGCTCAATGCCTGGGCATGAGCCAGGCGAGGACAAGCACAAAGGCTGACCTGCCGGGATCTTGAGAGCCGCGCTGCGTGCCCGCAGCACTTGCTCGAGTGGCTGGCCCGCGAGACCGACAGCAGGATGGCTGAACGGCTGGCGGGCGCGCTGGGCCCGCTCGACCCGACGGCGGAGGACAGGCGCCAGGCCCGCGACGCACTGCTCGGGCTGCTGGCCCGCGAGACCAGCAGCGGGAGGGCTGCATGGCTGGCAGGCGCGCTGGGCCCGCTTGACCGACAGTCCACGACCTCAGGACATGGCGCGCCTGGGCGGTCCGACCGACCGCCGAACTGCTTGCTGCGGTGCGCCGGAACTCGGCACTTACCAACTGGCTTGCAGTCCTCCCCTCGCTGGCCTCGCTTTCCGGTTCACCCGCTTGAGGCACCGCAAACGTCAGCCTCAGTCAAGGTCTAGGACTCCCAAAACGGCGGCCAGGAGCAAGATAGCCGGACACGCCTCGGGCAAGCTCCAGCGGAAGGTCGCCGAGACCACGACGTGCGACCACGCCCTGGCCGTGCTCGCCGGGACGGGCAGGGCGCGCCGTATCCGCAACACGGCCAGCTGTCACAACAGGCTGCGGTCGCCGAACCGCTCCAGCCGGACGGGCGCTCCAGTGGAGCAACGTTCAGGCCAGGAAAGGCGGACCGGGCGATAACCCGCTATCACCCGGTTCTGTCGGTGCTCGCCGCTACCATCCGCGGCATGGCAGGTGACCAGGAAATGGTGACCGCAGCGGCGGCCGTGGCCGCAGGCGGTGACCTGGTGCCCCGGGCCGGTGCCCGGCCGCCGGGGCCGGTGGCGATCGCCGCCGAGCTGCTCGCGCGCACGCGCGCCGAGCTGCCGGTGCTGGCCGGGCTGGGTGAGCGGGAGGAGCTGCTGGCCGCCGCCTGGCTGGCCAGCCTGCGCGCGGCCCGCACCCGGCGCGCCTACGCCGCCGACGTCCGCGGGTGGCTGGGGTGGCTGACCGAGCGCGGCGTGGACGTGCTGGACGCGGGCCGGGTACACGTGGACCTGTGGGCGGCGGCCCAGCAGGACCGCGGCGCGGAGTCCTCCACCGTGCGGCGCCGGCTATCAGCGCTGTCCAGCTTTTACCGCTATTGCGCCGCCCACGACCTGGTCGACCGGATCCCCACGGCGGGGGTGGCGCGGCCGATGGTGGATCCGGACTACACCGCCACCATTGGCCTGGACCGCGACCAGGCCCGTGCTCTGGTCGCGGCCGCCGACGCCGACAAGGGGCCGCAGGCGCTGCGGACCGCGGCGGTGATCCGGCTGCTGCTGCACAATGGCCTGCGGGTGGATGAAGCCTGCGCCGCCGACGTGGCCAACCTGGGGACGGATGCCGGCCACCGGGTCCTGCGCGTGATCCGCAAGGGCGCCCGGAAAGCGAGAATCCCGCTGACCCCGGCCACGGCAGCCGCGCTGGACGCCTACCTTGCGGAGCGGGCCTGTCGCGGCGGTCTCAGCGACGCGCGGCAGCTGGCCGGCCCGCTGCTGGCCACCGCCAGCGGCGGCCGCCTCCGGCAGGGGCAGCTGTGGGAACTGGTGCGCCGCCTGGCCCGCGACGCGGGCATCCAGGCCTGGGACCAGCTATCCCCGCACTGCCTGCGGCACTCGGCGATCACCTTCGCGCTCGACGCCGGCGCCGCACTGCGCGACGTGCAGGACTACGCCGGCCACAAGGACCCCCGCACTACCCGCCGGTACGACCACGCCCGGGACAGCCTGGACCGCAACGCCGCACACGCGGTCGCGGCCTACCTCGCCTGACCGGACACACTCCCGGCGCCCTCCGTGGCCCGGCCGCTACGTTTACGGCCTGGAGCCGATCCGTTACGGCGTCGCGGCCGGAGCTGGCGCGGCCGTCAACGTTTCCCCGCCTAGCAGGTTTAGCAGATCTATCCGGCCTATCAGACCTCGTAGGCATGGGCGCAGCAGCGCGGGTTCGACGTCATCGAGCACCGGCAACTCGGCGGCAATCGCTGCATCCGGGCCCGGGAATGGTAACGACGGGCACCGAGGAGACCGGGTGATAAAGCGGGTACGGGGTATCCACTTAACCGGAGCAACGCAGGTCAGCGGTGCGCCAGGGTCAGCCGGGAAACAGGGCTCTTTCACTCCGTGACCAGCGCGAACGTCAGCCGCAGTGGTTGGGCACTCCTGTCAAATGGATAGCCCGGAAGCGGGTTATCACCCGTAGTCTGCAGCGAGCGCGCGAAGCGGGCGGCGTACTGCTCGAGCAGGGCTGCGTTCTCAGGAGCCAGTCGACGTGATCGCCCGGCGGCCCGGCGCGTTCTCAGGAGTCACGCCAGCAGTTTGCTCCTGCGAATTCCTGTTCTCAGGGATTCCGATTGGCCAGGGCTCAGGCGGCTGGGGCTGGTTCGCGAGCCAGCGCAGGAGGCGGAAAGGCGCTCGCTCAGGCCGAGGTATTCAGTGTGATCGGAACATTGCTCTACCAGTTTCGACAGCGGCGTCTCCAGCGAGGTCGTGCGCCGCCGCGTCGGCCACGCCTCCACCGATACCATCCAGATCTACACCCTGCTCGCCGGCAAAGTCGCCGACACCGAGATCCGCGCCGGACGCCGCAAACGCGAGACGAGACGCCGATGACCGGGCAGCCGGTGTCCACGCTCGCAACCCGTGTGCAGAGGACTTCGAACATCGACAGGCACATCACCGGCCCGGCCAGCCGTGGTGGGGCTGCTTTCCTGGGTAGCTAGTCTTTATGTGCCCGGTCGGCAGTACGGGCGCGGGCAGGCGCCCGAAGCGTGGAAGGGCCACGGCATGCCGTTGATCCAGCTCGTCGCCACCGGCGGCACGATCGCCAGCCGATCCACTGCGGCCGGCCGGCAGGCACAGGCAACCGGTGCCGAACTGCTGTCCCGCAGCACCATCCCCGAGGGCGCCGAGGTGCGGGTGGTGGACCTCGCGGCCAAGGGCAGCTTCGCCTGGCAGCACTCGGACCTGCGAACGCTGATCCGCAGCGCACGGGAACAACTGGCTGGCGAGGCCGACGGGGTGGTGATCACGCACGGCACTGACACGATGGAGGAGTTGGCTTTCCTGCTCGACCTGGTGCACGCCGACCCGCGCCCGGTGGTGTTCACCGGCGCGCAACGCCCGTTCGACCACCCGGCGCCCGACGGGCCGGCGAACCTCGCCGACGCCCTCGCCGTCGCCTCATCGCCGCTCGCCCGGAACCGGGGCGTGCTGCTGAGCTTCGACGGGTATGTCTACCTGGCCCGCGGCGTCACCAAGGTGGACACCCTCAGCGCGCATGCGTTCGACGCCCCGGGCCGGGGCCCGGCGCTGCGCGTCGCCGACGGCGCCGTCAGCGCGCTGACGCCCGCCGCGCGGCCGCCGACCCTCCGGTTCGATCACGGCACGGCTGAGCTGCCCAAAGTGGACGTGGTCCCGCTGTACGTCGGGGCCGACGCGGCCGGGCTGCGGGCGGGCATCGAAGCCGGCGCCCGTGGCCTGGTGCTGGCAGCCTTCGGTGCGGGCAACGCGAACCCGGGGATCGTCGAGGCCGTACGGGACGCGGCTGCGGACGGCGTCCCGGTGCTGGTCTGCTCGCGGGTGCCCGCCGGTCCGGTCGTGCCGCTCTACACCGGGGGCGGCGGGGCGGACCTGCTCGCCGCCGGGGCGGTGTTCGGCGCGGACCTGAATCCGTGGCAGGGCCGGATACTGCTCACCGTGGCCCTCACGCTGCCCGACCCGCTCGCCGCGCTACGGGTATGGCTGGAAGCCGACACAACGAAGGAGGTACGAGCATGAACGGCAAGGACATCCTCGTGGCGTACGGGGTGGACATCGACGCGGTGGGCGGCTGGCTGGGCTCCTACGGCGGTGAGGACTCACCGGATGACATCTCCCGCGGCGTCTTCGCCGGCGAGGTCGGCACACCGCGGATCGTGGAACTGTTCCGCCGCTACGGCATCCGGCAGACCTTCTTCTGGCCGGGGCATTCGGTGGAGACCTTCGGCGATCAGTTCGACGCGTGCGTGGCGGCGGGCCACGAGATCGGCGTGCACGGGTACAGCCACGAGAACCCGATCGCGATGAGCAGGCAACAGGAGATCGACGTGCTGGACTACTGCGTCGACCTGCTCACGAGGCGCTCCGGCCGCGCTCCGGCCGGCTATGTGGCGCCGTGGTGGGAGTTCAGCCCGATCACCAACGAGATCCTCCTCGACCGTGGCATCCGCTACGACCACTCGCTGATGCACCGCGACTTCGAACCCTACTACGTGCGGGCCGGCGACACCTGGACCAAGATCGACTACACGCGGTCGGCAGCCGACTGGATGAAGCCGCTGGTGCGAGGCGAGGAGACCGACCTCATCGAGATCCCGGCGAACTGGTACCTGGACGACCTGCCGCCGATGATGTTCATCAAGGCAAGCCCGAACAGCCACGGCTTCGTCAACCCGCGCGATATCGAGCAGCTGTGGCGGGACCAGTTCGACTGGGTGTACCGCGAGTACGACCACGCGGTGTTCACGATGACCATTCACCCCGACGTGTCCGGGCGGCCGCAGGTGCTGCTGATGCACGAGCGGCTCATCGATCACATCAACAGCCACCAAGGCGTGCGCTGGGTAACCTTCGACGAGATCGCCACCGACTTCGCTCAGCGGCATCCGCGAACCGGCCGGTCGGGGAGCTAACTTCAGACGGGGGTGCCCACCCACACGAAGGTCAGACTCCACCGGGCAGGGCAGGTCCGGCGCGCCGGTCAGCCGGGCGGGCGCGGTGACCAACGGCGCATCCACGCCGACCGCCAGAGCGACGCAGAGCGCGTCGTAGAAGCTCAGGTTGTGCCGCCACCTCCAGGCCAGCTCCGCCGGGCCCGCGTCGGGCGCGGCCGGAAGACCGGTACAGCCTGAACCCGGACGGGTCAATTGCCTGCAGGTGAAGGACTTTATGCCTTGAATCTGCAAGGTGTCCGAGCGGCAAGCCGGGTCCGAGCTGCGCCACCAAAGCTCGTCGCCTGGTGACGCAACCGCCCTGGCGGCCCTGCGTCTGCCTGCGGCTGAACGCCTACGCTGGACCAGGCGATCCCGCTGTACGAGCGGACCCTGGCCGACCGTGAGCGGGTGCTGGGCGCCGACCACCCGGACACGCTCAGCTCGCGGAACAACCTCGAACGGGCCCGAATCGCGGGCAATTCCGACTGATCATCTGAGCCACAAGAGCATCTGTTCGGCTTGTCGGCGGCGCGTTCACCCAACGTATCTGCTGGACCTGGCCGTGGCAGGGGTGTCCGTAAGGGGACCCCAAACGGACGCCCGCTCCGGTGACGAACAACCATCACAGCTGTGACCTTCGGTGATAGGTGGCCGTGAATCTTCGGCGCTTTCTGGCAGGAGCGCTAAGGAGTTCGCCAGTTCGCCCGCGCCAGGATGCCGTCAGTTACCCGGCGCCGTCGCTGATGGCCTTGATGCGGGGTGTGGCTAGCCGCAGGCAGAGCTGTGCGTGTCGCCGCCGAGCGCGGGGGTGTCAGGTACTGGTGGGTGTTTTCCTTGCCCGTAGGCGGCGCTCTTGCTCGCTCATGCCTCCCCATACGCCGTGGTCCTGCCTGGTGTTCAGCGCGAAGGCCAGGCACTGCCGCCGGACGGGGCAGCCGGCGCAGATCGCCTTGGCCTGCGTGACCTGATCAAGGGAGGGACCCGACGCGGAGACCGGGAAGAACAGTTCGGGTCAGCGTGCCGGCATGCGGCCAGCTGCGGCCAGTCCGGGTCGGGGGTAGTGATCGTCTGGTCGCCCGGCGGCCTGGGAGGGGTCGTCATATGCGGGCGTGATCGCTAGGCGGGCGTGCTGCCGGCACGCAGGAGCCCGGTGAATACAGCGATGGCGAGGTACGCGCACAGCAGGTTCTTGGTGCCCTTCCCGGCGGTGGCGGCCGAGCCGCGCCTGGCAGGATGAAATGGCATGGTCAACTCCCCGGATGCCCCCGGCGACGATTCCTGCACGGTCACCGGGATCCGCGCCATCGACGAGCCCGGCGAGGGACTTGTCGAACTGAGGTCACCGTCGGCTGCAGTCGGGCGAGCCTGTGGAAGGACCGCCCGGGCGAGCACCCCTGGTTCGGGCAGTTCCGTCATCGGGTGCGTCTCATATGGGGACAGGGCCAGATGGGGGTCGACCCAGACGGATGGATCAGGATCGAGGTACCGCAAAGTCAACTTGAGGACTTCATCCGGGCTGTCCGGCAAGCAGCGCGGGACCCTGACGCCGAATATCAGGCTTTGCTGGCTCGACGGCGAGAGTATGCCCTGCGCGAGGCGCAGACTCAACGCGAGAGGCAGGCCGACCCGGCCAAGCGTGCCCGCCTGGCAGAAGATCAGGCCCGCATCGACGCGGTACCGGGCGAGACCGAGCAGTAGCTCATGTTGCCGCGCCGCTTCCAGTCCTTGGTCGCTGGTGCTCCCTGCGGTCCGGGTCGTTGACAGAGTCAGCCTGAACGTAACAGCCACGCTGGCCACCTAGATCCGTTCTTCGCACATGGGGTTTCACTGCGTGAGCCAGCGGGGCCGGCTGATGTCGATCTTGAGCAGGTCGAGTAGTCGGGCCTGGATGCCGGCTGGTTTGGGGATCACGGCGGGGTTCCC
>Ga0302326_10022177_pt1 | contig 12993 bp, 11 predicted proteins | sample Palsa_T0_3_FD_202264 | JGI IMG/M metagenome (GOLD analysis project Ga0302326, IMG submission 202264) | Peat permafrost microbial communities from Stordalen Mire near Abisko, Sweden - Palsa_T0_3 | ecosystem: Environmental > Terrestrial > Soil > Palsa > Peat permafrost | place: Sweden: Abisko... | reverse complement strand
GGACAAACAACCACATCCGGGCCATGGGGAATACGGCGACGCTCGATAACAGGATCTGGGAAAGCGCCGGGTTGGGACGGGCCCGAACCCTTCGTCCCAATCCTATGGCTGGCGACGATATCGCGGTGCGCTTTCTAAGTCAAGCAAATCCGGCGGCGGGTTAGGGATCGACGAGCCTCACCAGCTATTGCGGGAATTTCTCTCACCGCGCTCGGCCCAGCCACAATCGTTGGGCGATTCGACCGGTAAGTACATTGTGTGCAAGATGTTGCAACTCTTGTCGGGCCGAGATTTCGCTTGGCCCCCACCCGGCGGTTGCGATAATATTTAGTGAGTCAGTCAGGTTTTTCCTCCACCCAGCTGCCGTTTGTAAGTAGATCCCCCTTGTTGAGAGTTCCAGGAGTGAAGGAGTAAGCCTCCGCTTGTAAACGGTTGCCTGCGCCGAATTGCGGGGAATTTCAGGAGACCGAGTGACCAGTATGAAAGCTATCTTTTCTCTGTTTGCAGCTATCTTATTTTGCCTGGTCACCGCGGTGGCTGAAGGGCAGATTCAACCTTCTTTTTTTGGTATGGGAGTGACAGCGTCGAGCGATCCGCCTAAGGTGAGCTATGGCACCATGAGCCATCCGCCGCTGGCGTGGACGGCCGTTGAAGGCACGGGCCGAGGAGTGTATGACTTTTCCACCCTGGATCCTTTTGTGCTGGCCGCTCCCAAGGGGGCCGATAACGTAGCGCAGATCGACCTGGTGATGGGCTGGACGCCCGGGTGGGCGGTATCTTCGCAAAGCACTTGTTCCACCCAGGCTGACGGCGTCGTAGCTTGCACGGCCCCTCCCGCCAAGATGCTTGATTGGGCCAATTTCATCACCGCCATGGTGCAACACTACAACGGACGCACGGCGCCACATATCAAGTATTACGAAATCTGGAACGAGGCCAACACAACATCCTTCTGGACCGGTACTGTGCCTCAGTTAATTGCCATGGCTAAAGTGGCGTATCCGATTTTGAAGCAGGATCCCTACAGCCAGGTGATGACCCCGTCCGTGGTGTGGAGTGGCGGCGTGTCTTTCATGACGTCGTATTTGAGCAGCGGTGGATACAAATATGCCGATGGATTGACTTTTCACGCCTATACCAGCCAGACCGGCAAGGGAGTTTCATTGCCCGTGCCGCTGCCCGAAAGTCCGGAGTCCACCAACGCTCCCATCCAGACGATGGTTTCAGCGTATCGAGTGGTAGCCAATGCCAACGGTCTTAAGAACAAGCCCATTGCCACCACCGAAGGCGGTTGGGGAGTCAATGGCGTATCCGATCCCGATATGCAGGCGGCATGGATTACGCAATACGAAATTGTCCAGGCGGGAATGGCGACGCTATACGACATGCAATTTACAACCTGGTACACCTGGGGCCATTCGGAATCTGGGACGATCGAAGCCACGAGCGGCGAACCGACGGAAGCCGGCGACGCTTATCAAGAAGTGTATAAATGGCTGGACGGACAGATCCCTTCCCCGTGCACGAGTTCGGGGAATATCTGGTCGTGTCCTGTGGCCAGGAATCTGATTGTGTGGAATATCGCCGAGACGTGCAGCAACGGCGTTTGCACTACCGCGCCCTATACGGCACCCAAGGGATACTCGAAATATGTGGAGCTGACGGGCGTCACATCCAACATCGAGGGAGCCATTTCCCTCGGCGTCAAGCCCATCATGCTGGAACCGTAAGGCATTGCGCGGGCCTCGCGTTCTGGTTGTGTAGCCTACCCGAGGATGTTTTCGGAACCAGTTGGCCGTCGGTGATAAGTTTTCCTTCCGCACTCGTTTGCCACCAGCGAGCCATGCAATAGCTTGGCGACGGAGGGCGGAATACGACTTCCAGCTTTGCTTTCACTTCACCAAGTCATAGAATGGCTTGACATGAATGCGGCCACGGAGGACTTAGCTCCCGATCCTATTATCGAGCGCATGGAAGAGCAGATTGCCTGGTACGACGGGAAAAGTAGATTCAGCAGGCTATGGTTCAAGCGGCTGAAAATGACGGAGATCGTCGCGGCAGCACTTATCCCGTTCTTGGCTGCGTCTAAAATTCCTCATCCTGAAATAGCGACTGGTCTTCTGGGCGTGCTTATCACGGTGTTCGAAGGCATGCTGCAACTGAATCAGTTTCACGAGAACTGGATCAATTACCGGGCGACTTGCGAAAATCTTCGCCACGAAAAATACATATTCATGGCCGGCGCCGGACCTTACGCGAGCACGGAGAACCCGCGCGCTTTGTTAGCGGAACGGGTGGAGGCTTTAGTTTCGCAGGAAAGCGCGAAGTGGGCGTCGATGCAGCAGAACTCAAAAAGCCAGTCGTCGTGATGGGCCGGCAATTAGGTCGAAGAGTCCCCGCCGAGCCCGGACACGCATGCGCTGAAGGAAAGGTCCTTGAGCGGTATTTTTGTCAGCTATCGGCGGAATGATTCGCAGGGCGAGGCTGGTCGTTTGTTCGACGACCTGGTCCAGGAGTTCGGCCAAGACATGGTTTTCATGGACGTGGCCGCAATCGAGGCAGGACGGGACTTCCGCAAGGCGATCGAAGAAGGCGTTACCAAGTGCGGCGTACTCCTGGTGGTGATCGGGCTGGAATGGCTCAATGCGAAGGACGAGCGGGGCGCGCGCCGGCTCGACGATCCCGCGGATTTTGTGCGCATCGAAACTGCGTCCGCCTTGCGGCGCGACATTCCGGTCATTCCCGTTCTGGTGCGCGGGGCAAAGATGCCCTCCACCGAGCAACTGCCTGACGATCTGAAAGAGCTTGCGTATCGCAATTGCATCGAGCTGACGCACGCGCGCTGGAAATCGGACCTGCAACTGCTGCTGGAAGCTCTGCGCCGTCTGGTGGCGGGGCAGCGAACATCGGGGTCTGGAGTCAATGCCGTGGCCGTTCAAACCACGGAATTGGCGATGCCGCTGGCGAGACCTGCCGCGAGCCTCGACCCCGATTTGATGGAGCGTGTCAGGCAAGAGCTCGCGCATCACATCGGGCCGATTGCAAGCATCGTCGTCAATCGCGCCGTCTCACACTGCGCTTCGGCTGACGAACTCTATTCAAAAGTCGCGGAAGAGATCGACTCACTCGGGGAGCGTGAGCAGTTTCTGCGTCGAGTTACGAGTTCGCCGAATGCCCTCTCGGTTGCGGCGAAACCGATCACTGAACGGGTAGTAACTCAGACGGCGAAAACTCAGAGTGCCGCCACTCCAGCCGAGAGTACGCCTGTTCCCGCACCGGAATCCTCGGCGCCGAATCAAGAAAAATTGGAGCATGCAGTTGCAGACACCATTTCTGAGGCCATTCCACGCCGGGGCGATGCCCGCCCCGCGAAGGGATGGAAGTATGGAATGCTGGCGGTCGCAGCTATAATTGTGCTGACTGTGGTGGCGCTGATTCTGCTTTCATCCCGCAGTCGCACCAGGCCCGCGTCGCAAGATGTGTCCGTTGCACCTGCACACGCTTCCGCGGCCGTGCCGGTCGCTCCATCCCCTCTGGCAGCTTCCGCCGTGACCAACCGGCCCGCGCTCCCGGTGGAGCGTCCTGACCGCGAAAAGGAGCGCATAGCCGCACGGCGGTTTCATGTATCACCGGAGGTGGCACGCAGCCTGCTCATCTCCGAAGTCAGACCCGATTATCCGCGTGTGGCCGTGCAGGCGTTCGTTCAGGGCACGGTGTTGCTCGACGTCGATATTTCGAAAGAGGGGATGGTGGAGAATCTCAAGGCGACTAGCGGACATCCGCTGTTAGTTCCCGCCGCCCTCGACGCCGTGAAGCAATGGCGATATAAGCCGTTTATGCTGGACGGCAAGGCAGCGGCGTTCAGCACCCAGGTTGAGGTCCACTTCAGTCTTCATTGAATTCATTTCAGCATCTTAAAGGCCTTGGCCAGGCTGAGTTGCATGCGATTGAAGGATTCGGTCACGACAGCGATTTCATCTTTGCCCTTGACCAGCAAAGGCGGGATATTTACTTCTCCTTTACTGACGCGGTCGGCGATTTCCGACATCTCTTTCAGGGGCCGGATCACGACGAAATAGACAGCTATATCCAGAATGAGGATTGCCGCGATCAGCGTGATCGCGAGATACACGAGCAGGAGGTGGAATGCCCGCTTGGCGTTTTGCACCGGTACTGCCATGGGGAGAGATACAATCTGCGCGCCGACGATTTCGCCGGGATGCCAGCCAAAACCATTGCTCGAACCATAGGTGGCGATCATGGCGGCCGGAGCTACCGCCGGGCGGCTATGACATTCCATGCAGCTCTGGTCGGCCACGATGGGCGTCGCCAGATATAACAAAGGCCCCATCGCAGTTTGGCGTTCATTGTTGACTTGCTTCCGCTCCGGGTGTTCACGAAGATATCGAATCACGTCGGTTTCCCAATCGGTTGCCCGATCCTCCGGATTGGTGGGGTTTAGCGTCGCTTCCCTGTAGCTGTAGTCAGGATAATTCCCCCTCAGGCGGTTAAACGCAGTGGTCGCGGCGAAGAAGGGGATGGTTTCCGCAAGAAATTTCTTTTCGTGCTGAGGATTCTGTTCGAGCAGGGGCGCCAAGTCGGAAGCAGTGTAATCACGCACCGACTGGGCACTGGCCCGCATCAGCTCAGCGTCCTGCAATACTTCGCGGCGGGCGTCGTCGATAAGAAGGTTATAGCTGACCAGCGCGATGATCAGGCCGCCGACGCCGAATACGACCACCAAGATGAGATTGAATTTGGTTAATAGCTTCGTGACGGGCTCCTTTCTAGACTGCCGGAGTTCGAGGAACAGTCTGATGCGAAACCAGTTTAGTTGTACCAGAAGGATCTCGGTCTAGATTCGTAATTGCGTGGGTTTGCGCCAACCTCAACGGGGTTAACTCCGCAATCGTTAGGGAGCGGACGAGAAAATCAGGGCCGCAGCTGAATTGAGGGGCGCAAAAAGAGGCGAGTGCGCAATTCACGCTCTGTTGAACCGCACCAAATCTGTCAACGCTCTATTTCGAGCTACTTCTTCGCTGCTTTCCGTGAAGGCGGGACTATGCCTCTTTCAGGCAGCTCCCTTTCGATCTTGTCCGAAAGATGGTGCAACGGCTTGTCGCCCGCCGAGGATAACTGCGCGCCGCGCGTGGGTACGCTTAAGCCCTGCGCGGTATACATGGCTTCGTTAAAAGTTGTCCCGGATTTGGCGGCCGCGACCGCGAAAACTCCATGGGGGACGCCGCTGGTGAAGGCCGTAGCGATATAGTCGCCCACCATTAAGCCATTCTGGGAGTTCGGCAGCGAACCGAGCGACATCGGTCCGGCCAAACTTAATGGAGCATTCCAGGTCGATCCGCCGTTGGGCGACGAAATGTAGCCGACGTAGAGCTGGCAGGTCGATTTCGCGCAACTGCTCTTCGAATAATAGTAGTAGTGAACCGCGACGTGGGCTGTGGCGCCTGATGTGGCAGGGTCGATGCCGATTCCGGGAATGAAGTGGTCCACCGTGCTGGTGGTGGCGTCGATGGGGATGCGGGTTACAGCGGTCCAGTGCGCACCGTCGGTGGAGGTGCTATAAACCAAATCGTTGGTGGAGCACTTGGAGCGGAAGCGGCAATCCTCCCACACTACATAGACCGTGCCTGCGCCATCCACGGCCGCAGAAGGTAGAGGCCCACTGCGAATTCCACCTTCGTCGGTGTGCGCCTGAATATTCGAGACTCTAACTGGCGCCGACCAGCTCGCGCCCCCGTTCGTAGAAGTATAAGCAGAGATCCCCGTGGTCTCGATGGGCACAACGACAGTGCCGTTGGGTTGGACCAGCGGCTGCCCACCGATCCCGGTGGCCCGATTCGCCGTGGTGGTCGCGGTTCCCCACGTCATGCCTCCGTCGATGGAGGTGCTCATCATAATCTCGTCGCCGCTGTCCGGGTTGTCCCACTCCACGTAGCAATTGCCATAGAACGGACTGGTGGAGGTGCTGTCGCACACGATCCAGTTCTTGTCGGATGAATTTACCGCTGGGCCCACATCCACGGGATTGCCCCAGGTGAGTCCACCATCGGTTGACCGGCTCACGACCACCGCCGTGGTGGTGCCGGAGTTCACGATGGGCAAGCTGGAAATCAGCCATACGGCGTGTTTGGCGTCATAGGCCACGGCAGGATCGCTGGCCGCGTTGAAGGGGCCGCCGCCATTTCCGGTGGTGAGGCCGGGTAGAAATCCTTTGGTCCAGGTGCTGCCGCCGTCGGTTGAAGTGGACCAGCCAATGGCCGTTGCGCCGCCGGGAGCAATGCGCCCTGTCTGAAATGCCGAAACCAGCGTAGTGCTGTTGGCCAGCACATGCGGCTCGACTTCTGTAGCGTGCTGGCCGGGAGGTACGGTGAATGGATCGGAACTGATCTCAGTCAAGCTGACCTGGGCACGTGCAGGAAATGAGAGGCTTAGGGAGAGGATGAAAGCGACCAAGCAAGCCAATGGCGATGCAGAGCTGATGAATTTCATGGGTTTGGTCCTTAATCGGGTTTTACTGACACGGAATCCGTTCGCCGAATACCTTGGCATTCGCGATGGTCAACGACCTCGAATAGTAGTGTCGGTACGGCGGCACTGTATCTCAGAGTGGATAGCGTGTCAAACGCATAAATAGATGGGCTGTTACGAATCCCGGACGGCTGGTGGCTTAGCTCAATGGGCAAGGAGTTGCCGTGCTATAATTTTCTATTCTCAGTCGCTTAAAGCCCGGAGGACCGTATCGACAAACGCTTTATCCGCATCAATGACCGTATTCGCGCGCGAGAAATCCGCGTGATCGATGACGAAGGGGCGCAGATTGGAATCATGCCGCCCTACGAAGCTCTTAAGAAAGCCCGCGAGAAAAATCTGGACCTGGTCGAGATTTCACCTACCGCGCAGCCTCCCGTGTGCCGAATTATGGACTACGGGAAGTATTTGTATCAGCAGGAAAAGAAAGAGCGCGAGGCGAAGAAGCACCAGAAGACCATCGTAGTCAAAGAAGTGAAGTTCCGCATCAATGTGGACGATCATGACTACGAAACGAAAAAGAATCATGTGCTGCGCTTCCTCGAGGAGGGAGACAAGGTTAAGGCGACCATCTTCTTTCGTGGCCGCGAAATGACCCGCACCAGCCTGGGCCGCCAGATTTTGGAGCGGTTGATTAAAGATGTAGAGCCGCACAGCATTGTGGAGTTTCGTCCCCGGCAGGAAGGCAATACCCTGCACGCGATCCTGGCTCCCAAGAAGTCGGAGAAGGATCGAGAGAAGGAACGGGCGACGGCGGAAAAAGAGAAGGCGCGGGCCGAGCGGAAAGAGAAAAATGCCGGCGAAATGGTAGAGAAGGCGAAAGCTGCGGCGCAAAGCGCTCCGGCGGCGGCCGAAGCCGTAGCGAAGCCAGCCTCGTAGCAAATCGAGACGAATTTACTAAAGGACTTTTATGCCGAAATTGAAGACACACACTGGCGCAGCTAAGCGCTTTAAGAAAACTGCGACCGGGAAGGTGAAGCGGGGACGTTCGCACTTGCGTCACATTCTTACGTCGAAAGACACGAAACGGAAACGTGGCCTGAGATCCAGTGCGTTGGTCAGTGACGGAGATCTGGCCAAAGTTCTGCGGATGATTCCGTATCAGTGAGAAGACCAGGCGATTTTGCGATTGAGTCATTGTGCGATTGCTTTTCAATTCGCCCAATTACCAATCGCTCAATCGCTAAATTCTTGCAGGCGTGTGAAGAGGCACAGATTTTCCTTACCTCCAGCCGCCGTTAAATTGAAAAGAAAAAGGAGAACACCATGCCTCGCGTAAAACGCGGCACGAAACGTCGTGCCAAGCGGAAAAAAATATTAGACCGCGCCAGCGGTTATTTCCTAACCAAATCAAAACTCTACCGTTCCGCAAAAGAAGCTGTCGAACGCGGGCTGAAGTTTGCCTATTCAGGCCGTAAGCAGCGCAAGCGGCAGTATCGTTCGTTGTGGATCGTGCGCATTGGCGCCGCCGCCAAACTCAACGGGATGAGCTACAACCAATTCATTCACGGGTTGAAAGTGGCGGGGGTCGAACTGGATCGCAAGATTCTGGCTGATCTGGCGGTAAAGGATCCATCCGGATTTGCGAATCTGGCGACACAGGCAAAAGCTGCGATCGCGGGATAGACTCAGCACTCGGCATTCAGCAATCAGCATTCAGCATTCAGCCAACACAGGTTGTCATTCCGAGCCGTGGCGCGAAGCGCGGCGGCGAGGAACCTGCTTTTTGCCCGTGGCGAGAGAACTGCATTTCTTTTCGCCGGAGTAAGCAATGGCACAGGCGAAAGTTCGGAAAAAGAAAGCCTCCACGAAGATGGCTTACAGCGTTCCTATACTGACGGATTATTCGGCGGAGGCGCTCGAACGCGTTTCCGCTGATTTGCTTTCTGCGCTGAAGCAGGAAGCCGCCGCGGTGAAAAATGAACCCGACAGTAAAATCTTCCGCGATCGGTGGATGGCCCGCAAGAACGGCGTTCTGACGCAAATCAACGACCTGTGGTTAAAGAAAGCTCCCAAGGAAAGTAAGCGCGAAGCTGGCCGAGTGGTCAATGAAGTGAAGGGCGCGGTAGAGGTCTTTTTTGAGAAGGCCGATCGGGTTGAGTCAGCTACGCCGGTTGTAACCGGGATGATCGATATCACGCTGCCTGGCGTCCAGCGGCCGATTGGCGCGGAGCATCCCGTCATCCGCACTACGAATGAAATTGTTTCTGTCTTTCAGAAGCTGGGGTATTCCGTTGCTGAAGGTCCGGTCGTCGAGAGTGATTACTACAATTTCGAAGCGCTGAACTTTCCTCCGAACCATCCGGCGCGGGACACGCAGGATACTTTGTTTATCGCGGGGCAACTTTCGAAGTCTGCGCGCGAGCGGTTGCTGTTGCGCACGCATACTTCGCCGGTGCAGATTAGGACGATGGAAAAGATGCGGCCTCCGATTCGCATTGTGATTCCGGGAACGGTGCATCGCAACGACCCTCCGGACGCGAGTCACTCGCCGATGTTCCATCAAGTCGAGGGATTGGCAGTCGACACAAATATTACGTTCGGCGATCTGAAGGGAACGCTCGACCACGCCATGAAGGAGTTGTTTGGGTCGTCAGTGAAGACGCATTTTCGGCCATCGTTTTTTCCGTTCACCGAACCCAGCGCGGAGATGTACGTTTCCTGTTTCATATGCGGCGGCAGCGGGAAGCGTGGAAGCGATCCGTGCCGACCGTGCAAGCAAACTGGATGGATTGAAATTCTGGGCTGTGGCATGGTCGATCCCAACGTGTTCGAGTTCGTGAAAGATAACGGATACGATCCCAGAAAAGTTTCGGGATTTGCTTTCGGCATGGGTGCCGACCGCATCGCGCTGCTGAAGTATGGCGTGGATGATATTCAGTTGTTCTTCCAGGGGGACGTGAGGTTTTTGCAGCAGTGGGGGTAGGCCCATGGTTGGTCGTCCTGTCGTCGGCTTACCTTTGGGGGGGAACATTAAACATCAGATTCTTGGAGCGGCTTTGATCGTGGGAATGAGCGGCGAGAACATCGATTTCACGGATCTGATTCCAGAGCTCAAGGACTGGAATGGCGGCACGGGCATCGACATCGAAAGCTGGATTGGCTGCGAGGGCGATTACAAGCACCTCATCGGTTACGCGCGGATTTTGTGGCCGGATTTTACCGAGCACGATGGGTGCATCTTTCTGGGCGACAGCGTTGATGAGGAAAATTACCGAGCGTTCTTGGCCCAGACCAAGGGAAATAAGACCGCAGTCGAGAAGGTGCTGAACCACCGGCATATCGTTGATATATTTTCCCGTTCGCACCACGAAATGCCTAGCGCCTCGGTTGTTCTTTACCTCGGAAGATTGATGGCGGAAATTTTGCAGGCAAAGCTCAATCGTGATTTTCCTGACCGGAAGGTTACGGTTACTTTTCCTGAAGGTGCTTTCGAGGACATTCTCGAATACCAGATCACGTTTTTTCAAGAACGATGAAACTCTCTCCACAATGGATTCGTGATTTCGTCGATCTGTCGGTCGATGATAATCGACTTGCTGAGGACCTGACTGCGATTGGGATTGCGGTCGAAGGGATCAGTGGCGAAGGCGCCGACACCGTGTTCGAGATGGAGATCGGGACGAACCGTCCCGATGCGATGAATCACTATGGCGTCGCGCGTGAGGCTGCGGCGATTTATGGGGTGGAGTTGAAGGAGTTGCCGGCCTTTAGTTCTCAGCATCCAGCCCAGCAGACCTCAGCGGCTAAAGCCTCGGCTTCGACAGCGTCTGGCGGCACGACTGAAGTCGTGCCCTTCCCGATTCTTATTGAAGATTCGCAAAGTTGTCCTCGGTTTTCTGGGCGCGTCATTCGCGGCGTGTCGATCACGCCTTCCCCGGAGAGAGTCGCGCATCGGCTGTCGTTGCTGGGTCAGCGGGCCATCAGCAATGCTGTCGACGCCACGAATTATGTCCTGTGGGAAATGGGCAAGCCGACGCATGTGTTCGATCTCGATCTGCTTGAAGGCGGGAAGCTAATTATTCGCCGGGCGAAAGAGGGCGAAAAGCTGAGGACTCTTGATGGTGTAGAACGCATGCTGAGCGCGGAAGATGTGGTGGTCGCCGATGCGAACCGAGCCGTATCGCTGGCCGGAGTAATGGGCGGCTACGACACGATGATCACCGACAAAACGAAGAATATTCTGATCGAGTCGGCGTGGTGGGATCCAGCGGTCATTCGCAAGACTTCGCGGCGGCACGGGATTCATACGGACGCGTCGCACCGTTTCGAACGTGGCGCGGACTTTGAGTCTACGATCATTTCCTGCGACCTGGTCGCGAAACTAATTCTCGACTCAGGCGGCGGAGAATTAGTCGGTGATGTGGTGGACGTGGTCGCGCGCAAAATTGACCAGGCGCCGGTCGTGCTGCGGGTTTCCGAGGTGCGCCGCGTTTTGGGTGACAAGATTGATGCGGGCGAGATTTTCCGCATCCTGAAAAAGCTTGGGTTTGTCGTGATTCCCGAAGGCCAGGCGGACCAGCAATTCCGTGTACACATTCCGAGTTGGCGTTTGGATGTGGAACGCGAGATTGATTTGATCGAAGAGGTTGCCCGCCTGTACGGATATGACCGCTTCGAAAATACGCTTCCCGCTTACAGCGGTGCGGTGGTGGAACTGCCGTATGCGCGAGCCCAGCAGGCATTGCGAAAGCGGGCGCTGGCGTTGGGTTACAACGAAGCGGTGTCGCTGACATTCATTTCTCACGAGGATGCGGAGCGCTTTGCGCCGGACACGCGAGTGCTGGAGTTGGAGAATCCGCTTAGCGAAGAAGCGTCGGTGATGCGTACTTCGCTGGTTCCCGGCATGTTGGACATGCTGGCTTGGAACTTGAATCGCGATGCTCGCGATGTTCAGCTGTTTGAAATGGGCAGCGTGTATGAAGCGGCGGACGAGAAACTCACTGAGCCCAAGCGCATGTGCCTGGGAGCGACATTGGCAGGGTTAAGGCATGCGCAACCGGGAGGTGCAGTGCTGGACGTAAGCAAGGGCGAGCAGGCTGAAGCTGCAGAAGCGTTTCGCATGTTGAAGGGCGATGTGGAGTCACTGTTGAGTGTCTTTGCGATGGAAACGGTTTCCTGGGATCGAGAAACAGCGGAATATTTTCATCGTGGGCGTTCCGCACGGGCGCTGGTGCATGGCGAGGCCGTGGCCCAGTTGGGGCAACTAGCGCCGGAACTGGCGGTTGCGCGAAAGTTGCGTGAGGCGGTCTTTCTGGCGGAGATCGATGTCGAGGGATTGTATCGACGGGGATTGCGGCAGGTGTGGTTTGGGCCGCTGGGAAAGTACCCTGTGGTGGAACGTGATTTTTCTTTTATCTTCGCTGATGCCGTCACGTTTGGGGAGATAGAAAAGGCAGTCGACAAGTTGAAGCTGAGCCAGTTGCGGGAGTTTGGCCCGGCGGAGATTTTTCGTGGAGGATCCATCGAGGCAGGGAAGTATTCGATTTTATTGCGGGCGAAGTTTGAGTCGCGTGAGCGGACGTTACGCGAGGATGAAGTGGCGGAATGGTCCAGCAGGGTGACGGCGGCCTTGGCTGGTTTGGGTGGGATGCAACGGTAGAGTTTCCAATTGGCTTTGGTGCGCTGAAATTATATCCAGGATAGTGGTGTTGCCAGCGTTGGGCAACGGAGCCCGCGACCACGTTTCTTCACTGCACAGTCTTTTTTCCTAATTCTCTGCCAGGGGCATTCCCTCGCGACCCATTCTCCGTCGGGTACGCCTGTTGAAGCTTTTCCCGCGATTGCCGATGGAATAGGAATGAAGGCTACCTCGGCTACTTCTGCGCCCGATCCCTCCACTCTGAAACAGTTGCGATATGTGGCGCGGCAACCTATATTCGATCGGGAAAAACGAGTGTTTGGATACGAATTGCTGTTTCGCAATGGTGTGGAGAACGCGTTCACTGGTGGGGATTCGGACATGGCCTCACGGGCCACTTTGGACCGTTCAGTGCTGTTGGGTATCGACATGTTGTGTGACGGCAAACGGGCATTCCTGAACTGCACGCGGGATACGCTGATTAAAGGACTGGTTACCTTGCTGCCTCCGACTTCAACTGTGGTGGAGATTCTGGAGAGTGTCGTTCCCGACCAGAATGTGATGACGGCGATACAGCAATTGAAAGAGGCCGGCTACTTGATTGCGCTCGATGATTTTGTGATGAACGATGCGCGGGAACCTTTGGCCGAGTTGGCGGACATCATCAAGGTGGACCTGAAACTGACTACGCCGGATCAGCGGACAGCGATGGTCAAGCGTTACGGTCCGTGGAAACGGCGCATGCTGGCGGAAAAGGTGGAGACACTGGAGGAGTTTAATGCGGCCAAGGAGCAGGAATTCGTCTATTTCCAGGGCTATTTTTTCCGCAGGCCAGAGATGGTCAGCACTCACGAAATGCCAGCCAG
>Ga0302326_10022175_pt1 | contig 12994 bp, 12 predicted proteins | sample Palsa_T0_3_FD_202264 | JGI IMG/M metagenome (GOLD analysis project Ga0302326, IMG submission 202264) | Peat permafrost microbial communities from Stordalen Mire near Abisko, Sweden - Palsa_T0_3 | ecosystem: Environmental > Terrestrial > Soil > Palsa > Peat permafrost | place: Sweden: Abisko... | reverse complement strand
CGGATACTGCGCTTGGGGCTACAATTCTGTCACCCCTGACGTGGGGGGCGAGCCCCTCTGGGAGTGCTACGGTGTCGGTGCCATCGGCGAGCTGAACACCAGCGCTTGCAATGGCGCCGCCAACTGTAGCTTCACGGGCGGAAAGCTGCCGGACCTGGTCGTGTCCTCGGCCTACTACTCGAGCGTCTCCCTCTACACGATGACGAAGACCGGACCCACGGCCCCTGCGGCCTTCGGCGACGACGAAGGCTACGGGCTCGGTTGGACCATGGTGGCCTCCGACCTCAATACCGACGGCCACCCCGATCTCTTGGTCGGCCCGAATGACACCACCACAGGTGTCTACCTCTACCTGAACACCGGCACTGGCCTCACGACCCAGCCGCAACTCGGGGGCGTTCAGGGTGAACCCTTCAGCGGCGAGATCCCCAGTCCCGCTGACGGTAGCTACTTCGGGTACGGGGTGACGGCCGGGGATTATCAGGGCATCGGGAAACAGGACTTCGCAGTCTCCGACGCCTACCCAAATCCATACGTCAACGTGTATTATTGAGCCATGGCTCAGAGCTCGCAGCCAAAGCGGCCCTATCAACCTCCCGGGATCACCTCGGTGCGGGTCTTCTTGCCGATGCTCGCCATCACCACCGGCCCGGGCCCCATGCCCCCCCACGCGAAGCGGCGTGTTCCTTTCTCACCGCCCTAACCGTGGGAGGAGACTTGGTCCGCGAGCTCGAGGTCGCGGGCATCCGCCTGGTGCTGCGCACCTCGAGCGAGACGCTGGTCCAGGCTCTCGACGACTTGCTGCCGCCAGGTGCCGCGGCGGGACCACCGAGCCTGGAACCTGAAGAGATCGAGCTCCACGAGGGATCCACGAAGCTTCGCAACGACGGCCAGCGTCTGGCCGCCGATGTCGCCCCTGGCGAGCTTCCGCGGGCCCTGCGCGGAATCCTGGTCGACCTCCTGGATCGCCGGGGCGGTGCGCTGTTGCATGGCGCCGCGATGGTGATCGACGGCCAAGCCATGCTCTGCGTCGCGCCGAGCGAGGGTGGCAAGACGACCCTCTGCGGAAAGGTCGCCGGCCGCGCGCCGGTGCTCAGCGACGAGACGCTCGCGCTGCGACTCGACGGACCGAGGCCGCGACTCGGCGGAACGCCCTTCTGGAGCGGAGAGCCTCTTCCCACGGCGAGCGGGCTCTTCCCTCTCGCGGCCATCTGCTTCTTGCGCAAGGGACCAAACCAGCTCACGCCCATGGGCCAGCGCGAAGCACTTTCCGAGTTGCTCCTCGAATGGCACCTGCCGGAACGCCCCGACGCGGCCGCCGACGCCCTGGCCCGCGCGAATGCTCTGGTCTCGGCTGTTCCGCTCTTCGCGCTCCACTCGACACTCGACGGCGACCCGCTGCCGCTCCTCCGGCGCGCGGCCCACGCCGGGATGCAGCGGGCGGGCTGAACGATGGAGCGCCCGCCCGAATCCTTGACGGTGTCTTCCGGCGTGATGCTGGTCCAGACGCGGGGTACCTCGATGTGGCCGGCGCTGCGAAGCGGAGACCTGGTCTTCGGTCATCCCTTTCGCCCGAGCGAGACCACTGCCCCCGGAACAGTGCTCGTGGTCGAAGGCCCCCATGGCCTGATGGCGCACCGACTCACGCTCTGCCGGGGACGCCCTGGAAGCCGGCGGTTCCTCCTGGCCGGCGACCTGAGCGGACCTGATTTCCCCTTCCGCGAAGAGCAGGTGCGCGGCGTGGCCGAGGCCATCTATCGCAAGGGAATCGGGTTTCTCGACATCCCCCCCGCGCCCGGGCTCGGCCCGATTGGCCGCCGGTTGGTCGCCAGGCTGGCGCGGTTGTGGGAGTGGCTCGAGGGCCACCGCGCTGCCCCGACGGGCGATTCGAGCACCCGGCTGTTATCATGAGCTGAGCCATGGCCTCTCGTCGCGATCATCTCGTCCGCTCCATCGTGCATGGACCGGAGCTCAGGGTTCTCACCGCCTTCACGACCACCACCGCCCAGGCGGCTGGAAGCTCGCACGAGTGCGCCCCGACCTCGGCGGCGCTGCTGGCGCAGGGTTTGACGGCCGGTCTGCTCCTGGCCGCCTCGCTGGAAAAGGAGAAGGCCCGGGTGAATCTCCAGGTCGCCTGCGACGGACCGGCCGGCGGGCTCTTCATCGACGCCGGCACGGACGGCACGGTGCGCGGCTACATCCGCAACAGTCGGGTCTTCTTCCCCAGTGCCCCCGGGGAACCGCTCAATCCCGAGCGTGCCATCGGCCGCCGAGGCTATCTCAACGTCCTGCGGGACTTCGGCGGCTCGGACATCTATCGCGGCATGGTGGAGCTTTCGGACTTCGACCTCGCCGGCGACCTGCGCAACTACTTCCGGGACTCCGAGCAGATCGACAGCGCGGTGGCACTGGCGGTCGTCCCCGAGGGAGACGAGCCGCTCGGCCTCGTGGCCGGGATGCTCATCCAGCGTTTGCCGCAAGGGGATTCCCAGGCCATCGATCGAGCCCAGGCCGCGCTCGACGCCGGAGCGCTCGAACGGGGACTGCGCGAGAACCTGTCGGCGACCGCTCTCATCGCCGCCCTCGAGCTGGGACCCCCGGGGTCGGCTCCACCGGGATCGGCTCCAATGGAGATCGAGGTGCTGGCGGACTACCCGGTCGAATTCAAGTGTCGCTGCACCCTCGACAGCGTGCGCCGCGCGGTGCTCACGCTGGGAGTGGAAGAGGTCCGCTCGCTCTTTGCCGAGCAGGGCGAGGCGCGCGCGACCTGCGAGCTGTGCGGAAAGAAATACCTGCTGGCCGGCCCCGAGTTGCTGGAGCTCATCAAGCAAGCCAACGCCGCGACCTGAAGCTCCCTCCCGCCGAGCAAGCTGACCTCGGGTTTGACACCGCCGGTGACCAGCTTCTAGATTGCCGCGCCGACTCACTCCGAGGCGAACACATGCAGTTGTTTGAAGCGCTGGCTGAACGCAGCACCACCGGCGGCGGCTACGAAGCGTTGCACTTCTTTCATGACCCGGCCGCGAAGCTGCGCGCCGTGGTCGCCATCCACAACTCCGCGCTGGGGCCAGCCCTGGGTGGCACCCGCGCCCTCTCGACCTACCCGTCCGAGGAGCTGGCGGTCACCGACGTGCTGCGACTGGCGCGCGGAATGACCTACAAGGCCGCGCTGGCGGGGCTGGCGCACGGCGGCGGCAAGGCCGTGATCCTGCTTCCCACCGAGCCCTTCGACCGCGAGAAGCTGTTTCTGGCTTTCGGCAAGGCGGTCGACACCCTGGGCGGGCGCTACATCACCACCGAGGACTCCGGCACCTCGCCGGCCGACATGCAGGTCGTCCGGAGCGCCACGCGATTCGTGCTCGGCACGCCCCCGAGCCAGGGTGGCAGCGGCGATCCCTCCCCGGTCACCGCCTTCGGCACCTTCCGCGGGATCGAGGCCGTGGCCAAGGTGGCCTTCGACCGCACCAGCCTGAGAGGGCTGCGGGTCGCGCTGCTGGGAATCGGCCACGTCGGCCATGCTCTCGCGAAGCTACTGACCGAAGCCGGGGCCGAGCTGCTCGTGGCGGACGTCGACGCCCACAAGGTCGAGCAGGCCCAGGCCGAGCTCGGCTGCGCGACCTGCTCGGTGGAGAGCATCTTCAGCGAACCCTGCGACATCTTCTCCCCCAACGCGCTGGGCGGAATCCTCAATGACGAGACCATTCCCCGCCTGCGGTGCCAGGCCGTCGCCGGGGCGGCCAACAACCAGCTGGGTGAGCCACGGCACGGCCAGATGCTTCAGGACCGCGGGATTCTCTACGCCCCCGACTATGCCATCAACGCCGGCGGGCTGATCAACGTCGCCTCCGAGTGGGTCGGCTACGACGCCGGCGCCGTCCGGGAGCGGGCCGCCCGCATCTACGACACCTTGCTCGAGATCTTTTCGCGGGCCAAGGCCAGCCATCGCCCGACCGCCGAGGTCGCCGATCGCCTGGCGGAAGAGCGCTTCCTCAAACGCAGCTGATCGGAGACCCCGTGCCCGACGCACCGCAACCCCCCCAGGTTCAGCTGCAGGTTCAACTCGACGACGACGTGGCCCAGGGCATGTACGTGAACATGGCGATGGTGCACCACAGCGAGACCGAGTTCACGCTCGACATGCTTTATGTCCTGCCGCACCAGCCCAAGGCCAAGGTACGCGCGCGGCTCATCACGAGCCCGAAGCACATGAAGCGGCTGTTGCTGTCGATCCAGGAACAGGTCCAGCGCTACGAGCAGCAGTTCGGAAGCATCGACCTCCTTCGCTTCCCGCCCGGGACGCTGCCGCAATAAGCCGCGCAGTAGGCCGAACGGCCAACTTCGGTCCAGGGTCTCGTTTTCGGATCCTTACCGCGCCCCGACCCACAGCAAGATCAAAGGGTTTTGACTGGCACGCGCGTTGCGGTTGCTCCGGTCAACGAAACCACTGACGGAGAACCCCATGCAACTGCACGAGCTCACGACGCCCGCGACATCCGATATCCAGAAGAGTCCTTCCAAGCGCTTGGTCGTCTACACCATCATCGACCGACCCGGCGCGGAGAAGAGCTTCTGGGCCCGGGTCGGCAGCGCCTGGATCAACCGCGACCAATCGATCAACATCCAGCTGGACGCACTTCCGGTGAACGGGAAGCTGCACGTGCGCGAGCCCTCGGAGCGCCCCGAGCCCTCGCCTCTCAGCGCCTGATTCCCAAAGGCTGCGCAGCTCCTGGGCGGCGGGTAGGTGTCCTCCCCACCTACACGCCGTTCCAGGGGGGCGCGATTCGACGTAAAGGTGACACTCTGAAGGAGCTTGGTTTACAGTTCTGGGGTGCCGAAAAAGCGGATCGGGGAATTGCTCATCGAGCGGGGCGCGATCGACGATCGCCAGCTGACCTCCGCACTCTCCTATCAGCGCGAACGCGGGGGGCGGATTGGCCAGGCGCTGGTCACCAAGGGATTTCTGACTGAAGAGCAGCTCGTGGCCGCGCTCGGAGAGGAGCTCGGCCTACCGGTAATCGACATCCCGGACCAGGTCGACGCCGAGGCCCTCAAGCTCCTCAAGGCCCAGTTCTGCGAGTCGCATGATGCCTTCCCGCTCCACGTGGACAGCGCGCCGGCCGGCGGCCGCCGCACCCTGACCCTGGTCCTGGCCGATCCGCTGGATCTGCCGACCCTCGAGGAAGTCGAGTTCACGACCGGCTGCCGGGTGCAGCCCGCGCTGGCCACGACCTCGCAAATCCGCCTGGCCATCCTCCGGCACTACTACAAGCAGAACGTCGATCAACGGCGGGCCGGCAGCCGGATGACGCTCGTCCGGCGCGGCGGGATGGAGGAGGAAATCGACACCAGCCTCAGCGCCCAGCCTCCCGCGCCGAGGGCCGATTTCGGGCCAGCTCCCTCGGCGCAGACGCTACCCCCGCGCTTCGGCGACGACCTGGACGCCGACGAGCCGATCCTGCCGCTCACCGACGAGATCGCCGAATCGACCGAGGAGGTCGATCCCCAGCGCTTCGGCCTCAAGCGCCCCTTTCTGGCCGGCCGAGCCGAGGCCGAGCGCTTCGAGCAGCTCGAGCGAAAGTTCTGGGCGCTGATGCGCCTCATGGAAAGCAAGGGGCTGATCACCACCGAGGAGTTCCTCGAGGAATTCGATCTGTAGGCGTCAACCAGGGCCCAACACCAGCAGTCGCGGCTCGCATAGCTCGGCCGCGGCGAGGCGCACACCTTCGCGCCCCAGCCCCGATCCTTTCACACCCCCGTAGGGCATGTTGTCGGCGCGGAAGGTCGGCGCGTCGTTGCCGATCACACCCCCGACCTCCAGGACCTCCCAGGCGCGTCGCACCTTGCGGAGATCGTGGGTGAAGATTCCGGCCTGCAGGCCGTAGTCGCCCTGGTTGACCGCTTCGAGGTCGTCGTAAGGCTCCACCACCACCACCGGCCCGAAGACCTCCTCACGCACAACCTTCGAATCCCGCGGCGCTCCTTCCACAATGGCGGGCTGAAGACGATTTCCTGCCCGGGCGCCGCCTTCGACCGAGGCGCCCGCGGCCACCGCCTCGCGCAGCCAACCCTCGATCCGCAGGGCGGCAGCTTCGTCGATGAGTGGCCCGACCACCGTGCCCGCCGCCCGCGGGTCCGCCACCTGATAGCTGGCGACCTTGCGGCGAAGGCCTTCCATGAAGCGCGGATGCAATGCCCGCTCCACGAAGATCCGCTGCACCGAGATGCACACCTGACCGCTGTAGACGTAGCCGGCCAGCGCGACGCGCTCGAGGGCGCGATCGAAGTCGGCATCCTCGGCGATCACCGCGGCCGCGTTGCCGCCAAGCTCGAGCACGACGCGGGCGCGCGGAACCCTGGTCTTGAGCTGCCACCCGACGCGCGCGCTTCCCGTGAACGACACCACCGCCACCCGGGGATCGACCGCCAGGCGCTCGGCCAGCTCGTTGCTGCAGGCGGCGACCTGCAGCGCGGCGGGCGGGGCGCCGGCCGCGAGCGCGATCTCAGCCAGGATCAGCGCGGCCGAGGGCGCCTGGGGGGGCGGCTTGAGGATGATGGGCGCGCCGATTGCCAGCGCCGGAGCGACCTTGTGGGCCGCCAGATTCAGCGGAAAATTGAAGGGCGAGATTCCGACCACCACTCCCGAAGGCACCTGCCGCGAGAGCCCCAGGTATCCGCGGTGGGCGTCATCCAGATCCACCGGGACGAGCGCGCCCTGGTCCTCGGTGGCCACTCCCGCCGCGAGCGCAAAGGTCCAGATCGCGCGGGCAACCTCGGCCTGAGCCGTGCCGATCGGCTTGCCGGCCTCGGCGCAGATGACCTCGGCCAGCTCCGTCGACCGCGCGCGAATTCCGTCGGCGATCGCCTGGCAGAGCATTCGCCTGGCTCCCGCCGGCGCCGTCCAGAGCTCGCGACGCGATCGAAACGCCAGCGCCAGGGCCTCGTCCAGCTGCGCCCAGCTGGCCTGATGGACGCGCGAGACCACCGCTCCATCCCAGGGCGCGCGAATCTCGCGCACCTCCCCACCCCCCACCTCCCCACCCCCCACCTCCCCGCCCCCCACGAAGCGCCCGCCCAGATAGAGTTGCCGCTCCATGCAACCCAAAACCTAAGGGGGACCGAGCGTGACGCCAAGGCTGCCGGCGTCCTGCCGGTCGTCGAAGCTGTCGCAGGCAATTCCGACCAGCGCGTCGCCCCCGTCGGCAAGCGCCGACCGGAGGTACCCCTCGAGATAGAGAACCCGTCCCGCCCCACTGGCGGTCGGCTCAAGCGGAAGGTCGTAAGGGGTGCCCATCGTCGCGCCGTCGACGCTCTGTGAATAGGTCAAGAGCAGCGGATTGACCTCGGTCTTCAGATAGGGGTTGTACGTGCCGGCGTCGATGCCCGCGATCAATCCCGGGCAATCCAACATGCCCGAAGACTTGACGAGCTCCGGAGCGAGCAAGAACAGCTGCACATAGGAGGGCAGGCGCGAGACCTGGAAACTGAGCGCCACTCCCGGCGCGACCGGCGGTCCACCGGCCGAGGCGCAAACATCCGCGGCGCAGATCACTGCGATGGGGCATTCTTGATTGAGGCCGCAGATCGGATTGCCGGCGCACTGATCCAGCGAGGAGCAAGCCGCGCCGAGCGCTCCGCCATCCGTCAGCGGGGGCCCGGCATCGACCCCCGCGTCCGGCCCGGCGTCGGCCAGCTGACTGGAAGAACCGCAGCCGGCTCCGAACGCGACCAAAGCCCCGAGCAGCCATGGCATGCGATGGGCGACCGGCAGCCTCACTCCTTGCGGGTCGCGTCGAGGTAGGTCAAGGCCGGAGCAAGCATCTCGGGAGTCAGCGTCACGCCCGCTTTGGTGCCCAGCGAGAGCATCAGGTTGAGGTCGACGCGCGCGACCCAGAGGTCGGGAAGTCCTTGAGCGGTCAGATCGGTCACGACGAAGCCCACCGGGTCACCGGTCTGGATTCCAGTCGTGACTGCGATGCCGTGCGGATCGCCGAGGTCCGCCCACTCGTTTCCGTCCGGCAGGTTCGGAAGCATGCCGTCCGCAAAGCCGCCCGGCCCCACACCCAACGGCAGCCCGCCAGCGTCCCCTTGACCGGCGTCCGGAAGACCGGCGTCCGGAGGCATCGTGCTGGTGCTGATCTTGGTCAGATCGATCACGCTCACGTGGCTTTCAAACTCCAGCTCGCAGAAGGCCAGATGGCTGGCCGGATCCACCGCGACCCCGTCGTCCGACGTCATCGGAAACAAGGTGGTGCTCGGGGCCGTGAAGATCCCGGCATCGCCGTTGAAGCTGAACACCGCCTTCGAGAGGTCGATGAAAGTATAGAAGTTGGAGAATTCTGCGGGCACGATGGCCAGACCGCTCGACGGATCCACGGCCGCCGAATCGGGCGACGAGCCCAGGGGCTGGGAGGTTGAACCGGCGTCGGGATTCTCGAAGGTGTACACCTTGTTGTTGATGAGGTTGATGAGGTTCAGGCCGTCGGTGATCACGACGCCGGCGTCGCCGAGCGTCACATAGCTCGCGCAGGGCGGCGAAGTCGCGCCGCCCCCATCCTCGTCGCCGACGGCGCCGGTCGCGCCGCAATCGTAAAAGGGAGACAGCACGTACTCCCGGCTGCTGTCGTAGCCGAAATTCTCCGCCCCAGCCGCCAGCACTCTGCCCGTGACCTTGTGTGAGCCCAGATCGACGAAGAGCAAGCCGTTCCAGACCGAGAGAATGGCCCGGTGGTTGGCCTCGTCGATGGCGATCCCGTTGACGAGACCCGAGCCACCCGAGAAGCTCGCCTGGTTCAGCGAGGGATCGAGCTGAATCGTGTCGGTGATCCTGTTGGTGGTCGGGTCGATGAACCAGACGGTGTAGGTGTAGGTTCCTGCCGCGATGATCACCGTCGCGTCGCCAGCCGTCGTCGTGGGCACTCCGCCGCCGCCGTCAGCGTCGATCAGTCCGCCGTCGAGAATGTCCATATCGATGTTGGCGAGCTGCGCCGGGACTCCGGCGTCGTTGATGCCACTCCCGCCGACCCCCACATCCACCACCGCGATCTGGCCATGGCCGGCGTCGTTCAGCGCCCTGACGGGCAGGAACAGCTCTTGCTTACCGTTCACCGTCACAACGCCAAAGGCTCCCGACCCCGTCGGCGGCGGTGGCGCTTTTTTCGCCGAGGATCCACAGCCTTCCTGCGCGATGCTCCACAAGCCTGTCGCCCCCAGGACCACCAGCCCCGCCGTCAATCTTGCACGCATTCGCACACCTCCAACGTCTTTCCCCGGCGGTCATCTTGCGTTCATGTCCCCCCGCCAGCGCAAGCCCTTTCGGTCGCGCGGCTGCCGCCAAGCTTGACCCTCGACCGTCCCTTCGGGCATATCCCGGCTCTCTCATTGCCCGCCCAGGTAGCTCAGTCGGTAGAGCAGAGGACTGAAAATCCTCGTGTCGGTGGTTCGATTCCGCCCCTGGGCACCGTAGATTCGAAGGGTTGCAGGGGTTTCCGCGCTATCGACCGGCCCTCAGTACGGGAACAGCGCGCGATAGCGCGGCCTCCTACCGCCTCGGGGTCAGCTCCGCTTGCCAGGTCCGGTGCGCCTCCTGGCTGCTTCATGGAATCATCCACATGCCCACGAGCGCGCTCGAGTGGCCCCTCCCGACAATCGCCGTTCCGTGGTTCGATGCGGCATGGCGAAGAACCGGAAGAAGGCGGCGGATGTCATGGACCTGACTGGATGGATCTGGTCGTTCTGGAAGGAGAAAGGGACGTGGCCGACCCGTCGGGATTGCTTCGTTCAGGTCCACAAGGAGGGGTTCCAGCCGGATCAGATCGTAGGGCCTGCGACCCTGACTGGCAGTGAGCCTTTCGGAGGCCTTCGGGACGATGAGCTTGTTCATCCGACCCCCAACGAGCTGATGGGCGTGGAGGATTTCAGACGGCTTCTAAAACCGGCTCCGGATGTATTGGGGCTGGCCGCCGCCAGAGTGATCTCCGACCCGCCGTTCAATGATCCGGACTTCACGAAGGCTCGGATCACTCGGGCTGAGCTGCTGCCGTCGTGGAGCACGGAGGCGGACGCACGCTGGGGATTCCAGGCGCTCACCATCTTGCCCTTCCAGATCGCGGCGATGTCTCTTGGCGGTGGAGACTTCGGTTTCGAGCCCACCCTTGAGCATCTCCGGTACGAGCAAGTCCGCACGTTCAATGAGGCGCTGCGGATCGCCCACGAGGTCCACCCGCGGACCCTTCTCGAGACGAAAGTCTCGGCTCTGCCGCAACCCCATCGGGATCTTCTCGTGGCGGTCGTCGGGCACCTCGAAAAGACCGGTGCATGGCCCAACCCGGTCCGGCTGACGGTCGAACGCCGCGGCCTCGGGTTCGTCCCCGATCTGGTGGGCGATCTCAATCCGGACTTCATCCGCGAGACGTTCGACCGACTGAGGATGTCCAGGATCTCAGCCACCTTCCGGGTGCTGGACGAACTGCCAGAGGCGGAGCGGATCAGACAGACCCTGGTCCAGATGGTCCGGCAGCTCGCTCAGCGCTTCCCGAACGATCCGAGCGCCGTCCGTCTGGAGCTACTCGCGCACGATGTTGATCAGCCGACAGAGAGCCTGCTCCCAGCGGTAGCGTTTTCATTTGGAGAGCCTTGGTGGGGCGGCACCAGTCCCACTCCAAAAGCAACCGATTGGACGATCCGGGCCAACTCGAAGGTCCTCAGCTGTGCGAAGATCTTGAACTGGGCGGACTACATGGCGGTGCGTGGAAAACTGGTCCCGCCCGCGCCAAATCGGTACGTCGTCAATCTGGCGGAGACCGTTCCGCTCGCTGGGAGCGAGAGCCCGAACCGTCCGAAGTCTTACGACAGACGATGGAGGATCGTCGAAGACATCGACCAAGGAGGCCAAGCGCACGTCTTCAAGGTCGTCGACCGATCGGATAGCTCTGGCACTGTTTTCGCGCTGAAGCGGATGAAGAATCCCAAGCGTAAGGGCCGCTTCGACCAGGAGATCGGCGCCCTCAAGCTGCTCACGCATCCGGCCATTCCCAAGATCGTCGATCATTCCGTGCCAAGTGATGAAGACCAGTGGTTGGTCATGCCGTTCGCAGAGGACGGCAATCTCAAAGACAAGGTGGCCCTCTTCAAGGGCAACATCGACTCGACGCTCCAGGTGAGCCTCAACCTCGCGGACGCTCTCGGCCACGCTCACGACAACTCGGTGATCCATCGGGACGTCAAGCCCGAGAACATCCTCTTCCCAAAGAAGAACGATCCGACCTGCTGGCTCTCGGACTTCGGGATCTGCCTCTTCGTCGATGGTCCACGCTACACCGAGCCCGATGAGATCGTGGGTCCGCGCTTCTTCATGGCGCCGGAGGTCGAGCAGGGAGGTCCGGAATCCGCGACTGCCGCAGCCGACGTGTACTCGCTGGGCAAGGTCATCTATTACATCCTTTCGGGCGGCACAGTTCCCTACAGGGAAGCACATCGGGAACCGCCCTGGAACAGCGTCTTCGAAGGACATGACCCACGCCTCGAACTCATGGGCGAGCTTCTCGACGGAATGATCGCTCTGCTTCCGAGCAGGACCAAGACGATGAGCGAGGTCCGTGAACAGGTCAGTCGGATCATCAACTGGGACGGCCACAGCGTCATACGCCCACGACCTTCAATGCGTTCGAAGGCCCCTGCGCCTGGGCTCGATTGGACGCTGGCAGCGGATGCCTTCCAAGCGCAGGTCTTGTCAGCGCTCGGGGCGGCGGACACCCTCGCGATCGACATCTTCGCGGAGGAGATGAGGACACAGATCCGGAAGCTCGCAAAGGAAGATGCAGATGTAGGGTCTGAGTTGGCGGAGCGATTCGACCGGCTGGCGCTCCTTTCGTCAGTGCTTCTGCGCTTCAAGCCGCAGCAGATCGTGCGGGTGATGCCTATCTGGAGCGCCGCATCGATCGCGACGACGGCTCCCACTGGGGTCGGACTTGAGGTGAGGCAGCGGCTGGCTCGTGCCCAGCGCCTGCTCAGCCAGCGGATCTATTCCCTCGGCGCGCTGGCCGTCCAATCGAAGAAGTGGGCGGAGCTTCGAGAGCTCGTGCTGATCAGGCCGAATCCCGGGAGTCACCTCTGGCTGCGTGAGATGAACGCCGCCGGCGGTCGACAGAAGCTTCCGCCCGACTCGTTTCTTCCAGAGACAGTTGAGCTCGTCCGCAGGATCCCGCAGCTGCTTCCGGAGGTCTCGGAGAGTGACGAGCTGCTCTCTCTCCTCGCACAGTTCGACGTGCTCGCTCTCTTGCTCTCCTTAGTCGAAGATCCCGAGGAGGAATTTCCCCATTGGCCGATCTTCCTCTGGGGTGCGCCGCACCAGGGAATGACGGTCGTCGAGGATCTGCTCTCCGATGGCGAGATCGCGCGTCAGCTTCTGGGCGAGGATCACGGCGACATGCGGGCGCTGCTTCAAAGGTTCCGGCGCACTGTAAATCGAGTCGCGAACGAGAGCCAAAGGCCATGGTTTGGCTTCGAAGACAGTCGGAAGATAAGGCAGTTCTTGGGCATATCGCCCTGAGTTTTGGCTCAGATCCCTTCGACGATCTTACTGATCGTCAGGTCGAGCGCGTCGGCAATGCCAACGACGGTGCGTTCGTCTCCCCGTTCTCGATCGCCGGACGGGTGCCTGGGTTCGAGCTGGGCGCGGTGGGCATCGGGCATGACTTCGCCGCAGAAGGGCGTCTGCGATGTCTGGTGCCAAATCGGGAACTGCGTTCGCGGGGCCGACTGCGGCGGGACCGCCGCGGCGTCACTCTGGCATGTCTCCAGCCGCAGATTAGGGCGAATAAGCGCCGCCATGACCCGTCGAACCGCGCGTCCAATAGCCAGCCAACTCACAAGCTCGGCGCGAACCGGACATCATCTGGGGCAATCGCGCGCTACTTCGCTTTCACCGCTTCGACCTCGAACTCAAGATCAATCTTCGTCCCGACGACGACTCCGCCGCCCTCGAGCGGCATGTTGA
>Ga0302326_10022173_pt1 | contig 12994 bp, 7 predicted proteins | sample Palsa_T0_3_FD_202264 | JGI IMG/M metagenome (GOLD analysis project Ga0302326, IMG submission 202264) | Peat permafrost microbial communities from Stordalen Mire near Abisko, Sweden - Palsa_T0_3 | ecosystem: Environmental > Terrestrial > Soil > Palsa > Peat permafrost | place: Sweden: Abisko... | reverse complement strand
AACCCCGTCTTGATGCTGGCTGTCTACTTTATCGTCTTTGGCGTCATTTTTGGCGGGCACTTTCGCGACCCCCGCCTGGAGACGACCGCGGACTTCGCGATGACCATGTTCCTCGGCCTGACCCTCTACATGCTGGTCGCAGACACGCTGGGGACGGGCCCGCTCCTCATTGTCGGTAATCCCAACCTTGTGAAGAAGGTGGTCTTTCCCCTCGAGATACTGCCGCTCGCCCAGGCGGGCGGTCTCTGGTTCAACCTGGCAATCGGGCTCGTCCTGGCCCTCGGGGGTTCGGCGATCTTCGGAAGCGGCGTCAGCGCCGCCGGGCTGCTCTGGCTGCCGGTCATCATCCTGCCGCTTCTGTTGCTCTGCGCGGGCCTCGCGTGGCTCTTCGCGGCGCTGGGCGTCTTCTTCCGCGACCTGGCGCAGGCGATGCCCTTCATCGCCCAGGTGGTGCTCTACTCGAGCGCGGTCTTCTACCCCATCAGCCGCATCACCGCACACCCCCACGCGTGGGCGATCATGAAGTGGAATCCGTTCCTCGAGACGGTGGTGCTATCGCGGGAGGTCGTCCTCTGGGGGCAGCCCGTCAACATGCTGCGGCTGGGCTACACCTACGGGGCGGGACTTGCGGTCCTTCTTTTCGGGCGATGGGTGTTTGATAAACTGCGGCCCGCGTTCGCCGACGTGATCTAGGCGCGAGCAACCCGGCATGCCAAGCGAACCCCTCATCGAGGTTGCCCACCTCACAAAAGCCTACCGGATTTGGGAGAGCCCCTCGGCACGCCTCACCGTCCCCCTCCTGCAGGCGGCCTCGAGGATACTTCCGAAGGGAACGCTGGAGGGCCGGCTCTCCCGCCGCTACCGGGACTTCCACGCCCTGCGCAATGTCAGCTTCTCCATCCGCCGCGGCGAGGCCACCGGAATCATCGGGCGAAACGGCTCGGGAAAGAGCACCCTCCTCCAGCTGATCGCCGGGACCTTGTCGCCCACGTCTGGATCGGTCGCCGTAACCGGCCGCGTCTCGGCGCTCCTCGAGCTCGGCAGCGGCTTCAACCCGGAATTCACCGGCACGGAGAACGTCTACCTGAACGGGGCTATCTACGGGTTCACGCGCCCCGAGATGAAGGAAAGAATGGAGGAGATCGCCGCCTTTGCCGACATAGGCGACTTCATCGACCAGCCGGTCAAGACCTACTCCTCGGGCATGATGATGCGCCTCGCGTTCGCGGTGGCCGTCCATGTGCAGCCGGACGTCCTCATCATCGACGAGGCGCTCGCGGTCGGCGACGTCTTCTTCTCGCAGAAGTGCTTCCAGAGGATCCGCGAAATCGTCCATCGGGGTGCCACCCTCATCTTTGTCTCCCACGACATGGGAGCCGTGCAGTCGCTCTGCGACCGGGCGCTCCTGCTCAACCAGGGGAGCCTCCTCTTCGACGGCGCCCCGGAGGACTGCGTCAGCCGGTACTTCAACCTCCACAAGCCCGCCGCCCGGGCCGGCGAGGCCGTGCCCGGCGTCCACCCCGCGGTCGATCCCGCGACCCGGAAGGCGGTGGTCGAGCAGGATGTCCTTGCCGCCGCAAAGTCGCGCCACGGCGACAAGGCCCTCGAGATCGTCGCGGCGACCGTGGTCGACGGGCACGGTGCCGCGACCTGGGACTATGAGATGATGCACCGGGCGACCGTGCGGATGGTCCTGCGGGCGAATTCCGCCGTGGACAGGCCCTCGGCTGGAATCCAGCTGCATGACCGCACCGGGAACCTCGTCTTCGCGGCCGGGACGCCCCAGCTGCATTTCCCGCTCCCGGCATTCAAGGCTGGGGACGAAATCATGCTCGATTTCCGCCTGACACTCGCGGTCTATCCCGGCCTTTACACGCTTTCCCTGGACGCCGCCGAGAACGACCCCACGGATCCGAACCTCGGCAATTTTCACGACCGGATAGGGGGTTTGGGTCCGATCGTTGTCAGTCGTCATGACGGTGGAGTTTATCCGTTCTATGGCATCGCTCAGTTGCCGATGGAAATCGGCTACGGTTGAAGGGGCACACACAGTAAAACGGAGGTTGCATTGGTATCATAAGCGGCTTACGTTAAACATGTGCTAACTGATTCGACACGAGCCTACTTCGCCGAGATTGGGCGCCGAGGGGGGCGCAAGAGCCGCCGCTCGCTCACGGCCGATCAGGCGCGGCAGATGGTGGCCGTCCGATTGGGCCGCGCGGCCTTCAAGAAATACCGAACCCAGTGTTTTTGGCCGTATGCCGAGGACCTCATAATAACATCGAAGAATCTTCCCTGGGTGGCGGATCAGCTGCGCCGCAACGGCAACCTCGTGGCTTGGAAAGCTGCCGCCCGAATAATGTCCCTCATGCAATGCCGTTAACACGACTTCAGGCATCCGCCGCATGCCTCCTCGCAGATAGAAATCCCGCGGCCCCACTCGCCCTCAGAACAAGCTCGCATTCAGGTTCCGCGTTCCGTCTCCTTTTCCCTTTTACGTGCCCGTTCAGCCCAAGACCATCGTTTACCTGCGCCCCGATACGATCGGCGACCTGATCCTGTTCACCCCAGCGCTCGCGCTGTTTATGGCCGAATGGCCAAAGGCGCGTCATGTCGTTATCGTGAGGGAAGGTTATGAAAGCCTTGCGCCCTTGTTCCCGAAAGGGGTCGAGTGGCAGGTCGTTCGGCTGAACCCGTTCAGGCAGAGGCCATCGGAATGCCGCGAGGCACTGGCTTCCCTCGAGGGCGCCCTGAAAGGCATGAAGCCCGACCTCATCCTTGCCCCCACCCCCAACCGCACGTGGCTCGAGGTCGCTGTTGCGGCCCACTTCGCTGGGGTGCGCAGCGTGGCGCTTGGGACGGCCTCGGTGGATGTCAATTTTGCGGAATCGTTGAAGCTGGACCTGGGAGTCGATGCGGCGAAGTCATTCACGGAGACCGTCGACTCGGACCGGTCGATCGGCGAGGTGGAGAGCCAGCACCGCTTCGCCGAGCACCTGATCGGGCGAAAGCTGCCGAGGAACCTTCCCAGCGTGGACATTCCCTCCCAGGCGACGGCCGAGGCGGACGCAATCCTGGCGAAGCAAGGGCTCCCTGGAGGCTCATGGGTCGCTGTCTTCCCCGGCGGAGGTGCAAACGTACCCCTCAAATCATGGCCCGTTGAGAAATACGCGGAGGTGGTCGCGCGCCTCTCCAAAAAGGAGAGGATCCCCGTCCTTCTCCTCGGCCACATCGGCGAGGAGGGCATCCTTGAGGAGGTCGCCTCCCTTTCCGCCAAGCTGGGCGGACCCCGGCCCGCGCTCTGGCTTGGGCGCGACGGCGAGATTCCGCTCCTGGCCGCCCTCCTCAAGGCCTCGCGGTTCTACCTTGGGAACGACACCGGGGCCATGCACCTGGCGGCCGCCGTCGGCAGGCCCGTCGTCGGCGTCTTCGGCGGCGGAACCTGGCCCCGGTTCAGGCCGTCGGCGCATCAGTCCGTTTGCGTCGTCCAGCCCCTGGCCTGCTTCGGGTGCAACTGGGACTGCCATTTTGGCGACGCCCCCTGCGTCAAGACGATCCTCGTGGCCGACGTCGAACGGGCAGTCGCCGATCTGCTGGCGGCCGGCGACAAGCCGATCGACTCCATTGTCGAATCCCATTCCCTGCCCGCGGAGACGCTCAGGTTGATAGAGGCCACCGCACCGGGGATCGCCGCGCTGAAAGGCGACCGTGTCGACCGCCAGCACAAGATCGAGGAGCTGAAGGCCGAGACCGACTCCAAGGACGTGGAGATCGGCGAATTGAAACGCGCCGCCGAGGAGCGGAAGGCCGAGATGGAGTCGATCAAGGCCGAACTCGAGCAGGAATGCGCCGACAAGGACAAGGAGATCGACGAGCTGAAGGCCGAGACCAACACGAAGGACGTCGAGATGGGGGACCTGAAGCGCGCCGCCGAGGAGCGGAAGGCCGAGATGGAGTCGATCAAGGCCGAGCTCGAGGAGGAATGCGCGGACAAGGATAGGGAGATCGCCGAGCTCAAGGCCGAGACCAACACCAAGGACACGGAGATCGCCGACATCAAGCGCTCCGCCGACGAGAGGGAGCAGATTGTCGTCCGCCTAGACGCCGGCCTGAAGGCCCACCTCGCCGCGGGCGCGGAATGGGAGCGCCGGCAATCCGCCTGGGATGCCGAGCGAGCGGAGCTCCTCTCAAAGCTGGAAATCCTGAAGTCGCTCCCGCCGGACGCCCTCCTCTGGGCGAAGGTGATCAAGGACAAGGACGTCCACATCGCCAACATCGAGGGCTTCCTCAGGGAGCGGGAGGCCCAGGTGGCCAACTACGCCACGGGGTACGCGGGGACGGAGCAGGCGAAGCACTACGGACGCCTCCTCGCGGAGAAGGAGGCCGTGATCCAGCAGCTCCACCGCACCTGCGTCGAGCGCCAGGCGGTCATCAACCAGCTTGCCGCCGAGTCGACGGCGGTCACATCCCGGATCCGCAGGCTCTGGATCGCGCTCACGGCGAACCTTAGGCAGACCGTGACCCAGCCGATTGGGCGCTGGGTCTTCCGCAAGGTGGTCGAGGACTATTGGATGCAGATTGGCGTCCTGCGGCACTACGAGCCTAAGCCGATCGCCTGGGACCGCGCCATATGGAAGGCGTCCGTCGCCGACGATGCGCTGCCCAAGATGGGCGTCGTGACGCCGAGTTACGGCCAGCCGGCGTTCCTCGAGAGCACGATCCTGAGCGTCCTCAACCAGGATTACCCGAAGCTCCACTATGTGGTGCAGGACGGGGGCTCCAAGGACGAGAGCCCGCAGATCATCGCCCGCTACGAGTCCCGGCTCCACCACTGGGCCTCCGAGGAGGACAAGGGCCAGGCGGACGCCGTCAGGAAGGGGTTCTCGCACATCGAGCCCGAGTTGGGTCCGGACGACGTCATGGCCTGGTTCAACTCGGACGACCTCGTGGCGCCGCGGGCCCTGCGGTTTGTCGCCTCATACTTCGCGACCCACCCGGATGTCGACGCCGTCTACGGCCACAGGATCATCATCGACGACAAGGACCGGGAGATCGGCCGGTGGATCATGCCGCGCCACGAGCCGGACTCGATCGAGTGGATCGACTACGTCCCGCAGGAGACCCTCTTCTGGAGGAAGCGGGCCTGGGACCTGGCCGGGGGGATCGACCCGAGCTTCCAGTTCGCCCTCGACTGGGACCTCCTCGCCCGCTTCCACCAGGCCGGCTTGAAAATCGTGCGCCTGCCGTATTTCCTCGGCTGCTTCCGCGTGCACGCGCAGCAGAAGACAAGCCAGGCCATCCACACGACCGGGGCGGACGAGATGAGCAAGATACGCACGAGGTTCCACGGCCCCGCCAAGGACGACCCGGCCAACATCGAGCGCCACGCGCGCAGGATCCGCTTCAGGGGCGCCCTGACCGCGCGCCTCATGGCGGCCGGCATGAGGTGGTAGGAGCTTGTTTTTTCCGGACGAATTACGAAAATGAACCTTTTCCCGACTGAATGATACCGCTGCTCCTTGTCGCAGGACTCCTCGTCTATCTGGCCATCGTCGGCCAGGCCGTGATCAGCCTCTTTAGGCCCCGGCTGGGGGTGCTCTGGAGCTGGTTCGTGGCGCCTGCGGCCGGGCTCTCGCTCCTCCTGATCATCATCACGCGGCTCAACGTCTGGGGGATACCGGTGAAGACCGTTGGGCCCTGGACGACGGCCGTCCTCTTTGTCGGGTCCGTGGCCGTGCTCCTCTGGCGCCGCCCGGTCTTCCCGCTCAGGAAGCTCGCGCCCTTCCTCCTGATCGCCCTCGGGTGCCTGGTCTACGTCGGGTGGCCCTCGCTGCGCTACGGCTTCAACTGGATCTCGTACGCGAACGACGACATGGGCAACTACTGCCTGGCCGCGACGCGCTTCCTGCAGCACGGCTACTACGACATCCCGCTCCAATCCGAATTGGAGGGCCGCGACTACCCGCAGCACTACTGGTTCATGCACGCGCTCCAGCAGATCCGCCCCGGATCCGAGATGACGATCGCGTGGATCGCGTCCCTGACGGGGCGCCGGGCACACGAGGTGTTCATGCCGGCCATCCTGATGCTGAGCCTGATGCAGCTCTTCGCCATGGGCTCGATCGCGCTCTGGAAGGGCCGCTGCCGGAAGATCGCTCTCGTCGCCTTCTTCCTCTTCGGCGCCAGTCCCCTCTTCAGCTTGGGGACGCTCTACCAGCTGATCGCGCAGGTGGGCGGGTTGGCACTCCTCCTCGCGGTCGGCTCGATCCTCTTTGTCGTGCGAAGGCCGACGCTCCGGACGCTGGCCGTCGCGGGGATCCTGACCGCGGGCCTGGCGATCTTCTACCCGGAGGTCTCTCCGTTCGTGGCCATGGGCATCATCCTCGTTGCGCTCCGCCTCCGGTTCACGGACCCGACGAGGCTGAAGCCCTACGTCCTCTTCATTGCCGGGGTGGCTGTCCTCACCTTCGCCCTCATCGCCAGCAGCACCTACCAGTTCATCAACACGGTCGTCATGCAGTCGACGGGCTCGGTCGGCCTGGGCGCCATGGCGGACATCGACCACCAGAGCGGCGGCATCGTCCTCTTCCCGTGGACCCTCGTCCCGTCGTTCATCCCGATGCTCTTCGGGCTCCACCCGTTCGGCAAGGTGGGGGTCGACCCCCTGATCTCGTGCCAGATCCTGGTGGGCCTCGCCTTCCTCGTCTATTTCCTCTGGCGGACGTGGAACAACTTCAAGGCGGGGGCCCCCGTGGGGTACCTGAGCGTGATCATGATCCTCCTCGGGGTCTACCTCTTCCAGAAGGGCCAGGACTTCGGTCTCTTCAAGCTGGCGATGTGGGCCCAGTCGGTGATTGCGATCAGTCTCGCCCAGGGCTTCTGCCATTTCCTCGGCTCCGAGGCGGCCGCCGTGCGAAAGCGGGCCTGGGCTGCGCTCGGCTTCTATTTCGCCTGCACGGCGATCTCGCAGTTCTACTACGCCTACGCCTCGCTCGGCACCTACGGCGGCGGCCTGACCGAGGTCGTGAAGGGATCCGCCCTCGGGGTCAGCTTCACGCCCCCCACCAACCTGAAGTACGACGGGATCGAGAGCGACATCTCGAACGTCGTGAGCGCGAAGATGTTCTCGCTGTACACGCAGGGGATCGACACGCGCTTCCTCTCCCGGAGCTACATGGACAACATCGCGAACATCGCGGTCCTGAAGTTCCTGCGGACCCCCGACCCGGACCTGGGCCCGGAGGCGCGCCTCATCGAAAAGCTGTCCTTCCTTCGCTTCATGCTTCCCTGGGAGCTCATGAAGGGGGACATCCCCGACTACAAGGTGGTGACGATACGCCGCGTCTCCGACACGCTCCTCCACGCCAACAACTGGACCGACACGAGCTCAAGGCACCTGAGCTACAAGGACCGGCTCTTCGTCTCGATCCGCACCGACCTCGACCACTTCAACAAGGAGAACCCGGGCACCGGCTGGACGACCCAGAACATGTACCAGTACAAGCTCGAGAGCCAGGTGAAGGACCGGCTGATCTTCGTCCACTCGGAGCTGAGCCCCCACTACTACTCCTCCGCGCGCCTTCGCGCCGCCTTCTTCCAGCGCGAGATCGAGCCCATCTCGAAGGGGAGCGCCTACTTCCACGGCACCGGGCGCTTCACGGTATTCCACATCCTGCATCCCTCGCCCAACCTGCGGGTGGTCATTGACTTCACGCGCACGTCGCTCGGCGAGGGGCGCACCAAGCTGCCGGAGCACGCGGTCATCGTTGCCGACGACGACTACCCGCTCCCGTTCGTCGGCGCCGGGTCGGCCCGCATCTATTCCCAGGTCATCAAGCCCGAGTACTACGAGGGCCAGGCGTATTTCATGATAGACTTTGGCGACGTCCCGCGGGTCATCAACAAGCCGAAGACCGGCCTCATGAGGTGGTACGGCCTCGAGTATGCGCTGGACGACAGGCGCCTGATCGGGTTCACGCGCGACATCTCGGTCGTGAGCGACGAGCAGTACCAGGCGATGAGGCGCCCGACGAGGGTCAGCCGCTTCCCCCAGGACCTCCTGGACTACAATGGCCTCGAGTACTCGGGGATCTACGAGGACGGCTGGACGGCCCAGGACGCCTACTTCAAGCTCGCGGCCTCGCACGCGGGCCAGGTCCTCTACTTCAAGGGCTTCATCCCCGACATCCCGCGCTTCGCCAAGGAGGGCGTCAACCTGACGGTCTCGATCAACAACCACCCCACGGAGGTCGTGAACCTGAAGGCGGGGAAGTTCACGCTGACGCGCCTCATCAAGGAGACCTCGGAAATCACCTCCATCTCTCTGCACTTCTCGGACTCGCTGGTCTACAACGACCGCGAGGACAAGCGGGCGGTCTCGGCCTTCGTCGACGAGATCTCGATCAACGACGTGCCTGACTTCACGAGCTTCCGGCACGTCGCGAACGACGCGGGCGAGAAGTTCACGACGGCCGGGATCGACGACGACGGCTGGATCGGCGGCTCGGCGGAGTTCAGGGCCCCCGCGTTCGACGACATCAAGGTCCTGAAGCTCGACCTCGAGATGCCGGGCTGGGCGCCGATCGCGTCCAACAACCTGACGGTCACGGTCGACGGCCGGGTCATCCAATCGTCCCCCGTGGCCCGCCAGTCCTTCGAGAGCGTCTATGTACCCCTGGCGCCGGGTGCGCAGAGGGTCGTCCACCTCGACTCCTCGACGGTCTTCCCTCTGCCCGACGACGGCCGCAAGCGCGCCTTCGAGATTAAGAACATCTCGTTCGAGAGCCTGAGCCAGACCGACCTCTTCGCGAGGGGCTGGCACAAGTCGGGCTACATATTCGGGATAGAGGGCGCCGACACCGACGGCTGGGTTGACAGGCGCCTCTCGCTCAAATTCCCCGCGACGGCGAGGTTCTCGCAGGCCATTGTCGAGGTCGTCCGCTTCCCGTCCAGGGCGGACATGCCGCTGACCGTCGCCCAGGAGGGCGCCCCCGACGCGACGAGGCTCCTCTCGCTCGAACACACCGAGCGGATCTTGATCCCCCTTTCGCAGATCCATGACACGCAGGCCCTTCTCTCAGCGGAGGCGAGCTATCCCCTTGCGGCCCCGGATACCCGATCCCGTTCATACCGGGTCGTTAACATCGACTTCAGGTGAGTTTCCGGCAACCGTGACCCGACCGCCATGCTGCTGAGCTTAGTCGTCCCCGTCTACAGGGAGGAGAAGAACATCCCGGAATTCATCCGGCGGATCCGCCCGATCCTGGCCGGGATCACCGAGGACTATGAGATCATCTTCTCCATGGACCCCTCCCCTGACCGGACCGAGGAGGTGATCCTCGAGGAGCGGGCTGGCGACGGGCGGATCAAGCTCCTCAAGTTCTCAAGGCGGTTCGGCCAGCCCATGGCGAGCCTCGCCGGGATGCAGTACTCCTCGGGCGACGCCGTCATCGTGATGGACGTCGACATGCAGGATCCGCCCGAACTGGTCGCCCAGATGGTGGCCAAGTGGCGCGAGGGCTATGACGTCGTCCTCCCGCAGCGGACGCGGCGCTCGGGGGAGCCCTGGATAAAGCGGATCGTGGCCGAGACGGGCTACAAGGTCATCAACAAGATCGCCGACGTGAAGATCCCCGCCAACTCTGGCGACTTCAGGCTCATGTCGCGGCGGGTCGTCGACGAGGTCGTCAAGCTCAAGGAAAGCCACGGCTTCCTCCGGGGCATGGTCGCCGTCGTCGGGTTCAGGCAGTACCTCCTGCCCTTCGAGAGGCCGGCCCGGTTCTCGGGCGAGACCAACTACAACCGGTTCTTCGGGTCGCTCCGGATCGGATTCAACGGGATCTTCTGCTTCTCGACCTACGCCCTCACTCTCAGCACCCAGTTCGGCTTCGTTATAGCGGGCGCCTCGTTCCTGATCGCGCTCGCCTACCTCGTCATGAAGCTCTGCGGCTTCCCGTTCCCCGTGGGCAACCCGACGCTCGTCATCCTGGTCCTCTTCATGGGCGGCATCCAGCTGATCAGCGTCGGCATCCTGGGCGAATACATAGGCAGGATCTACGAGGAGGTCCGCGCGCGCCCGAGGTTCATCATCGACCGGGCCGAGGGCTTCGGGGGCAAATAATCACACCCTATGCAAACCGCTAAGTGGCCGAAGATACTGCCCCCGATGACCTCGGAGCAGAAGCGCATCAGCGACGAGTTCATGAAGCTCTGGCACCAGGAGCTGCCGAGCCGCTTCCGGTTCGTCGAGGACTTCAACCACTCTTTCCCGGTCAAGAACTCGCGCCCGGGCTTCCGGACCAGCATCGAGATCGGGGCCGGCCTCGGTGAGCACCTGCACTACGAGAAGCTCACCCCGGTGCAGGAGGCCGGCTACGTCGCCGTGGAGCTGCGCGAGAACATGGCGGCCGAGATCCGCAGGCGCTTCCCGAGGGTGCGCGCCATCACCGGCGACTGCCAGGCCCGGCTCGACTTCGCCGACGGCTACTTCGACCGGTACATCGCCGTCCACGTTCTTGAGCACCTGCCCGACCTGCCGGCGTGCATCCGGGAGGCGTACCGGCTGCTCGACAAGAAGCGGGGCCAGATGCTGGTCGTCATCCCCTGCGAGGGCAGCCCCGCCTACTCGCTCGCCCGCAAGATCTCGGCCGAGCGCGTCTACAACAGGCACTTCAGCGGCGGCTACACCTGGCTCATCTCGCGCGAGCACATCAACCTGCCCCACGAGATCCTGGCCGAGCTGCGCCCGTACTTCACGGTCGAGAAGAAGGTGCTCTTCCCGCTGCCCTTCCTGCCGTTCGTCTTCAACAACCTCTGCGTCGCGCTTTCGCTCCGTCCGCGCGCGGTCCCGCTCGCGTCCTAGCGCCGGCCGCCGCCGACCCATGAAGAAGGTCTTCGTAACCGGCGCCGCGGGGTTCATAGGCTCGACGCTTGTCGACCGCCTCCTTGCGGACGGGGTCGCCGTCGTGGGCTGGGACAACCTTTCGACGGGCCAGGAGCGGTTCCTGGAGCCGGCCGGAAAATCCGGGCAGTTTTCGCTCGTCCGCGGCGACAACCTGGACCTGCCGGCGCTTAAGAAGGCCATGGAGGGGTGCGACTTCGTGTTCCACCTGGCGGCGAACGCGGACGTGAGGTTCGGGACCGACCACACGCGGCGCGACCTGGAGCAGAACACGATCGCGACCTACAACGTGCTCGAGGCGATGCGATCCGGGGGGATAAAGGGGATCGCCTTCTCGTCCACCGGATCGGTCTACGGGGAGGCCAAGGTGATCCCGACCCCCGAGGACGCCCCGTTCCCGGTCCAGACCTCCCTCTACGGGGCGTCGAAGGTGGCCGGCGAGGGCTTGATCGCGGCCTATGCCGAGGGCTTCGGGTTCGAGGCGTACATCTTCCGGTTCGTCTCGATACTCGGGGAGCGCTACACGCACGGGCACATCTTCGACTTCTACAGGCAGCTGACCGAGCACCCCGGCTGGCTCCAGATTCTCGGCGACGGCCTGCAGCGCAAGAGCTACCTCTACGTCCAGGACTGCGTGGACGCGATCCTGCAGGTCACGCGCGCGGGGACCGCCCGCGACGCCCCGCACCGCATCCAGATCTACAACCTGGGGACCACGGAGTTCGTCCAGGTGAACGACAGCGTCCGGCACATCTGCGGGGCGCTCGGCCTAAAGCCCGAGCTCCGCTACACCGGGGGAAACAAGGGCTGGATCGGCGACAACCCCTTCATCCTTCTGGACACTGGGAGAATCCAGGCCACGGGCTGGAGTGCGAAGCTCACGATTGAGCAGGGGATTGTGCGCACGCTCAGGTGGCTCGAGGCCAACCAATGGGTCTACGAATCAAGGAAGTAGCGCTGGCCGGGGCGCTCCTCGCGGTCGGGCTGTATGCGGCCTCCCCGTTCCTTGGGCGGCACATGCTGGGGACGGGCGAGGCCTTCAACTACAGCCTCTCGGTGGCCGACGCGGTGACGCAGATGCGGGCGGGCGTCTTCCCCCCGCTGGCCGGCCAGACACCCTACGCGTTCATCGGGCGCATCCACCCGCTGCGCGACGCCCCCTACCTGCACTACCTGGCCTATGCGATCGACGTCGCCACCCGCCACCGCCTGGACCTCTGGCAGCTCCAGACATACTCGCTGGCGTTCAGCATCGTGGCCTCGTTCCTCGCGTGCTACCTGGGCCTGCGCTGGGGCGCGCAGTGCCCGAGGCCGATGGCGTGCCTGCTCTCGGCCGTCTACGGGATGTCGCCGGCGCTCCTCGGCGCCGCGTACACCTACGACCTCTACATGACCGTGCATGCGGCCGTGTTCGTGCCCCTCGCGATAGGCGCGTGCGTGCGCGGCTGCCTGCGTCCCTCGTTCTCGGCCGACGCCTGGCTGGCCGCTGCCCTCGGTGCGGCCTGGCTCGCCCATCCGCCCGTCGCATTCTGGCTGACGACGGGCGTCGTCTTCGTGCGGGTGCTCCTGTTTGTCCGCAAGCCGGACCTGGGCACGCTGGGCCGCGGAACCTGCGCCGTGGCGCTCGCCGGCGCCCTCGCGAGCTTTGTCTTTGTCTCCACCCACTCGCTGGCCTCGAGACTCGGCGGCATGAGCGGCGGCGATTCCTGGCGTCCGGTCGCCGGCCTGATCGTCGCCAACCAGCAGCTTTCTTTCCCGGCCTCTGTGCTGCCCGTGAGCCGCCAGGCGGGTGACTCGGGAGACCTGCAGTTCGGGTATGTGCCCTTCCTACTGCTCATTGTCGGCTTCGCGGGGATTTTCCGGGCGGACATTCGCGGAAACGCCTCCGGCGTCGCCCTTCGCTGGACTGCGGGCGGCCTGCTGGCGGCCGCGTTGTTCCTCCTGGTGCTTGTCCTTCCGGTGCCGGGCCTCAACCAGTGGCTTTGGCTGCACGCGCCAAATGCCGCCCTGCAGATAACGAGCGTCCAGCCGTCGCAACGCCTCTACCTGGTCGCGATCCCTTTCGCCCTCTTTGGCGCCGCGCTGGTCCTTCCC
>Ga0302326_10022171_pt1 | contig 12995 bp, 13 predicted proteins | sample Palsa_T0_3_FD_202264 | JGI IMG/M metagenome (GOLD analysis project Ga0302326, IMG submission 202264) | Peat permafrost microbial communities from Stordalen Mire near Abisko, Sweden - Palsa_T0_3 | ecosystem: Environmental > Terrestrial > Soil > Palsa > Peat permafrost | place: Sweden: Abisko... | reverse complement strand
GTAGTAGCCGAAGCCAAAACCATCCTCTGGAACGGCCCGGCTGGCGTCTTCGAGTTCCCAGCCTTCGCCGTAGGCACCAACGCAATAGCAAACGCCGTAGCCGAAAACACAGCGGCCATCAGCATCATCGGCGGCGGCGACTCAGTAAGCGCCATCAACCAAGCCGGCGTAGCCGACAAAATCACCCACATCAGCACCGGCGGCGGCGCCAGCTTAGAGTTCCTCGAAGGCAAAAAACTCCCCGGCGTAGAAGCCCTTACCGACAAGTAAATCGCCTTGTCCCGATCTCACGGCTTTAGGTAAGCCAAGGCTTCAGCCTTGGCATCAGACGACCCATAAAAACCCGCACTTTCCGAGGGGCTCTTCGGCCCCTCGGCTGTTTTATCCCCACACCCTCAGCAGATGGAGGAGAACGAACCCGCTAATCCGGTCAAAGGCCTTGTTGCAATTAGTGAATCAAGCCGTGAACCTGCCAGCCAGCGAGTAGAATTAGGCCACAGATAACCATGTTTGCGCCCTTCTTCCTCGCGTTGCTGCTCGCCGGAATGCTGATCGTCGCCGCGATCACATTCACCATCTGCGTTGCTGTTCCGAAACTTAGGCGGTTCTCAATTACCGCTCCAGCCGCATCCCTTGTGCTATCGCCGATTTTCTTTTTTCTCGCCGACCAAATCTGGATCACGATTCACCATGTGTTCATCGTCAGAAACAACGGCCCAATTCCAACATCGATCTTTTGGATTTTGGAACTCCTCGCTACCGTCTTCTTCATCGGGCTCGCTTTGACCTTCGCCATAATTTGCCGCGCCGTTCTGGAATATGGACCACCATTTCTTGCTCGGTCCTTCGGCCTTAAGCCGCTGCTACTCCTACAATCGGTGCTCCTTGTAGGCGCTCTGGCCAGCGCGGTAGTCGATCTAACACTCTTTGCAACACTCGCCCGTGCATCCGCAGGCAACTTACCGCGAGTCGTCGCTTTCAGCCTAATCGGACTAATTACCGTCGCGATTTGTATCCGCCCACTGTTCCATCTCGACAGTCCCCAACGCTATAGCCCAAAACCACTCCCAGCCTGGCTGAAGCAGAAGCTCTTTTTGACTGCCTGATCCTCAACTCCAATGAACAATAACTGGACTAGAATCGCCGACAAAACTAAGTTGCAGGCAAATACCCTCAACTCAGGCATAATAGAAACAAATGCGCCTCATGGGGGGAGAAATCACGATGCGCACGAATGCACATAAGTGCGCCTAAACCCCAGCTAAACGCGCACAAAACTCCATTCAAACCATTTAGATTCTGTAGCTTGACCGGATTTTGGCATACCCCCTCCCTTTCTTCCACTTTTCTTCGCCGCCGAAGACAGAAAATGCCTTTCGCGTACAACCCATCGAGCTACAAAACACCACGCTGTTCCTAGCCTGGGTGTAGAATTGCGCCGTGTCGCGAAAGCCCCGCTGAGAGCTCACATCTCGATTTTGAGATATGGGCACCGTCCTACGTCTTGCACACCACCAGGACCGCGCAAAGGATCATCGCAATGAACGCATCACTCCAAACTCCAACCCCGGACCGAGTCAAAGCCGCCTGCGAGCAATTCGACCAGGAAAACGAATTAGCCGAGCAGGCCCTGACAGAACTGTTCCGCCAATATCCAGGCAACAGCGATCCTCGCCACGTCCTGCTCAAGGTAGTCGCAGTGAACTCTCTCTACCGCGCTATGATCTTCGACGTTGTGACAGTCGCCTCGCACATTCACACGCACCATGAGGAAATCGACGAAGCGCTGGCCGCCGGTTCGCCCGAAATTGTCGATAAGATCTCGAAGATCGTCGTCAAGCGCAGGCCTTTCAACTTCTTCTCATTCGCCAGCAAATACGCGAGTTGGCACAACCCCCTTGCCTACCCTATCTATGATTCCCACGTAGACCATCACCTGTGGGCACTGCAAAATCAAAGCAACTTTTCCTCCTTCCTGCACCCCGACCTTTGGAACTACGCCAAATTTCTGAAGATCATGACCGACTTCCGCAGCTTTCACAAACTCGACAAATTCTCCTTCAAGGAAATCGACAAGTATCTCTTCCTCGAATGCGCGCCGCATCTGCCAGCAACAACAGAAACGGAGCCGCATGGCCCCGGAGCATTCGACTACTACCCTGCCGAAGAACTCACCTCTTGAACCGGCAGCATGGCTCCGAACCTCATCATCTAAAATGAGCGTGAGGAAACCCACAAAACATGTCTCGTAAACCCCTGATCGCCGCCAACTGGAAGATGTTCAAAACTCCCTCCGAGTCCCAGGCCTTCGTAGAAGCTTTTCTGCCCTTGGTCGCTGGCCACACGCGCGATGAAATCGCCCTCTTTCCATCCGTAACCTCGCTGGCCACCGTAGTCGCAGGCGTCGCAGGATCCAACGTAGCCGCAGGCCTGCAAAACATGCACTTCGCAGAAGAAGGCGCATTCACCGGCGAAACCTCCGCCGCCATGCTCAAAGCAGTAGGCGCGACGCACACGCTAATCGGCCACTCCGAACGCCGCCAGTACTTCAACGAAACCGACGAAGTCGTCAACAAGAAGCTCCACACTGCCCTCAAGCACGGCATCGTCCCGGTCGTCTGCATTGGAGAGCACCTGCACGAGCGCGAAGCCGGGCACACAGGCCGAGTGCTCCTCAATCAGCTCAAGCATGCATTCGCAGGCATTTCAGCCGGCTCGGCAGAGCCTATCGTTATAGCCTACGAACCGGTTTGGGCCATCGGAACAGGCAAGACAGCGACCCCAGAGATGGCCATCGAAGCCCACATGATCATCCGCGCGGAAGTGGCCAACATCCTTGACTCGAGCGTGGCCAGAGCCATCCGCATCCTCTACGGCGGCAGCGTAAAACCCGAAAACGCCTCCTCCCTGCTGAGCCAAGAAGAGATCGACGGCGCACTCGTCGGCGGTGCCAGCCTCAAACCAGACTCCTTCGCCGCCATCGTCCACTACTAAGACGCTCACAGTACTTCCGTGCACTATTGGAGTTGTCATCTGCGGCTTTCCCTGAACGAAAGCCGCAGAAATGGGTTGCATTTCATCTAAAGTGTTGTTAATAGTCGGATCGGCTACCCTATTTCAAAGGAGAAAACGGCTGCACCGGGGATACGTCTGCCCGGCCTTGACCACCATCCCAGCATGCCTCAGCGCGAACTCTATATAGACCGGCTTCGCACTGCAATGACCGTTCTGGTCATCTATTGCCATGCCGCAATGACTTACGGAGGCAACGGCAAATGGTTCTACCGGGAAATTGCGCCTTCTGCTCGCCCGACTAGTATCCTGTTCACTCTCTTCATTGCCACCAGTCAGGCCTACCTCATGGGCTTTTTCTTTCTGCTCAGCGGCTATTTCACCCCAGGCTCGCTGAACCGCAAAGGCCCCGCCCGTTTCCTACTCGATCGCTTCCTGCGACTCGCCATTCCTCTCCTCGTATTCGGATTCTTTCTGGGGCCACTCACCGCAACCCTGGCAGCCAAAGCCCAGGGCCACGGCATGAGGGGAACACTCATCTTTCTGTTGAGAAAGGGAAGCTTTATCAACGGGCCACTCTGGTTTGCCGAGGCCCTGCTCATCTTCTGCGTAGCTTATTGCCTCTGGCGCAGCGTCGCGGCCCACTGGACGCGATCCGCTCCTGCCCCTAAGAGGGCCTCCTTACCCATACCATCCCCGCGCGCGTGGCTCATCAGCGCATTCGGCGTAGGTCTGGGTGCGCTCGTCCTTAGATCTTGGTTTCCCTTGGAGGCACGCTTTCTCGGTCTGTGGATTGGCGACTTTTCCTCCTACATCTTCCTCTTCGCCTTGGGAGTAGTCGCATGGCGCTCCAATTGGCTTTCCCAACTCACCTGGCAGCAGGCTCGCCCCTGGGTCATCGCAGCCTGCATCGCCTGGCCCATCCTGCCCATCGGCTTCCTGCTCTCCGGCCTCGCCGACGGAAAAACCGCCACTCTCGGAGCCTTCAGCTGGCCCGTCGTCCTCCTGGATTTTTGGGAACCGGTGCTCGCCTGGGGCCTCATCTCCGGTTTGCTCGTCTTCTTCCGATCCCGCTTCAACCACCCCTCCGCGTCATGGACGTGGCTGGGACGCAGAGCCTATGCCGCGTATATCCTTCACGCCCCCGTGCTGGTCGGCGTCAGCGTTCTTGCCCACAACTGGCAAGCTCCCGCGATGCTCAAGTTCGGCGTCATCGGCACACTCGGCTGCGCTCTTACTTGGCTGGCTGCCGACCCCTTCGTTCGCATTCCAGGGATCCGTCGAATCGTTTAGCCCGCTCATTTCCGACCCAACAATCCGCTTGCCCGGCCTGCGGCGCATCGTATAAAGCGCTCAATCGGCAAATTCAGCTGCCATGCCGCAATCATGAACGCTGCGAAATCGTAACCAGCAATTCCCCATCCACAATCGCTGCGGGAAACACCCGCACCCGCGCCTTGCCTTTATGCTGCTCGCCGGTCTTCAGGTCAAACGTCCATCCATGCCACGGACAAACCACTCGGCCCTTCTCTATATATCCCTCGCTCAGCGGCAAATCCTTATGGGGACAAAGCCCATCCACCACCGCAATCTCTCCATCCAGGCGAGCGACGCAGAACTTTCGTCTTCCAGCGCGCATCTCCCGAACTTCACCCTCTTTCGGCAGCTTCTTTCTCAGACAGACCCGTACCAAACCATCCATGACGAATCACCCCATAAACAACCCTAAGCCGAATAATCCGGCGGCCTCACCAGCAACTCCCCATCCTTCACCACCGCCTCAAAAACCCTCACTTTTTCTCCTGGAGCGTGCAGTGCCGCACCCGTCTTCACATCAAAAGCCCACCCGTGGTACGGACAAACCACCCGCCCGTTCTCCACCATCCCTTGCCCCAGCGGACCGCCGCTATGCGGGCAATCGTTGTCCAGCACGGCAATCTCTCCACCGACCCGCGCCACGCACAACCGCCCGCCAGCCATCTCGCAGACTTCCCCTTCGGCCGGCAACTCTCTCTCCGAACAGATTCGAACCAAATCAGCCATTCTCAACCACTCCCGGCAATCAGTTTAAGGGAAGCCAGGCCAGTTACCATCAAATCAGCCGGCCATTCGAAGATGCCCATCCCAAAACCAACTCGCGAACACTCTCCAAAAGCGCCATCTGCGTTTGAAAAAGCCGCCGCCGACCTGCGCCAGCCCACCGCAGCCTTCCCCAATGTCTCCCCGCGCTGGCTCCTCAAAGCTGGCGCCATCGCATTTCTCGCAGCCCTGGGCTGCGCCTGGCTCACCCTCTGCCTGCTCTACTGGCAAGGTAATTGGCAGCTCCTCTACCACCCCAACCCCACGATTACACGCACCCCGGCAAGCGTAGGTCTCACCTACGAACCAATCCACTTCGCCGCCACCGAAACCGGCACAACGCAACTCACCGGCTGGTGGCTGCCCGACCCAAACGCCAGCCGTACGGTCCTCTACCTCCACGGCGCTGACGGAAACCTCAGCAACACCCTCGAATCACTCACCGCTCTTCACCAGCAAGGTCTCGCCGTCTTCGCCATCGATTACCGCGGATACGGCCAAAGCCAGCCAGCGCGTTCGAATGAGAAGCAGTTGCGCCAAGACGCCGAATGGGGCCTGACCTGGCTTACAGTCACCCGCAGCATTCCTGCCAAAAGCATCATCGTCTACGGAAGCGGTTTAGGCGCCAACCTCGCCGCCGAATTAGCCGCAAACCACAACGAATTGGCCGGAGTCATCCTCGAACAGCCTCTACAGAACGCACTGGGTCCAGTTTTCAATGATCCGAGAAGTAGACTGGTACCCGCCCGTTGGCTTGTTCAGGACCGTTACGACCTCGTCGCCTCGACAAACCGGCTTCGAGTCCCATCGCTCTGGCTATTCGCTGGGAACGATCCAAATCAAAAGAGTGCAGCCTCACAGACCTGTGAAGACGCCTACCGAGCCGTAAAGGTGCAGAAGGAGTCAGTCTGGCTTCAATCGCCCTTTTCCGCTGACCCGCATTTCGCCGAAAGCCTGCAACGTTGGCTGGACAATCTTTAAATAAATCACCACATGTATCCATTCACAAATACAGCTAACTCGCAAACTTATTTCCCCGCCATGGACCGCTCAATCAACCGCGTGGTCGAGTGTCCCTCCACAATCGGCACAATCGCTACCTTTCCGCCCCACGACTTCACTTCTTTAGCGCCAACAACAGTGTCTTCGTTGTAATCTCCGCCCTTCACAATCACATCCGGCCGCGAAGCCACAATCAGCTCCAGCGGTGTGGCCTCGCCAAAGATCACCACCGCATCCACCGCCGCCAGGGCCGCCAGCACGCGAGCACGCGACTGCTCATCCACCACCGGCCTGCTCGGACCCTTCAGCGCGGAAACCGAAGCATCGCTGTTAATCGCCACAATCAGCCGATCACCCAGCCGCCGCGACTGTTCCAGCACTGCAATATGGCCCACATGCAATAGGTCGAAGCAGCCGTTGGTAAACACAACCTGCTCGCCCGTAGCACGCCACGTAGCCACGCGCCGCACCAGTTCGCCGCGCGTCAGCACCTTATCCTCTGCATGAAGCGCAATGTCGGGAGCAAGCGCCGCCAGCAGTTCATGCTTCTCGACCGGAACCGTGCCCACCTTGCCCACGACAATCCCCGCAGCAATGTTTGCCAGTTGCACCGCAGGCTCAATCGCCAATCCTGAAGCCAGACAAAGCGCCAGCACTGCGATTACCGTATCGCCCGCGCCTGAAACATCAAATACCTGCCGCGCCACAGCCGGGGCCAAAAACCGGTTCCCGGGACGAATCACCGCAATGCCCTTTTCACTCAAGGTAGCCGTCAGATACTCCAGGTCAAACTCGCCCACCATCCGTTCGCCAGCGGCCAGCATCGCATCCAGATCCGACGAGGGCTCTCGCGAAGCAACTGCAAGCTCCTGCAAATTAGGACAAATCGTCGTCGCGCCCTTATAGCGGGTGAAGTCCGCCGTTTTGGGATCCACTAGCACTGGAACGCCCAGCTTGCGCGCTTCGGCGATCACGGCCTGGCACAGCGCAGGCGCCAGCACTCCCTTGGCATAATCCGAAAGCACCACCGCATGGCACCTGGGCAGCTCTTCCAGCACCTTCGCCAGCAAACGATCATGGTCGGATTCCTGACGCTTGCTGAGATTCTCACTATCGAGCCGTAACATCTGCTGCCGTCCGCCCACGATGCGCAGCTTGGTAATCGTAGGAAATCCCTCACAGGAAACAAACGCCGGGTCGATTCCGTTAGACCGAAGACTCTCAGCCAGCAGCAGCTCATCCGCATCCCCGCCGGTAAAGCCCACCAGCGCCACGCCAGCGCCCAGCTTGGCCAGATTCATCGCCACGTTGGCCGCGCCGCCCGGCTGTGCGCTCTGGTGTGTAGCCCGCACCACCGGCACCGGAGCCTCCGGCGAAATCCGCCCCACTTCGCCCCAGATGTACTTATCCAGCATCACATCGCCCAGCACCAGCAGCCGTTTCGACGGCCACTCCTGCTCGATCTTTTGGATCACCGCATGAAGCTGTTCAATCAAAGAACACCAGTCTCTTTCGCTTCTACCGAAGCCTGCGTTGCAATCCAATCCAGCTCAAGCCAATCGCAAAGCATATGCCCAGCCAGAATATGCGCCTCCTGGACTCGCGCCGTGTCTCGCGAACCAACCGCAAACAGGTGATCGGCCAGCGCCGCCATTCGTCCGCCGCCCTCGCCCGTAAAAGCAACCGTAATCAGCCCTTGCGCATGAGCGGTCTCAATTGCCGCGATCACGTTATGGCTGTTTCCGCTCGTCGAAATCCCCACCAGCACATCGCCCGGCCTTCCCAGCGCCTCAATCTGCCTCGAAAACACTGCCTCATAGCCATAATCATTGGCCACAGCGGTCAAAATCGAAGTATCCGTAGTCAAAGCGATCGATGGCAATCCGCGCCGCTCACGGCGAAACCGCCCTACAATCTCCGCCGCCAGATGTTGCGAATCTCCAGCACTGCCGCCATTGCCGCACCACAAAATCTGTCCACCGCGATGCAGCGCCTCAGCCATCGCACGAGCAACCGCCTCCAGCACCTCGACCTGCTGCTGTACCGCGGCAATCACGTCCAGATGCTCGGCGATTGCCTTGTCAAAGACACTCTCTCGGTCAGGAAGATTTGCCATGCACTCCTTTCGCAGACCACTGAGAAGGCTGAAGGGAAACAGATCAGCCAATCAACAACTAATTGCTATCATAGCCGCGTGAGCATCTCTCCAGAAATCCTGCACACCGTCTTTCTCGATCGCGACGGCGTGATCAACCGCAAGATGCCGGAAGGCCAATATGTCACCGGCTGGCAGAATTTCCATCTGCTGCCCGGCGTACCCCAGGCCGTCGCTAAACTCAATCATGCCAATCTGCGGGTCATCATAGTCACCAATCAGCGCGGCATCGCCCTGGGCCTATATCGCGCGGAAGACGTGGAAGCAATTCACTCGAAATTGCAGTTAAGTCTTGCAGAATCAGGAGCGCACATCGACGGATTCTACTTTTGCCCACACGACAAGCGGGAATGCACCTGCCGCAAACCGGGCCCTGGGCTGTTCGAACAGGCAAAAGCGCAGTTTCCGGAAATCACGCCAGAGACCAGCCTTGTCATCGGCGACTCCCTCTCGGATATCGAATTCGGCAGAAATCTGGGGTTGAAAACCATATTCATCGAAGGGAATAAAGAACATCAAAAGCCCGGCGCACATAGAGGACTGGAACTAGCGGATCAGCATTTCGCGGACCTTCCCGAAGCTGTCGACCACTTGCTATCTAATAGAGGATAAATGTATTAAGAGAAAGTGGGTGGTCCATTCCGGACATGTTCACATTCATGCAGGGCGCAAAGGACGTTATTCACCACTCGCCGCCATCGTCTCGTATGTCTCGGTGATCCCGGCTTCCAGTTCGGTCATTGGGCCGTCGTAGCCCAGTTCGCGCAGGGCGGTTAGATCGGCCTCGGTAAAGTGCTGATAACGGCCTTCCAAATCAGCTGGAAATGGAATGTACTCAATCGGGCACTCTCCATGTACATTCATCAAAGCCTTGGCTACATCATTGAAAGTACGGCTTTTACCCGATCCGGCATTGGCCAGGCCTCGATAGATTTTGCGCTCCTGGCCAACCGCAGGCGCGTATGGCCCGACCTGCGCGAAGAACATGTTCAGTTTTGCCAGGTCACGGACGTACACGAAGTCCCGGCGCTGCTCACCGTCGCCATAGCCGCCTGTGCCGCCGAAGAGCTTAACCTTGCCTAAGTCCTTCATTTGCTTAGTGAAGTGGTGGATTACAGACGCCATTCGCCCTTTATGCTGCTCCCTTGGCCCATAGACATTGAAGTAGCGCAGCCCGATTGCCGTAATCGGCACTCGGCCCAGAGCCAGTTGATTTCGAAAATAGTGGTCAAAGACAAGCTTCGAATAGCCATAGATGTTCAGCGGCCGTTCGTTTTCAGCGGTGAGCGTAAACCGCCCCGGACCGGACAAACCGTACACTGCAGCAGTTGAAGCAAATACTAGAGGAGATCCGCTATCTATCGAAAAACGAAGCACTTCCTTGGTGTATTCAAAGTTGTTGTCCATCATGTAGACGCCATCATCTTCGAGCGTATTGGAGCAAGCGCCCTGGTGCAGAATGGCTTCTATCTTGCCGATTCCAAGAGAGTTTTCGCGGATGGCGCGACGGAATTCACGCTTATCCAGGTAGTCCACATAGCGTGCGCCATGCAGATTCTGGAACTTCCGTGCGTTGGCGAAATTATCGACGATCAGGATGTCAGTGATGCCATGCGCGTTCAACTCATGTACCAGATTGCTGCCGATAAATCCCGCGCCGCCGGTGACGATCAACATGCTGGAACTCTCTCCTCAAGGTTGGGACCGGTTGATGTAGCCGATCCTGTTGATGAAATACGGGTTGGCAATGCGCAGTCGCTGTGGATCAAGTGGCAATCGGCGGATGAGCCTCTTTTGCCTGTGCCGCCGCCTCAGGGGTCCGATCTCAGGACCGACTGAACTGCCGCTGCCATCTCGTCGATTGAGATTGACGTCAGGCATTTGCGGCCCTCGGCTATGCAAGTTTCCAGGTTGCAGCCAAAGCAATTGACCTGATGATAGATGATCCGGTGATTATTCCCCGCCGGAAACCAGACGCCCGGCAGTCCTCTCGCCGAAAATGCGATCACGCAAGGGACGCCGGCGCAAGCTGCCAGGTGCATCGGCCCGGAATCCGGTCCGAGAAAAACTCTTGCCTCGGTAAGGACTGCGGCTGTCTCGCGAGGACTCAGTTTTCCACAGAGATTTACACATGGGTTTGCGTGCTGCCCTGCCCAGTCCTGAGCTGCAAATTCGCTCACTTCCTGGTCTTCTCTGGCGCCGATCAGCGCGAGGCCGCAGCCGGGAAGCTGCGCTGAAATTCTCCCCAGCAGGGCGCGCCAGTTTTCCTGGCCCCAATCTTTGGCCTGCATCTTGGTTCCGGGGCCGCAGACGATGAGCGGTCTGCCGGCCAGTTTGCCGAGCGCGGACTGCGCCGCGGCTCGCTCTGCCTGACTCAGACGCAGATCCCAGTTGGCGAGATCACCGGGGGCAGCGTCACCCAAGGCCGCCATCGTGCGCGCCAGGCGGGATGCCTCAGCCTCGTACAGCCCTGTGACTGGATTCTGTACCCGCTCCAATTCAGCTGCGCTGGGCAGGCCGACGATGCGCTTAACGCCACCTGCGAGGCGAAAGAACCACTTGTCTCTCTGGACGGCGCGCAATGGCCTGACTGGCATCAGGTACACCAGCACGTCAGGCTTGAAGCGGCGAATCTCGCCAGCCAGCTTGAGCAGTTCTCGCGGGCTGCGGGTGCCGACGGTGTAGCGCATGTAGCCGTGGACCAGCCCTGAGTCTCCGAGCACCGTAGCCGATGCCGGAGCCTTGGCATGGATGGGGAAATTGGTCAGCAGGACGCGTTCGGCACCCGGGTAAACGCGCTCAATCAGGTGGAAGCATGGCAGCGCGACCGTAGTGTCTCCAAGGCTGCCCAGCCGGTAAATCAGCACCTTCTTTACCGAAGGATCTGGCGGCAAAAGTCTTTCTCCTCAATCGGTTAGACGTACTGAGTTCAACTAAATTCTCGATTGGAGTGGGCGAAATATCAAGTACATTCGATGCGGAAGGCGAGAATGGTTTTCCAGGAGCTGCGTCAAAACGCTCGCAGTTCGATGATGGTGCGCAGTATATCTTCCGGCTGAGGCAGGATTGCGTCTTCGAGTATTGGCTGGTAAGCCACGAAGGTATCCATGGCGGCTACGCGCTTTACCGGAGCGTCCAGGTCTTCAAAAAGCTCGTCGGCGATGCGCGCGGCGATCTCCGCTCCGTAACCCCAGCTCTTCGTGTCTTCGTAGGCCACAATCACCCTGCTGGTCTTTTTGACCGAGGTCGCGATCGCCTCCCAGTCATAGGGGCTTAGGGTTCGCAGATCGATGACTTCGGTCTGGATGCCATGCTCGCGCTCAGCACGCTGCGCCGCCTGGAGAGCCCGCGGCACGAGGGCGCCGTAGGTGATGATGGTCACGTCCGTGCCGGCCCGCGCTATGGCTGCCTTACCGAAGGGAACCATGTAGTCGGGACCTGGATACGGGGCGCGACCGTAGGGCTCACGGTAGAGCCGCTTGTGCTCCAGGAAGAGCACGGGATCGTCGCAGCGAATGGCTGTGCGCAGCAGCCCGTTGGCGTCGAGAGCGTTGGATGGAAAGACTACGCGTAGCCCCGGAATGTGGGTGAAGATCGATTCTCCGCTTTGGGAGTGGTAAATGGATCCACCGGTGAGATAACCGCCGATGGGCACGCGAATCACGACCGGGGCACGGAAGCCGCCATTGGACCGCCAGCGCATCAGGGCCAGCTCGTTGCGAATCTGGTGGAATGCAGGCCAGATGTAGTCGAAGAACTGAATCTCGACCACTGGCTTTAGCCCGCGAACCGCGTAGCCCACGGCGCGCCCGACGATGTTGGCCTCGGCCAGAGGCGAGTTGAAGACCCGTTCGGGACCAAATTCCGATTGCAGCCCGGCTGTCAGCCCGAAGACTCCGCCCTTGCCCTTACCTTCCTTCAGAGCATCGGCGCGAGTGGCGTCGGCGACGTCTTCGCCGTAAATCAGGATTCGCGGATCGCGCCGCATCTCGTCGCGCAGGCAGGCTGTGATGAGATCGGCCATGGTCTTGCTCGGAACCTTTTTCTCAGGCCGGACAGCTTGAAACGAAACAGATTCAAGGGAAGCGGATTCAGACGAATCAGCTTCCTCAGTCCACAGAGGGTCGGACTCAAGCTCTTCTCTGGTTGGGTCGTAGTCTTCCGAGTAAACGTGGCGGGAGATGCTGGAGATGGGAGGCAGCTTGGCCGCGACTGCGCGCACGGCGGCTGCCGCGACCTGATCGTCGATCTCATCCTCAAGCGCGTTGATTTCGCCAGCGCTCAGAACGCCTTCGCGCAGCAGCCTCATTTGCAGCTTATGCAGCGGGTCCCGCATGGCGTCCGCTTCACGCTCGGCATTGAGGCGGTAGTTCTTGTCATCTTCTGAGAAGGAGTGTGAGTAGATCCGAACGCAATGGCCGTGCACAAAGGCCGGCCCCTTGCCTGAGCGGCAATGTTCGACTGCCGCGACAAAAGCCTGGTAGCTGGCCTCGGGATCGGTTCCATCTACCTCGGCAAAGTAAAAATTGGGGAAGTTCGCAACCAGAGTTGAGATATTTCCGCCGGGGGTGTTGACCTCAACCGGGACTGAGATGGCGTACCCGTTGTCTTCAACGCAGAAGATTACTGGCAGCTTCAGGTTGGAGGCTGAGTTGAGCGCCTCCCAGAACTCGCCTTGCGAGGTTGAACCCTCACCAATGCAAGTGAGCACAACCTCGTCTCCGTGAAAGCGAACATCATTGAAGGC
>Ga0302326_10022169_pt1 | contig 12995 bp, 10 predicted proteins | sample Palsa_T0_3_FD_202264 | JGI IMG/M metagenome (GOLD analysis project Ga0302326, IMG submission 202264) | Peat permafrost microbial communities from Stordalen Mire near Abisko, Sweden - Palsa_T0_3 | ecosystem: Environmental > Terrestrial > Soil > Palsa > Peat permafrost | place: Sweden: Abisko... | reverse complement strand
TTGGTGACGACCGAGGTGGGACTTGGGCTTGGCGCGCCAGCCAGCGTCATCACGTAGCCCGAAGCCATGGTGAAGTCGATGGGATTCGCCGGCACTGGGAAATAGGTAACCTGGCTGCCGGACGAGGAAGTCAGCTGCGCATTGGTTACCAGCGAAAGGCGTCCAGTGGTCGAGTTAATCGAGAAGATAGTAATGTCGCCGCAGGTCGGGGTTGCCAGTTGCGACATGCAATACGCATTCGGATTGGTGGCGCTGCTGGGAGCGGCCGGATTGGTTGTACCGGGCGCGTTCTGGTCGAGTGCCAGAAGAAAGGCGCCGGTTGTGTCCGAAATCAGGCGGACCGGATTGAAGCCCTGCGTGTAGAAGGTGTTCTGCGGGGTCAGGATGCCGTTGCCGCCGACAGCGAACTCGGTGATGTTCGGGCTTCCGCAGGGGTCGGTGGCGGTGCAGACCGAGCCGCCGCTGGAATTGACGCCCCGATTGAGAACATAGACGAAGTTGCCGCCAGTGAGCAGGACGGCTCGAACCGGGTTCGCCCCACCGCTGCTAACAGGAAGACCATCCATGGCGACCAACCGGCCATTATCATTATTGATTTTGAAGCCGCTGATGAGTCCGGCTGCGGAGGGTTGGGCGGTGCTCGTACCCGTTACATACAGATAGCCAACTGTAAAACTACGAACGCAAGAGCTAAGGCTGAATACGATGGCCGAGCTAAGGGCAGCGGTCAGCACTGTCTTGCCGAATTTCCTGAACTTCATGCGATTCCTTCGTCCTGATCCAGCCTGAAGCCGTCAGGTTTCATGTTCCGCAGCAGAGCTGGGTGGGGTTGGGTCCCTCGCTGCATTGTAGAAGGTGCGGGGCCATTGTGCATAGTTTCGGGGTGAGACGAAAGCCCTGATAACGATCACCCCATTGGCTTACTTGTGCTTTGGACGTTTGGGAGAAAAATCCGGTATCGGGAAAATCGCCAGACATTCGAGGCCATGCTGGAAGGCGACCCAGGTCTCGATTAGGAGACCCGGGAAGAGACATTGACGCGCGATTGAGACAGGCGTGTTGAAGGCTTACCAGACACGGCAGGAGTGTTCCGGATACATCGGCTGGCCTTTCTTGCAGCCGAAGGCCTTGCCGAACTCTTCGAAGTTCTGCACGGAGCCGTTGGTGCGCCATTGGCCGGGAGAGTGGGGGTCAACGAGTGCGGACTGGCGCGCCGACTGGTCGGTCTGGTTCTGGCACCAAACCTGGGCGAAGCCGAGGAAGTAGCGCTGCGCCTCCGTGTATCCGTCAATCTTGTCGTCAATGCCCTTGCCTTCCGATGCGAGAGTGTCCAAGAGTGCGAGATAAGCGATGCGAAGGCCGCCGTTGTCGGCGGTATTTTCGCCGAGGGTGAGCTTGCCGTTTAACTTTTGCGCGGGCAGGCCATCGTGCGCGGGTGAGGCATCGAAGCCGCTGTACTCCGTGGCTTCGCAGTCGGTGCGCTCGGTGAACGCCTTGCGATCCTCAGTGGTTTGCCACTCGCGGAGGTTGCCGTGGCCATCATATTTGCTGCCCTGGTCGTCGAAGCCGTGGGTCATCTCGTGGCCGATGACGACGCCGATGCCGCCGAAGTTCACGGCCGGATCGATGGTGAAGTCGAAGAAGGGTGGCTGCAGGATGCCGGCAGGGAAGTTGATGTCGTTCATCGAGGAAGAGTAATAGGCGTTGACCGTCGGCGGCGTCATGCCCCATTCCTTCTCATCGACAGGCTTGCCCAGCTTGGCCAGGCGGTAGTTGCGGCTGAAGATGGACTCACGCCGCAGGTTGCCCAGCAGGTCGGCGCGCTCCACTTTCAGGGCCGAGTAGTCGCGCCATTTTTCCGGGTAGCCGATCTTGTTACGGATCATGCTGAGCTTTTCTTCGGCGGCCTTCTTGGTTTCGTCGCTCATCCAGGGCAGAGTCTTGATGTCGTCGCCCAGCGACTTCTCAAGAGCTGCCACGAGCTTGTCCATGCTGGCCTTGGCGGCGGGAGGAAAGTTTTCCTTGACCCAGTCCTGGCCGACCGCCTCGCCGAGGGCCTGGTCGGTCATCGCGGTGCACTGCTTCCAGCGCGGTGTGGGCTCTTTCTGCCCGGCGAGCGTCTTGCCGAAGAAGTCGAAATTTTCATCGAAGAAGGCCTTCGGAAGATTGGCTGCCGCGGCGTGCAGGACATGCCAACGGAAGTATGCGCGCCAGGCATCGATGGGTTCGGCTTCGATGAGTTGATTGACCGTCTTGAAGAACTCCGGAGTAGCGACATTGAGGGTGTCGAATTTGCCGATCTTGATCGACTTCCAATAAATCGACCAATCGAAGCTCGGCGAAAGCTCTTCCAACTTTGCGACCGTGTAGATGTGGTACCGATTTTCAGGCTGCCGCATTTCAGTTCTGCTGATCGAGCCTTTCGCGAGGACGGTCTCGATGCGCAGTACGGCGGCAGCTTCCGCATCCGCCTTTTCGGGCGAGTCGCCGGCCAGGGTGAACATCTTTTTCAGGTGGGTTACGTATTGTTCGCGGATTGTGACGAAGCGCTTGTCATCCTTCAAGTAGTAGTCGCGGTCGGGCAGCGATAGTCCGCCCTGAGAGGCTTCCGCGATCTGTTTGCTGGAGTCCTTTTCATCCTGGCTCACGCTGAACTGGAAAAGCGGGGCAGGATCGCCGGCGGCCAGCAGTTCGCCGATCAATGTCGCCAGTTCCTTTGAGTTTGAGAAGGAGGCGACCTTGTCCAGAGCGGGAGTCAGCGGCGCGAGGCCCTTGGTTTCCACGAGATCGGTATTCATGCAGGCAGCAAAGTAGTCGCCGAATTTCTTCTCCAAGGGAGTCTTGGGAGACTTGGCGGCGTTATCCAGTTCCTGCCAGAGCAGATAACGGTTGCGCTCCTGCAACAGAGAAAAAGAACGAGCCCAGCGCGTCTGATCGCCTGGAACGGGATTGTTTTTGACCCAGTTGCCGCAGGCGTACTGGTAGAAGTCGGTGCAGGGATCGGCCGTCTTGTCGATCGCGCTGAGATCCAGGCTCTTCACGGACTGGGGCGGGGTTGGAGCGGAGTCATCCGCCGCGGCAAAGCTCAGGTCGGTCAGACTGCTTTGGGCGTAGATGGCTGAGGCGGGGGAAAGACAGAATGCTGCGAGCAAAACTGAGGCAGGCAGGGCGTAAACATGGCGAGAGCGCGAGACGCACAAAGGTTTCATTGGATTCCTCAGAGTTGGGAGCAGCCGAAGCGGGCAAGGCCGTCCGTGTTCAACATGGCAGCCGATCTGGCAGAAACTGCTTGTTAGAAAATTAACACGGATGGGATGCACGGACGCTCGCCGTGAAGCCGAAAGGATTCATTCACAGAAAAAGAGCCGGGATAAATCTCTCAGAAGACCTTGACGTGCACCGTCAGATAGGTTTTCGGGTCCTTGCGGATTGCGGTAATCAACTGGCCGGTATCGTTCAGAGTCTTGGAGAGGTTGTCATATAACGTAGGATTCTGCACCAGTTGTCCGAGTGTGCCCTTGCCCTCTTGCATTCCCTGGAGGATGACGTTGAGGTGAGTCAGTGTCTCCTGAAGTTTGTTGGCCATCGCAGGGTCTTTCGCCAGTTTGCCCAGGGAGCCCTTGCCGGAGTTGATGTTGGCGAGCAGCTCGTTTGCATTGGCGGTGGTGGAGTTGAGGTTCTTGTAGAGAGCCTCGTCCTTCAGGAATTTGCCGGCTGTACCCTCGCCGTTGTCCAGGTGGGTGGTAATGTTTTCCAGCTTCGCAACGGTGGAGTCGAGTCGGTTATAGAGATCGTCGTCCGTGAGAAGCTTGCCGACGCTGCCTTTCCCGGTTGTGATGTTTTCCGTGAGAACGTGCAATTGAGCGACCGTGCCGGCGAGATTACGGGCCACCTGGGGATCGTTCATCAGCATCCCGATCGTTCCTTTTCCGGCGTTGACCGTGTCCAGCAAGATACTGACCTTGGCGATGACCTTGTTGATGGACTGGATCGAATCCTGACTGGTGCGGATCACGTCCTGAATGCCGGGAATGGGGTTGGTGCTCAGCGTTGCATTGTCCTTGGGTTCGGGACCGGTCGCGTGAACGGAGGAGATGTCGATGAAGGCGTCGCCCAGAACACCGGCCTGATTGATCGCCACGGTGGAGTCGGTATGCAGCGAGGGGAGATATTTCGCTCCCACCCGGGAGACCACTTCGACGGCATCCGGTTCGTGATGCGGAACGATGCGCACGGCGATCACGTTGCCGATCGTAACGCCGTCCAGGGTTACCGGGGCCCCAACCTTGAGTCCATTGGCATTTTCAAAGTACGCGCGAAGGTTGAGCTTGTGGGTAAAGAGGCCGCCTGTCGAACCAGACAGAATAAAGATGATGGCGGTGAGGGCGGCTAGCGCGAAAAGGGTCAGAATACCGACCTTAAGCTGGGACCAACGAAGTTCTTTTTGGCTCGGCATCGCAATCGTCCCTCAATGGAGTGAGAATATCAGACCTGCATTGGAAGTCCGTATCCCTAAAATGGTTATCTGTTTCCATAAAACTGGTGTGATAGCTACGAATTGATTCGTGCAGCTTTCATGCGTCCAGCAAGCCGGAGGGTCGTGGCGATGCGCCTTCGAGCGCGACGCTGGCCATGGCAAGTGCGTCGGAATGCGTCAGGGAGACAACGGCGTTAGTGACACCCAGGCGGGCCGCGATTGCCGCGGCGCGGCCATGGAATTCCAGCCCCGGACGGCCGCTCGGCTCGCGGGTCACTTCAATCTCCAGCCAGTTGACGCCATAGTTGATGCCGGTGCCGAGGGCTTTGGCCGCCGCCTCTTTGGCCGCAAAACGCGCGGCAAAGCTTTCGGCATGGTTGCGTTTGCGCAGGCAATAAGCCTTTTCGCGCTCAGTGAATATGCGATCCAGAAACCGGCTGCCGAAGCGGTCGATCGACTTCTGAATGCGAGGGATGTCAGTGAGGTCAATTCCCGTGCCGACAAGCATCTTGCATGGAGGCTACCACAATTTGCGCTATTAGCTGTTCCAAAACGGGTCATCAACGTCGCGCACCCGTACAGGAGGTCAAGACTCCAGGGACTGATCCGATAAACGCAGGGATGAATCCGATACGTTTACCCAAAGCCGGACCACCAGCGAATTCGCCCTGGGCCATGATGATGCGGGCCAGGACGATGGAGGAACCGGCGCGACTGATCCAGACCCTTACCGGCGCCATTCTGGGCTGCGGAGGCTGGGTGCTCAGCCGTGGGGCGAATGACTCAGGCACGATCAATATCCTCTTCGAGTTCGAACGGCAGCACTGCGTAGACATGTACACCATTCTCATAGCCGCGGGCCTTGAACTCAGCCAGCTGGCGCATCTGCGCTTCACCGAACTGTGCCAGTGTACCCGCAGCCATTTCGAAGACTGCGGCGAAGAGATTGTCAGCGTGGACCTTGAGATTCAGAGCAATTCGGTCGAAGCGAGCGCAGCGCGGCGCGGCGCTTCCGAAGCGGCCTGATCCGGCTGGGGGGCCGGATCGGGCTGCAACACGATGCGTCTAACCTGCTTGTGGATCAGTTTGAAGGGTACGGGCTTCAGCCCGTACATAAAGTCCAACCAATCAACGCGGGCTTTAGCCCCTGAGGGCTGGCTTTCCCCAAACAAACCCGCGATACGCCTAACCCGCTTCCATCAGCCCATAGCGGCGTTGCCATGCCTGGCGCAGGTGATCCCAGACGCGATCGCGTTCTGCTTTCGTCACGGAGTCATCGGGGGCGGCGGCAAAGCGCGTCGCCTCCTGTTTGGCCAGCTCAAGCAGATCCCGATCCCGAACGAGATTTGCGACGCGAAAACCGGGCAGACCTGCCTGGCGCGTTCCGAAAAACTCGCCCGGGCCGCGCATTGCCAGGTCGAGTTCGGCCAGTTCGAAACCGTTCTGCGTGCGCACCATCGCTGCCAGCCGCTCCTCGGCCTGTTCGGAGACTCGCTTTCCGGTCATGAGAATGCAGTAGCTTTTGGCCGCTCCTCGGCCGACGCGCCCTCGAAGCTGGTGCAACTGAGCCAAACCGAATCGCTCGGCATGATCGACGACCATTATGGTTGCGTTCGGCACATCGACGCCTACCTCGATCACCGTGGTGGAAACGAGGACATCGATCTCACCGCGCTGGAATCGGCGCATGACGACGTCCTTTTCATCGGCGTCAAGGCGGCCATGCAGCAGGCCCACGCGCAGGTCGCGCAGTGCGCCGTTGCGTAACTGGTCGTACATTTCCGTGGCCGAACGCAGGTCTTGCTTCGCTGTAACCTTCTCTTCGGAGGCAGGAAAGAGGAGAGCTTTTTTGCTCTTAGCTGATTTACGCGCCTTTTTGGCCGGAGCCGATGCGGTTTCTACTTCAGCTTCGGCGTCGGCGGCGGCGAAATCCAGCTCCGGCTGGTCGTCTTTTGCGCCTTCAATAATGGGGTAGACGATGTACCCCTGGCGCTGCTGCGCAACCTGTTTTCGCACAAACTCCCAAACCTCTTCCTGGCGTTCCCCCGGCACGCGGCGGGTGACAATGGGCGTCCGGCCCGGCGGCAGCTCGTCGAGGATACTGGCGTCAAGATCGCCATATAAGGTTAGCGCCAGCGTGCGCGGGATCGGCGTGGCCGTCATTACCAATACATCGGGCTCCGCCTCATTCGGCTTTTTCATCAGCCGGAAGCGCTGCAATACGCCGAATCGGTGCTGCTCATCGACCACGACCAGGCCGAGCCGGGAGAATTCGACCTTCTCTTCAATCAGCGCGTGCGTGCCGATGACCAATTGGGCTTCGCCGCGGAAGATCTGTCCGCGCACCTGACGCTTGCGGTCCTGGTCGAGCGACCCGGTGAGTAGCACAACTTTGTAACTCTTCGACGATCGGCTGAGCAGCTTTCTTGCCGCCAGATAATGTTGCGTGGCCAGGATTTCGGTGGGGGCCATCATCGCTGCCTGGTAGCCGTTTTCGATGGCGACGAGCATCGCTTGCAATGCAACGATGGTTTTGCCGGAGCCGACATCCCCCTGCAGCAGACGACGCATCGGATGCGGCTCACGCATGTCTGCGACGATTTCGCCCAACGCTCGCTTCTGCGCCGCCGTGGGATGAAAGGGAAGCACCTCGCGAATGGCTCCTCGGACCTGATCGGTCGTGGCAAAACCGATGCCAAGCTGCTTGTGACCCTTGCGGCGTTTGAGTTCGAGGCCCAGTTCGAGATAGAACAACTCTTCGAAGATCAGCCGCCGCTGCGCCGGAGTGCGCGCCTCCATCAGGGCAATCTGCGTGGTGCCATCGGGCGGAAAGTGCGCATGGGCCAGCGCCGTTCCGCGGTCGGGCAGGCCGAGCCGCTCCAGCATGGCGTTGGGCAGGCACTCGGGAACCGCCCCGCGAATGCTTTCCAGCAGACGAAAGATGACTTTGCGCTGCCAGCGCGAGGCCAGGACGCTGCCGCCGAGCGATTCATAAACCGGTGTGATGCGGCCGACTTCGAGCAGGCGCGTCTCTTCGTCCTCGCCCACGCCGGGCAACAGCTCAAACTGCGGTTGGATCATCTTCATGTTGCGCGTGGAGCGCGAGGGCTCGACCTTGCCGAAGAGAGCGATAGTTTGCCCGGCGTGAAAGCGCCCCTGGAGATAGGTTCCGTTGAACCACATGCACTTCATGGCCAGATTGCCCTGGCCTACTGTCATCTCAAAGATGGGCATCCGCTTCGTGCGCAGCAGAGCCGTGCCGCGAATCTCGGCAATCACGGAGGCCATCTCGCCGGGCTTCAGTTCGTCGAGGCTGCGCGGATGCTGACGGTCTTCGTAGCGAAAAGGCAGGTGGTAGAGCAGGTCTTCGGCGACCAGAATGCCCTTTTCTTCGAGGATCTTCGCCACGCGCGGGCCGACGCCGCGCACGTAGGTTACTGGAGTATCGAGTTTGGACGGGAGACCGGGCACTCTTTGGATGCTACAGCCCGTCGGCCAGACGGGGCTAATTATGACATGGCCGCCATGTTTGGATCACCGCAAGCGCTATCGGTTCATTATGATGGTAGCAATTTCGAGGAGAACAGCCATGTCCCCCAGCGACGAGAGTACAGACGCGCGTTTCCATGTGGAACGGACCGCGGATACCACCGAATTCGTAATCTCCCGCCTCTTCGATGCGCCGCGCGAGCAGGTCTTCCGCATGTGGACCGAGGCCGAACACCTGAGGAACTGGTTTGGGCCGAGCGGTTTTAAGATTCCGGTTAGCTACCTGAATCTGGTTCCCGGAGGAGCCTTTCACTACTGCATGAGGACGCCGGGTGGCTCCGAGATGTGGGGCAAGTGGGTCTTTCAGGAGATCGAAACGCCGCAATGGATCGTCCTGGTGAACACCTTTTCCAATAAGCATGGCAACATCACCCGCCATCCTTACGTCCCGGACTGGCCGTTGGAGATGCTCACCACGGTTACCTTCACTGAGCAGGAAGACAAGACGCTGGTCAAGATCGTGTGGCTGCCGATCAACCCCACTGCGGCCGAGCAGAGGATGTTCGATACGATGCACGACGAAATGGCCAAGGGTTGGAATGGGACATTTGACCAGCTCGCCGCCTACCTGGCTGCCCTTTCAAATTAGCGTTGGGATGCGTCGCTAGCCAGCTTGCATCGGGCTTGCTACACTTTGCCCATTCCATTGCTAACCATTTGAAGGGGGTTACGCTTGCGCTTTCGCCCATCCTTTTCTCTGATTTTGAGCTTTGCGGTCTTGAGCCTTACATCGAATGCTTTCGCTCAACCCTCCACAGCGGCTACTGGACGGACGCTCATTCGTGCCGGTCATCTGCTCGATGTTCACACCGGCAGGCTGCTGGACTCGGAAACGATTGTTGTCACCGGCGAACGGATTACCGCAATTGCCGCGACAGCCTCGACGCCCGCCAACTCTGGTGATACGGTCATCGATCTCAGCGCGCTTACGGTGCTGCCGGGCCTGATCGATGTGCACACCCACATCACGGGCAACCCTGATTTCGATCCCTACAAGGAACTCATTGAGACTGACGCCAAGGATGCTATCAATGGGGTCGTCAATGCGCGCACCACGCTGATGGCCGGTTTTACCACCATCCGCAATGTGGGCGCGAGCGGATATGTGGATGTTGACCTGCGCGATGCCATCACCGCAGGTCAGGTACCGGGGCCGCACATGCTTGTCTCCGGGCCGCCGCTGGGTATCACGGGCGGCCATTGCGACGAAAACCTGTTGCCGATTCGTTATCACGTGACGGGTGACGGGGTCGCCGACGGCATCGCTGCGGTGCAGCAGAAGGTGCGGCAAAACATTAAATATGGCGCCGACCTGATCAAGATCTGCGCGACCGGCGGAGTGCTCTCAAAGGGCGACGATCCCCAGGCTTCGCAGTACACGCTGGAGGAGATGAAGGCGATTGTCGCCGACGCGCACAGGCTTGGCCGCAAGGTCGCAGCGCACGCGCATGGCGAGCAGGGCATCCTGTGGGCGACCGAGGCTGGCGTCGATTCGATCGAGCATGGCAGCTATATCAATGACGAAGCCATCGCCGAAATGAAGAAGCGTGGCACCTATCTGGTTCCCACGCTGTATCTCGAAGACTGGATGCTGGAAAAAGGCAATCTACCGCCTTTCTACCACCAGAAGATGATCGATGTCAGCGCGGTCGCCAAGCACAACATCCAGCACGCCATGGAGTCGGGCGTGAAGATCGCCATGGGGACGGACGCGGCGGTTTATCCGCATGGGCTGAATGCGCATGAGATCGACGTCTACGTGAACCAGTTGCACATGGCTCCGCTGGCGGCGATTCAGTCGGCCACCCTGAATGCCGCAGATCTCCTGGGCTGGAGCGACCGTATCGGCTCGCTCGACGCTGGCAAGTGGGCCGATGTGATCGCAGTGGATGGGAATCCTGTGGCCGATGTGAAGCTGCTGCAGGATGTGAAGTTTGTAATGAAGGCGGGTGTGGTTTACAAGGGCATTGGATCGAAATAACTCAATGCCGTCGCCTCAAGCACAAAGAGCTATCCATTTCGGATAGCTCTTTCTGTCCTGATTCGAAAGACGGAAGCAGTTTGAAGTTACTTCGCGTAACTCCGGACCCACTCCAGAATGCTGCGGACGCCGAAGCCGCTTGGGCCTTTAGCTATGTATGGCTTGGTGTCTTCGTACCAGGCCATGCCGGCGATGTCCAGGTGAATCCACGGTGTCTCGTCGGCGAAGACATGCAGGAATTCGGCCGCGGTGATGGCCCCACCCCAGCGGCCGCCTGTGTTTTTGATATCCGCAATGTCCGACTTGATCTGCTCGTAATATTCGTCGCCAAGCGGCAGACGCCAGACCTTTTCGCCCGAGATTTCAAGGGCCGCGTGGAACTTCTCGTATGTCTCGTCGTCGTTAGAAAATCCTCCGGCATTCACGGGCCCGAGCGCGACGACGCAGGCTCCGGTGAGCGTGGCGGCGTCGATCAGGTGGGTGCAGCCGAGCTGGCGGGCATACGTCAAACCATCGGCCAGCACCATACGGCCTTCCGCGTCCGTGTTGATGACCTCAATGGTCTTGCCCGGCTCGTCTGCCGAAAAGGGCATTGCGGTCTGCACGTCGCCCGGCTTCTGCGCCTTGCCGTCGGGCATGTTTTCGGCGGAGCAGACTACGCTGATCACTTTGACTGCGGGCTTGAGCCGCCCGATGGCCGCCATCGCGCCCAGCATGGCTGCCGAACCGGCCATGTCGTACTTCATCAGCTCCATCTTGTCGGCGGGTTTGATCGAGATGCCGCCGGTGTCGAAGGTGATGCCCTTGCCGACCAGGCCAAGCACCGGTCCGGAGTAGGTAGCTGGGTCGTAGCCCGCCGGCTCATAGGTCAGCACGATCAGCGCGGGAGGCTCTTCCGATCCCTGGGATACGCTCCAGAACGAGCCCATCTTCAACTCGTGCAGCTTTTCGGTCGAGTAGACCTCGGCCTTTAGTCCGTTGGCCGCGGCCATAGCTGCGGCGCGCTCGCCGAGGATGGTCGGGGTAAGCTTGTTGCCCGGCTCATTGACCAGTACGCGGGCGAAATTCTGGCTTTCGGCGATGATTCTGCCTTCGGCGAAGCCCTTTTCAACATCGTCTGAGGGGTGGCCGACATGCGCCGCCAAAGTGAAACTGGAAACACTCTGGTCTTTGCGGTCGGAACGGTATGTATCCGGATCGTAGTCGGCCAGCAGAGCCCCTTCGACTGCGGCTCGCGAGCTGGGTTCGAGCGGCAACTCCGCAGCCTCGGGCAGCAGGAAGGCCACATTGCGGATGCCGCGCGGCTTGACGAAGCGGATCGCGGTTCCTGCGGCGCTGCGCACCGAATGCGCAGTCGCCTTGGCCACTTTGCCGACGCCGACAATCAGCAGGCGTTTTGCCGCGAGGCCGGCGGGCGCGTGAATCAGCAGGGTCTCGTTCGCACCGCCTTTGAACTCGCCGGAGGCCAGCACCGCAGCCGCGGCGGCCTTCACGCTGGCGTCACTGGTGAGCAGCACCGGATCGGGCTTAACGGTGGGTCCCTTTGCGGTTTGTGCGTCGCCGGCTACCACAGCCAGCACTTCTGTCTCGATTGCTGCCGGATTCGTAAGAACCAGATGAGTCTTCATAGCAGTCATTATTCCATTGCCGGGGAGGGTTGAGGATGGCGGAGGTCGACGTTTTGAATGCGACGAATGGAAAAAGCGGGGCACACTTCGGCCCGTTCGGGTCTAGCGGCCCATTTTGTGCTTGCTCTCGTTGATGGCCGCGCGGGACTCACGGTCGGCCTCGCGACGCTTTTCGGTCTCGCGCTTGTCCCACTCCTGCTTACCCTTGGCGACGGCCAGTTCGCACTTCACCCGGCCATTGCGGAAATAGAGTCGCACGGGGATGAGCGTATGTCCCTTGATCTGCGTCTTGATCTGTAGCTTGCGCACCTCTTCTTTGTGCATCAGCAATTTACGGGTCCGGAGTGCGTCGTGGTTTGCAATGTTTCCGTGGGAGTAGGGACCGATATGGACGTTGAGCAAGAACGCCTCGCCGTCCTTGATGAGGCCGTAGGCGTCCTTCAGGTTGGCCTGTCCTTCGCGAATGGATTTCACTTCGGTTCCGCGCAGGGATACGCCCGCCTCGACCTTTTCCACAAGAAAGTAGTTGAAACTTGCGCTGCGATTGAATGCGGCATCCCGCTGCCCGCTGGCGACCGGGTCGCGGGGCTTGGCGGCCTTCGCGGTGGACTTGGCTGCGGGGACGATTACGTGGCTGGATTGGCGCGACATTCTGAGAAATTCCTGTTATGCAACTCGCTGCCTTTTAATCCTAGCACCGGCTTGGATTTAAAGCCTTGCCGAGCGGAGCTTTGCTAGAATGAGGCATCGCTGGAGTAGCGCGTTTACTGCCCCGAATCCTTTGGGGCAGTGTGTCTTAGTTCAAGTCAGAAGATGTCTTTCGAGTTATCTCCGGATTTATGGTCGCGGACAGGTTGACGGTGAGAAGCGGGAAACCGCAAGTCTTTTATGCGGCGTAGTCCAGATGGACCAGCAAGGGAAATGGATTTCATGCCTGATCGGCCCCGCAAATCAGGTTCTGATAGGTTGCATGGGAGTTTGATGAAGCGCCACGCTATTCCGCTCAAAGTCTGCAAGAACACGATTGCTGTCGCGCTGTGTGCAGCCGTGGTCTTCGGCACCGTCCCCGGCCCGGTCTACGCCGCGGAGTCCTCCAAGAAGCTTTTTGACCTTGGCCAGAAGGCAGAGGCGCGCGAAGACTACGACGCCGCGTACGAAGACTACCGGAAGGCCTACGCTAAATCTCCAAATGATCTGCGCATGCGCACCGCGTACTATCGCCTGCGTCAGTCCGCTTCTTCGACGCATGTAACGGATGGCCGCAAGCTGCTGGGCAAGGGCGACGAGCAGCGTGCTCTCGTCGAGTTTCTGCGCGCGGTGGAGATCGATCCGGGCAATGAAGCCGCCCTTCAAGAGATCG